>Ga0247674_1000015_pt1 | contig 41337 bp, 69 predicted proteins | sample CNK15_metaG_FD_183044 | JGI IMG/M metagenome (GOLD analysis project Ga0247674, IMG submission 183044) | Soil microbial communities from Purdue University Martell Research Forest, Indiana, United States - CNK15 | ecosystem: Environmental > Terrestrial > Soil > Temperate forest > Bulk soil...
CCACGAAGCCGACGACGACCCGGCGCACCTGCAGGAGCACATGCGCGGGGCAAGCCTTGCCAGCGATCCGCTCGGCTTGTTCAAGGCGCACATGGGCATGCACATGATGCAGATGCAGAAAAAGCGCGAGATGCAGATGATGCAGCAGGCCCCGAAGCCGATGGGTATCCCCGGAGGTCCGGGCGGTGCCGGTCCCGGCGTGGCCGGCGGACCTCGCCCCGGCGCGTTGCCTGCCCCCGACGGCGGGAGGCCAGCCCAAAACCCAGCCGGCGCGATTCCCCAAGATAGCATGCTGGGCGGCGCGAGCCGCGGCTGATGTCCTTCCCCCCGCTACCCACGCGGTTCGACTTCGACCGCCGGGTCGATCAGACCGTATCCTATGACCTGAACTGGCTGCTCGACGCCTTCAACTCGGGCGGGGCACAGGGTCCGCAGGGGGCTCAAGGGGCGCAAGGCGCTGCCGGGGCACAGGGCAGTCAGGGCGCGCAAGGAGTAACGGGAGCGCAAGGTCTGCAAGGCATTGCCGGCGCCCAAGGTGCGCAGGGGTTCCAAGGCGCGACCGGAGCGCAGGGTGCTCAAGGAACGGCGGGCACGCAAGGATCGCAGGGTACGCAGGGTACGCAGGGAATTCAGGGAGCGCAAGGAAGCCAAGGAAGTGCCGGGGCGCAGGGAAGTCAGGGGGCGCAGGGCGCTCAGGGTAGCCAAGGCACGCAAGGAACACAGGGAAGTCAAGGCGCACAGGGCGCGCAAGGCGCATCCGGCGCGAGCGGCGTCGGTGATTTCGTGCGCCTGTCGCAGCAAGTTGCCAGCGGCTCGCCGGCCACCCTTCATTTCGCCACCATCAGCGGCGCCTACAGCCAGTTGAAACTCGTGCTTTGGGGGCGGCAGACCTCGGGGGACGCGTCGGGCGTGTTCTGCAAGATCAATTCGGATACAACCGCTGGCAACTACGTGTCCAACATCTTCATGCAAAGCACGGGCTCGGGCACCGATACGCCGGGAACTGACGGCGCGGTCATTGGCATTCTTCCGGGCTCAGGCACCAACGCTAACGCCATCGGCTGCATTGAGGCGCTGTTTCCTATGTATTCCAATACCGCCTTTCGCAAGCCGGTGATCGCGCATTCCTATCAGGTCTACAGCAGCGCCTTGCTGCGCTACGAAGGCTTTGACTGGATTTCCACCGCGGCGATCACCGACATCGTGTTGACCGCCATCGCCGGGGCCTTTACCGATGGCACCACCGCCACGCTATACGGTATGACATGACCTTTGCGTTGCCCATCCGCTTCGACGCCAAGGCGCAGCTCGCGCAGGCGCACGGCTTCGGCATGCGCCGCGGCTGGATCGGCGTGGGTGAGGGCTGGTACGAGTTGACCTCGCGCGAGCGCCATGCCGTGCTGCTGCACGAGGAAGCGCACCTGCGCGGCCACCACCTGCTATGGCGCCTGCTGCTGCTGCCTCTCATCTGGACGCCATGGGCCAAGGCGCTCGCGGTGCGGCAGGAACTTGAAGCCGACGCCTTTGCCGCCGAGCAGGGTTACGGCGTAGACTTGCTGCGCGTGATCAGGCGCTACCCCTCGGGACACTATTACCCGACCAAGCATGAACGCATCACCCACCTCGAAGCCGCGATAGAAGGCTAGATGATCATCCGCCTCCCACCTGGGCTCACGGCGAGCGCGTCGAGCGAATTCAGCCTCCAAGGGCTGATGAGCAACGCCAACGCCTACGCCGAGCAGGCGGTACAGGTGGTGACGGTCGACGGCATCAATCTCCTGACCGTAGCGCAGACGTTCGCCAAGAACGTGGTGCTCACCGCCGGGGCGAGCAACGACTTCACCGTCCAGTTGCCTGCCACGAGCAGGATTCTCGACGCGCTCGGCCCGACCATCCCGCGCGACGGCTCGTTCTGGTTCCCTTTCTACCTCGACAATCAGAACACGGGCTTCGCCTGCAACCTGATCGGGTTCGATGCCGACACCATCATCGACCCGGTCAACAACATCGTCAGCTCGGGCAACGCGAACAAGTGGATGGTCAACGTCGAGGCCGCGGTCAATGCCGCATCGCCCTTGCGATTGATCTTCTACAACGTGTTCGCCTCCGCGACCGGCGGCGGGGGTGGTCCGCAGGGACCGCAAGGGACTCAGGGGGCACAGGGCGCGCAGGGCACGCAAGGACCTCAAGGTGCGACCGGCACGGGAAGTCAAGGCGCTCAAGGTGCGCAGGGTGCGCAAGGCTCGCAGGGCGGCGGCACGAGTTCGCTGTGGTGGTACGGCAACGGCGAGGACGGCGCGGCGGTACTCGACGGGGTCAACACGTTCTCGTGGGCAACACTATCCGGCGGCGACACCTACACCATGACGCGCGGGGCGCTGCTGACCGATCTGACCGTCAACAACGCCATTACGCTTAAGCCCGACGGCTTCCCCATCTTCTGCACCGGCACGCTCACCAACAACGGCGTCATCAGCCGCAACGGCCTCGATGCCGTCACCGGGGACCCGAACACGCCCGATATGGCCGACGGTGTGTTTGGCGGCGCCACGGGCGAGCTCGGGGGTCAACCCGGGACTAATTCGGCGGATTCTCTTGGGGGTGCCGGTGGCGCTGGCGGCGCGAACGGTGCCGGCGCCGGCCAGGCGGGCGGCTTGGCAGTGCTGCCGGCGACCCTTGCTGGCGGACTGTCGGTGATCGGCTTCCTGCCCTGCATGCTGACGGGGAGGGCACTTAGCACTGCCTCTACGATTGGGCCAATCATTCAAGGTGGTGGTGGTGGCGGTTGCGGTCACGGCACGGTCGCGGACCCGTTCAGCCTATCGCTCGGAGGTCAGGGCGGGGGCGTGCTCGGCATCTTCGCGTTCCTGACCGACGGAGCCGGCAGCGTCACTGCCGACGGCGGCCGCGGGTCGGATTCTGGCTCGCCCTTCCCCGGCACGGGCGGCGGCGGCGGTGGCGGCGGCGGGGTCATCATCATCTTCTCGAGCAACCGCGACTGGTTCTCGAACTGGACGCTCTCCGTTTCCGGAGGCGCTGGCGGCAATCCAAGCCCGGGCAGCACCACGCCGCCCGATATGCCCGGCGACCCGGGTTCTCCCGGGCGTATCATCGGTTAAACAGGAGCTAGATCATGGCCAAACGCGGCGAAGAAGTCGTCACCGGCACCCGGCGCCCGCTCGGGTATCAGCAGATCGCGAACAACACGCTCGCTTCCGCGCAGAGTTTAACGCTGCCGACCCCGCCCACCGGGGCCTACGCCCTGTACGCTGTGATCCAGGCCAACGGGGGCACACTGCGCTGGCGCGACGACGGCACCGCCCCGACCGCCACGGTGGGCATGCTCATCCCCTCCGGGGGTGAACTGTGCTACGCCGGAGACTTGACCCAAATCCAGTTGATCGACGGCGGCTCGGGCACCCCGATCGCCGACATCAGCGTCTATTACTAGAGGCGCGCCATGATCCCGCTCATGTTCGAAGGCGACAACGTCAACAAGGATAGCCTCGTCACCACCCTCAATGACCTGCAGGCGCAGATCACCGTCGCCGCCGCGGGCACTCAGGGACCGCAGGGCGACACTGGCGCCCAAGGTGCGACGGGCGCTCAGGGCACTGCGGGGGCACAGGGTGCCGCCGGGGCGCAAGGCAGTTCGGGTGCGCAAGGAGCAACGGGGGCGCAGGGCGCCCAAGGAGCGCAAGGTGCCCAGGGTGCGTAGCGACAAGCCCTCGCTGTGGTTCAGCGTGGGGCTGTGGTGGTGCGCGCGGGCAGGTGACGAGCGCTGCTACGGCATGACGTGGGCGCTCGACCTGGAAGAAGCGTGGCGACGCTGGGCGTGGAGACACTGACATGAGATTCGGCGATGTGGGGTTGTCGACCTTCCCCTTCGGGGCGACCGGGGCGACCGGGGCACAGGGTGCTGCAGGAGCGCAAGGAGCCACTGGGGCACAGGGCGCGGCCGGGGCACAGGGAAGCCAAGGTATCCAAGGCACACAGGGAACCCAAGGGCCTCAAGGGTCGCAGGGCACTCAAGGCGTGCAGGGACCGCAAGGCGCCGGCATCGGCACCGTCACCGACGGCATCGTCACCGTCAATCCGGCCTCGACGCTCACCGTCCCGGCGGGCAGCCTCGCCGATGGCGGGAGCGGGAATGCGGTGCTGCAAACGGTGTGGCACAAGAACATCATCTCACCGGATTTTGCCGATTGGACTATCGGCACGTCGCCGACCGGAACGTGGTCGACCGCAGGCGGCGTGCTGTCGCAGACGGGCGCTACCGGCAATTCCGGAATTCAGTACAACACGCCGGTTCCGTCGATCGAATATATTGTCGAAGCCGAGATTCGATTCCCGACGGGACAGGATGCCGGCACAACGATGCAGGCGGTCATTGCCGCAGGATGCAACGACTTCATTGGCAATCAATCAGGACTGGCCGCCCCGGCCTTGGATGGCGCGCTCGGGGAAGGGGCGCAGTTGATAGGTGCGACGGCGGGGGATGGAGCCGTCATCGGTGTCGCACTGATCGTTGACGCCTCGGCCATTCCGGTTAATCCTGGCATAGCAACTGCCATCGCGCAAGGCGAATGGCACAAACTGCGCGCAGTGGCCTCTCCGACGAGACAATTGGTCTACGTCGATGATGTCTATATCGGTTCCGGGGAAAACATAAGTGGCGGCAACGACGGGCCGATTGACGGCGTGCCCTTCTCCACCGATGTTGTCTGGCTCGGCGCGGTCGGCAAGGTCGATTTCCGCAACATCTTCGTGTGGACCCGTGTGCTTCCAACCTAAAGGACCAACAATGAAAACGCTCGTCGCCATCGCTCTCGTTCTGTTCGCCTCGCTCGCCTTTGCCCAACCGCCAACACTCGGCGCTGACTGCGGCGTTGGCGCGACCCTCACCGGCAACGAAAAAGCCGGCCACGTCATGCTCGGCGACATCACCGCGCAACCCAATGATCTGTGTACGCTGACCTTCGCCGCGCCGTTCGCCAAGACCCCGACCTGCGCGGCGAGCAACGAAACCAACGGCGGCGGCTGGTCGGCTCCTCTGGGCACAATCAGCAGCAAGACGCAGGTCGTCATCGGCGGCGCGCAGTCGTGGTCGAGCGGCGATACGATCGCCTATCTGTGCGTCACGCCATGATCCCGAGCGCGACCGCCGACGGTTGGGCCAAGAGGTGAGCGCTCACTATCACCGATAGCCTGTGTTTGACAGCATCGCCACTGTGGTATCACACTAGCGCAACTCTACAGAGGAGGATGTCCCGAATGAACCTGCGCCAGTATCTCTCCCTGCCCGTGGTGATGTCACCTCAGGCCAACGCTGGCCTCGTCTTCGCCGGCAACCTCCCCGACAATTCCAGCCTCGTTCAAATCCTCGCCCAGTTGTTCGCCAACTCCCAGTACGCCGGGGGCGGGGTCAACTTCGTCACGAGCTCCGGAACCTCGGCCACCATCACCGGCATGGGGAACTATCTGTACCAGTTCACCGCCGGCAGTGCGACCACCCTGACCTTCGACTACGCCTACAACATCGTCAACGCCCTGCCGCAGCCGGTGTTCAACGGGCAGAAGTTCCAGTTCCAGATTCAGACCAACGCCAGCACCACCATCGCCACGCCGACCCTCTCGTCGTCCTCGGGCGGGGTGACGCTCGCCGGCGGGTCGACCGCGGTACTGGCGGCCTCGAGCCGCTGGTATCAGGGCCAGATCACGCAACTGACCTCCACCTCGGGCATCGCCACTACCGCCGGGACCACGTTCACCTCGCTGACCCGGGTTGGCAGCACCAACGCCTTCACGCTGGTCCTCGGGACCAACGCCATCGTCCCGGTCGAGGGGCAGGTGGTGTACCTGAACGTGACGGCGGGCACACTCCCCTCGGGCTGGTATCCGATCGCCAAGGTCACATCGGCGACCTCGATGGTCATCATGACCCCGAACTCGCAGGTGTGGACGATGACTGCCGGCACCATCGGCACCTCGACGGCGGCCCCGGCTACGTTCAGCCCGCTCGTGACCATCACCGGCCTGTGGGCGCTGGTCGTGTCCACCGCTTCGGTGTAACGCCATGCTGCAACCCATCGCTCCCGGCATGACCGCGGACAAGCCCGCGCTCTTTTCGCTGATCGCCCTGCAGTCCAACGCCAACGCCTACTGCGGGCAGATGGTCGACGTGACCACCGCCGGCACCAACTCGACGCTGACCGCCGCGCAGGCCATCGCCCGCGTGGTGCATCTTCTGTCCGGTGCCTCGGGCGGATTCACCGTCACGCTACCGTCGACCAAGGCGATCATCGTGGCCCTCGGCCCGACCATCCCCACCGACGGCAGCTACGGGCAACCGTTCTCGCTCCTGAACGACGGCGTGGGCCAGACCGGGACGCTGACGGCGGGGGATGCAAGTACCACCATCACCGGCACGGCCACGGCGCTCACCGACACCCGGCGCGACTTCTTCCTGACCGTGACGAGTGCCACGACCATCACCATTCAGAACATGGGGAGTGCCGCGATATGAGCCGACTCCGGTGGGCGCTGAATTTGTTCGAGCGCCCGGCATTGCGAGTGCCGACGGTCTTTTGCATGCCGCCGATGACGAGTCCGCTGTGTGAGGGCGAAATCCCGCCCAACCAGAACGTTGCTATCGAGCATGTTTTCGGAACGGGCGACGAAAAGATCATCGAGGAACCGGACAAATGAAACTGTGGAAACTGCTGTTGGCGTTCCTGACTCTCGGTGCGGCCGAAGGCGAAGGCGCTGCGCCCGCTACGCCCGACCCTTCGACCGACGCCGGGACCGGCGATGACGACCTGTTCGGCGAGACGGGCGACGACTTGATCGACGCCGCTGAGGCGGGTGGTGGGGCACCCAAGGTCGAGGAGGAGGAGACCCCGGCGCTCAAGGAAGCCCGGCGCCGGGCACAGGACGCCGAGGAACGAGCCGAGCGGGCCGAACGGGCCGCCCGCGAGCGACCCGCGCCGACCGCTCCGACCCCGACACGCGATCCGGACTACGAGCGCGAAGAACAGGAAATGGCGCAGGCCCGCGCCGCCGGGTCCACGCCCGAGCAGATCGCGTGGCTGCAGTGGAAGATCGACAGCAACCGCAAGATGCGGGCAAGCGAGCGCACTTCGCAGTCGGCCCTGCAGGAGTCGCGCGAGATTGCCGACCGCACAGCGTTCGAGAAGCTGGAGCTCACCAAGCCGCAGGTCTACAAGCGCTACGCCGAGCGGGTAGAGGCGGCGGTCAACGACATGCGCGCCAAGGGTCAGGCCCCTGCGCCACGACTCGCGATCCTCCGATTGCTCATCGGCGACGACATCATGAACGGCAAGGTCAAGCCCAAGGCGAAAGCCGCCCCGGTCGAGCGTGGTCGCTCGCCCGTGATCCGCTCGGACACCCGTGGCGGCAAGGGCACGATGACCGAGCACGAAAAGCGCAAGCAGCGGTTGGCCAACATCCGTATCTGATCACCCCGGAGCCCACGATGAACAAGTATTGGAACACCCTGACCGCTTTTCTCTCGCTCGGCGTGGTCAACCTCTCCACCTCGGACAACCTGCAAGCGGACATCGTCCCCTACATTCAGGAGGAGGTCGAGCCGCTGGCACGCCGGCAACTCGTCGCCTACCAGTTCGGCAAGCCCCTGCATCTGGATGTCAACCGGGGACTGACCTACACCTGCACCCGGTTCGAGCGCCTGCCGCTGCCGTTCGCGCCGCTGCAGGAGGGAGTGGCTCCGGCGGGCGAGGCGATCAGCATCGTGCAGGTCAGCGCCACTGCCCAGCAATGGGGCGACAGCGTGACGCTCACCGATGTCGCGAACATCACGGTGTTTCATCCGCCGTTCCAGCAAGCGATCCAGTTGATCAGCCTGCAGATGCCGGAAACACTCGAACGCAACACGCTCAATACCCTCATCGCCGCCAATCAGGTCAACTACGCCAACGGCCGGGCGAACCGTGCCGCGCTGGTCGCGACCGATGTCATGAGCCCGCACGAGGCGAACAAGATTTACGCCTCGCTGGTCGGCTACGGCGCCCCGCGCTTCAACGGCGACGAGCGCGAGGACATGATGATCGAGGCCGGTTCTTACCGCGATCCGTCGAAGTCCCCCGCGGTCATGCAGCATTATGTGGCGCTGATCAGCCCGTTCCCGGCGCAGGACATGCGCGAGAACAGCCAGGTCAATACCGCTTGGGCGTTCAGTGACATCAATCGCCTGTACAACAACGAACTCGGCCCCTACGGCGGGGTGCGCTACGTCGAAACGAACATGATGCCGTACTGGACCGGCGTGGCGCTGGTCACGGGCACGCCATCGACCACCGGCGGCAATCTCGCAACCTCGGCGACCTACAACATCCAGGTCACGGCCTCCCCGTCGCAGACCTCGGTCGAGCAGTACATCTATCAGGTCTCGGGCTCGATCAGCGTCACCGGCCCGACCGGCAGCATCAGCGTCACGCTGCCGACACTCCCCGGCTACGTGTTCAACGTCTACATCGGCACCACGTCCTCGCCGACGAACCTTGCCGTTACCGCCTCGGGTCCGACCACCGGCCCGCTAGCGGGGCAGGCGACCCAACTCGCGAGCGGGTCGACCGTGGTGCTGACCGGCATCGGGGTGGCGCAGACCCCGCCCGCGGCTCCGGCAACGGGCGTGACCGTGTTCCCGACCATCTTCATCGGCAACCACTCCTACGGGCAGGTGCTGCTCGAGAACCCCGAGTTCTTCTACCTCACCGGCCCGGACAAGAGCGACAAACTGAACCAGACCCGGGTGGTGAGCTGGAAGATGTTCTACGGCTCGATCCTGCTGAATCAAGCCTTCCTTGCCCGGGTGGAGTCGAGTTCGGCGTTCAGCCCGGGCTACACCGCGGGCACGATGGCCGCCAACTCCTAGGTTCCGGTCCCTCCCGTTCCGGAATGCCTCTCCCCGGAGGCCGGCCTGACCCCACGCACGGGGTCACTTTTTTCGGGAGTGAGTGATGCCCTTCACCGATGAACAACGCGCCAAGGCCGCCGCCACGCGCAAGCGCAACCGCGCGCTCAAGGAACAGATCGCCTCGGGCGCGCACGTCGAGATCGCCGACACCTCGGGCGCCTCCCCGCGCGAGCGCAAGTTGCTCGACGAGATCAACGAGCTGCGCAAGCAGTTGGGTCTCGCCAACGAAGCGCGCAGCGATGCCGAGACCGCGGCGATCACGGCGGCCTCCGACCCGTTCAACGACATAGAGGAAAAGCCGACCGGCAAGAAGGTCAAGGTGCAGCGCCTGGACCACTACAAGGAAGTCGGCTTCAAGGACGACGGGCGGCCGATACTCAAGCCCGTGTTCAAGACGGTCGAACTCCCCACCTATGCCTACCGCATCAACATGCCGCCGGTGGGCGGGACCGACTTGAAGATCAACGAGGTCCCGTTCTACCACGGCGCGACCTACGTTCTGGATGTCGACACCCTGCGCACGGTCAAGGACATGGTGTGGAAGCTGTGGGCGCATGATCGCAACATCCACGGCACCGACGAGAACGCCTATCGCAAGCCCACGCACCGCGCCTTCTCCGGACGGGGCTACGCATGAACGACGAGCATCAACGCCTCGCCGCGGGCAACTTCACGCTCTCCGTCATCCTCGGGGACACCAAGCGCCAGATCAGCATGACCGGGTACGTGTTCAACGATGACAGCGCCCAGGAGTTGAACGAGCGTCTCGACCGCTATCAGGACGCGATCGACCGCCAGGTGCTGCGCGCCGAGATGAAGTCGCACGAGGACAATATCAAACGTGGTGAACTCGCGATCGAGCAACTGGCCGCGCACTACGAGATGATGGTCAGGCGCAAGCAGAGCGGGAAGAAGCTGTCGAGTCAGGAACTCGATCAACTCGACAAATACGACGTATCGGTCGAGTTCCAGAAGCGAGCGATCGTAGAGGCGCGCAAGAACATCGCCGATGCCAAGAAGCGGTTGAACGGAGCCGCCTGAGCATGCAGGCGAGCGAGATTTGCCTGCTCGCCTCCCGTATCGCGAAGGGAGGAACCGGCATGGTCGCCATTGCCGGGCAGATGCTCAATCTCGTCCTCGAAGATTTGGTGTTGAACAAGAATTTGCAGGTGAACCGTGTTACGCAGATCATTCAGGTAACGCCCGGGGCCTACGGTCCGTTCCAACTCGAAGCGGACTACCTGCGCACCTACGACCTGTTCTACCCGATGCCCGCGAGTGGGGGCGGCACGTCGAGCGGTATCACCATCTTCCTCGACCCGATCACGATGGAGCAGTTCGATGCCGAGTTCAAGTCGCCCTCGGTGTCCAACTATCCCTACGAGTTCGCGAGCGACCTGTCGGCCGACGCGCAGACATTTGACTCCAATGGCGTGCTGACCTCGGCGGGCGGGATTTTCATCTACCCGCAGACGAGCGGCGTGATCAACCTCACCCATCGCTACATGAAGAAGCAGGCGTCGATCCTGAACCCGCAGACCTCGACTGCGACGCCGTGGTTCGCCTTCACCGACTATCTGGTACAGGCCACGGCCGGCCGGATGATGGGCGTTACCGGCGACGACCGGCACGACGCCTATATGGCGCAGGCCGACAAGATGCTGATGCCGTGGCTCATCATGGAAGGCGACGAACAGCAGGCCGTGCATTACATCAGACTTGACCCGCGAAAATTCAGAACCAACAGGGGAGCCAAACCCGTGAAAAGTTATCCGTTCTCCTAGTAGGGTCTTTTGATGAACGACCAATTCCTGCCGCAAAAGATGTCGGAAATAGTGGTAGGCGTAACGCCGAACATCTTTGCGACTGCTCGACCTCTGACTCCGGAATGCCGAAGCGCCAATATCTCTTTCACCTGACTCTCCGTGAGTTTCGACATACCGTGCCTTTCTCCGAACGCATGCCGACCTTTGCTCGCGGCATCGTGCGCGTTCTCCTTTGCGTGGCCCAAGAATAGATGTGATGGGTTCACGCAACAGCGCACGTCGCAATGGTGCAAGACGTACCTTCCTTCCGGGATAGGTCCGAAGAACAACTCCCACGCGACACGATGCGCTCGCTCGTGTCCTTGGTATCCGTATCCGTCGCGGTCGAGGCGGCCGACTTCCCAAATCCAGCAGCCCGCCTCCGGGATGCGAGCGATCTTCGCTTCAAATCTTGCTCGTGTAAAATGCCTGATAGCCATTGCCGAACTCCTTCCCGAGTTGGTGATTGGTCAGAGGCCGGTGGCGCTGGCGCGTCATCGGCCTTGCTCATTGTAGACCGAAATGGCGATCAACAAGAGTTTCCCTATGCGTTTCAGCCCCAAAGGGTTGGTGGACGCATTCGATAGTACGGACAAGTTCCCCGGGGCCTGCCAGAAACTCGTCAATCTGATCTTCGACCAGTCCAACCCCGAACTGGTCCTGTCGCGTCCCGGCGTCACTACGCTGGTCGACTTCGCCCTGCACGGCTTCGCCTCGCCCGGCTTCATCTCGATCCAAGCGGCGGTCGGTTCGCGCGTCTACGGCATGATCGCGACCAACTTGACGCCCGGGTTCGATCAGCCGTTCTGTTTCGAGACCGCCACGGGAGCGTTCGTGCCGATCTCCGGGGTCAACTCGGGCAACGTCCCGGCGAGCCCGTCGACCGCGGGGACGTGGACGCCACCGACACTGGCCAACATCGGCACCATGATCGTGATCACCCATCCCGGGTTTTCCGGGAGCGGGGTCAACTTCTTCGGCGTGATTGACATCACCAACCCGGCCGCCCCGGCATGGACCGCGGCCAACACCGTTACCAACGCACTGCCCGCGGTGCCGGTGGCGGTAGCGAACTTCAACAATCGCGCCTATTTCGCCACCGCCGGCAATCAGCTCTGGTACACCGATGTCCTGACTAACCCGCTCACTGTCACCAACGCGACCCAGTTCCTCGTCATCGGCGATAGCGGGCCGATCAACGCTCTGTCCGGCCTGCCGCTGCAGACCACGTCCTCGGGCGTGATCCAGTCGTTGACCGTGTTCAAGTCGACACAGGTCTGGCAGGTGACAGGCGACACCACCACCTTCAACCTGTCGCTCAACTATGTGAGCCTGACCATCGGCACCAACGCGCCGCGCTCGGTCGCGCAATCGCCGTACGGCCTGTACTTTGGCAGCAGTGGTGGCCCCTACTTCATCGACCTCCTCGGTACGCTGCGGCCGCTCACGCACAGCCTGCAGGAATTGGAGCCCGACGTGCAGGCGCCGTTCGAGAACGCGGTCAACCCGACGCGCTGGGCCGCGGCCTACAACTCGACCGTGTACCGGGTGTGCGGCTCGACCATCATCCGCGGCCGACAGAGCACGAACGATTACTGGTTCGACGAGCACCGTCGGCGCTGGAACGGCCCCCACACCTTCCAGTACGATTGCGCCTCGGCCCTTGGCGGCTACTTCGTGCTTTCCTCCGCGTTCGTTCCCGGGCAACTGGTGCAGTCGTGGACGCAGCACAACCCGGCCTTCGTGGCGAGCGACTTGGGTACCGCCACCTTTGCGACACTGCTCTCCTCGACCTTTCCCAAAGCCGACCCGATGAGCATGAAGCAGGTTGCCGAGAGCCAGATCGAACTCGCCGCCTCGGGCGGGGACATCACCTATACGTTGACCGCGCAGGACGAGCAGGGCAACACGCTCGAGACCGCGACCATGACCGTGGTCGGCGAGACCGGCAACCTGTGGGGTCCGACGCCGGTCGGATCGGGCCTGCTGTGGGGCGCTCCGGTCACGCTATGGGGCAACGTGAGTGACGGCGGCAGCGGTGCGCTATGGGGCGATGCCTGCCGGTTCTGGACAGCGGCGGCCGGTTCGGGTGCGCTTTGGGGCGAAGGGGCGCAGAATATACCCCATACCTATCCCGTGCCGTGGCCCGCCCCGCTCGTGTTCGAAAAGATGCAACTGCAAGTGACCGCCCAAGCGAGCGCACAGGTCTCGATCGGCACCTTCTACGCCCGTTACCAACGCACGGGTTATATGACCCTCGGCCAATTTGCGGAGCCCGCCCCATGCACCACCTGATCCGGCAGTACCTCACCCTGGGCGCGATCATCGGCCCGCTGCCGAACAACATCGTCGACGGCACCGTGATCGACGCCGTGCCGGTCATGGCGAACTTCGACTGGATCGTGAGCCAGGTCAACGCCAATGCCGGGGCGATCACCAACGCGCTGTCGATCCCCACCTTCTGCGGCACCGCCGGGGGCACGGCCAACGCCATCACGCTCACGCCCAACCCAGCGATCAGTTCGTACCTCGCGGGGCAGCGGTTCAGTTTCGTCGCGGCGGCACCCAACACCACCTCGGTGACGGTAGCGACCTCGGGCCTTGCCACCCGGGCGCTGACCTACGCTGACGGCTCCGCGCTCACCGGCAACGAAATCCTGACCGGCGGCGTGTACGACATCGAGGACAACGGCTCGCGCTACAACCTCTTGAACTCCGCGCAGGGCTCGAACATCGTCAGTTGGACCCCGACCATCACCTTCGGCGGGGCGGCCTCGGGGCTGACCTACGCCACCCAGACCGGCAAGGCGTTCAAGCTGGGCCGCATCGTGTTCTTCGCCTTCTTCGTGCAGTTGACGGCCAAGGGTTCCTCGACCGGGACGCTACTGGTCAACGGCCTGCCGTACACGATCAACTCGAGCTGGGGCGGCAACAACGGCGGCCCGGCGTTTGTGGAGAACGTGACCTTTACCGGCTATCCGCTCGTGTTCTACAACCTGGGCGCGACCACGATGGGCATTCTCGACATCGTGAGCGGGAGCGCATCGGCCGCGATCACCGATGCCGAGTGCAGCAACACGAGCAAGTTCGCCGGCTCCATGTTCTACACCTGCTGATGCCCGCGCTCGCCATCGTCGAGACCGACTTCTACGGCGACGCGCTGCCGGCGCTGACCTACGTGGTCGAGCCGTATCTCGACGCGATTGCCGAGATGCGCGAGCTCTATCCCGAGCACTGGGCCGAGATTGCTCTGGACAAGGATGCGATCCAGTTGGAGCCCGACTATGCGACCTACGATCTGCTCGCGCGCACCAACGTGCTGCATCTGGTGACGGCGCGCGACGGTGAGGGGAAACTGGTCGGTTATCACCTGTCGATGATTCATCCGCACCTGCACTATCGCTCAAGCATTACCTGCTTCACCGACGTGTTCTTCTTGAAGAAGGACTACCGGCGCGGCATGGCGGGCTACAAGATGCTCAAGTTCTTCCGCGACAGCGTGAAGGCGCGTGGAGTGCAGAAGATTTACATGAGCACGAAATTGTCCTTGGACCTTGGGCCGATCATGGATCGGTTGGGGTTCAAGCCGATTGAACGCATCTACACGATGGTGCTGTGATGGCGGGAACACTAGGCGCGATTGGTTCGGTGGTCGGTATCGGCTCGGGACTGTCCAATATCTTCGGCCATCATGGCGGGGGCGGCGGGGTTACGGGTGGGGCGACCGGGGTCTATCAGCCTGAGCATCAGGGCGAGGCCGATACCGCGTTCCAGCAAATGCTGCAGCAGTACATGCAGAGCCAAGGCCAGCAGGCTGGGGCGATCAATCCGGTGCTCGCCCAAGCCTTCCAGCAGATGCTCGGGTTGCCGATGAATCAGTTGTACGGAAACCTCGGCGAGATCGCCGGCGGCTTCGGGCAGCGGTTGAACGAACAGGCTTACACCAACCAGAACGCGCAGCAGGGGCTCATGGGGGCGGGCAACCAACTCTGGCAGACCGCCCTCGACCCGCAGAACGCGCTGCGCGACCGGATGCAGCAACAGGTGACGGACGCCTCGCGCGCGGGCACCTCGGCGCGCGGCATCGGCATGAGCGGGGAAGCCGCCGGCATCGAGAATCAGGACGTGCGCGATTTCCTGATGAACTGGCAGAACGCGCAACTCGGGCGACAGGCCACGGGCTTGCAGGGTATGACCGGAGCCTACGGCGAGGCCGGTCGGCAGGGTCAGCAGGTAGGACAGAACTTGGCCGGGTCGATCAATATGGGCGCTCTCTCGCCGCAATTCCTGCAAGCGGGCGCGAGTTTCCCGATGACGGCGGCTAACATGTATAGCGGCGCGCAGAACCCGTTGCTGCAGCAGTTGATCGCGGGAATGGGAGCAGGCAATCAGTACATGGGCATGGGCCAGAACGCGAGCAACATCGGATTCGGACAGCAGCAAACGGGGATCAACAGTCTGACCACGGGCTTGGGTCAACTCGCGAACTTGTTCCGCGCGCCGCCGTCGGGGGGCAATGATGGCTACCAGACCGACCCCTACGCTACCGGCGGTTACGGGACGTAGATCATATGGCTAATTACGAGAGCGGCTATACGAGCGCGGTCAACGCCGCACAGCGCCGGGACTACGAGAAGGCGGGCATTCAGGACATGCTCGCGGCCATCGCCGCGCAGCAGTGGCGCCAGCAGCAGTTCGAGCAGACGCAGGCACAGGCCAAGATGCTCGACGCGGCCAAGGTCGAGGCGGCTCGCGGCATGCAGATGCAGCCCCCGCCGCCGCAACCGATGGCGCCGGGGCAACCCTCGGTCCCGATGCAGCAGCCCACGGCAGGACCGCCCCCGGGACAGCCGCCGGGGATGGGTGGCGGCACGCCGCAACTGATGCAATCCCTGCTCGCTGGGGGGATGGCGCCCGGAGGGGGGGCGGGAGCGCCGAGCTCTGCGCCCCCCGCCGCGCCTAGCCCGCCTCCCGTGCCGCAGGGCTTCACCCCGATTGCGGGCGGGCAGTTTGCACCCCCCATTGGCGGCTCCATGCCTGGGGCCGCGGGGGGCGGTATCGGTGCCCCGCCGCAACTGCCGCAGGGCGAGGGTCCGATCCTGCCGCCCAAGCTGCAGACGATGGAGTCCGCGTTGAAGATCGTCGACAAGATCAACGTGCCCGACAACGTGAAGGGGCAGTTGCTCGACCATCTCGCCGAGCAGATGGACAAGCAGAACAAGATCGCGTTGCAGAAGTATCGCGACGATGCCGAGGTGAAGAAGGCTGCGACCAACGCCGCGCGCGAGAAGCGCCTGCAGATCGAGCAGGACCGCGCAGCGCCGCAGATGAAGAACATCCAAGTGGGAGACAAGAACGTTGCGCTGCAATTCGACCCGAAGCAAGCGGACAAGGGTTGGATGCCGGTCGCCGAAGGGCCGAAGTGGGCACCGAAGGCTGCGGCCGATGCTGCGAGCCAAGGCGGGTTCGGGACCGAGTTCGACAAGATGGACCCGCGCAAGCAGGCGACGGTCGACTGGTACGCGACCATGCAACTCGCGGGCGACAACACTTGGCGGGTCGGTCTTTCGCGCACCAAGGGCGGCTCGGACTTGATCAAGGCGGTCGACGAGCGTGTACCCGAGCGGGCGCAGGAATTGGGCTTGAGTGCAGCCGACATCGGCACCAACAAGGCGATCCGGGTATCGACGCAGGCGGCACTGACGCAGAACACCAAGGACATCGCCAACCTCAAGCCCTACGTGACGATGCTGCATCAGAACGCGGAGATCGCCAAGACGCTTGCGACCAAGGCGATTGCTACGAGCGCCCAACTCGCCAACCGGCCGCTGAACTGGCTGCGCACCAATGCGGCCGACAGCCCGGATGTGGCCGAGTACCTGGCACAAATGGAAATCGTGAAGAACGAGGCGACCCGGGTTATCACCAACCCGCGCCTTGTCGGTCAGATGACGGACACCGCTCGCCAAGAGATCGAGTCGGTCATCAACGGCACCATGCCTCTGAACGCGACCAACCGCGTCATCGACCGGCTCATCAACGACGGCGACCGTCGTATCGGCACGATGGAAGCGCAGCAGCAGCAGTTGCAGGGCACGCTCAAGGAAATGTTCCCGAGCGGGGCCGGGACCGGCGGGGGTGCTGCTCCTGCCGCGGGCAAGAGCAAATACGTCGAGACTCGCACGACTGCCGACGGGAAGAAGTTGGGCAAGAAGGCTGACGGCACGATTGAGGAAGTGAAGTGAGCCTTGAGAGCGATTGGGCATCTGCCAAGCCTGATCTGAGCGCCGAATGGGAGAAGGCCAAGCCGACCGCTGCGCCTGACAAGCCGAAGGAACAAGGCCACGGCATCGCCGCCAACGTCGCGGGCGGCCTGATCGAGCCCTTGCTGTCGATGGGCACGGGCATGCTTGCCAAGCCCGTATCGGATGTCGCTGGGCTCACGCGCCTTGGCATGGAGGGCATGCGCCGCGCCGGGGTGCCGGGCATCGAGGAGCGCGACCCGCTCACGGTCAAGCAGGACGTGCAGCGGGCATTGACCTACGAGCCCAAGACGGCGGCCGGCAAGTTCACCACACAGAACAACCCGCTCGCGCTCCTCGGGCAACTGATCGGCTGGGGCGGCAAGCAGGCGGGCGAACTTGTCGCGCCCCCTGGCACCTCGGGACCACTGCGCAGCGCGATCGGCTCGGGCGTGGAGGAGGCCGTCACGCAGGCGCCGATGTTCCTCGGGGCCAAGGCGCCCGCAGCGACCAAGGCGGGATCGGAAGCGTTGCGCGGCGGGGCCGAACGGCTGATGCACAGCGCCTTGAAGCCTGCGGAGAAGTTCGCCAAGCAGGTCGATCCCGGCATCGACTTGTTGCTCGAAAAGGGCATCAATGTCACCCCGGGCGGCTTGGAGAAGATTCGCACCGAGATCGGGGACCTGAACTCGCGCATCGGGCAACTCATCGCCAACTCGCCCGCCGTGATCGACAAGCAGGCGGTGGCGACGCGGCTCTACGACACGCTTGCCAAGTTCGAGAAGCAGGTCGACCCGCACGCCGACCTAGCCACGATCAACAAGAGTTGGAACAACTTCCTCAACCACCCGCTGCTGACCGGCAAGGACATCCCGATCAAGACCGCGCAGGAATTGAAGTCTGGCACCTACAAGCAGTTGCAGGGAAAGTACGGGGAACTAAGCAGTGCCGAGAGCGAAGCGCAGAAGGCGCTCGCGCGGGGGTTGAAAGAGGAGATCGCCAAGGCGGTGCCCGAGGTGCGGACGTTGAACGCCGAGGAGTCGCGTCTGTTGCAAGCCCTGCCGATGGTCGAGCGACGGGTACTGATCTCGGCCAACAAGAACCCGATCGGGCTAGGCATCCTGTCGATGAACCCGAAGCACATCGCGGTGTGGATGGCCGATCGAAGCGAGCTGTTCAAGTCGCTCGTCGCGCGCATGCTCAACACCGGATCGCGGGCGATGCCCGGCATGCAGATGGCGGGACCGCTCGGCGGCATGGCGGTATCGAGCGAGGCCAATCAGATCGCGCCGCCGCCGTGAGAATTTTGTGTCTCGACATCGGCAGCAACGCTCTAGATTTCCTGATGCGCTGCCAAGACGCTGGCCATGACTGTCTTTGGTACGACCAGCCGCGCAAGGACGGATCGCGCCGGCTCGCGGGCAAGGGCATCGTGCCCAAGCTCACCGACTACGACCTCCTGCGCTCGCGCTATCTTGCTTGGGCTGATCTGATCTGGCTCCCCGACAACGCCTACTACACCGAGATGCTCGAGCCGTACCGCAAGCAGGGCTACCCCATCTTCGGCCCCTCGCCAGCCGCAGCGGAGCTCGAGCTCGACCGCGCCAAGGGGCAGGCGGCGATGAAGGCGGCCGGGCTCAAGACCATCCCCTCGGTCGAGTTCGACGACTACGATGCGGCGGCCAAGTTCGTCGAGAAGCATCCCGACTACCTCGTGTCGAAGCCCTCGGGCGACTGCGACAAGGCTCTCTCGTATGTTGCCGACGACGCGGCAAGCCTGATCCATATGCTGACCGACAGGTGGAAGAAGAACCCGAAGTACCGCTCGGACGCGAAGCAGCACGGCTTCATCCTGCAGCAGAAGGTGCGCGGCGTGGAGATGGCGGTGGGGGGCTTGTTCGGGCCGCACGGGTGGTCGCAATGGTGGTACGAAAATATGGAGTACAAGAAGTTGATGGCGGGAGACCTTGGGCCGAACACGGGCGAGATGGGCACCCTCTCCATGTACACGCGCGAGTCGAAGCTGGCCGACATTGCGCTCAAGCCGATGACCAAGCAGTTGAAGGCGCTTGAGTACGTCGGCTTCATCGACATCTCTGGCATGATCGACTATCGCGGGGAATTTTATCCATTCGAGTTCACGATGCGCCCGTTCTGGCCCGGGTTCCACAACCACATCGCCTCGACCGAGGGCGACCCGGCGCAGTGGATGGTCGACCTCTTGAACGGGCAGGACACGCTGCAGGCGAAGGAAAACGTGTGCTGCGTGTCGGTGGTGCTCGCCATTCCCGACTTCCCCTATTCGCATCTCACCAACAAGGAAGTCTCGGGCATCCCGGTCTACGGCTGCGGGGACCGCGAGCACGTGCATCTGTCTGAAATCATGCTTGCCGAGGACGTGCCGGTGCAGGTCGACGGGGCGGTGGTCCGGATGCCCTGCTACGTCACCGCGGGCGACTACGTGGCCGTCGTGTGCGGGACCGGCGAGACCATCACCGGAGCGCGCAAGAGCGCGTATGCTGCGGTCAAGAAGGTGCGCATGCCCAACAATCCGTTCTACCGCACCGACATCGGGGTGGGGCGGCTCATCAAGGGCCTGCCCGCGATCCAGAAGCACGGCTTCGCCAAGCACTTTCGCTTCGTATGAGCAACGCTACCGACAAGGCTTTGGAACGCTGGGCGATGACCCAAGTCTGGACGCAGCCCAAGCCTGTGCCGGAACGACCGCATGACCCCGGAGGATCAGGACCGATCATGGAAAAGCATCTGCCGGCTCCGATTCGCAAGGCGTTGAAGGCGACCGGCTGGGACCTGCCGGCGACCGCCCGCGCGCTCGGGATGTCGCTCGTCATGCTCGACGACGCCCTGCAGCAGACGCGCTTCCTCCCGCGCTACATGCGGGAACTTGCCAAGTTTCCCAAGGCGATCCCCGACGAGTATCGCCGGATGACGCTCGCGCAGATCGAGGAGGACATCAAGCGCCGGGTGGTGCTCTACCGCTCCGATGCGCTCACCGCGCTGCACGCGCTGGCCATGATGCCCATCGACGAGAATTCCATGAACAATCAGGTCAAACTCTCGGCGGCGGTGCGCCTGTACGCCGAAACGGGAGAGAAGACCGTGGGCAACGAGATCGAGGGCACGCTGCGGGTGCTCAATGAGGAGTATCACAAGGTAGCCCCGCGTATCCGCAGTATCCGCGAGCGCACCATCGAGTTCGAGTCGAGCGACCCGCGCGTGATCGAGGGAGGGGAGTGATGGACCTGGTCGTGCTCATGCCTGAGTCGAAGGCCAAGTTCGCGGTGCTGCTCGATCCGGACCTGCTCTACATCGCGCTGCGCCATCTGCAGACGGTGTGCGAGGCGTGCAAGATTCCGGAATTGTCGATCACCTCGGGCGACGAGCTCCTGATTGCCACCTTTCGACCGGTGTTCCGAGCGCAGGAGAATTCGGAACCGCTCGTCACCCTGTCGGTGTCCTCATGACCATCCCCACGATCTACGACTGGCTCTCGCCGCAGCAGCGGGCGGATGTGGCGAACCGCGCGCAGCAGGTCGACGTGTCGGGAGCGGTGCAAAGTGCCATCAACTACGTCGGCAACAACCGCGGCTCCTCGCCGATGGGCATTCTCTACGCGCCGGCGGGAACCTACCGGCTCGACCATCAAATCTTCTGCCCGTACCCGATCAGCATCGTCGGCGCGGGGCAGGGCTTGTCGTGGATGACCCCGAGCAATACCGAGTTCGCCTGGTACGGCGGCAACGTGACAATGCTGCACTGGGGCCGCACCGATGGGAGTTTCCCCATGTGCGGGGGCGGGTTGAGCCGGATCGCGCTCAACGGGCGGGCCACGGCATCGACCTGTCTCAAGGTGATCGACGCCAGCAACTACGTGATGGAATCGCTCTACTTGGCTTCCGGCACGCGCTGCGGACTCGAACTCACCAACACGAATACGCAGCCCAACCCGTCCTTCGGCTTCCAGTGGCGCAACATCGACATCATCGTCCGGGGCGGGGGAACGGACAGCGCCGACGGCATCTGGATGCACACGCCGGGGCCGATCACGGGACCCTCCGGGGTGGCGAAGGGCATCTTCGACGGCATCAAGATTCAGCACGCCAACGGCTGCGGCCTGCACGTCGACGGCGGCGACAATCACCAGTGGAACAACTTCTGGTCGTTCAGGAGCGCGCAGGAAACCGGCCCGGGCATCTGGTTGGCGCACGTCGGCGACGACATGACCGAGGGCGGTCACTGTTTCATCAATGCGTGCGCCAACGGGGGCGTGGTGGTCGAGTACGACGGGATGACCAACTTCGGCACGGTGTTCATCAATTACAACGACTACGATCTGCAGCCGAACGCGCCGCCCTTCGGCGGGGCCGGGGTGCCGAGCATCCGCGCGTGGACGACCAAGGGCAAGTATTACGGCGCCCCGCTTGATCCGACATGACCGCATGGCGCCACTCACTCCATCCCTGCTCCGTATGTCCACTCGCCCAGCAAAAGTTTGTAGCCTGCAATGTGGATTAATCCATCATGGCCAAACGAAGGCGTCGTCGGCCGCCGGTGATCGACCCGACGGCAAATGTCATCGCGCTGTCGCAGGCCGCGAACAAGCGGGTGGACGACTTGAGTGCGGCAGCGGACGCCTTGGAGCGCGAACGCATACGCAGAGTCGAGGACTTGTCATTCTTGAGGGCCGAACATAATCGGCAGATCATGGACATCCACGCTCACCACGACGAGCAACTGCACGATATGGAAATGCGGGCGATCAACGGGCTGGGTCAGCGCACGATGGCGCTGGAGAAGTCGAGCTACGAGTCCTCGGGCAAGGGGCAGGGCATCAGCGCGACATGGGCAGCGGTTCTTGGAGCGGCAGGACTCGCGAGCACGCTCATCCTGATCGGGCTGTTCGTGTTCGGCGGGCGCGGCAACAACACAACGCCGAGCGCGCCGCAGCAACCAACCTATAGTCCGGCCGCGCCTGGGACAATGGTCCCGAGCCAACCCACGCAGCCGGCGGCACGCTGATGGCGAAGAAACCTGCCCCGTCCAAGCTCCAGACGACCGTGCCGGGGCAGGTTGCGGTCGAGCGCGCCCGGGCACTGCTCGCGATCGAGCGGGCGACGGAGGCGGCCAAGCTCGCGGCCAATCCCGCCGAGGCGAGCCGCATGTTCATCGCCGTGTGCAAGCGCAACATGGCCATTTGAAGGAGGCAAGCATGGGACTCGGACAAGTCGTACTGATTCTGCTCTTGGTCGGCATCGGCCTCGGTCTGCTTAACAAGTTCGGCCCGGATTACCTCAGTGTCGATGCGAAAATCCTACGCATCATCAACATTCTGGTAATCCTCGCCGTGGTGTTCTGGCTGTTGTTCCTGTTCGGCGTGTTCGATATGTTCAACGCCATCCACGTCGGCAAACGATGATGGACACCGACGACTTGCTGCGCGAGTTGCTCTGTCGGCTGCTGTGCCGACCCAAACCCCCTAAGTCGCTTGCTACGCGGTGGCGGCTTCAGGTTGGCTCACTCCGCGTATCCTTCTTTGGAGATTTCACCATGCAACTGCCTGACGACAAGACTGTAGTGGCAACCGTTTCTTTCGTGGACGCCAAGGGCAAGCCGGCCAAGGTCGACGGTGCACCGGTATGGGCGAGCGACAACGAAGCCGTGGCAACCGTCGTTGCCGATGCGACCGGCCTGACCGCCGTCGTCACCCCGGTGGACATCGGCACGGCGCAGATCAGCGTGACCGCCGACGCCGATCTTGGTGCCGGCGTGGTCGAGCTCATCGGTCTCGGCACGGTGGAAGTCATCGGCGGCCAAGCGGCCACGGCGGTCATCAATTTCGGCGAACCGTCTTGATGGGACCGCTGCCGATCGGTTGGTTCGACGTGAACTGCACCACCACGACGGCGGGCTAGGATGGCCTTGCCGCGGGGAGTCAGGAACCGCAATCCGTACAACCTGCGCTACAACGCCGGTGTGGCCAAGTATCACGGCTGCACCGGCAAGGATGAGGGCGGGTACGCCATCTTTGACACGCCCCAGCACGGGATCAGGGCAGCGATGCTGAATCTACAGTCCTACGCGGGCAAGGGGATCGACACGGTGCGCGGCATCATTACCCACTGGGCGCCGGCCTCTGATGGCAACAACGTCGCGGCCTACGTCAAGGATGTGACCGGCAGGACGACGTGGAACGCCGACGAGCATCTTGATCTTGGCGACCCTGGTGTGCTACTGCACTTGGGGCGGGCGATGATCTGGCACGAAAACGGGCAGCAACCGTACACAGAGGCGGTGCTGAAAGAAGGGATCAACGAGGCGCTAGGAGCAGAACAATGAGACTCGTACTGTACGTCGCCGTCGCCTTCACGCTCGGCCTGGTGCTGCTCACCTCCGGCTGCGCCATGTTCGGGGCGCCTACCGGCATGTCGGCCGACCAACTCTCGGCCTACGCCAAGGACAAGAACAGTTCCGCCGTATGCTGGACCGTACTCGGCCCGGGCTGGACCTCGCACGTGGTGGCCGTGAACTTCGATGAAACCCGCTATGCCGGGGGCACGATCACAGTCAACCCGGACTGCGCGGCGACGATCACCTCAGAGGTCGTGCCCGCCATCCCGCGCCCGGCCCGGGTGCCCCCGGTGGTGGTTGCGCCCCCGGTCGTGCCAGCGCCCACCGTGGGACCGGCGACGAGCCCGCTGCCGCCGTTCGTGCCCGCAGTGACCTACGCGATGTCGAGCGACGGCAACTGCATCAGGACCGAGCGGGACAGCTCGGGGCGGGTGACGGCCGCGGCGACGGTTGACAAAGCCCGCTGCCAATGAGCGCGCTACGCCAATCCAGCGATCGCCCGACCAGCAAGGTCATTGCCTCTACGACTGCTGCAACGGCGGTGGCGACGATTGTTGCGTGGGTGCTCAAGCAGTGGTTCAAGATCGAAGTGCCGACGGATGTTGCCATCGCAGTCACATCGTTGCTCACCGGCGTGTTCGTCGGGGTAGCGACCTTTGTGGCCGGCTACTTTACCCCGCCAGCCGCCCGAGACACTGTGCGCGAGGTCGTGCCGGGGCCGCTTGCCCCTGATCCGCCCAAGGAGAAGCCATGAAACGCCTAGCCCTGTTGCTCTGCCTCGCCGCGAGCGCGGCATGGGCGGTAAGCACCATCACCCTGCAACCGGGGGAGTCGATCACCGTCACCGCCGCGCCGGCCTCGAGCGGAGGGACCACGCCCCCGAGCGGAGGCGGTGGTACGCCGGCGCAGCCGATCCCCGGCGTGCCCATGACGCTCACCCTGGACGGCGTGGTGCGCGACACCAACGGGCTCAATACGAGCCAGATGACGGCGGTGGGCAGCTTCGTCGTGCCCAACCGGGTCGGGATGTCGAGCCAGTTCAAATCGTTCGAACACGGTCAGGCGAGCCTGTGGCGCTGGGGCTGGCTCACCCGGGACCCGTCCACCATTGATGCCCAGCACCCGCAGGCGCAGGGGACGGGGATCAACCTGTCCTTCATTATTGGCGTGCAGCGGCAGGGCTATGTGACCGTGCAGCCCGGGGAAGTGATTTTCATTGTGCTGCGCAACCAGAAGTTCAATGGCAGCCCATCCTGCACGGCAGGATTGGCGTGTGACACGGGGTATAGCGTGGACGTGCCGAGTTAGGAATCGCCCTGCGGCTTGTCCAACTTGACCGCGAATGACGTGCTAAATAGGGCGACGAACGGAATCCATGCCCATCCGTAATGCTCGGTGATGACCAAGTAGGTCCCGGCGGCCAGTGATGCAAGGTCGACCGTTAGCATGTAAATCCAAGGCATCAACGCTTTCACGCCCCGCCCCTCTGCGCATCTTCCTGATCCATCCCTGCGGCGGCGCTCGGCGGCGGGGACTGCGCGGCGAGGGCGATAAGGTCGTTTCTGATTCGGTCATGGACCGCAAATCCGAGGCCGCCTTTCTGTCCATCCATTCCAAGGTATTTCTGACCTGAGCAAGCGCGGTCTCGGCGCGCTCGGCGCGCAATAGCCGTTCTTCCGCAAGCGCATCCATACGCAACGCATAATCCTCCTTCTCCGCGACCTGCCGCGCGAGCGAGCGGATTTCCTCGGCCATTTCGTCAGGCGTGGCGTTGGCAATGAATTGTTCGATGCGTTCATCCATCCCTCACCCCCTCAGCGCAGCCTGCGCCGCCGCGACAATCGCCCGGTCCAACCAGCGCCGCAACTGATCGTCAGCATCCCCCTGCTCGCCGATCAAATCCCGCGCCCGCTGCCAGCGCGAGCCGGCCAGCGCCTCGTCTATCGCGCGCCGGCGCACGTCGCGGTCGGTCTGCCACTCGGCATAGTCGATCATGGCTTGTCCAGTGCGGCGCGGGCGGCGTCGTATTCTCGCGTTGTGTGCATCCTATCCGCCGCCGCGATCACGTCGAGCAGGCGCAGGATCGTCTGCGGGTCGCAGGCTTTAGCAAACGTTGGATGATGATGCCACGGGCCGGGCATTGCTTTCATCGCCAGTTCGCGCAGGCGCGCGAGCGTGTCGGTCTTGGTGTCGGTGGTCATGCCTGTTCCTTCTCGCGCCAGTCCGTCTCAGCGCGCGGCGGCATCGGCGTCAAGCCCCGGGCCATCCGAACAGAACATTGCCCATGCTCGACAGCGGAGCGCCTGCTTGTTGCATGTTGTACAAGCCGGCCAAAGCCTGCTGCATGTTCGACTTATTCTTGTCGGCCTCCTTGATCGCTTCGGGCTCAAGTTCCTCCCAATGGCGCTCGGCATAGGCAAGCACCAAGTCCTTGCGCCGATCGATGGCTTCGCGCTCCTTGCGATGGGGCTGGCACAAGTGCAGCCAGCGCCGCTCGGTTTTCACCGGCAGGAAGTACACGCCACATACGTCGCACACGTCCTGCTCTGGACCTCTGCGGAATATGCTCACGTCGCCGCCTCCATCGTCGCGATGCCCTCTTGGGCGCAGAACGCCTCGATCTGGTCGAGGTACTCGGCAAACTCGCCCACCTTGAGATTGGCCGTCGATTGCAACACGGCGTATGCCGCGCCTTCGATATTCACGATCTGGCGCGGCAGGAACTTGGCCCGCAGATCGCGATGAACCGATTCGGCATCATCGCCGGTATGATCGGCGATGCGCGCTACTAACGACCAGTATTTCGCGTTCTCGTTCAACGTGCGTGTGGCCTTGTACGGCCGGATCAACACTTCCAACGGTGGGTCGGCCAGAGCGCATTCGCCAACCGCCTCCATCGCCCGGGTGCGGATGGCACTGTCGCGCAGGACGAAGCGGCGGATCATCAGTATGGGACGTCGTCGTCGATGTCGATCGGTGCCGCGCGACGCTGTGCCGGCGCTGGCGCTGCGGTTGGACGGTCGTCCTTGGACTTAACCGACAGCGACATGAACTTGCCGGCCTTCCCTTCCTTGATCCAAGCGGCCAGCTCGTACTCTGTTCCGCCCACGTCGATCTTGCCGGTGTAATCCGGTTGGTTGTCGCGTTCCTTGCGGTTGTTCTTGAATAGCACGCCGCGATTGGTGTTGTCGTAGCTCATGGTTAGCTCGCTAGGTCTTTGGCGGTCGCGAGCGGCGGCAGCATGCTGACGACCTTGGTGGTGCGCGCCGCGGCTTCGTCACTCTGCTGGCGCTTGATGGCGGCGCGCACGTCGCTCGGCAGCAGGCTCCACAACGCCAGCTTTTCCTCAGTGTTGAACCGCTGCTCGTTGATGTATCCCAACAGGTCGCCCAAGGGGAACATGCGCTGGATCGTTGCCGCGTGCGAGCGCAGCCAATCCTTGCTCTCGTCGCTCATTTCCTCGAAGGCATCCTTCGCCGTCTGCGTTGCCGTGTTCGGGCGCTCGGGTGCCGCCGCATTGGCATCCTTCTCGCCCCCCTTCTTGCCGTCGTCGTCCTCGCTCGGCAGCAGTGCCATGCTTTGCAGGCCGTAGCGCTTGCCGTAGGTGATAGCGCTGCCGTACGCCTGCGGGGTGAGGGCTGCGACCGGGATGAAGGTTTCCTCGCTGATCCACTGCCCGGAAGTGTGCAGCAGCATGGTGGTCACGATGACGCCCTGTGTTGCCGCTCCCGGGCACTGGATGACGGCCAGCCCATTATCGTTGAGCGGCTTCTTGACACACTCGATCACCGAGGCCAAGTCGGCATAGTTGTACTCGTAGCCCTTGCCGGACTTGGTCTCGATCTTCCCGGTCTTGTCCTTGTGCACGGCCCCGATCGCCGCCTGCGCCTTGACGAGAGCTGCGGCGAGTTCGTGAATGCTATCGCTCGTTTTCATAGACGTTCACCCATTCGATGTGTGTGTTGCGGAAGGCGTCGATCTTGTCGGCGGCAACCCGCAAGATCGCTCGCGTGAACTCGCCATGCTCGGTGCGTGAGAGCCGCTGCAATTCCTCGATCGCATCGGCCAAGCCATCGGCGTAGGCGCCCTTCTGCTCGTCCGTCATTTTGGCGTAGTCGTGCATGGTCAAAAAGGCAACTCAAATGTCATCTCGGTAGCTTCCCGTCGCAGTGCGTGCTGCACAAATCCACAAACGTCGGACCATTGCACGCCGCACTGAGAGCACAGCCAGCGGGCGTCGGCCTCGCTCAGACCGCGCATGACACAGTCGTAGATGATCGCCACGCTGCGCTCCTGGCGTTCCTCGGCCAGATAGGCGAGCGCGGCCGAGTCGTCATCTTCTGGCCATGGACTGTACTCGTCTTGGGGGATCATTTGGCTTTATCCAACTTGGCGCGAACAATGGTGAAACGCTCGAAGATGCTCTCTCGCAAAATATGCATGGCGACTTCCTCGACCGTCTCCCCGAGTATTTTCTGTTCCGCCAGCTTTTGCAAAAGCATCATCGCCTCTTGCGGCAATCGCAAAGGAACTCTGACCGTGCGAGCCATTTAATCCTCCGTTGAGACTACTGGGCGAGCCTGCTGCTGCCGGGGATCGGATTGCCGGGGCGGGGCAGGCTCGCCGTTCGTCAGTGCAAGGTTGCGCCGTGCCTCGCGGGCCGCGCAGAGGCGGGCGCGCTGCCGGTCGCGGAAGGCTTCGGACGTGGCGTGGGTCGCAGCGGGGATGTAACGCCACGTTCTGTCGTGAAGGCTCATGGCTTTGCCTCGGCTCGCGCAAGATAGGACTTGAGTTGTCGCTTGCTGATCTCGCAAACGACTGTCGGGCCATTGGGGACCGTTCTCACGTAGACCTGAATTCCGCGGTGATCATAATAGAACCACGCCTCGCAATTCTGCTGCGCCTTCGCCTTGCGCGGCGTGCCCCACGTATAGCTCATTGCAACCACCCACACGCAATGGCGAGCATCGACAGGCAGCAGATCAGCACCACGCAGGCGTCGCCCAGGTCCGACCACACATCCTTGTCCATCATCCCCTCCGCTTGCGCTGATTGGCCGACTCGATCCGGCGCAGGATCATTGTCACCGCGGCGCAAGCGGCGACGAGGCCGACGAGCAGGGACAGGTTGGCGAGGGCAGCGATCATGGCTTGGTTTCCTGTTCACAACTAACGCAGACGTATTTGTCGTTCATGCGGTAGCCGTCGTTCATCAATTCGATGTAGCCGATGCCTTCGCCTTTCGGCAGTTGCTTGCCGCAAAGACGGCAGCGGGCAACGCGCTTATTCGCGACAACCAAGCCAGAATCGAAATCTGCGTAACGTTCAGAGCGCCACTGGCGAAACTGATAGGGCGATGGACGTCCGCTGATCGTGAACGACTTCATGCTACCGTCCTCCGCTGCGCCAGTCTCGCCGCTTCCTCGTCGCGTTCCCGCTCGCGCAGGTACTCGCGCCCGGCCTTCCTGCCCCGGTACTCGCTCTGAAATATCCTGCGATGCCGGTGCCCCTGCTTGCTATGCAGCGCCACGCCGTCGCAGGACACGTAGTAGCCGCCCGAGGGCAGGCCCGTGGGCTCGGTGACGATGCGGGTATCGAAGCGGCGCTTGTGCAGCTCTGCATTGAGCCGCGCCATATCCTCGCGTTCCTGTGCCCGGGCGTGGTCGGGATCGGTGCTGCCGTAGTAGAGGGCCATGGTTGATCCTGTAGAAATGGGCATGATGGGCCAATCGGCCTTGAGCGTGGTCAGTCGGACTTCTCTAAGTCGGCCGTCGGATGTTCGCACAGTCGGTCAATCGGGCGTTCTCGCATCGGAATTCGCGTATTCGGAGTTAAGGCAATACACGGTCTTGTGTACGGGATTCGAACCCGCTACACCATCCTTAGCAGGGATGTGCTCTACCCAATGAGCTAACACTGAAAGCGCGCGGTACGTCCGCGCCCGGCAACGACATCGGCCAATGTCTACGGATTAGGGCTCCGTGCGGCCCTTGCTCAATACGCACCAATCGGCCCATCATGCCCACGTCGTTCTAGCCCTTCGTCACCGTGACGGCAAGCGGCGTTCCAGTTCCCTGCGGCAATGCCGGGGCGACGTAATCGGCCATCACCGTGTCGGCCACCGACACTTCGGTCGTCCAGTTCGCCTGTTGAATCGCGGCGTCGACCAGACGCAACTGACGCGCGTGCCAATCGTACTCGGCCGTCACCTGCGAGGCGGTCAGCTTCGGCACCATCGCCACGATGTCATCAATGTTCTCGGTGACGTTCTTGCGCTGCGCACGGACCTCGAACAGGTTCTTGTCCTGAATCTGCTTGAGGACGGCCACCTTCGCTTCCAGTTCCTTGCGGCGCAGCAGCGCCTCGGCCAGTTTGATCGTTTGCATCTTGATTCTCCTGTTGGTTGCGTTGTACGACGATTAGGAAGTTACGCGGTTGCGCGTAACAGGTCAACTACCGTTCGTCGGCCAGATAAACCCGTTCGCGTTTGAGTCCGAGCGCCTTCAGGACGAGCGGCCCCGGCTTGCGATAGCCGCGCAGCACGTCGGACAGGTATTGTTCGGACATGCCGAGGTCGGCGGCGACTTCGCGCTGCGTGCGCTCGCGGCACATGGCGGCTAACTTTTTTACGACCGTGGCGGCATTCATGGTTGACAACGTTACGCCGACAAGCGTAGCCTGTCAATCTATGCGACAGCGACTAGCAAGGCTTCTCAGAAATGTGGTGCAAGCGATGGTCAGGGCCGAGCAGCGCGCGCGGGGCGTGCGCCCGACACGGTTCGGGCCGAGGTTGAAACAGGTCAAATAACGGAGGCGGCGATGCGGTGCAAACTGGGCGATCTTTGCATCATGGTGCGCAGCAGGTATCCGGCAAATCTCGGACTGATCGTCAAGATCATTGCACGGTCGCAATGGCCTGACGAATGGGATTGGTACACAGAAAGCTTGGGGCGTCCGATTCAAGGCGATGTCGATCGGCTTTACCGCTCATCGGGGCCGCACAGTCAAGCCAAGGACTGGCAACTTCGCCCCCTTCCCGGCGACGTGACCGACCACGACGAGCCCGCCCAGGCGCGGGTGCCGGCCGGGGAGCGGGCGTGATTCGGACTAAAGATGCCTTGCGCGAGTATATGCAGGCCCATCCCGAGCAGCATTTGGAGCATTGCCGAGGCATTCGTGGTGCTGGGTGGTGGTGGATGCGCCTTGGCGGAACGCCGCAGACCGTGAAGGTACACGCCGGCGCAGCAAATGCTCTACGCAAGGCGGACGCGATAAAGTTACTGAGCAGCGATTTCACACACTCGCGTTGGGTATTGGCGTGAGGCTCAAGCCCAAGATCGACGGAAACCAGACCGAGGTCGTGACCGCCCTGCGCGCCATCGGCTGCACGGTGCATTCCCTGGCCGCATGTGGACACGGCATGCCCGATTTGCTCGTCGGCTATCGCGGCCGGACCACACTGCTCGAGGTCAAGGACGGTTCGCTGCCGCCCTCAAAACGCGCCTTGACGCCGGATCAGGCCGCTTGGCATGCAGAATGGCGGGGCGACCAAGTGCGCGTCGTGACAGACCGCGTAGGGGCCTTGGCGTGCGTTTCCGGAGTCGAGTCCAGACAGGGGATAACGATCGGGGCCTATCGGATCACGGCGATTGGTGAGGGCAAGGTCACGATCTACCACGTCAGCGGCGAGGGCATGGCCATCGCGGCCGCGGAGGTAGAGCAGGCCATCGGGCGGCTGTGGCGGGAGCGGTTCTGATGGCGATCGCGCGCCAGACCGGTCGGCGAACAAGGACCGGCAGACAATGGAGTTATTCTGATGGCAAACGGATATAACGTGTTGAAACGTAAGGAACGTCCTCCCGGATCAGTGGTGACGGCGGCCTTGATATTTTGTGTTGGATGCGGTGAGTGCATTGACGGCATGGGCGGGCCTGGCAACTGTCTTTGCGATGAATGTTGGGAGCGGATCAAGGGTGGAGTGCTTCGATCAGTCCCCGCCGCCGCCGCGCCCGGGGCCGGGGAATGATCGGTAATCGTCCGACTTGCTATCGGCGCGCGAGGGGCCTATGATGGGCAGTGTCGGATGTGGCAGTCCGGCGCAGACAATGGGGCAACCCCGGTCTTTTGCGGGGCTGATCGAGCAGGATGCGGTTCCATTGTCCCGCGTCGTGTTTGCCCAGCCAGGGCCAGTCCCGCAAAACACCGGGGTTTTTTATGGGCTACTACTGTTTTGTCGAAGGTGGAGGAGTTCCCAAGCGGGAACAGCCAACACTAGACATCGCCTACATCGAAGCGCGGCGCCTTTCGGGCTTACGTCCGGGGCGCCGCGTTTTTGTTATGGAGGTGATTGGCACGATAGAACCGGCGACCGACCGTACTCCGCACGAGAGCAAAGCGCCCGACCGGGCGGCGCGGAAGAAAACGGTTGGCCCTGTCGGAGCCGTATCCGAACGTCCCTAACTGGCAAGCCGGGGATTCGGGGCCGGCATGACGCGGCAGCCCCGACGAAACGGGTTAAGCACGTATGGCCTGAGTACCCGCCCCTCATTTCGGGCGACCCGATAAGCGAGAGCAGCGTGCGGCACAAAACAGTCACCGGCGGGGCCTTCCTGGTGAGGGCTTGCCTATGGGGGTTCGCATGACAATTGAGGAGTTGGGATACATGGTCGTAACGAAGTCAGTCGTGGCAGGAGTCGAGAGGATCAAGCCCCTGTCGCGCCGGTACACGGTGCGCGAGTCGGCCGAGAAGTTTATGGACTTGGCACGCAAGGCCGGGACGGACTGCTACATCAAGGTGATTCACGGCATGGAAGGTAGGCGAGGTGAGAAGCGAGCTACCGCGGTCGCGTATGGCGAGCCAAAAGACACGGGAGGCGCATGAATGTTGTACCGTTACAACAGTCCATCAATAGGTAAGCCATGCACGATCCGATGACGCAAGCCTTTCGCATTCCGTATCCGTGGCGAGCCTACTCGCGAAGCAACGCCCGCAACGACTTCGAGCGCCACTATCGGCACCCGTTCATCACCATCTGGCACGTCGACCCCGAGCGCGACGGTTCCGACGATTCCTGCGGTTGGTTCATGCGCGAGCGCCACGGCGACCCTAAGGTGTTGGAGCGTATCCGCAGGCTGTTCGCGGAGGATTGGGACCGGGTATTTGTCAGCGGCGAGTCGGGGCGCATGTATCCGGTGGGTCTGTTCTATCCCGATGGCAAGCCCCGCTTTTCGGTGCATGGCATTGTGCTCAACCTGTTCTTCCTTGCCGCCTTGGAAGCTCTCGGCGGGAGTCACAACGCGGCCCGCTTCATGCAGCGCAACCTGTGGGAAATCCTATGGTTCGCCGAGAAGCCGATCGATTCACTGCATGCGAGCCTGACGCACACCTTTGGCGTCAACGAGCACGAAACCAAGGCCGAGCGCATCGAGCACTTCGCCGGCATCATCTATGGCTGGATACTGCGCAAGTCGCGGCCGTGGTATCGCCATCCGCGCTGGCATGTCTGGCACTGGAGTTTGCAGGTGCATCCGTGGCAGCACTTTCGCCGCTGGGCACTCAACCGATGTCAGGTCTGCGGCAAGGGATTCCGCTACGGCGAGTCTCCCGTATCCGATTCCTACTGGTACAGCCGGAAGCCGAAGTTTCTGCGCGGTGAGCAGGGTCTGCGCCATTCCGACTGTGGCGGGGCGCATCCATGAAGGTTGTACCGTTACAACAGTCCTATGACGATCCAGCCGTCGACTTCGATGCGTTCTGGACCCTGTACGTTCGCCACGAAGCGCGCAAGGACGCGCTCAAGGCGTGGAACCAGTTGACCGAGGCCGATCGCGTAGCCTGCCTCGCCGGGGTCGTGCTGTGGCGCAGCAACTACCTCGCCCGGGAGCGCCGGCATGTACCCTTGGGAGCCACGTTCATCAGGGGCGAGCGCTGGACCGACGAGCTGCCGGCCGTCCCGGGCTCGAGCGCGGCCTGCCACGCGCCGGCCCCCGTGCGGGCGGGCGAGCGCGGGGTGATGCCGGACAAGGTGCGTGACCTCATCCGGCAGTTGCGGGAGAAAACATGACTTACTTCGAAGGTGTGCTGATAGGGTTGCGATCACATAATCGACGCATGGCACGCCTAAGACGTGGTTGACTCTGGTTTGCCGACCGTCTTCCATGCTTCGGCCAGAGCGGCCCGCTTGGCGTCAAAGGCATCATCTGCCGATGTTCGCGTGCCGCCAAAGGCGTGACCGATGCTTTTCTGGTCGCAGTTCCACCCACGGCATTCGGTGATGATGCGCCACGCTTCGTCTTTGGTCATTTTAGCGTGCTCCATGCAGGATTTCGTTATCCACGTCGCGCACCGTTCGGTCGATAAAGTTTGCTGCGTGAAAGTTGTCTTCATATTCGCGCAGCAGAGCGGCAGCGAATTGCATCCCGGCGATGAAAAAAATGTATCGTTCTTCCATGCCGCAATCGGCACCTCCGGGAATCTTGTCCGCCGCCGCGATGGAACTGTAGAGGGATTTAAGAAGCTCGCTCATGACCGAGGCTCGATCAGTTGCTGCACTTTGAGGCGCGCAGGCTTGGTCAACTGACACATCATCTGTGTTGGCGTGTAACTGTCGCAAGAGCCGTCCGTGTGCTTGATCTGGACGACCAAGGGCGAGGCACTGCGAACCCATGCGCTTTCGATCTGTGTTGCGCTAATCTTTGCCTTGATCATGATTGCTCCCGTTCGGTTGGTGCTGCGTTCACGACTTGATGGTATCGGCCGCACGTTGCTGCTCTGGGCGCGATAGATCGGCCTGAGTCTCGGGATAGGGAGGCTTGGGCACGAGCACGCGCAGGGCGAGCCGGGCCCGGGCGGCCCTGATGTTGCGGGTACCGGCTTCCCAATGTTGAAACGTCCGGAGTGCGACGCCACACTGCTCGGCGGCTCGCGATTGACTCAGGCCACTGGCCAGACGCAGAAAACGCAGCTCGGTGCCGGTCATGGCGTGGCCTCTGCTTTGGCGATGGCGGCGCGTGCGCTAACCCTCGCCGCCGCGGATACACTGTTGCCGCCGTCGTCGAACGCTTCGGATACCCGCAACATTTCGCGCAGCGAAGCAAGTAACTCGGGACCGGCCTCCTTGACGCGATGGACGCGGGCGAGTTCATCGCGTTCGCGCTCCTGCGCTTTCAGTTCCGATTCTTTGTCCGCTAGTGCTTTGGCGTACAGCTCATCTCGGTGCGCAACCGTGAGCATCGCGGCAAGCATCAATGCGCCGAATGTTGAATTTGTGCGCAGTTTGCGCGCGTGGTAGTAACCGGGGTCGCGTGGAGTCATATCGAGAGGGCAGTTCTTATACAGCACGTCTTCGGCGTCGAACGTAGAACCGTTGACGGTAAACCAAACGTGATAACGCGCGCCGTCAAAGTCGCAACTGAGTGCGGCGCGGGAATTGTTACAGCCCAGATTATCAATATGGACATTCTTGATCGTGTCAGGCGTAGGTTTCATGGTTCAATCTCCCGTTAATGGTTTCAGGCTTCGGCCGCGGCGGATTGGGTGAGGCCGGCGGTCAGGCGCAGGGCGAGCAGTTCGGGGCCGGTCATGAAAAGTAGCGTCCGGTAATGGCCGACTGGGTAATGGCTTCCCGCGCTTCGGTGTTAAGCGGGATCATGTCGCGCAGGTTCCACTCCCTAATGCGCTCCAATGCGCTTAGACACTGAAACTTTGCCCAGCCGGCCGAATCTGGTTTGCCCAACATCATGTATTCCAAGTCCGAAAAGTTCGTACGCCAAAGCGTGTCTTTCCATAGCGATTGCATGGTCAATCTCCCGTTGTGTTGCGCGAATGCCGCCAGGCGAACCACAGAGCGAGCTCTATGACCGCACAGACGGCGAGGATGGCGAGGGTCATTACGACCGAATCCAGTACTCGACGCCGCCAAAATCCACGCACGAGTAGTCCATCTTGAGTTCGCGCGTCGCTTGGTCCCAGTCGATACAGGTACACGGCCACGCGAGGTTGTCGGGGATCATGCCGCAATCCTCGGCGAGTTCCTGAGCATACGACTTGAAATACGTGTCCCGGATTAGGGTCTCGCCATGTTCCCAGTCGGCCGAACCGGAGCCTTCCTCGGCGAGGGCTTCAAGGGTAGCGAGTTCCTCGCGTTCCTCGGCCATCGTATCGTTCGGGCCGCCGATCTCGTTGTCGGGAATCTCGGCCGCTTCGATCTCGTCGCGCAATTCCTCGATGCGCGCGATCACGTCCCGACTGTCGATTACGTCGTCACTGTTGCTAACTTCCCGGACCTTGGTTGTCATGCTGTCTTCTCCCGTTGACCCTGCGAGCGCGCAGGCCCCATGCCCGCAGCATGGGGTATGCAGGCTCGGGCTAGGCGTTGTCGTGCCAAGTTACCTGCGGGATGGATTCGGCATCGGCAATCATGCGCGCGGCCGCCGTGTACTGGCGCTTCACGTCGTTCAGATACCGCGCCCGGTTCAACTTCGCTGCGATCCGGATGGCATCGCCGGTAAAGGCGCAAGTCGCTACCGGCAGGACATCGCCGCAACGATGCCTGAATGTCACTTGCGTACCAGTTGCTTCGTACATGATCGGCTCCCGTTTGGTTGGACGACACGGGTAGAGTACGACCAGAGTGCGCCCCTGTCCAATACCGATTGGCACTAATGACCAGAGTACGTCCTGCCCAGCCGGCATACACCGCACGAGTGTTCGCTATCAAAACAAGCACCGCGAAGAACCAAGAACAGAGCCATTCTCCATGTAAGTGAGCACTAACTTACACGCCAAGCCGCACCAGTGCTAGAGCGAAAGTGCAGTGCAGCATGAAAACCTGTCAATCCCCCTCAAATCAACCCGAGATTGCGAAATCCGATACGTTCGCCTAGCGCACATCCAATACTGGCGCGGCTCTCCAAGTGAGTACACACTAACTATTGCACCGCAGCATTTCAGTATCGGCACAAAATCGGTGCGATAATTCTTTTGCCCTTTCGCGCGATGACTAACTGAGCCTTCGGCGGTCATCCTGCCTGCGCGCATCCCCAGCATGAGCCTAGCCCGAGCTACTGCAGCGCAACGCCTGAGCCGATCCGGAACCGGACAGCGCATGGCCTGAGCGAAGCACGGGATAGCACAGCATGGGTTGCCGCTTCCCTTTCCCGCTCCGCTCGCTCCGTTCCTGCCTAGCCCACCCGAGCCCCAGGTGGTAGCCCGGTGGGGAATGACCCATGCGCACCGTGTTGACATAACGTGCCTTACGCGACGTACCTGCATAGGATCTGGCAAAAGTGGGAGCAGGGTGGGGACTGGGGCAGCACTCCGGGACCCACCAGGGATACGGACGGTGGGTGCAAGTTTGAGCTCACGCTCCTCCGGAACTGGCATCACTTTCGGTCCTTTTCTGCTCTGCCTCCGCTTGCTTCGGTGCTAGGCATGGCTCAATCTGGGGCTTTTGGTGAATAATGGGTCTGCGTTATGACGGATATTCACATGCCGGACTGGGTGGATCGCGATGAGATGGAGCGCGAGGTGGCCGATCCGGAGGAGGGTCCGGTGTGGGATGAGGGGAGGTTCGATCCGGAATGGATAGACGGCGAGCCCGATGGCGGCTGATCCGGAGTTGCTGCGCCGCATCAGTGCTGACCGGGCGCTGGCGAGCGTGTTGTTGTTCGCGCACCGGCACCCGCAGCAGGAGGCGCCGATGCACGTCGAGATCATGGACTTACTGCGCGCGGCGGATGAGTTCGTGGTGATTGAAGCGTTCCGGGAGGCGGGGAAGACGACCAAGGCCGAGGAGCACATGATCCTTGCCGGGTGCTTCGGCAACTTCCATTACGGGCTGCTGCTGGGAGAAACGTATGAGAAGGCGTGCGAGCGGCTGGGGTCGATCGCGCATGAGTGCCTGACCAATGAGGCGCTGCACGAGGTGTTCGGGGGTCCGGTGGTCTCGAGGCGGCCGGTGGAGAACAAGATTTGGTTCAAGTCCGGCACGCTCTTGCAGGCGTGGGGCTGGGATCAGGAGTTGCAGTCGTTCAAATATCGCACCCACCGTCCGGACTTCGCGTTTCTGGATGACGTGGAGAATCCCGAGCGGGTGCGCGACAAGGCCGCGGTCTTTGCGAGCATGCAGAAGTTGCACAATGACCTCATTCCCGCGATGGACAAGGAGCGGCGCAAGATCGTCTTGAGCCAGACCCGGCGCGCGGAGGACTGCATGGTCACGCGCCTGGCGGGCAACCCCGACTGGCTCTACCGCGGCTATCCCATCTGCCGCGGCGACCCGGAGGATGACAATGCGGTGGCGACCTGGCCGCAGCGCTACCCGATGGCGTGGGTGAGGTCGGAGAAGCGCCGGTTCGAGCGCGCGGGCATGGCCTCCGCGTTCAATCAGGCCTACCTCCTACAGGCGTCGAGCCCCGAGGGCAAGCCCTTCAAGGAGGAGATGCTCACCTCGCTCGAAGTATCCCCCTGGCACTGGATGCCGCGCTTTGCCATTTACGACCCGTCGAGGAGCAGCCGTGAAAAGAGAATCCGCCGCGGATCAATCGACGAAGCGAAGTCCGATCGCACCGGCAAGGTCGTTGTCAGCCGACTTGGCAGCCAGATTCTTGTTCACGAGTCCGCGGGGCATTACTGGCAGCCCAACGAACTCGTTGACGACCTGTTCGCGACCCAAAAGAACCACCGGCCGGCGAAGATAGGCATCGAGAAGAACAGCCTCGACGACTGGCTGCTGCAGCCGATTCGCCTCAAAATGCTCCAACTCGGCACGCCGCTCCCCCTGCAAGTCCTCAACGCCCCGCAGGATAGGTCCAAGGACGAGTTCATCATGGGCCTGCTGCCATTCGCCGCGGCCAAAGATATCGTGCTCGTGGGCGGCAAGCTCGCCCACCCCGAGCTCGTGCAGGAGTGGATCAATTTCCCCAGCGGCAGCCGCGACGTGTTGAACGCCCTGGCGTATGCTTTGAAAATGTTCACGGGATTCCCGATCTATGAAGACTTCAGTGGCGCGAACCTTGGCGAAGCGCCGAGCCCGCGAAGCGGTGAAGCGGTGGTGGTCGGCTGGCAGGCCAGTCCCGCGGAAGTGGTGGCTGTCGCGGTGATCCGCGAGGGCCGGCGCCTCGCCGTGGCCTGGGACGGCAGCGCCACAGGCGCCCTTGCCGACGCGGTGAAGACGCTCGCCTTTGAACTCCGGGCCTCATTCCCCCGCGCCACCCTGCAGCACTGGGTCCCCGCCGACACCTTCGATCAGTGGCAGCGCGTGGCACTCGTTCCCGCCTTGCGCACCGAGCGCCTGACCCCTTACCGCGGAGAGCACGCCGCCGTCGCCCGCGGGTGCCTTGCCGAGCGCATCCGCACGGTCTGGCGCAACGCGCGCCTCCTGACCGTCGACCGTAACGCCACGCTGACCCTGAACGCGCTTTCCACCGGCTACGCCTACGCCGCCGAGAAGGGCGGCCGGCAGGCGCAGGAACCCGAGGCAGGCTTGAGCCGCATGGCCGCCGAAGCACTTGAATGCGCCGTGCTATCGCTGGACCGGGTCGAGGACGCGAGCGTCATCCCGAAGGGGGCGAACGTCGCCTACTCACCCTCCGGGGTTGCCTATGTGAGCTCGAATCCGCGCGCCCGCGTTTGACTTTTGCGCGCCCGCGTCCTATTGTTAGCGGGCACTCACTTCTCTACCGGAGCCCACCGCAATGGCCATCTCCCGCTCGATCACCAAGAAATCCCCGTCGCAGGCCCCGAAGGACTTCTTCGAGTGCAAGCAATCCGGCGGCACCCACGGAGGCACCGCGGTGCAGCCCGACAAGTGCGCGAGCGGGGCGATGCGCGAGAAGGTGTATGGGCGCCCGGGGCTCGGGAAGAAGTAGCGTCATGGCCAAGCGCAAAATGAGCAAGGTCAAGCCGCTCACCAAGCCCACGGCGGTGTTCAACAAGAAGCCGCTCAAGCCGGAGAAGGACGACACGCCCGGCAGGATGACCGGGGGCAAGCAGCCCGGCGGGCTCGCCCACCACGCCCGCAGCAAGCGCCTCAAGGGCGTGACTATTTGACGCTGATGTGGCCGTCGACGCGCCCAAGAAGGGAAGGGGATATAAGCCCAAGGGCGAGGGCAAGCCTAAGGACCTAGCGTCCGCTTCGGCCGACTCCAAGGCCGATCCGATTGAGAATTGGGCGTCAAAGCCCGAGAGTCCCGCTTACGAAGCGGCGCTCAAGCTCTACAAGCTCGTCCAAAAAGCCTACGACAATAAGGACGAGCAGTACGACCGCATCGAGGAGTATCGCAACATCTACAATGCGATCCCCGATGCGAACCAACAATACATCGGCAACTCCTCGGGCTACCAGCCGATCATCCGCGGCGCGATCAACGCGCGCGCGAAACGCTCGCTCAAGCAACTCTTTCCCGCCAACCATAAGCATTGCGAGGCGGTCGCGAGCGACGGCAAGACCCCCTACACCCAGCTCTCGCTGCTCGAACACTACATCCGCAAGACGAGTCTCAAATCCATTGTCCGTACCGATCTGATTGCCGGCGACGTGACCGGGCAGTGGAACCTGATGGTCGACTGGACCTCCTCGACTCACAACATCACCAAGTTGGTCAAGCGCAATCCGCTGCTGCAGCAGATCGCGGGCGAGAGTGTGGAGGACTTGGAAATCGAGGACCCGACCTCGGAGGCCGAGGAAGATACCGAGGAGGAAACTATTGTCGAGGAAGGACCCGAGGTGATCGACTTCGCCACCGAGGACTTGGCCGTCGTGCCGCCGACCTGCACCGACTTGCAGAAGGCGAAAGCGGTCTCGATCAAGCTGCGCATGAGCGCGGAGAAGGTGCGCGAGATGGTCGATGAGGGCGTGTTCATCCTGCCGCCCAATACCGACATCGAGGAATTCTGCCAGCCCGATCAGAGGCGCGACCGCAAGAACCCGCAGAAGAAGGCGACGGGAGATGCCGGCATCAAGACGGAAGGGACCAACAAGCACGCGGTCATCTATCAGGTCTACTCGCGCCTCGATCTGGGCGGCGAGACCAAGGACGACGCCATCATCTACTTTGCCGGCGAGACCGATATCGTCGGCATCATCAAGAATCCACTTTGGTCCGGCAAGCGCCCGATTCTCTCCAAGCCTGTCGAGCGCATGCAGGGATCGTTTTTCGGGCAGAGCGTGGTCGAGCCCGTCAAGTTCCTGCAGTGGCAGTTGAACGACTTCTGGAATCAGGGCATGGATTCGGCGATGTACTCCCTGCAGCCGATTTGGGCCGTGGACCCTATGAAGTGCCCGCAGTGGATGAACCTGACGATGGGTTTGGCCGCGATGTGGCCTATCGACCCCAATTCGGTGAAGCAGATCACGCAAACGCAACTGTGGAAGGACGCCGCCGGCATCTGCGACTTGATCAAGCGCCAGATTTGGGAATCTCTCGATGTCAACGAGATGATGATGGGGCGCATGCCGGCGGGACGCAAGAATAATCAGATGATGGGGGCGATGAGTCAGGAGCAGCAGGTCAATATCACCGACCACGCTTCGCGCTACGAGGAGGAAATGTTGAACCCCCTCCTTGAGATGCTGTTCGAGTTCGACCAGCAGTTTCGCACCAAGAGCCTCATGATCGAGACCCGCGGCGAGATCGGCTACAAGGCGGCCTTGGAGGAAATTCCCGTCCCGCAATGGGGCGAGCGCTACTTCTTCCGCTGGGCCGGCACCGAGTTCATGTTGGGGCTGCAAAGGACCCAGCAGCAGATCGCGTGGATGAATGTGTTGAAGGGCATCCCGCCGGCCTTGCTCAACGGCCGCACGCTCGACGTGACGCCGATCCTCGAATCCGGCACCGAGAACCTGTTCGGACCCGAGATGGCACCGAAGATTCTGGTCGACAAGCGCAATCAGTACGTCGTACCGGCGCACGTCGAGAACGAAATGCTCGCCAACGGTTTTGAGGTGCAGACCCACGAAGCCGAC
>Ga0247674_1000016_pt1 | contig 41073 bp, 52 predicted proteins | sample CNK15_metaG_FD_183044 | JGI IMG/M metagenome (GOLD analysis project Ga0247674, IMG submission 183044) | Soil microbial communities from Purdue University Martell Research Forest, Indiana, United States - CNK15 | ecosystem: Environmental > Terrestrial > Soil > Temperate forest > Bulk soil...
CGGCGGCTTGGGCGGCGGCTTGGGCGGCGGCTTATCGTTCGTCCGCCGAACTTTTGTTCAAACTGATCGATGTCGAGATCGCGGCGGTCGTAGGATGATCGCAGCTGCGCAGCGATCAAGGCCTCAGCGCCTTCAACGCCCACGGCGGCGCGGGCTCGATCGCCGGGCGCCAGAGGGCGCGGTATACGTCGGACGACCCTCCATTTTCGCCAACCCATTCCGCAGTGAGCGGTTCGGCCATGTCCGGAGCATTAAGCTGCATCGCCGCTGGCTCGCCTTCCAGCTCGGCGCACTGACGCTAGAACGGCTTGGCTTCACACCACACGAAATTGACGCACTGGATCGCTGGCGCTCGCGGTTGGTCAACCGGCTGCCCGCGATCGCCGGGTGTGACCTGCAGTGCTGGTGCCCGCTCACCAGCAAATGGTGCCATGCCGATACGCTACTGATGACAGCCAACAAATGAACACCCCCGCGCGGATCAGCCGAGAGCCGGTGCCCGAGCTCCTCGCGCTGGTCCGCGCCATCGCCCGCGCCCAGGCCGAGACCGACATGGCCCAGTGGCTTGCCAAACAGGATGCATCGGGCCGAAAAGCAACGGCGTGACACGCGCCGCAATCTACGCCCGCTATTCCAGCGATCGGCAATCTGAGTTCTCGGCCGAGGACCAGGCGCGGCTCTGTCGACAACTGGCTGACCGCGAAGGCTGGACGATCGTCGGCGAGTTCCTTGACCGTGCAATCAGTGGCGCGACCCGCGACCGGCCCGAGCTGATGGCCATGATGGCGCGCGCGGCAGACTTCGACGTCGTGCTGTGTGAATCGCTCGATCGGCTCAGCCGCGACCAGGAAGATATCGCGGCGATCCACAAGCGGCTGCGCTTTGCTGGGGTGGATATCGTTACCCTGGCCGATGGCGCGGTCGGCGAAATCCACATCGGCCTTAAGGGCACGATGGCCGCCCTCTTCCTCAAGGACCTGGGCGAAAAGACACGGCGAGGTCAGATCGGCCGCGTCGCCGCCGGTAGGATCCCCGGTGGGCTGTCCTACGGGTATGAGAAGGTCGTGGCGCTCGACGCGCGCGGCGAGCCGGAACGCGGCCTGCGCCGGATTTGCGAAACCGAAGCAGCGATCGTGCGCAGGATCTTCCGCGAATATGCCGCAGGCATCGGTCCGCGCGATATCGCCAAACAGCTCAACGCCGATGGCGTGAAGCCGCCGCGCGGCGATGTCTGGCGGGCCAACACGATCATCGGTCACCGCCAGCGGCGCAACGGCATAATCAACAATGAGCTCTACGCAGGGCGTATCGTCTTCAACCGGCAGAGATTCATCCGCGACCCAGAAACTCGCAAGCGAGTCTCACGCGTCAACCCGCCCGAAGAGTGGCTGATCCAAGAAGTCCCGGCGCTTCGGATTGTCGACGAAGCCACGTGGGAGGGTGTTAGCCGCTCATCGCATCGCGGACCACGCATGCGCGCCGCACGGCGCCCTAAGCGGCTGCTAAGCGGCCTGCTGCGCTGCGGTGAGTGTGCCGGACCGGTTACGATCATTCAGGCAAATTACTGGGGCTGCTCGCATCACCGCGAGGCGGGCCTCTGCGGCAACGGTCGTCTACTGCGCAACGACCGCCTCGAGGCACGGGTCATGGCCGGTCTTACCGAGCGAATGCTCGAGCCGGACCTCTTCGACGCTTACTTCGAGACCTATTACGAACGGGCACACCAGGTGCTGCGCGAGCACCAGCGCAACCTGGGTCAACAGAAGGCCGAGCTGCGCGAGCTCGAGACGAAGATCAAGCGACTGGTCGACGCGATCGCGAACGGCGCGGCTGTGGATGCGGTGAAGGAGGCGCTCAACGAAGCGGTGGCGCGGAGGGATCGGATCAAGGCCGACGCCACGGCGATCGACCCGTCGAACGTGATCCCGATGCAGCCCAAGCTCGCGGAAACGTACCGCGAGCGGGTGCGGGACCTGGCCAACAGCCTGACAGGGGAAGGCGTGGAGCGGGCGGAAGCGCGCGCGATGCTGCGCGGCATGATCGAGAAGATCGTCCTGGTGGCGCCGGCGACCGGTGAACCGAAGCGCGACGGCTCGGACATCGCGATCGACATCTACGGCCGTCTCGCCGAGATCCTCACGATCGCAGATGCAACAAAAGCCCCCGATCAGAGATCGGAGGCTTTCGTAACGTTCCAGTTGGTTGCGGGGGCGCGCAGCCGTCTTTGCAGTGCATTGACGACCGTTCGCGTCTGAACCTAGCAGCGGCGCATGCCGCCACCTGATCCGTCAACGATCGTTTACTGCCTGGCCTGCCGGCGACCGGTGAATGGCAAGGGCTGGTTCGGTCCGGGCTGTCAATGTGGTCGACCGGCGGCAGACGCGCTCAAAGGCGCGCACAGTGCCGGAACGCGACCGCCGAAGCTCTAGCCGAAATAGCCCTCGATATCGCTGGCCATGTGGCCGACCTTGGCCACGGCTTCGCGCAGATCCTCCTCGTTGCAACCGAAGCGGCTGCACCAGTAGCGGACCTCATAGTCCTCAGTCAGGCTGACCCGCTTGCGATCGGCAGGACCGCGCTTCGATTTATCGTCCATCAGAATATCCCCAGGAATTTGCGCCGCGTGGCGCGCTTCACCGCTTCGGCGTCCCGCGCATCGCATCGCTCGACAATGCCGATCGCGTCCTTGGTCCGACCGTTGGCCTGGTCGAGCTTGGCCGTTTGCTGGTCGCCGAAGACGATCCAGTCGCCGATCGTGTTGCCGTCCGGCAGCTCGGCCGCGGCGACCCCCTGACGCCATTCAGCGGGCAGGAGCGTTGAGCAGCTTGCACTTTGGGTTGTCACGATAGGCGGCCCGCCGGCACAGGCTGCGCAGGCCAGCATCGCGAGCAGCGGGATTGACCGCGTCATTCGAACCGTCCGCATTGCGGATCTCCTCTTCGTTGCGTCGGGACTGGTCGTCAGAGGCCCGCTCGCGGGCGTCAGACGCCGATACGGTGTTAACGGCGTCGGCGGCGCTGTTGACGCCAGCGCCGTGCTGAGCGGTGTCCACACGCCCCTGAGCGCGCTGTTGGCCGCCGCTCGAGCATCGCGTGATCGCGATCGCTGCGGCGGCCACCAGCAGAACGACGGCGAACAAGGCTGCAGTCGCGATCGCGCGCGCGGCTCGCTCCGACAATCCGCGAGCCATCAGACCAGCGATGATCGATCCCATCATCCATTCCTTTCAGTTGAGATCAGCAATGGGCGCCGAGGGTCGCCCGCGTGGTGGGCGATGTGCGCGACGGCGCAGCCCAGGAGCACCGCCGCAACCGCGACCCGCGTCACGGCTTGGTTTCCACTGGCACCGGATCGTCTGGCGGATTGGTAACCGTCACAGGCAGCGGCCCATCGTCGCCGCCAACTTTCAGGCTGCCAAGCTTGGTCGACAGCTCAAGGCCCGCCTTGGCCTCGCGGACCACCGAGACTAGGTGCGACAGCGACAGCGCTCCGACCAGGCCGATCGCCACATATTTGCCGATGTCGAGCTGGGCGAGCAGGATAGGTTGGCACCGCCATGCGACCAGCGCCGTGGCAGTGGTCAGCTTGAATTCCTCGAGCACTGGGCACCATGCCGCCGGCGACAGGATGCGGTTGAGCAGCCAGACGAGAATCCCGCCGATCAGCGGAATTGACAGGGCGTTGATGAACGACGCGAACGAGATCGCCCATGGCAACTTGAAGCGAGGCAGGAGGGTCATGCCTTGATCTCGAAATGCGGCCCGTCGATGAAGTCCGGGCCTGGGTGACGCGCGCAATAGGCGGCCACGGCCGCCTGGAGCGCCGCAGGCGCGTCCTCGAGCGTCGCGGCGTCCGGCGCCAGCTCGCCGAGTTCACGGTCCCAGCTGCCTCCCCAGCGCAGCCTGATGCCGTGATGGCGCGCGGCGATCAGCATCGCCGCGGCGATGTGATAGATCGCAGGCCATTCCCAGCGCACCTTGCCGTTGATGTATGGCACCAGGTCGACCGCATGGCCGAGCCCGTCCGCCTGCTTCATGTGCTGGCTATGTGTGACGCGGGTCGTCCCGCGGCGAAGATATTCCTGCTGCTCGGCCGAGGTTCGGAGGCCGTCGTTAACGACGAAATCCTGGGTGGTGATGGCGATCGCGCTCTCGACGCATTGCACCAACTTCGGGTGCACGCCGAGGAGCTCGGCGCGCGATCGCGCGCCAAGGGCATAAGTCATCGTCATTTCCCTTCAGTCGAGTGGTGGTTCGCCCGATCGTCGAGCGCGTTTCAGCAGTTCCATCATGTCGAGCGGCGCCAGCGGATCGAGCAGGTAGGCCGAGTGCAGCAGCTCGTCGGCGCGCTTCAATGCATCGCTCTCCGGCTTGATCGCCCGGAGCTCGCTCGCGATCAGCTGATAACCGCCGAGCAGCGCCGTTCGCTCGCGGCGCCATTGCTCAGCATCGGCAGCGCGCTGGGTCTGCCATTCTCTTGCTTCTGCGGTTCGCTCGGCCTTGGACTGTTCGAGCTCGCGGGCGATCTCGGCCCAATGCTGACGCTGCTGATCGTCGAACCGGTCTTCCCGGGCGTTGAGTTCGCGCTGCCACGCGTCGAGCTTGGCGCCGCGGCTCTCCTCGCGTTTGTATTGCCAGCCCAGCAGCCAGGCGAACCCCTTGCCGATACAAGCCAACAGGGCGACCAGGCCGGCGAACGCGCCGCCGATCTCGCCGACGCTCGGGTCAGGCCATCCGCTCATTACGCTGCGCACTCCTTGGCCGGTTATTTGATCGATACTGTGTGTTAAGTGTCGCGCGCCCCAAGGGAGGGGTCGGACATTTTGCGGGCATTTCTTGAGTGGGCCGAACAGAACGCTCTGACGATTGTCGCTTGGGCCTACGTCACCGCGTTCATCATCGCGGTGCTAATCCTGGTCGTGTGAGGCCCGCGGCGGGACATCGCCGCGAGCCGGACTTGGCTTCCTTGTTTAATTTGCGTTAGTGTCGCCCCGCTCGGGTCGGGAGGGCGCGTTGCGACAGTTCGGAATCTTGTTGGCTTTCGCGCTGGCGAACCTCGCCTGGATATGGATCGCGCTCGTCGGCCTTGAACGACTGTGGCCGCGCAACACGGTCAGCCTTCGCAGCCAGGCCCGGTCGGCGGGCTTCTGGCTGATTTACACGGTCGCCGCCGTCCTCGTCACGGCGCTCACGACCTCATGGCTGGCCGGTCACAAGCCGCTTTATGGGGTCGGGATTGCTGGCGCGGTCAAAGGAACGTCGTTGTGGTGGAGCGCCTATATCCTCGGGCCGCTGGCGTTCCTGTTGGTCTATGATTTCTTCAACTATTGGATGCACCGCGCGCAACACAAATGGTTCTGGAGACAGCACGCGATCCACCATTCAATCGAGAATTTGAGCGCGATCAACTCCTATTTTCACCCCACCGAACCATTGTTTAGGCTCGCCTGCATCACCTTTCCGATGACTTTCCTGTTTGGTGTTGACGGCGCTGGAGCAAGCGTGTTGGCGGCGATGCTCGACGCGGCTTACGGCAACTTTATCCACTCTCCGATCAGCGTTCACTTTGGCCGGTTCGGCCGCTTTTTCCTGGTCGATAACCGTTACCATCGGATCCATCATTCCGTTGAAGGGCGGCACTTCGACAAGAATTTCGCCACGGCAACACCAATTTGGGACGTCCTCTTTGGGACCGCGCACTTCCCGGCAGCGGACGAATGGCCTGACACTGGCGTTCACGACCAGCCCGAGCCGCGCACGGTCGGCGACTACTTGCTCCGCCCGGTGTCGAAGCCTTTCGAACGCGCCAATCGCGGGGTCGCGCCCGTCCGGCGGTAAATGCGTTACGGCCTCATATTCGCGCTGGTCGCTGGAGCGATCGTCACCGCTGCCCTGATCGCGGCAGCGATCATCGCCGATGGCTTTGCCCTGGACTTCGGCGTGTTCTGGCGGGCCGCCCAAACTCCAGCGTCGGAAGTTTACCGGCCCGATCCATGGCTCCCTTTCGTTTACCCGCCGACGGCCATCCCGTGGCTGAGGCCGCTTGCGTTGCTTCCATTCTGGCCAGCGTTCGCACTGTGGTCCGCTCTGTCCGTCGCGCTGTTCTTCGTCGCGGCAAAGTCCCGCGCGTGGTGGCTGATTGCCCTTAGCCCGGGGCTCATTGAATGTGTCACCTTCGGTCAAACGTCCCTGTTCGTCGGTGCACTACTGCTGTTCGCCTGCACTCGTCGCGGGTGGCAAATGGGCGTGCTGTTGGCCGTGGCGTTCAGCCTGAAGCCGCAAATGCTGGTCATGGCCCCACTGATCCTGTTGGTCCGCAGAGACTGGCCTGCGCTCGCCGGCGGCGCCCTATGCGGCCTTGCGCTCCTCCTCTTTACCTGCGCGCAATATGGTCCCGGTATCTGGCTCGCCTGGCTCCGGGCCATGCCGGGGTTCGCGCAGGTCATCGACCATCGCAATCTCTATTGGGCGACGATTACGCCCTACGGCCTGGCGGCATGGTCCGGCGTGCCGCCCGTCCCCGTCTGGATCGCCTGCGCCGCGCTTTCGATCGCAGCGGTCCTGCGATCGGCGTGCCAGTGGGATAACCTCGCGATGCCTATGGTCGTCACGAGCATTCTGACCGTGCCCTACGCCGTTCCTCATGACTTGGTTGCGGCTTTGCCCTGGTGCACCGCCATGCTGCTGCGCCGCGATCCCGATTGGCGGCAAGCGCCGGCTGCGCTGCTGTTCTCGGCGACTATGGTGCCGATTGCCGCCGCGATGATAGCTGGCGATTGGGCCTTCGTAGTTAGACGAACGCCTCCACCAGAGGGATAGTATCATAGGTATTGAATGTTTGCGTGTAGCCAGTCGCGCCGACTGTCGCTGCATCATCGCCTAGCTTGTACCAGTGAGTATCAGCGTTGGCTGTCTGATTTATCGCATAGCTAGTCGCGCCGCTGGTGTAGATCGAGATTACGATGTCGTGTGTTCCGTCGTAGCCTAGAGTTACAGCATCGGTGAGGACTGTCGCGCCCGTGCCTACGGTAAAGCTAGCGCTTCCTCCCACAAAGACTTGAACCGGAGTGGTCGAGAACGCGTAGGAGCCAGATCCGGCGCCGACCTGCACATACATCTTGGTTACGGCGATCTGCCCGCTCGCCGGTCCCTTAAGAGTAATCCTGATTTGGCTTCCGGTTGCGTCGGTCAGACTTGCAGCCGCCAGCACTTGGCGCGCGCTGTAACCGGCCCAGCCTGAGCTATCGACGTTGAGCGTGCGCGAAAGAACGGTCGTCCACGCCGCGGCCGCCGCCGCCCGTCCCATGAGCATGCCGCTGGGGAAGGGCACCGCGGCGGCCGAGTTGCCCACCAGCGCCGCGACGACGACGAAACTGATCAGCGCGAATGCGCGCCTCGCTCGGCGAATTAGCGAGATCATCTCAGCTGGCCTTGTTGAAGGTCGCCCGGAACTTGGGCGTGGAGGCGTCGTAGCAGTCGAGGTAGATGAAATCGTGCTTGCTGGCGCCGGTCGAGAGCGTCGGCGTTCCCGCCGATCCCCAGTCGAACGCTGACGGCCAGGTCATGGTCCGGCTGCCGGTGGCGTCCTGAATCACCTCAAGGCGGTAGGTCAGGCCTTCGTGCGGATTGGTCGGCGCCGCCAGCGTTCGGTTTCCGGCGATCGTCACCTTGGCGTTGAAGCCGGCGTGCATGTCCCAGTTGATCGTCGCGCCGTCGGTCAGCGTTTGCGGCGCGGCGGCGCTGATCAGTTTGTCCGCCGCCACCAGCTTGCTTGCGGTCGCGGCCTGGATTTGCGCTGCCGTTGCTTCCGTCGCGCTCAGCGAGCCGCCGGAGAGCGTCAGGTTCGATGCTGCGCTGATCTCCTCGATCCCGCCGCTCGACGCCGTGGTACGGCCCAGCAGCCTGCTGGTGGCCATCGTCAGACCGGATCCCGTCGCGACCCCGGTCTTCGCAGCCCCGACCGTTGAATAATCGATCGTCTTCGCGACCGACCCGTCGAACGTCGCGCCGGGCGATGCACCGCCGCTGCTGGTGATCGTCAGCGCCTGGGCGGTGGTTGCGCCGCCGCCGCCCGAGGCCGTCAGGGTCGTTCCCGTGATCGACAAGCCCGAACCGAGCGTGATCTCCTGCGGGTCGCCGGATCCGCTGTCGCCGCGGCCGATCAGCTTCGACGCGGCCGAGACGTTCTGGATCTTCGCGTAGGTGACGGCGTCATTGGCGATCGTCGTCGCCAGCGTGCCAGACGTTGCGACATCACCCGACAGGTCGCCGCTGGTGACCGACGTTACGCCAGAGAATTTGGTCAAATTGCCGCTGGCTGGCGATCCGGTCGTGGTGACCGAGCCGCTGCCGGTACCCGTCCCATAGGGACCGACCGTCGATCCGCTGACCCGGCAAAACAGGCCGGTCGTCGTCGTCCAGCAATCGCCGTTGTTAGGCGAAGTCGGGGCGGTACCATGGGGAATATTGATGCTCGCCGCGCCGGTGCCAGAGGCATTGACTTGGAGCGTATGGCTGGCGGGCAGCTGCTTCATCTGCCCGCTGACGACGACGACCGGCTTGTCGGCCGCCAGCGCAACCGAGGACAGCAGGACGAACGCCGCGGTGAGCGGCGCGAACAAACGCTTGATCAAGGAAGCCTCCTAAAGCTCGAGGTAGGGCGGCACGGCGAAGATGCCGATCGCTTCGACCGCGACGCCGAGTGATTGCACGATCTCGCCGGAATTGACTGGCCTGGTGAATTGGAACCCACCCGGCACCGTGACGCTGAGCCAGGCCTCGCCGCTTTGCGCCGGCGCGACCGCGGCGTTGCCGGCAGCCAGGCTGCGCACCAGGCCGGGATCGCCATTGTCGATCGCGTCGGGCGCATAGCCGGTGGCGAACTTCGCCGGGTCGGTCGCTACAGCGAGCCGGACCCCGGGCGATCCGGCGTTGTCGTAAACGTTGACATAGTCGCCTGCGGCGATGCTCTCGCTCGCCGTGACCGTCGCCTCCAGCAGGCCATAGAGCTCGCTGAAATTGTCGTTCGTCTTGCCGAACGAAACGCGGATCGTGTCGCCCGTGCCGTCGTTGGCGACCGCACCGATGCCGATTATCTCTTGAGCCATTTAGCCATGATCCGCTGTGATGGTGGTGGTGTCGGCCGTGTAGAACGTCGTGTCGGCGGTCAGTCCGCCGGGCCCGATCAAAAAGAAGTTGCGCCAGCGGCCGTTGTTCACGTCGCTGGTTCGCCGGATGCGGCCGATGATCGATCCGCCCGGCGCGATCCCGTCAGCCGCCTGGTCGACGGCCGAGTAATTTGCATCGCTGCCCGCGCTGACAATTGTTCGGCCGATGCCGTTGAGGATTTCGACCTCGACCTCGTCGCGATCATCGACCCCCAGGCCGCCGGCATTGAGCCGCGAGCGCGGGTCGCAAGTGATCGTCAGGTTGTTCGATCCGTCCCAGCTGCCCTCGACATTGACCGGGCTGTACGGCCTTTTGCCCTCGCCAGAGTTGGTGAAGGCGATGATGTCGGCGTCGGCCTCGTCCTGGTTGAACGTCACCCCGCGCAGGCTCAACGGAACGCCCCAGCTGTCCAGCGTCGACGCCGGTAGCCGCGTGACGCCACCGTCGGTCAGGAGCACGAATTCCTCGGCGGCGACATGGGTGCCCATGGCCCAGTCGGTCCCCTTGCGGCCGCGGCGCAGATCGGTCAGCTCCCATGTCGCGGGGGCCACCTTCGTCGCGGTCTTGAACTGCAGATATTCGCCTTGCCCGTCCGTTCCGAGGAAGGCGAGATTGGCGAAAGTGTCGAGTTCGGCGTCCGTCGCGCTGGCCAGCTCCATGCCATCGTGAAGGAGAAGCACGGTCACCATCGACGTCGTGTCGAGCGTGTCGTCGAGGCCTGTCGTCGACCCGGCGGGCAGGGCGCTCGCGACGTCGCCGACAATGGCGCTGTCGCCGGTCTGCAGCAGGTCGGCGTAATTGACGCCGTCGATCGATCCCTCGAGCTCGCCCAGCGTCCAGTCGGCGTCGCTCCCCGCGATCGCGGCGTAGAAGCCGTACTCGTCGTCTCCATCGAGCAGGATGGGCCCATCGATCGCGACCACCCTGGTGTCCGGGAACAGGGTCGAATTCGTCGGCGGCGGATTTCCGGACGATCCGATCGCCACTGCGGTGTAGGTCACCGCCTCGTCCGAAACGGCCTCGACCATCGTCAGCCCATTGGCACCGCGCAGCTTGCGCGTGATGCGATAGGGCACGAATTGGCCCGCGACCTTGATCGCATAGGCCAGCCCGGGCTCGATCCCGTTCCACAGGTTGGTCAGCGTAAAGCGGATCGGCGTCCGGCCGAGCCATGCTTCCCAGTGCATCAGCGCCGCCGTGGTCGCCCCCTCGTCGGCCGTCAGGACCAGCGGCAGGTTGGCGCTAATGTTCGACTCCGCGCTGCCCTCGCTGCGCGTCGATGAAGCCGTGTTCGGTTGATATTCCCGCGCCGGATCGACGAACGTCAGCGCGGTCTCGCGCGGCAGTTTGACGTCGGGCTCGCGCTCTATTTCGAACCGTTCCGGCGCAGTGTCGCCGAACACATAGGCGCCCATGTGCTCTGGCGGGATCGTCGCCCGGAGCGACTGCGACCGCAAGTAGAACCTCAGCTGACCGGCGACCTCGGCCAGATCGAAACCGAACGCCGGGAACAGCGGCTTGAGCGCGTCGCCGCATTTCGCTTCGCTCGTAATCGAATATCCGCGAACCAGCTTTGAGGTCAGCGCCGTCGACGACATGTCATGCTCGGTGTCGACGCCGGCGGCGGCGCAGATGGTTTCACAGACCGACGCCAGCGTTTCGTTGGTCTTGACCTTGGTCAGCGCCTCGACCGGCATCGGCGGCGTGTTGCCGAAGTCCTTCAGCTGCAGGTCTTCGATGACCGCATAGGCCCAGCCGCGATATCCCGGTTGCGGGCCGATCGCGCTATCCAGGATCGGATCGGCGACCTGATCGAAGCCGCCGCCATAGACGGTGACGCTCGTGCAATATTTGCTCTTGCCGTACTTCCGGCGGATCAGCCGCCCGTTTGCGTCAAGCGTCTCACTGACGACCGGGGCGTGCGCCGAATTGAAGATGATCTTGCCGCCGGCATAGAGCTTGAGCAGATCCTCGATCGGCTCGTCGTGGGTGCGATCGGCCAGGAAAATGGCGAGCGTGATCGAGTAGGTGTAGGTTTTGACCGACGGCAGCAGCGCGCCGACGATCCCGAACAGATAATCCGTAACCGGCTTGTGCTTGTGAACGGTCTCCTTGATGTCGTCAGCGGCCAGCACCACGCCGGCGCTCCGCGTGGCGCTCCCGAACAGCCAGCCGAGCGAAACCCCATAGTCCCCGAAACCGGCCGAAAGATCGGTCAGGCGCGGCCCGTTGGGCTGCGTCAGGCGGCTCATCAGGTACGAGATCGCGAACTGGATCAGCAGCGCCGCGAAAGGCATCTACCACTCCACCGGGGCGCTGGACGGGACGCGCATCAGGAACTTTCCTTCACCACCGCCGACGCGGTCAGCCTGTCCTTCGTCGGAACGTCTCTCGCCCCGCCGAAGTTGACGTAGTTCGCCCAGTCGTCGCAGCCGTTGGTTCCGTTCGCGCTTTCCTTCAGGAGCGTGCAGCCGGGGGTCATCGCATATTGATCGCCGGCCGATGCGCCGAACGGCAACCGCGGCCACAGCACAAACCGGCCGCCAGTCGAGTGCTCCTTGATTTCAGCGCTCTTGCCAGCGTTATCGCCCGTCGTGAACGTGACTTCCCCGTCGGTAAAATACCCTGTCGGCTCGGCTCGGGCCGCGTCGACGAACTCCCGCTGCCCGATCGCGCTATCGACGGTGCCGGTCACGGTTAGCGGGCCGAGATCCTTTTGACAGAATTGGTCGCCGAATTTCTTCCAGCAGCCGGGCTGCAACGTGCGGACCATCGACGTCTGCTGCAACCTCGCGCCGGCGCCGAGGATCTCGACAGTGAACGAAGTCTGCCCTTGCTTCGTCGATCCGAAGGTGCCTTTGAGCAGACGCCGCGTCGGCCCTTGGCCGGACCACGGGACGAGCCAGGCTTCGGCCTCCGCGCCGTCGAACAGGCCGGTAAATAGCGCATGCTCGGTGATCGTCGCCAGCGACCCGGAAAGGTCCATGCTGCCCATTTCGTCGACCTGCGAAACTCCCTCCGACGCGCTCGGCGCCAGACTATGAAGCGCGCCGTAGATCGTTCCGCTCCGCGGCGGCCATTCGAGTTCACGATCGAGCGACGTGAAGCGGAAGGTCAGGCCGTCCGGGCGGACAATCGTCCAGATCTGCGCCAGACGCGTTCCGCACGGCATCGACTTGTAGAGGATCTCCGCGCCGGCCTGGCTAATCGAAAGTCCGGGAAGAACGCGATGCAGATATTCGGCGCCGGCCTGGCTGACCTTCACGCCCGGGAATACGGTGTGCAGATACTCCGCGCCGGATTGGCTGACCCGCATGCCGGGCTGGGCGCGGAACAGAACCTCGACGCCGACTTGAGAGACGCTGCCGGTCGTCATCAGCTGATCCTCTCGACCACCTCCAGCGCTGCGTTCAGGCCACCGGCCGTCCACGGGACGCCGGTGTCTGGATCGAACGGAACATTGCTGTCGTGATAGGCGAAGGCGGTCGTGATCGGCTGATCGTCGACCACCGCTTTCGTGCTGTTCGAAATCATCGACGGCGCAACCGTGCACGTCCCGGCATCGTCCTTCATCGCGCGAATGAAGGGTCGGGCGGTGAGGATTTCCGACAGGTTGCCAGGCCCGTTCTGAAGCGCGAAATCGGACTCCCCGGTCGTCGCCGCGAGGCTGATATAGCCAGCGTCATTTGGCGGGGTTTCGTTCAACAGCGCATAGCCCGAGACTCCGGATGACAGCGCAAAATCGGCTTGCGCCGTGTCGGCATTGACCATCAGGCATCCCGACTTCACATCGCCAACGAACCAGTTACAGCCCGAGCCGTCATCGACCGTGTCGTTGACGTAGCAATCGGCCATGTCGACATGCTTGCCACTCAGTCCGAACGCGCTGCCGCTAAAACGTCCGACGGTGACCTGGCTGACCTCGCCGCCGCCAGTGTCGGTGTCGATCCCCGTCAGATTAAGAACGGTCACTTCATTGACGCGAAGTTCGTAGGCGCCATCGCCATTGCCGACCTTCAGATAATGTTCGAAGTGCATGTAGGCACCGGCCCCGACGACCGGGGGACTGCGGTCGATCAGTGTGGCGGCGAAGTTCGAACTGACCGCATCGCTATCGCGATAGAGGACGATCGCCCCATCGGTCCCCAGATAAGCCGCGACCATTGCGCCGTTCGCCTGCGTGCGGAACTTGGCGATGAAAAAACCCGCCTGGTTGGGCGTCCCCGGCGTTGGTTCGTTTGTCGGCAACTCCTCAAAATAGAGGGCATGTCCGAACAACACTTCGGTCAAAGGATCACCAAACACGCGCCGCACCAACGGCGCCCCGACCCCGTCGGCCATTCGCAAATGCCAATTGCCGGTGCGCGGATTAGCGTTGGAAAGTGACCACGATCCGCCGCTTCCATTATCGATCTGCGCCCACGCCTGACTCGACGAGCCATTGAGCATTTTCGCTTCGTCGCCGCCGTAGCGGCCGACGCCGTCGCACCATCTGTTTGCCATTCAGCAGCGGCCCTTGGTTGGAGTGGATGAGACGGCGGTCAACACGGTCTCTTTTCGATCAGGGTGAGATCGGCGAAGCCCGCGACCTTGGTTGCCCGCATGATCTGTTCGAGCTGGTCGTCGCTCTCAAAGCGGACCTCACAGTCGAACAGAAAACCGATGGTCAGCACATGACCCGCCAGGGGCGGAACGTCGAACAGCACCTCGCCGCCCAAAACACCGTCGGCACGACGGCTCACCGTATAATCCGCGGCAGACATCAGCACGCCATTGTTGGCGACCAAAACCGTCGACAGGACCGGCAGATAGATGAGCCGGTCATAGGTCAGACCGCCGAGCTCATAGCGTTTCTTGATCTGAAACCGATCGGTGAAACCGTCTCCGGTCCCGAGCGACTGATCCAGCATCGTCACTGCCGGCACGACATTGGGCCGCACGAGATCGCAGGACGCGAAATCCTGCGGATCGCGCAGAGGAAAGCTGCGGTATGGGCCCGCAGTGAGCCGCCAATGCTTGCTCAGGTCGCGAACCACCGCCCAGTTGCGCGTTGCCTCCGGCGCGACGAAACGCATCAGGGGGTGCTCCCATTCCTGATTTACGTCCTCGCCGCCCCCGGAATCGACCTGGATGGTCGTGCGCGTCCGGGGTGCCGAAACAAATCCCACGCCCGCAAGCTTGTCGGGCAGATAATAGTCCCAAAACGGCATCAGGCCCTCGACAGCCGCCGGTTGAGCTGGCGCGTGATCTGCCCCTCGCTGCGATTGAAACCGCCGACGTCGCGCACGCCATGAACGTGCATATCGCCGTACCAGCCGCCGCCGGCGCCACGCCCCATCATGCGACGGCTGTTGTCGTTGGAGATGATCCGCCCCGAGCCAGACGGCATGAAGATCTCGGGCCCCTCCTCACCGACCAAATAAGCCGAGCCAGCGCGCACCGGTCCGCCCAAAGCGCGCGGGCCGCCGAACAGATTGCCGAGCGGGTTGCCGCCCGTGGCGTAGCTGGCGAGGATCTGGAGGCCGAGCTTGATCAACTGGCTTGCAACGTCGCCCAGCGCGCCCTTGAGGCCGAGCGCCTTGACCGTGGCACTGGCCAAGTCGTCCTCAAGCTGGGTCAGGCCGGTGACGGCGATTTCCTCGAGCTTCTGATTGACCTCGTCGAGCGACTGCGGGAGGTCGCTCTTCCATTGATCGAGCGGGCTGCGCGTCTGGTTGATGACGCCTTGGCGGTCGTTGGCGTAGGTGTGACCGAGCGCCAGCAACCGGCGCCGCGCATCCTCCTTGGCCGCCTCCGAAGCCTTCTCGTCGGCCAGCACCGCCTCAAGACGGGCACGCTCCTGACGATAGGATAGGTCGAGCAGTTGAAGCTGGATGTTGCGTTGCTCCTTGACGGTGCGCGCCAGCTGCAATTCGCTGTCCAGCTTGTCCTTTTGCGTATCGAAGTCGGTCTGAATGAGCATCGCCACATCGGCGCGGCGCTGCGCCTCCTCCTCCTCCAGCAGCGCCTGCCGCTTGAGCGCATCGGTTTTGGCATATTCGGCAGCGAGCTGCCGGGCCTGCTCGGCGGACATCCCTTGCTTGCCCTTCGTCAGGGCGAATAGCGCGACCTGGTAACGCTGCTCGGCGTCGAACCCGGCTTTTTCGGCGTCGAGGATTTCAATGCCGATCGAAGTCCGCTCGACATAGTCCTTGGCTAGGTCCTGCAGTGCTTGCAGCACGTCCGTCTGGGCCCGGCGAAGTTCCTGGTCGAACTGGAATGAATCGCGCAGCGCGTCCTGGGCGCTGTGATCAGCGGCCGCCTTGTGACCTCCGCCTTTCGAGGCGAGAAATTGCGACACGGGCGGGCGGGGAGCGTTCTGGGCCGGCGGCAGTTTGACCGAAACCGATTGCCCACCCATGGCCGGGCCGGGCCCGCCGACCCATACCATCTTGCCGGTGAAGAAATTTTCAACGGGATAGCCCTCGCTGCCGATCCGACTGATGGCGTTCACGTAATCGGCGACTTTCGACGCAAGGTAAGCGAAGGCGTCGGCCAGCTTGAAGATTGAATCGGCGTTGTCCGCCACGACGCCCGCGATCTGTGCGCTCAGCACCTCTTTGACCTGCCGCAGCTTGTCGGCGGTCCTGTCGGCGTTCTGGATCTGCTCGTCGCTCAAGACGCCGCCCAGCGCCTCATTGGCGGCCGCCAGGTCGCTGATCCCTTTGCTGCCCAGGTCGAGCGTCGGAATGATCTTTTGAAAGCCCTTCCCGAAGATGGCGACGCCGGCTGCGGCGTTCGCGGAGGCACCGCCCGTCGCCTTCATCTTGTCGGCAATTTTGCCGAGAATTTCTGACTTCGAGTTGGTCTCAAGATCAGCCAGTTTTACACCCACGGCGCCGAAAGCTTTAGCCGCCTCGGCCGACCCGGACCGCGCCTTGCTGATGCTCAGCGAGAACTTTCCGAGTGCCTTGTCGGCTTCTTCGACGGTCGCGCCGTTCTGGCCCGCGGCGAAGCGGAAATTCTGCAGCTCCTTGGTTGTAACGCCGAGCTGCGCAGCCACCTCGCCCAGCGACCCGGCATATTCGAGGCCGCCCTGGATCAGGCGCGCGAACGCGCCGATGGTCAGCGCGCCGGCGATCCCCGACGAAAAACCGCCAAGCGATTTGCCAAGTGCTCCGAAACGGCTCGCAGCCCGGTCGAACTTGCCACTCATCGACCCGAGGCGGCGCTCGGCCGAGGACGCTCCGCGATCGAACGCACCGGTGTCGAGTCCGAGCATGTAACGCATCCAGCCCAGGGTCACACCGGCCATGCCGCGAAATCCTTTCTCAGCATTCGCCGCCGATCGCGGCCTCGATCCGATCTCCGAGCCAATCCATGCTCTTCTCGAGCCGCTCGTCGTCGGTCAGCAATTCATCGAAATAATCACCGAGGGACGCGCTGCCGCGCTGCTCAGCGTCGTTGCGAATGCGGAACACCCACCATCCGGTCATGATCGCCGCTTCCTGCCCCGCCCGGCGGCGGCCCGCGACGCTCGCCCGATAGGTCGGGAAGGTCTGGTCCCAGAAGCTCGCGGAATCGAAACCGAGCCCAGTCCAGGTCTCTAGAGCTTTTCCCCAGTCCCAGGGGTTACCGGAGGGTCCTCGTCGTCCCCGACCGACAAGCCCTCCTCATCCGCTTCCTCGCCGAGCGCGCCCAGCGCGCCGCTGATCGCCGTTGAGAGAGCATCGCGCACTGCCAGGCGATCCTTGCCGAGGATGATTGCCGGAATGTCCGACCGCTTGAGCTCAGGCTGCTCGCGCTTCAGACACTGCGACAGAGCGGCCATCTGCGCGCGCAGGCCGCTCTCGGCCAGCTCGAGGAGCACCCGCGGCAGTGGCATCGCCATCTCTGCCTCGATCGCGCACAATTCATCGAACTGACACACCAGCTTGAGCTCGCGGCCGTCGCTCAGTGCGACGGTCGCTTCACCCTTCAAAGGGTTGGGCATTAAGGCGCGACGTACGCGCTGGACGTGAAGTATCCAGTCGGACGAAGGCGCAGCACCGCCGTGCCCACGGTCCCGCGCTCGGCGTCGCCGGCGATGTACGACACCGCGATCGCGTTGCCGTCATACGAGCGTGTCAGTACGCTGCGCACGGCACGGTTGAGCTTGATTGCGCGCTCGACCTGGGCGGCGACCCATGCCTCGAGTTTGGTGTCGGTGTCGGACCCCGGGCGATAGTAGATCGTCACGTCGAACTCCTGGAATTCGACGTCGCCAGGAATGAATTCCTTGGCGTCCGATTCGAGGCTGGTCGCGTCGAGCTGCTCGACGTTGAAGCCCGGGTGCCCGAACGAGCGCACCTCGCGCGCCCGGTACAAGGCGCTGCCATCGTTGAACCAGAATTCCGACTTTGCGCCGGTCGACTTTTTGGTGGTTTCGGCCATCGGTGATGCTCCTTGCTAAATCGAACGGCTGTGCCTCAGGACTAATTCCTGCGTGACTTCGTAAATGAACCCGCCGCCAATCACGTCGCCGCCGCGGTCGATCGGCCGCGGCGCTTCGTCGATCTCCCAGAACAGGAACCCGCTGACGTCCGCCGCCGGCGTCAGTGCGGCGACGAAGGCCGCCGCCAGGGCATGTGCGGCGATGTGCGACGCGGCGAGGCACGAAGCCTGGACCAGGCTCTCCTGAAAATCGCTGTTGCCTTCCAGGCTGAATTCTTCGGGCGTCCCACCAACTTGCTGCAGCACCAGCGCCGGCAGCTGGCCGCCCTGGTCACGGCGGACCCAGAAGATCTGCGCGTCGGCGCCGGTACCGACGATATCCGTCACCGACGACGCATTGGTCAGCCGGGACAGGATTGCTTCGCCCAGATCCACCTTAACCAGCCAATGCGCGCTTGGCGGCGCGCCGGGCCGCCCGTTCGGCCGCTTTGCCCGCCGCGACCTTCACCGCCTCCACCAGCGCGAAGCCCGCTGCCGGGAGCGCGGTTGCGATCGCTGGGCGCGCAAACGGGTCGGCGGGGTAATCCTTGTGAGACAGACCATATTCTTTGCGCACTGCCGCCTCATCGTCGACCAGCACGGCGACCGCGCTTTGCCCGCGCTTGGCTTTGGCCGAGACCACCTTCGGCGCCGCCTTGAGGCTGCCCGGCGTCGGGTCGCTCGGCCGCGTACTCACAGCTGCGCGTGCCTCGATCGCACGGGCGATGATCGCGCCGGGGATCTTCAGCGCGCGGTTGCCGACGCCCTTGCGCACGCCACGACTGAGCTCGCGCAGCGAATCCCGGCATTCACTCGCGCCCTGAAGCACGCCGCTGCGAATGGCCATCAGCTCGCACCGGTTGGCGTAGATGGTCGAGCCATCAAGCTTTCGCCTTCTCCGCCTTAGCCTTGACCTCCTCGACCAGGCCGGCGGCGATCAGCGTCGCTCCCATGCTGTCGGGCAAGTCATATTCGGTTCCGGCGACCTTGCGGACTGGCGCACCTTCGGTGACGCCATAGGTGTTGTTGTGCTCGCGGATCGACTTGACCTTCACCATCATTCTCCTCTTGCATTGCCGAGGACTTCCCAGCCCTCACGGCGTCCGATTTCGTTGACCGAGGCGATCGCGTAGCGGCGGCCGTCCTCGTGCAGCAGGCGATCCTCAACGGTCACCAGATCCACTTCCCACAAGAACACGAAGCGCATCGGCGCTTCCGCCGCCCGCTCCGCGCTTTCGAACCGCTCAGTTCCCGGCGCCGGCCTGGCCGACGCCCAGCGGGTCGCATGCGTCCCCCAGGTCTCAACCGCCTGATTGTGCGCGTCGCGCGATGTCGTAACCCGTTCGACCGTCACCCGGCGGTCGAGCTTGCCTTTCTCGACAAGTACGCTGCCCATCAGGCCAGCCCGCTGGGCCGATACGGTCCGATCAGCATGCACACCGCCAGCGGCAATTCGCTGAACGAAGCCGAGGAACTCACCCCTTCTCGATTCTGGTACCAATGCGCGACCAGCATCAGCGCGGCCTGGTCAAGATCTGGCGCTTCGCCGTCACCGTACCCGGCAGTCCCACTGATCCGCACCGTCCCGGAGCCCTCGAGTGTCGCTGGCCAGGTCGCGCCGAACGCCGGCAGCAGCCTGGCATTGACCCCCTCGATCAGGCGAAAGTCCTCGACTTCCAACGCAGCCGTACCGTCGCTCGGATCGTATTCGATCGTTGCGATCTCGCTCACCGGACCTTTGGTCAGCCGGATCTCGTACGGATTACACGACGGAAAACCCGCGATCGTCTGCGTGAATTCCTTGGCCGACATGAACCTTCCGGTCTGTGCCTCGAGCGTCGCCACCGCCGCGGCGACCAAGCCGCCAATCAGCGCGTCTTCGTCGGACGTCTCCTTCTTGATCCAGGCCTTGGCGGCGTCGAGATCAATCATCGCCGCCGCCTTTCCCTATTCATCAAAGCACGCATTCATCGGAGAGCCGAGCTCTCCCAATCGCCGGTTAAGGCGCGATCGCCGTGGTCTGCGCGCTGGTCGCGACTGCCGAAACGCCGAGGTTCGTGGCCTTCACCGTGCAGCTCATCAACGCGCCGGCGTCGCCGGCGGCCAGCACCCTGGTCGAAGCGTTCGCTCCGATGATCGCCGAACCGTTGCGGTTCCACTGGTAGGCAAAGGCGTCCGGCGTATTCGACCAGGTCCCGGTCGAGCAGGTCAGCGTCTGTCCGACCGTCTTGGTGCCGGTGATCGCCGGAAGGACCGAGCAGACCGGAAGTTTCTGCTGCGCGTCGGCCGCACGGCTCGCCTCGCGGCGGCCGACTGCGGTCCTGATCCCATGGCGGGGCATGCTACTTGCTGCCTTTGGCAGCAGACGCCTTATTGAGCGTCGTCGGCTGCATCTTGTTCTTCGCCGGCGGAGCGGCTTTGCCGCCACCCTTTTTTGAAGACTTGACCTGCGTTGCCAGGCCGCGCTCGATCAAGCTTTCGCCCTGGGCGTCGCTGACCTCGAAGAAGGCGCCCGGGAGGATATTCTCCGAGCTCACCGACGAGATGAAGAGGGTGTCTTTGGCCTTGAGCTTCATGGCTAATCTCCTGCTCCTTTTTCGGGCCGTCGCCGCAGCGGCAGCCGGAAAAAGAGGGGCCGGACAGACGTCCGACCCCTCGCAATTGTTACGACGTCAGGTCGGTGACCTGGTCGCTGAAGTCGCCCTTCACGAAGGCGAGCGTATTGTAGACCGCAAGCGCGAGACGCTCCTCGGCGAGGATGGTCACGAGGTTTTTGCGGAAGTTGTCGCTGTCCTCGGTAGAGACCTCGACGCGGGCATCTTCCCGATCGAAGATCTGCGCGCCGTACTTGAACGCGCCGACCAGGAATTTGTCGACGGTCATCGCCGGCGTTTCGACCACCGGGAGGCCCCACAGGCGACGGTTGGTGCCGTCCTGCGGATTACCGATGATGTAGGCGCCAGCGGTGTCCTTGGTCGTCTCGATCTTGAACCAATCGGTCGGATTGAGGACGATGCCCGTCGGCGGAATGTTGGCTAGGCTGGCCTGGAGCATTGCTGCGCGCAGCACGTCGAGAAACGTCGGCGACGTGATCACGGCCAGGTTGGCGGTCGAGGCCGTCGCCTGGGTGTAGATCCCGTTGAGGTCGGCGCCGCCGGCTCCGTTGAGCAGCGCATTGTCCTCGACGTACGCGAGACCGTAACGCATGCGGCCGTCGATATAGCTCGCCAGCATCGGGGCATCCGCGAGGATGTTCCGGTGCGCCAGCACCCAGTGGGCGATGGTGACCACCGTTTCGGTGGCCAGGTCAAACTTTAACTCCGACTGCGGCTTGGCCGAACCATCCGATTCCGATGCGACCGCAGCCGAGTTCGTAAAACCGGTCTCCTTCGGATACTGGATCGACATCGCGTTCGTGCGGCCCGGAGTGAGCAGGTCACGCACCGTGAGCTTGCGCTCGACCGGGTCGATAATCGGCAGCCGCTGCGGCACCAGCAGATCGCCCGCCGAACCGTCGGCGTTGGTGGTCAGAGAGGTGATGATCGCCTTGACGTCGACGCCGACACGCTTGCCGCCGCTAACGCTGGCGAGAAACGCCTTGACCTCTTCGTCATCGACGAACTTCTGCCCGGCGGACTTCGGCAGTTCAGCCTGCCCACCGCCGCGGGCCGCTTTCTGCTCGAGCGCGGTGACCTGAGCCGACAACGCCTCGAGCCCGTTGAGCTTGGTAAGCGCGTCGTCGACCTTGGTCTTTTGGTCAGCCGAGAACAGCTCTTCGCCCTTGCGCAGCGATTCCGCCGCCTTGGTCGCGAAGTCCTGAACCTGGGCGAGCGCACCCTTCACGTCGTCGGTGAGCTGTTTGAGCTCGGCGGGAGAGACTTCATCCGCCGGCGCGCCGCTGCCGGCGTCCTTGCGGCCGAATTCGGCATGAGCCGGAGCCGATGCCATCGCGATAGTTGCGGCGCCAAGCGCCAGCATTGCTGCGGTCGTCTTCATGGATTGGATCCTTTTTAGAGGGTCGGCAGCGAGAAGTTCGCTACCGTTTCGGACAGGGCTCGCACCCCCTCCTTCGCTGCCGCCGCGCCCTCGGACTCGCTCCGGAGCAAATGGGGCAAACCACGGTTGGCGACGACCGCAGCCTGCGTTTTGGAGAAGCCTGCCTCGCGCAGGAGCTTCTCGAATTCCTTGAGATTGGGTAGCTCGCCGTGGGCGAGCTTGAATTTGACCGCTTCGACCCGCGCGTCGTCGTTGGCCGGGAATGTAACCAACGACACCTCGACCAGGTCAAGCTTGGTGAGCGTGCGGATTCCGGTCTTCTCGTCGAAGCTCGATTCCCGCACCCAATAACCGATCGACAGGCCAGTGACCGCGCCGGCCTTCATCAGCGCGTGCGCCTCGGCCGCCTGAGCCACAGCCGAGATCAGCAGGCTGCCCTTCACGAACAGGCCGGTCTCATCCTCGGTGATCTCCGTATAGACGCCCAGCGGCTGATCGGACCGATGTTGCCACAGCACCGGGACGGTGCGTTGCTTACCGTTGAGGTCGGTCAGGCTTTCGGCGAACGCCCCCGGCGCGACGACTTCCTGGTAGCTGTCGACAACGCCATAGACGGAGCCATAGCCTTCAAACGTCCCGTCATCGGCGACGCCGTCTGCCTTCACACTGAGCGCAAAATCACGGACCTTCAGCGAGCGCTTGGCTCCGAACCGCCCGCTCCTCGCGGTCGAGTTGATCTTAAGCATCCACGGTCTCCGACTTGTTTCGCACAAAGGGATCGTGCCCTGAAATCCACATTGGCGGATGTGTGTCGCCCCAGCAGTTGAACCAGACGACGCCAGTTCGCTGGACTTCATCGAGTTCCTCCGGCGTCAGCTGCCACTTGCTGAGCACCTGATGGTTACCGTCCAGATCGCGATATCGATGAACGTGAAGCGCATAGACGGTCCCCGCCGCAGCATCCTCTGAAGTGGGCGCGCCAAGGACCGTGTTGGCTTCCGAAAATTCGATGCCCTTCGCCAAATTCGATCTCCGCTTACCCGTTCGACGCATCGCCAATTGCGTTGCGCACGGCTTCCTCCAGGGAAATGTTTTGCGACTGGATCGTGATCACGTCGCCGCCCTCGACTGGTGGCAAGTTTTCCTTCCGGCGGGCTTCATTGCGAGACATCACGCCGATCCGAGTCATGACCTCATAAAATTTGGCTCGCCCGGCGCTATCACCACGCAACAGGCCTTCGACGTTAAATTCGGCGAACAACCCCTGGGCCCGCTCCGCCGGCGACAGCAGTTGCTTCGCGATCGCCAGCTCAATCCGACGCAGGTAGGGCGTCAGCGTGAACTTGAGGAACCCGAGCAGCACCTGCTCGACGCCACTCCCCCAACTCGTCTGCTTATCGCTGTGACCAATCAGGATCGGCGGAACACCGAACCAGCGGCACACCTCCTCGACCGACCAGGCGCGGCTCTCAAGCAACTGCGCATCGTCGGCATTAATGCCGATCTGCTCCCACTCCGAGCCTCCCTCCAGTATGAAGGGTCGCCCTGCGTTCATCGCACCTGTGAACTGTTTGTCGATGTCGTCGCGAGCGGCGGTACGCTTGTCCGGGTCGAGCCAGTCCTTGAACTTCAGCGCGCCGCTCGGCCGAGCGCCATTAGCGAACATCGATCCCGCCGCGCGGTCAGCCGCAATCGCAATGCCCAGGCTTTCGCGCGCGCACTGCAGCACGGACAATCCACCGAGCGGACTACCGCCGAAACTGCGGACGTGAAATACGTCCTCTTCGCCCAGTTCGTACGTTTCCCCGCAATACGACCAGCGATAGCCCAACGAACCGTCGGCCAAGCGGCGGACCGTGACGATATCCGGACGCACCGGCTCGAGGCCGATCAGCCGATTGCCTTCCTTCAGCTTACGGGCGAAATGACTACCCCGCATGAACATCGAAATGACCAGAAACTCGACATAGTCGAGCGACGTCTGGTCCGCGTTCGGGCTGTCGTGCAGCACCTGCCACAATTGCGTGTCGCGAGCCTCGACAGCGATCCCGTCGGCGCCGCGCCGGTACACTGGTAACGGCAGTGAGGCGATCGTCGAAGCCACCAAGCGCAGGCAGGCGAAGAAGGTGCTGACGGTCAGCGCCGCTTGGTCGTTGACGCACACTCCGGACGAACCGCCACCGTTCCGTTCCGCCGAATTCTGCGGGTCGCGGACCTTCGGATTAGGACCAACAACTAACCAGCTGGCGAGCGTCGTCACCGTCTTCTGAAACCAGCCCGGCGGAGTGTCGCGCCGGACTGGCGCCGGAAGACTGTTCACGCGGCGATCGCCGGTTTCAGTGAATCCACCCAGGCGTTGATACCGCCGTTGTTATTGGCTGCCACCGGGTTGGTCTCCAGCAGCTTGGTCGCGTTGAACGCGGCCATCAGCGGGTCGATCTTGGCGGCGCCGTTGGCATACTTGTTGATCATCACCGACTGCCGCCCCTTCTCTTCCTTCGCGTTGCCCACGCACCAGGCCATCATCCTGGACCCGGAATGGACGGCGCCGCCGAATTTCAGCTTGCGTGCGAGCCCGACGATCGCGCTCATCAGCCGGTAACCCTGGCCAACCGCGACGACTTCGCCTTTGCTGCCGTCCCCGATCGTGAAACCGGCAGCATCGAGCGCGTCGGTCAAATCGGCCGCCATCGCCGCGTCGAGTCCGATCCCACCATTCTCCGGCAGAATTCCGCTCGCCTTCACCTGAACACAGATCTCGACGATCTCGCGCACGTCCTGCGGCAGCTCGTAGCTTTCATCCTCACCGGCGGGCTCCCGGTCTTCGCAAATCACCAGGTCGCCATCGGCCTCGAAGTTGCGCAGCAGCGGCGCGATCTGCTTGCGTCGTCTGAGCACGTCGGGCCAGCACCATGCCTTGGTCCAGTACAGCCAGCGGTCGGTGCCGCGCTCGCGGCCTGCGACGCACAGCCCATACAGATCGTCGAGGCCGCCGCCGTCGCCGCCGACCACCGCCACCTCGCACCGCTCCAACAGCCGCTCCAAAGTCAGCGATTTATCGGAAGCTCCCTCCCAATAATCCGCCCCGCGCCACCGGTCCCGCCTCAGACGAAGGCCAATCTCAACGTTGAGATATTTGGCCAGCACGATCTGCATGCTGCCGGTATCGCCGTCTGCATCTTCCTCGCCACCGGCGGCTTTCTTGAGCTTCGAGGCGATGAATGGTTCGGTCACCGATCGCCCAAGGTTGGGGTTGGTGACGTAGAAATTGTCGGCCTTCAGATAGGCCTGCGATTCGAGCATCTCCTCGGGCCACTCGTAGAGCATGCCAAAGGTCGCCGGGTCGTCGATCTCGCCGTCGCGGACCCCGCGGAAATAATCCAGCTTATCCTTGAACACGCCCGCCGGCGGCTCGTCGCTGTGCGTCGTCAGATAGACCACGAACCCTTCCGGGCGCGCGGCCAGGCCGCCGGTCGCCTCCTCGAGCATGCTCTCGGCGTTGGCGCGCTTACCGAACAGCCACAGCTCGTCGACCAGGACGAACCCGGCCTTTTTACCCCCCGCCGTCTCGCTGTCGGCCGCGATCACCTTCAACTCGGCCTTGGTGTCGCGGTGCGTTATCGCCTTCTGATGGTCGGCGACGTGCAGCAACTCGTTCAGCACCGGATCCGCGCGGACCATCGCCGCCGCCGGCTTGTAGCTGTTGAGCGCGATCTCCTGCGTCGGAGCGAGGATGATCAGCTCGGCCATGTCGCGCCAGTTGATGATCAGCGCGGTCAGCATGATCCCCGCGGCGATCGTCGACTTGCCATTCTTCTTGCTGATCAGCAGCATGAAATCGCTGATCAACCGCTGGCCGCTGTCCACATCGTACGCGCCGAAAATCGCTGCGACGAAGTCGAACACGAAGGGCTCGCATACTTCGCCGAAGGTCGGCCTGCCGGCGACGTCCACCATCCTGAGTGACTTGAACACGTCGAGGGCGTCGGCCGCCTGCTCGGGAAACAACGGCGCGAACGGCACCAGGCTGCGCCGTTCGACGATCCGCGCTTCCCAGTCCGGGCAAGCGGTCGTCCAAACCGGATCAGGCATTGCCCGATGGGTTCAACAGCGACGGTTGCGGTGGCGCCTGGCGGCGGCCGTAACGGCCGCTGACGCCCTTCGCCTTCTCGTCGGCTTCCGCTTTCTTGCCCAGCTTCGCCTTCTTCGGTGCGCGGTTCGCACCGTGCGCGACGTCGTTGGCGAGCTGCTTCATCCGCCCTTTTTCGAGCGCTTTCATCAGCTCCTTTTCGGCGGTGACGTTGCCCTTCTCCGCCTGGTCGTTGAGCCGCCCGAGCTGGACCGATTCCATCTGCAGGCGCATCGCGGCGCGGCGGCGGAGCTCGGAAGAATAATGCTCGCGCAGCGTCGGGATGGTGATCCCGATGCTTTGCGCTACCTCTGCGACCGTCCAGCCTCGCGCCAGGCCGAGGATGACCCGGTTGACCGTCTCGCGAGACCTTTTGTGTGCCGGTCTTCCCCGGCCCCTCCGCGTGGCTTTTACGGGCTGGCCGAACAGGTCGCGGTCAGCTTCCTGGTCCGAATTCCCATCAACCACGAAAAAAATCTCCGAATGACTATGGGCGCGGTGAAGGCGGCCGCCCCCTTTCTGAACTTTTACACCCCCCCCTGACCTCGCGCCCGGCGCGCCCTTGCCTTCGCCGTCTTCGCTTGGTGTTCGGAGAAGGTGAGCCACTCGGTGTTGCGAGGATCGAGGTCGGATCCGCCATCCTTGCGCTCTCGAATATGGTCGAGGATCACGCGCTCACCCGATCGCCGTCTTGCAAGGGCAGCGAAGTAATCCGGATCGAGCTTGCGGCGTGCGACCAACGCGCGCCACTGCGGCGAAGAATAGAACTGCTCAACCCGCTTCGGTGCTGGCCTCAGCTTTGGTGCCGGAGCGGACAGCCTGGCCGGCATTGCCTTGAGGCCCATCTGGTGCGCTCTCGTTCTAAATAGCGGGACGGACAGAGCAAAGGGGAAACTCTGACCAGCCCGTCCCGCAGGCCCGATCAATGACCGAGCGGCGAGCGCGGCGCATGGGCTTTGCGGTCCAATCGCGCTGCGCTGACAGGCGCGTGAGGTGACACTCGCAACGCCTATTCGAATGAATTGGTTGGGATGAAGTCCGGGGAGGGATCAGCTTCGCCCCAACCTATCCACTTAGTGGGGGTTCAAAGGGTGCTTGGGGAACAGGCTTTATTTTCGTGCGCCGAGACAAAGCACCTTGACGGCCACGCATGGCAGGAAACCGCCGATTTCGAGGCAGTGTCCATTCGCCGCCAGCACAATCATGCGCCTTATGCTGGTGAATTTCCTGAATTCAGGGCAGCGGCAATGCCCGCGATTGCTCGCGAATAGCGCCGGTAAAGGCCCTTGTGCTCGATCCCTGCGCTCAGTTCGCGCTTGATCCGTGCCCAGTCGATCCGCTTCACACCGGCGGCGCGGCGGACCAGCACGAGGATGACCAGGCGGCGATCGTCCTCGGGGACATGGCGCAGCCAGTCCGACGTCTCGTCGCGCCGCGCCACATCCTCACGGGTCAGCGGCCCTGACCGCTCACGCCCTTCATTGGCCTTGGCTTCCTCGACGTCCTCAGCCTGCATGCGCAGCTGCAGCTCGCGGCCCTTGAACCCGCCTTCCTCGATCCGGGTGGCGCGGGTCATCAATTGCCACGGCGCGTCGCCGGCGAACGGCCAACGCCCGCTGCCTGGCGAACGGCGCCACAGCAACATCGTCTCGATCAATCGCTCTTCAACCGCAGCAAAGGTCCAGAACTCATCTTCCCTTGATTGGGAGGATCCTTTGGGAGGATTGTTTAGAGACATTTCAAGGGGTTCCGTTTGATTTGGGATGATGGGAGCGAATATGCGAACTGCACCCGTGCGCCTGTGCGCGCACACACGTTACGGGGAAGGGCCGCGATAAAGCTCCCAAACTCCCAAACGCTCCCGTTTCGGCGGGAAACTGCCGATTATCGAGCCTTGGCTTTGCTCCCATCTGTGGGAGCGTGGGAGGTTAGAACGGCAGGTCGTCATCATCCTCCGCTCTGACTTGGGGGTCCGGGGGATGAGCGTCGTCGTCCTCTTCGGCGACCGTCATTCCCCATGGTGCAGGCTCCTCGCCGACGAACCGGCGGGGCTGGGGTAGATCGCGATCGACGGGATGCAGGCGGCCTTCGTGCTCTTCGCAGAAGGCCTCGGCGTCGAAGCGCAGCGCGATGTCGAGCCACTTCATGTTGCTCGACTTCTTCGGCTGCTTGAGCCCTTTCTTGCGGAGCGCGCCGTTGAGATGCTTCTCCGACCAGGGCTTGCCGGTCTGAGGCAGCAACCCGGCCCACGTCTGCCATGCAGCGAACACCTTGTGGAACGGCCGCGCGCCGACCGTTTCGCCGGGCACACGCGCCACGCACAGCTTGAGGAACCTGCCGAGCAGATCATTGTCCTGCTGATATTCGACGGTCGCATCCTTGATCGCCTGCGGCGTCGTCAGCCCTTCGGCGAGGTAGCGGACCGCGCCGGCGATCATCCGATTGAGGATGCCCGGACCTTCGGCCTTGAGCTTGTCCTTGAGCCGCGGGTCGACGTCGGCGCCGCTGATCACCACCGCCCAGGGGACAACCTGCACGCGGCGCTGGATGCCATGGTCGGTGCCGATCCCTGGCAGGGTGTTGGCGGTGACCGTGTTGCTGAAGGTGATCTGCAGCTCGAACGGCGGCTTCATCAGCTCGCGCACGCCACCCTTCGGTTCGTCCGACGTCAGCTCCTTGATCAGGCCGTCGCTGAATTTCGACCCGTTCTCCGGCTCGTTGGCGTAGACCATGCGCCGCCCGGCGAGCGCGGCGAGATCCGGCGAAGCGTCCGATCCCTTGCGGTACCGGCCCTGATCGATGAACGTCTCGATCCCCGTCGCCCAGCTATAATCGCCGAGGATGTTGGCGACGGTGTTGATCCACACGCCCTTGCCGTTCGACCCCTCGCCGTAGAAGATCGCCATCTTCTGCGCATCGGCGAGGCCGAGCGCGTTGTAGCCAGCCCAAGTGTCGAGGAAGTCGCGCATCTCGGCGTCGGGCTGAACCTTCTCGAGGAACGCGTCGAACCGCGGGCAGGTCGCCTCGGCGTCGTGGCCGACCGCGCAGATCTTGGTCATCCTGTCCTCGCGCCGGTGGTCGCGCATCGACCAGCCAGCATCGAACCCGCGTTCCGGCTCCGGTCGGAGGAACACGATCGTTCCGTTGAGCACGTTGAGCAGCAGCGGATCCGCATCGAATTCCGACGGCATAGCGGCAACCCGGGCGCCGGCCATGTCGGGCTTGCCCAGGCAGGCGATATGGCCTGACGATTCGGACGTTCGCCCCCACGCCGCCAGCTTGTCCGAATAGAGCACGATGTCGCCGTTCGACTTGACCTGAACGATGCTGTCGAGCCGCTCGCCGTCGTGCTCAGGCGTTTGCTTGGCCAGCTCGCGCTGCCGGTACCACATCGCTGATTTGTATTTGCGGCGCTTCTTCCGCTCGTCCTCGACTTTCGACGGGACCATTTCATCATCGTGGTCGCGATCGAGCTCGATATCGCCGAGCGGATCGGGGAACGGAACGCCGCTCTTGCGAATGAAGTCAGCTTCCTCCTGGATCGCGCGGCAGGTCGCCTGCGCGGCCTTGGCGAGCAGCGGCAGCGCCATTTCCCGGTTCCAGCGCCGCCCGTCCCAGGCAAGCCAGCCCCAGGCTTCGACGTAGAGGAAATCGCGGCCGAAGCGGTCGAGGAAGCGCTCGAGGTTGCCGAGATCGGTCAGTGGATGGAATGCACAGGCCCGCGTCAACGCGGCCGTATCGCCCTCAAATGCGTCCCCACGCCCCCTTTCACCAGCTTCAAAGCCAGCGGCTCCCGAATGGGAGGATTGCCGTCCTTCGGTCTCCGGTGTGGGTGTGGGAGGGTGAAGGCAGCCGCTGGCGCGGGGAGAAGATCGGGAAGAATGACCGGAGCCGCCGCGCTCCGCGCGACGGCGGGATTTGTTGGCGATCTCGCTGAGATCGCGTGGCTGCGCCATGCCGGCGGCAAGGCCATTGTCGATTGATGTGCAGGACTTCTCATAGTCCCGGCCGAACCCGGAAACGACAGCCTGCAGGGCGCTGCGCACCATCGCCTCGCTCAGCGCTCCAGCGCCGACCAGCTGGCCAAGCGCGAAGCTGCGCGCGTTGATCTGATTGTTGCGATCGCCCATCGGCGCGCCGGCGAGCAGGCGGCACTCCTCGTCGAACGCCGCCAGCGCATACTTGCGCACGGCATCGTCGACCTGGCCGGAAATGGCAGCGTGATCGCTCGGCCGAGGCGCTGGAGGATGCTCGGTCGAGGCCTTGCCCTTGGGTGCGCGCAGCACATCGAGCAACATCTGCGGAGCATGAGCGATTCCGCCCATCGGTTCGCGCCGGTGGAAGCGATATCGCCGGCCATCGCTGAGCACGCTCGGCGGAGCGATCACGTACCCGCCGAGACCACGAACGTCGACGTGATCGGGCAAATTGCCGCGATTGGTAATCGACGGACCTTCGTCGCCCTGCAGCAAATAGAGATGAACCCCGTCGCTCGGCGTCAGGATCGCCATGGACTGAGGCAGCGCACCTCCCAGCTGCTGTTCAGTTTCGGTCTTCAGCCGATCGAGTGTCCACACCTCGCCGGTGACGGGATCCTCGCGTGGGTCGAAATCGAGCACGAACAGGCGCAGTCCTGCCGGCTGAGCGTCGGTCTCAGTCCCTTTGGTCGGGTGGCCGGTGCACAGGCCGATCAGTGCATGGGGAAACCGCTTCCACCAGGCCGCGATCTGCTCGGGGTCGGTCGACGCTTTCTTGAGCCCGCCTGTACCGCGAATCGGCTTCTGATTTTCGTCCTTATCAGCGCCAAGCAGGGGTTGTTTGTTTTTCGGATTGCACGGGAACACCGGCCAGCCGCGGGCGGCATAACCAACGGCCGCGTCAAGCAGCTGCTTCGGGCTCGGCCCATCCCCCATCGCGAGCCCTACTCCACACGCTCAAAACGAACGACTTTCCGATAACCGAGCTTGCTCGCGACCTGGTCGCTCACCGGGAAGCGGCCGCGCAGGATCCCCGACAGCTGGAACGGCGTTATCCCGAGATCTCGCGCGGCGATCGCCCGCGCCGCCTGCCAGTCGCCCGTCGGATTGGCCGGACATGGCGCTGAGAGGGCCGCCAGACGGTCGCGCAGCGCGCCGAGGAGCTCGCGATCAGTCGCTAGCTCGGCGGCGAGCGCGGCGCGTTTCCACCAATCTGTGGAGAGATGCTTCATGCCCTCTCCGCCACTTTGACCCGCTGCGCGGCCAGGAATTCCCCCGCGTCGCGACACAGCCCGAACACCCGTTGCGGCTCGCGCGCCTGGCATGCCTCGGCGATTGCTTTACGGCGCGCGAAGGGCAGGCTCCGAAAACACGGGTCGCACAGCCATTTCCAGCGGTGTACGAGCACCGCCCCGCACCCCGGCGTCATGCAGTGCTTATCAGGCCGATCGCGGCGCTTGGGCCGCCTGCCCATCAGCGGCCTAGCCATTCGGCTGCTCCCGCCGACGCTGAACTCTCAGTAACTCGTCGCGCTCGACCGCGTCGCGGTGGTCCCATTGGCGCTGCCGCTCGGCGCGGCACGCTGCATCGCTGTCGAACAGGTTGCGCGACGGGAACGGGATCGGCCGCCCGAATGCGTAACGCACGTCGGCCAGCGCGCTCTGATAGAGCCTTACCGGCCTGCCCCCCCCCATCATACGGCGGCCTCCAGATCGTTGACCCCGTCATCGTCCTCGTCGTCGGGTCCGGAGGTCGACGCGAACAGGCCATCCGCGGCGGGCGGCAGCTGCTCTGTCAGATATTCGGGATAATCCCCCGGCTGCTCGAGTCGCGCCCGGCATGGCGGAATCCACCGCAGACGCGTGTCGGATTCACCTTCCAGCCAGACCAGCCAACAATAGGCGGTTGCGGAGGAGGCATCGCCGTCGAGTTTCCCCTCGACCATCGCCACCCGTTCGACGAACTGCAGCACGAAGCTCGGGGCGTTGCGCGAAAACAGTGTCTCGTAACGCCCACGACCCTCGAGGAAGGCGCTGCGCACCAGCATTGCGAAGCCGCGGCGCGCAACGACCGATGCCGACGCGATGAACTCAGCGGCCAGCTTGAATGGCGGATTGGTAATTACGAAGTCAGGCGCACCATGCTCGGCGCGACGCTCGAACTTGGCCAGTGTGAAGTCGAACAGGTCGTGATCATCGGAATAGCGGTGAACGTCAGTGGCAATCACCTCGCCGAAGTATTGTCCCAGCGGCCGCGCCATGTGCATCTCGCCACAAGCAGGCTCCCAGCAGATGAGGTTAGCGAGCGGCATGCCCCCCCCCAGCTGATCAGAAAGAAACTCGCACAACGCTCGCGTCGCCCAGGGCGGCGTCGGAAAATAGTCGAGGCTGTCCGGAGCGACCCGGCGACGCTGCATCACAGCGGTGGAGCGGTTCGCGCTCATGCCGGATATCCGTCATGTTGTACGCCGTCGAGCAGTCTTCCCGCCCGCTTCTTTCCAATGGGCGCCATCGGCTGCTCGTCAGCGATTATATGGCCAGCATCACGGTCTACCGGGCCCCACGCGCCCCATTGCTTGAACAGGAACGGGACGCTAGCGGCGGCGCACTGGTCGCGCATCGATCGTGCCCAGGCCGGGTGCATCGGTCGCGCCCTTGGCCCGCTTTCACCGCCGGCTACGACCCAGTCGATAATTGCGCCGCAACCGCCTTCGTCCGCCGCACGCGCCCCTTCGTCACGGTCGAGGCAGTCCCACTGTTCCGGCCCGGTCGGCGTGGCGACCGTAAGATAGCCTAGGTCAACCGGCCCAAGCAGCGGCTCACAGCTGAGCCAACGCATGGCAGCGGGCGTCTCGAGCAGCAGCGGAATGCGTTCGTCCGCCGCTGCTTGGTCCTCGACGCTGACGCCCAGCCAGACGTTGGGGAGAGGCCGCGGCCGATCCGGCGAACCAATCCAACCTCCGAAGGTGTCAACGCCCTCCGGGATCAGGCCTTTTGTCTGCCAGATGTCGACATGGTCGCCGACGTGGCGCGAACCCTCGGCCTGCGCTTGGACGTAGGCCCGTAACCGCTCCGGCCGCTTGGTCAGCACCTGAAACACGTGCTGGGGCGAGAGCGCCATTATCGCAAAAACCTGGTCGAGCATGTTGTCGCTGACGAAGTCGGCGAACAGGTCGGTCATCGAACAGACGAAAATCTTGCGCGGTTTCCGCCACTTGAGCGGGGCCAGGAGCATTGTCTCGTCCACGAAGACGCGCAGCGACTGGCGATGACCTGGCTTATAATCGAGCTTGGTACCGAGCCTCCGGTTGAAGCTCTCCGCGTAGCAGTGCCGACACCCCTCGCTGACATGCTCGCAATGCCAGCCGAGCAGCTTGCGTTGGCCGTCTCCGAACTCACCGGTCGTCAGCTCGGCCCGGATAGGGTTCCAAGTGTCGTCGGTCCATTCGATGCTGCTTCGCGCGCTCACAGTAACACCCGTGGCCGGAATTCAACCGGGAGCAGGTCATCGGGAATGGCGAAAAAGCTTTGATGGCCGCGAAACGGAATGGGCTCAGGCAGTGGCCGACAGTTCTCGACGAACCACGCGAAACGCCCAGGTGAATAGTCGCCGTACAGTTTCTCGACCGGCGAAATACCGAAGACTGCTTCGTCGGTAGGTTTGACATCGACCAAGTCGACGACTCCGACGATCGCACCAAGGGGCAAGCGTTCTGGCAACCTGCCGAGTGTGTGTTCGGTCGCGGCGAACTCCCGCTGGTCTGCAGTCCAGCGAACAGCGGCGTGAACAGCAAGCGGGCCGCGATAATGAGTCGACCAACCACGTGTTTCTGGGCCTTTGACCCCGATGACCCAGGCTGAAGCCCAAGGCTGCCAAAGCGAGATAGCCCTCACGCGTCGACCTCGGCGGGACAATAAGTGCAATCCTCATCGCCGTTCGCATGGCGAGGATCACAATGAAGGAAGCGCGCGCCTTTGACGTGCGCACTCATCGGTTGCCGGCAATTCAGACACGGTGGGTGCGGCCACCAATTATCTTCGGCTCCTCGCGTGGCGATTTCCGACACGCCGTTGGTCGGGACGACTGCTGGCCGCCAGATGCAGCCGCAACCGTCGCAAAGGTGTGATTTGTGGGGAGGATTGGTCCAGCCGCTGGCAGGGTCTGCCTCGTCGACGTGCTGCCGCCCGCATTTCGGGCAATGGAGCACCATCGGAATCGGCTTCTGCCGCTCGAAGATGCAAAGCATATCCATGTACGCACGGGCGAGCCAGTCGCGGCTCTTGTTCATCAGATAGCGGTGCGTGACAGGACCGCCGCGATACTCGACGATGCTCACGCGGCCTCGCTTTCGACCGGGTCTTGCTCGGCTTCGCGCTGCAGGCTCGGCGCGTTGGCCGCGGTCAGCGCGCGCGCCAGAGGCGGGCAAACGCTGTTGCCACAACGGGCGACCTGCGACGTCTTGGTCGTCGGCTTGCCGGTCGCGTCATGGTCGATGATGTAATCGGGCGGGAACCCCTGAGCGTTGAACAGCTCGCGCGGCGTCAGCATCCGCATGCCGATGTCGACAATCACATATTCCTCGCCCTCGATCGTCACCGTGACGAGCCCGAAGCGATCCTTGGTGGTCACCGTGCCGAGCGGGCGTTCAGGGTCGTGCCCCTCACTCTCGTTGCCGTAATATTTGAGCAAGAAGGCGCGGACCTCCGCGATATGCGTGCCTTGCGCGCTGACCGTGGCCAGCGGCTCGTCGACGGCTTGACCGTGGGTGCAGGTGCCCCGCAGCTTGACCAGGTTCGACGTGACGACGCGCTGGGTGCAACCCTTGGCGACGCTCGTCGACAGCGGATCCTCGGCCGAGCGGCCCGCCAGCGGCTTCTCGCCCTCCGGACTGCCGTTGGCCTGCTCAAGGTGGGCGGAAATGACGGCATGGCGCGGCGCACCGGCCATGACGGTGTGCAGCGGTTCGGTCGGGCCGTAGCCTTTCCCGTTGTCCGCGAACTTCTGCATGAAGGCCTGGACGACATGATGCTTGGTCCCGCCGGCGACGACGGTGCCCAGCGGCTTGTCGGCGTCCATCGCGCGCGGAGCCTGACCTACTCGCTCGCCGTTGCCGACGTGGACCAAGTGAACGGCGACCAGTGCGTATTCCGGTTGAGCGGTTTGGGTCCTAACCGGTTCGCAGATCGTGAAGGCGCGAGCCGCGCGCGTATTCTTGAATGCGGTCCCGATCAGAAGGGGCGCGAGTTTCGCCGCGATGACGACGTTGTGGTCCTTAGGGGATGCAGTGACCGTATGCAGCGGAACGTCGACAGCGCGGCTCAATCCGCCCTGCTGAGCATAGCTGATGACCGGAGCCAGGCGGGCCTCGACCACGCCAAGCGGCGCGCAGCCGCCGGGACGCTTGACGAAACTATTGGCAGTGATGGTGGCGAGGGGCAGCCGCATGTCGTGGCCGGTCGCACCATTCCGAAACTTGGTGATGTGGGCGGTGACCAAAGCGCTGTCCTGCGACGTCGAGATCGTCGGGAACGGCTCCTGCGCGGTATGTGAGCCCTTTCCCCGCTTCTTGCCGTTCTTGTCGCGCTCGCCATGGGCGGTGCGCGCGAAGATCGGAGCGACCAGGCAGGCATCGGCCTTGGCCGTCGTCGTCGGATATGGACCCTGAACGTCGACCGGCGGGCTCTGCCCCCGCCGCCCGCCGCAACCGACGATCGACGGACTAACGATCGCGAGCTCGCCTCTATGCGCGCCGGTCACAGTGTGCAGAGGCTGATCGAGGCCGTAGCTGCGCCCGTCGCTGCCGTGATGGGTCAGCGGAACGATGAACGGCTTGGGATTGTCGAGGACGAACTTGACGATGCCGTGCGCGATCCGCCGCAGCGTCTTTTCGGCCAGCTCCTTCTTGCGTTCGAAGATCGACGGGCACGGAATCGACCAGTCAATGATCTCGGCCGCAGTCCGCCACGGCAGCCTCTTGCCCGACAGCACTTCCGGGCTGTCGGGACGCCCATGCGTCGGTTCGGGCCACACGATCGGCTGACCGTCGCGCCGGGCGATCATGAAGAAGCGTTTGCGGATCGTCGGCGCGCCATAGTCGCAGGCGCGCAGCTCCTTGAATTGCAGCTTGTAGCCGTGCGATCGAAGGGCCTTGCACCATTCTTCGAAGGTCTCGCCGGCACGCTCCTTGATCGGCTGCCCGTCGAAATCGAGCGGGCCCCAAGTGCGGAATTCCTCGACATTCTCGAGCAGGATCAGCGTCGGCTTCACCCGCTTCGCCCACAGCACCACGACCCAAGCGAGATCTCGGATCGACTTCTCGCGCGGCTTGCCGCCCTTGGCCTTACTGAAATGCTTGCAGTCCGGCGAAAACCACGCGAGCTCGACCGGCATGCATTCGGTCACGTCCTTGGGATCGACGTGCCAGATATTGTTGCGGATATGGCGGGTGCCCGGGTGGTTGGCCTCGTGCATGGCGAGCGCCTGCTCGTCATGGTTGATCGCGATATCGACCGCCCGGCCGAGCGCCTGCTCGATCCCGGTGGAGGCCCCGCCCCCGCCAGCGAAATTGTCGATGACCAGACCCCTCATTTCCACTGAACCTCAACAAGGCCAGTGAGCGTCGCGGTCGCCGGAAGGCGTGTCAGCGGATCCATGAAGGGTTTCCCGCCCGCGGTGCGCTGAACGGTCACCGTGCCGCGTTCGACGTCATAGGCCGTGCAACGGTCCAGCTCGGCGCGATCGAGAAACACGCGCAGCTGCTGACGAAACCGCTTCCAGCCCGGCTCACCTGCTGCAAGGCGCGGCGGAGGCGCGGCAAGGTCGTGCCGCGCATTCACAGCGCGCCTCGGCGGCGCAGCAGCGTCAGCAGGCCGAATGAAACGCCGTCGTCCGGTGAGCGCTCGCTGTGGCGCCGGAACAGAGCCAACAACCGCTTCACCGCGCGCCTCCGGCGGCGTCCCGGGCGGCGGCGGTCTGCAAGGCTGCCCATTTGGTCGGGAGCGCCGTCGTCCTGCCGGTGGCGGTGATAGTCACCACACGCATGGGGACACAATTCTCGTAGGCGAGCACCGATTCGATCAGCCCTTTGCGGATCAGCTCGCGCACCCGCCACTGGGCTTGATCGCGCGACGCCAGCCCGGCGAGCTTGGCCAGTTCGCTGTCCGTTGGGCAGGGCTGATTGAGGTTCGCAGCGCGCTTGATCGCGCGGAAGATCGTGTCGAGCTCTTCGCTCAGATTGTTCGGCGGACGTCCGCGCCGCGACGTCGCCGCCGGCTTTCGGGTGCGCATCACGAAATAGTTGCGCCCACCGCCCTGACGGCGCTCCTGGTGCGTCGTGACGTAGCCTTCCTGCGCAAGCGAGCGCGCATGGTCTGCGGTCTCGCCGCCGCGCAGGAATGGCACCTCAGCATAGACGAAGCGGTCTCCGGGTCCGGCGGTTGCCACGAACGCGTCGAGCTCGCGCATCGGCACGACGCGCTCCATCCCGGTGAAGAATGCCTGATCTGCGAGCTTCCCCCCCACCTCGGCCTAACCCCGCTTGCGGTCGCGCCGCGTGTAGGTCGGAGGAGGTTCGTTGAACGCACCCTCGAGCACGGCCAACGCCAGTGCGGCGCATGGTGCGAGGATGAAGATGCAGACGAGGATCTCGAGCGCGGACCAATGGCTCGGCACCAGCGACCCTGCCACGGCGCTCATCAACGCATGGGCGATGACGGCGGCGAAGATGAAGATGAACAGGAAGCGGTTCATGCGTCAGCTCCGGAGCATGAAGTCTGGTGAGGGGGCCCGTGGCCGTCCGCACCCGCCGTCGAACAGCGGGAGGAACCGTTCGCCTCGGACCGCGGCGGGCGCGCGGGCGTCTTCGAAGAGGTCGGCAAGGAAGCCCCCGTGGCTTTCACGGGGGCTTGCGAAAAAGGGAGCTGTTCCTCTCCTCCTTCCTCGATCGGCGGGGGCTCAACAGACAGCTTGGCGCGAAGCGCCGCTGCGGCATCCTTCTCGGCCATGAAGTCGCCAACCTTGGTCAGCGTGTCGAGGGTCGGCGACACGCCGTCGCGAAGACCGCGAATGAAATTGGGGTTGCTGACTGCATCGCGGCCGAAGCGCGTCTCCGCCATGTCGTGGCGAAGGCAGAAGGTCTCGATCAGTGTGAGCAGCTCGGCATGATTTGGAATGTCCATGCGCTCGCTTGTCGTTCAACAAATTAAACACGTCAAGCCCGTTTGTTTAATTTATCCACAATTGTCCTAGCCGTAACGATGTTGGATAATCCCAACAGCATGAGCGAGGCTAAGGAGACGAGCGCGATGTATGACGCGCTGATGGCGGTGAAGCCCGAGGGCCTGTCGCTCAATCAATGGGCGAAGCGTGCCGGAATCAACCGCTCAATCTTCAATGGCATCCGTGCGCACGGCAACCCGACCTCGGGGACGCTGCATAAACTGCTCGACGCGATCGGCGTTAACCTGAACGAATTATATTCCAGAATGCCGGGTGACGATAACGGTTTGGTAAGAACCGAAGTCAAGGGTGCCGGGATGACCGCCCACGACGTCACTCGCGCGTGGCATGGGTCGCAGCCGCAGAAGCCGGTCCCGTTGCTCGGCTCGGCTTTTGGCGGTGAGTGGAGCGACGGCGTGGAGATGACCGAGCTGCACCTGGCGGACGTGCTCGATTATCTGAGCAGGCCTCCCTCGGTCGAGGGCGACAAGGATGCCTACGCGGTCGAGATCGTCGGCGATTCGATGGCGCCGCGGTTTGAGCCAGGCGAACGCGCGATTGTGTCATCACGCGCGCCGGTGCGGGTCGGCGATGACGTGATCGTTCAGCTCAAGAACTCCCGCCCGACAGCTAAGCCCGGAGAAGAGACCGTTCCCGATCTCGATTTTGCCGAACGGGTGACGATGGTGCTGATCAAGCGCCTGGTGCGACGCACGCCCAGGGTTGTCGAGCTCAAGCAATTCAACCCGGAGCAAACCTTCGAAGTGCCGGTCGACCGGATCGCCGCGATCCATCGCGTTCGGGGCAGACTGTGATCAGGGCGGCGCTCGCCTTGGCAGCTGCGGCGGCTGCGCAACCGCAGCAATTCGATCTGTCGTGTCAGGGACCGGGTGGAGCTGACGGAAAGACCACCATCGCCTGGACCGAACTCGCGATCGAGCTGCGCGTCGATTTGGCTGGCAAGCGCTGGTGCGAAGGCGACTGTAAGGCCATCCATCCCATTGCCGAGATCCAGCCGGCGAGCATCTGGCTCGAACACCAAAGCGAATACGAACGCGCGCGGCAGATCGTCCACTTTCGCACCCTCAATCGCGAGACCGGCGGATATACCCGAATCGAAGAGACCCGCTACGGCACGATCTCCCAGCACGGCCAGTGCACGGCCAAGCCGTTCAGCGGCTTCCCCGACATCAAGACCAAATTCTAACCCTCTCTCCGCGCGCGATGCGACTTATCCACAACAAAAGGTGTGTTGCTCGTCCGGCGTGCCATGTGTTGAAGACAACGAACAAACCGGCTTGACTGTTTATTCTATTGAACAGATAAGATGCCTCCGAACCAACGGAGGCTCAGATGCTCGCACCGGACGCGACCTATCCTTACCCAGGCAGCTACGCGCTGCTGATCGATCTCGACCTGCCCTATCCCCAGCCGACCGAGCTGGTGCGGATCATGTGGCGCCGTGTCGACAACGCCGGCCGCGGCTTCGTGGCCGTGTCCTTTCCGATGCGCGATGGCGCCAGTGGCAACAAGGTTGTTCCAACTGATCGGCTGATCGACGGCACCCCTTTGACCGGCGAGGAGACCCGCGAATTCCACGACCTCGACCGCGCGCTTGACGATCGTAACCCGCGCAATTTTTCCAAACGCCAGCGGGCCAAGGCCGCGCGGCGCGACGCACTCAAGCAGCGAATGATTTGGGTGCCCTGCCTGGCCAAACAGCTGCGCAACCTGCGCCAGCGAGCCGAGCAAAGGCAGGCCGCATGATCCGGTTCGCGCGCGCCGACGAAGATAGCGAAGGGACACGGCTGATCGCTGGCAGCGGCTTCGATTGCATCCGTGAGGGCAAGGTCGTCACCGTTCAGCGAGAGAATGCCGGACTGTTCGTCCCCTGCTCGCACGGCCGCCATTTCCTTGACGGTCAACTCGACCAGTTCGGCAACTACGTCGGCCTGTCGATCGTCGATCTGGCGGAGGCCGCCTGATGGCCCGCTCCACCGCAAAACTGCGGGCTGTGCCCGCTGCGCCCAAAGAACCCGCGCCGAGCCTCGCTTACGAATATGAGGAGCGCCAGCGCATGGCCGCAAAGGACTGGGCCGCAATCCATGTCCGTGGCGACCGCTCACCCCCACTCGATTTTTTCAATCGAATCGTGAGGTCTTGGCGATGATCGATCCGCAGATCCTGATCGAGGCAGCATGCTTCGAGCGCGACCGGCGCGGCGAAAGCTATCCCGCGAAGATCGGAGCCGGAGCCGATATCGAGGCTTTGACAATCGACTTCCAATGCTGGTGCGCGATCGCCGGGTGGATGGAGACCGGCCGCTTCTTCGGGTTCCACGGTGGTGCCGAGCCGGAGCGCGACGACGCACCATGGATCAGCTGGCCCCAGCTTGAGGCGGCGGCCGTGAGCGCGCTCACGCACAGCAACGCCAAATGCGATCGGCTATTTGCGGGTGGCGAAGGCGACGGCGAGACCTATGCCGAGGCCTGCAATCGCCGCGCCAAGCTCACCTGCATCCATCGCAAGGTTCAGCTCCACCGCCAGCTGATCGACAGCATCAACGCCGAACTTCGCCAAACAAGGGAGGAAATTGCCGCATGACAACGCTCACGGTCCAAGATCGCATCGCGCTAGCCGATGCCGCATATCACGAAGGGCGCATCATCCAAGGCGACTGGCGTCGTACCAACGGCAAAGAACTGGTCTGCGCGCTGGCCGCGTTCGGACCCGACATAAATTCGGCCAGCGACTGTCCGGCCGAGCTAATGCCGGCATGGCTCGCCGAAATGGTGCCGGTTCTCGACGACGGGATCGCAGCGACCGACGTCCCGTGGTTCATGGGCGAGCTGCTTACCAGGGCAAAAGCATGGAGCATCCTCGACGACGCGGCGTGGGAACGGATCCGCACAGGTTACATGATCGGATTGGCGCGCCAGGCGCTCGTCAGCGCTGCTCCGGCCCAGCCTGAGCCAAAGCCAGATTACTGGCAGCCGATCGTCGACGCCGTCGAGCAGGTCGCGGCGGCCCTCCAGTCGGGCGACGAGACCGCCCTCAAAGAGGCAGAGGCGGCGGCTTGGGCGGCGGCTAGGGCGGCAGAGGCGGCGGCTAGGGCGGCAGAGGCGGCGGCTAGGGC
>Ga0247674_1000017_pt1 | contig 40104 bp, 60 predicted proteins | sample CNK15_metaG_FD_183044 | JGI IMG/M metagenome (GOLD analysis project Ga0247674, IMG submission 183044) | Soil microbial communities from Purdue University Martell Research Forest, Indiana, United States - CNK15 | ecosystem: Environmental > Terrestrial > Soil > Temperate forest > Bulk soil...
CGTCTCGAAGATGCCGTCATCCGTCATGGCTCCGTAGGCTTCATATCCGGGCATATCCTTCGCCATGATGTTCAGCGAGGCGCACGGACCTTTGCGCGGACCCATGAACGCCCTGTAGCGGCCCTTGGTGCCAGCGTACTGATCTCGCTGGTCCTCGTCCACGTAGAAGGCGACGTCGGCATGCGTGGTCGTTCGAGCCACAGAGTCGATCATCTTCTGTAGTTCCTGTGGCCTGCTTCTGGTGGCGCACATCACCAACACCCGCCCGTTCACGCTCCGTTCCTTTGGTAGACGTTGTCGAACTCCTTGCGATCGATCTTCGTGTATCCGGGAATGTTGTAGTCGAAGTCGTCCGGGTAGAACTCCAGCACGATGATCTTCGGCTTCCACCGCTCAATAGAGAATCCGCGCATGACCTCCAGCTCGAATCCCTCTACGTCCACCGTCAGTAGGTCTAGCTTGTGGAACCCGGCTTCCTCAAGGATTCGGTCCAGCCTCAAACCCTGAACGGTGAACACCTGGCGGTCTGAGGTTCCTGTGCGGGACTTGATAGAAGTCCCGGACCCTGACGGATACGGGAACCCGCCCCACGAATGGAACTCGATTGGCCCGTCCTCTCCGGCCGCAGCGACCTGCCTCCAGAGCGCCCTCACCGACTTGCCCGCGTCGAGTAAAAGCGGATTGGGCTCCACGCAGAGAACCGTCCATCCCTTGATTTCCTCGAAGTGCAGGCAGTTGCTGAAGTACTGGCCGTCGTTGGCTCCGACCTCACAGGCCCAACCGACGTCAGGCAGCAGCGGCTCAATCAGGGCGTCAACGCCGTTACTGGAGTGGTACATCAGACTCTCACGTAACAGTCGTTGTCGGCGCTGCGCCAGAAGCGTTGATAGCCGCGCTCTTTCAGGTACTCGTCAAACTCGCCCTGCTTCCATGACTCAAGCACGATGACCCTCGGGGACCACTTGGGGATGTCGATGCTGTTCAGGACATCCAACTCCCCGCCCTCGACGTCCACGCATAGAGCGTCCAGTCTCGGGAACTGCCACTTCGCCAGCAGCGTGTCAGCCCTGCGAACCTTGGTCTTGACGATTCCCCAGCGGGCTCCGGGCTGGTACTTGGGGTTGTTGGAAACCGGCTTGAGCGCAGAGAATGCTTCCAGGCTATCCAAGTGAACGTGAAAATCCACGTCATCAGCTTCTTCCGTGCCTACCGCGCAAATCTCCACGAAAGCCCGCTCAGATATCAGCAATGGCTTCATCAACGGGTTAGCCTCAACCGAAAGAACCGTCCAGCGGTGGTTGCGCTCTAGATCCCACGTCGAGTTGATGAACCTGCCGTCCGATGCCCCGACGTCCAAGGCCCATCCCTGGTAGCCGTCCTCAAACTGCGCCCTGATCCAGTTGGACATGGGAATGTTCGTGGGCAGGCGCATCTCGTTCTTCTGCCCAATCGTCTCGGGAGTCAACTCATCGCCGTGGTGGAACACCTCGACGTTCTCTAGCTCTTTACGCATGCGATCTCCGCCCTTAGCTTATCGAGGATGTCCCTGCGGCGATTGACCGTCCAGCCCAAGAACTGAAGGCAGTCTTTGAGGAACACCGGAACGGTCTTGTTGTTCCTATCGACGTAGTGGTGCAGGCCGAACTCATAGGGCTCGGCGTATCGGATGTTGGTCGCCTCTCCCAGAAGCTCCAGCACGGTATCCCAGCAGAAGTGCAGGGTCTCAGGACAAGCAAACCAGCCGACGTTCTGAATCCACTCCCGGCTCACGTAGGGGAAGTTCACGAACTTGCCGCCGTTGTGGTACGGGGAGACGACTCCAAGTCTCGCTGGGAACTCTGCCACAACTCGCTCAACCCACTTGTCCCAGCCTGGCGTCAGGAATACAGCGTCATCGGTCATCTGTCCGTAGATCGTGTATTCAGGGAATGCCCCAACGGCTTTGTTTAGGCTGCCCACGATATCGGTCCTTGGGGCGAAGTTTTTACGCATCCGCCTTCCTGCTAGCCCCGCGTACAGTTCGGCCTGATCGTCGTCTATGCACAGCAGCATGTCTGCCGACTCGCTGGTATCCAGCATGGTCTGGTAAGCACGCTTGGCGAGGTCTGGATTGTCCCTCGTGGGCATGAGGACGACGATGCTCACTTGGTCTTCGCCAGTTGCGCCTTCAAGGCGGTCAGGATTCTCGGGAACTCGTGGACGCACCACATGTAGAACTTGACCGCGTCAATCGGAAGTCTTTCCTCGCCGAACTCGCTCTTTTTCATCTCGTGGTTGATGTAGAACCGCTCAGGATCACACTTGACGGCAACGTCACCAATCTCCCCCAGCAGGGCCATAGCAGTAGGCCAGCACCACTGAACCAGACCGGACGGCGCGAACTCTCCAACCACGTCCAGCCACTCTCTCGTCACGAACGGGATGTCCACATGGCTGCCGAAGGGGTGGGCGGGAGAGATCACACACTCTCGCCTCGGAAGTCCATCCGCTAGCCCTATCGCGTACTCGTCCCAGCCGGGCGTCTTGAACTCGCAGTCGTCGGGCACGAAACCGAACAGTCCGGCCCGATACTTGGCACACAGGTACTCAGCCGACTGGACGGGTCCGATCCGGTCTCCAGTCTCGATCTTGATGCGGTCGTGAGAGATTCCGGCCCGGCTGATGTCGTCAAAGTAGATGCCCCGCTGGTCGTTGTCCACGTAAAACACCAGATTAGCTACGGAGGTGGTCTCCACGAACGACCGGGCGAGCCTGACCGCCAACTGTGGGCGATCTCTCGTGGGGCAGGCAACAAGCAGCCTCAAGCCATCTCCGCCCTGAGCTTGTCCAGACAGCCCTTGAACTGGCGGGCCATGAACCACAGAAAGGCTTCAGAGTCCTTGGCTAAATCTGAGGCCGCCCCGTCCCCGCAGATGCCGGAGTGGCGTAGGATGTCATGTTCCATGTAGATCGTCCGTCCTAGGGCATCTGAGAGGGATTGTAGGGCCGTATCCTGGCAGTACCGCGACATAGTCGGGGGGCTGAGCCACCCCAAGGCGTCAATCCACCTCCGGGACACACAGGGCCAGTTGACCTGCGGCTCCCCGCGTTCCCTTGCCACGTTGACCACTGCCAGTTCGTCTCCGGGGAATAGCTGCTCTACTTCCTTGTCCCACCCCTCCCGTGTAAAAACTACATCGTCCGAGGCGATCAGGTAGTAGTCGAACTCCCGGTTATCGTCGCAGAGGACGTTCATGGCCGGTCCCCGGCCGATAGGCGGTCCTACCGTCATTCCGGCACATAGCTGGTATCCGGATGGGTCGTCGGAGTCCACATACGACAGGACCGATGCGTTGGAGGTGTTGCTGACCGACCGGCGCATTTCCTTGAACGCCGCCACCCTTCCCCTCGTGGGACACACCACCGCAATGCTCATGACATGGCCGCCCTGACCCTCTCGACCACCGCAGGCATCTTGAGGCTCACGTAGTTGTAGAACTCGGTGTTGTCTTTTTCCCTGCGGTCAGGATAGGTCCCGTCCACGTAGTCATGGTCGATATTGAACGACTGAGCCGGAGCGTGGACGATGGCCGTCATCTCGCCGATCAGGCTTGTCACCGTGGGCCATGCGTAGTGGTACATCGTCGGGCAGGCAAACCAGCCGGTGGACTTGATCCATGCCTGGGTCACGAACGGCATATCGACGTGGTTTCCCTGATTGTGGTGTGGGGAGATCACGCACAGGTTGTTAGGAAACACCCCCACCGTCTCCAGCACCCATTCATCCCAGCCCGGCGTGGAGATCACCGAATCGTCGGTGACCATCCCGTAGACGGCGTATTCAGGAAACTTGGCGGCCAGCGTGTTGCAGGCAGAGACGGGGCCGATCCTTGGCCCGTACCAGTCTCTGACCCTGCCGCGTAGTCCGTCTGCCTTCTCGATTCCGTGGTACAGATCGTACTGATCGTCATCGGCGTAGAAGATCACGTCCGACTTGGCGCTGGTCCCCATGACCGATCCAGCCATCCTTCGGAACTCGCTCAGCCGATCCCTGGTAGGACATAGCACCGCGATCCTGCCGTTGTTCACAGAACCATCTCCGGGTTGGGGAGCGGGAACAACATCGTCGTCCCGGTCGAACGAAGCTTCTCTTCCCGTGCTACGAACTCGCTCCTGAACGAATACGGTCCAACAACCAGAAGTCTTGGGCGCGCCGCACGCATGGTTTCCTCAGACGTGATCGGAAGCCACGAGCCAGCCATCAACCTGCCGTGCTTGGCGTGGTTCCTGTCCGCAACCGCGAGGAACGTCTGCGGGGCATCCAGGTACTGGAGCATCATCGTCAGCTTGGTGCTGGCCCCGTATCCCCAAGCCGGTCCGTTACGCCTCGCGTTGTCCGACAGTAGATCCTGCATCAGCCGCTTCCAGCGCGGCACCCTGAGCGCGAATAGCGACACTCTCTCGGTCGTGGCCTTGGGCATCCCCTGAATGTTGCGCTCGACCACCCGACTGGAGGCTTTGGTCGCAAACACGCGCATGCTGCCGCCGTTGATGCCGTTGAACGTGACGTCCACGATCTTGAGCCCGGCCCGCTTGTACAGGTCCTTGAGTCCGTGAATGTCCCAGTAGGTGACGTGCTCGTGGCAGATGCCGTCGAACCCGTTGTTGTCCAGCATGGTCGGTGAGTCGTTGAGCTGGTTGACCCATACTCCATCGTTTTCAAGAATGGCTTCGATGTCCTTACAGAACGACAGCGGATCGTCCAAGTCGTAGAACATCGCGCACGAGGTGATGACGCTGAACTTGCCTTCATACTTGTCCGCCACCGCCGCCTTACTGAAGAACCCGCCAATCACGTAGTCGGCGTGTTCCTCAAGCTGGGCATGGAACGTAGCGGCGGGCTCGCAGGCCACCTTGGTAAACACGCTAGGAACGTATCCCAGCAGGCACCCATCGTTCGCTCCGATATCCAGCCATGCTCCATCCTGCTGGTAGATCTCCGCCGACCTCACAACGTCCTTCAGGGCCTCGCGCATGGTCTGGTTCATGCTCGACCTGTACCAGTACTCGTTGTAGAGCAGGTCTACGTCGGTACTGTGTAGCAACTGGAGAAGCCCACAGTTTCCGCAGCGCACGAGCACCAGCGGGGCCTTGGGTAGCATGGTGTTGGGGTCGGCCGGGAACGCGCACAGGTACTGCTCTCCCAGCACCAGCACTTCAACCAGGGTCGTGGACCCACAGCTACGGCAGTTCTTTCTTGCGGTGTAGATCGGCTTAACGATCTGTTCTCCTTCCGTGACGCTCACTTGCCGTCCCTCCGTTTGATGTAGGCGCAAAGCTTCTCGTCTTGCTGTGGGGTAAGCTTGATGTCTATAGCAGGCACGAACCCGAACAGGAGTTCAAACTCCCGGTCAGACACCCAGCCCACCTTCTCGTCTTCCGGGCCGAGATGGATCACTTTGTTTCTGACCCCACGCACAGCGTAGGGAACGTACTTGTCCCTCATAGCATCCGCTCCGGGTTTCTGGGGTTCTCGTCTCTCCAGTTGGCGAGTTCGTCGTCTTCCCACATGCGGGGGTTGACACCCTCTCCGTTGATCGGAGTAGCGCCGCCCATGTAGCCACCCCGGCGGGGCTCGTTCTTTCTCATGCCGATGTAGACATCTGGGTGGAAGGCGTCGGAGTGGGCATCGGCCCAGTCGATCTTGAGCTTGGGGTTGATCATGTACTGTCCGATCTTGGACATCTGCTCGCAGAGCCTGTCTACTCCCCGCGCACCCTTGACGATCCTGACGTGTCCATCCACCCAAAACGATGCTGCAGCAACGAGCCTGCTGGTCTTCTTCTCGCTGTGGCGCTTGAACTCGTGAAGTCTTCCGCCCGGAAACGGTTCGTTCACGTCGTTGAACATGTTGAGCAGAGAGAGTCCCCAAGCACCCTTCTTGCCCGCCATGGTCTCTTCATCGGTGATACGGAACACCTTGCGTCCCATCTTCCGGTATCTCTGACAGAGTGAGACGAGACGGCTGCCAAAATCCTCGGCTCTCCACATGGGCGATCCGTCGCCCTCGATCACGTACACATCTCCTGACCCGTTCCGTGGGTACCCGTGAACGATGAAGACCGTCTCGTCCTTGCTCACCCTACTCTGTCCATCCCAGAGCGCGGTGTCACACATGATGGCGTAGCGCAGTGCCGACCACGGAACCTGGTTGGGCTCGATCAGGCACTGGCTGATCTGCTCTTTAGTGATGGGGTTGAACTCACTGATGGCGGGATCGTTCATGATCTGGCTCGCGTAGCGGAGCGGGTCGCGGCGCTGGTAGTCATTCAGGCGCCTTTCCGACCAGACTTTCGGCGTGGTCGGCTTGCCCGTCGTGTCTCTCCCTGCCATGAAGTAGACGTGCCATTTCCCGGCGGGGTCCAGCGTGATCGAGTCTGTCTGCATGCCGTCAACGCTGGCGACGCCTTCTTCTCGGAAGGCCACGCCAAAATGGTCATCGTCATCGTACCGGGTGCCGACCCAAACGACCAGCGCGTCTGATTGGATTGCAGGAAAGAGTGAAGTGACCTGAGTATTGACTGACTGGAGCCAGTTGGTATCTGTGACCATTCGCTCGTAGGAAATAGGATCGTCATAGAATATGGCGTCGGGATGTGATCCCGTGATGCTGGTTTCGACCGCGAACGTGCCGAAGCTCGGGTCCTGACGCGAGGTGTTCTTGCGCCCGCCATGTACGATCTCCTTGCCCGTCCACTTCCTACTTCCCGTCGCCCAGTTGCCGTAGAGCCTGCTCCAGAGCGCGTGCGGGTCCGATCCATCAAGCACCGCCTTCATCGCCTCCAGCATCTTCATGCTCAGTTCGGTCTTCTCTGAGCCTGTGTAGCTGGAGAACTCTGGGTCTCTGAGGTGGAGCCACAACTGCCCGGCGCGGGTCATCAGCGTGGTCTTGCCGACTTCTCGATGAACGAGGATGGCTAGGTGCTTTTGCTCTCCAAGATGCTTTCCGTTGGCGTCCATGCTACGACGCTTGACCATCCACTCGTCCACATGATGCTGAAACCACCGGGCCAGTGGCTCGTGAACGGATGGTTCAATCCAACGCTGGCCGCGAGGGTTGGATCCAGCGCCGAAGGCATAGAGGAAAAAGGTCCAGAAGTCTCTCCGGCACATCTCACGGAGAAGCGCCATCTCTCCCTGAGAGTCCCATGAAGTGTCTCTGCGTACCTTGCCGTCTTCATCAAGATACCGGGTTGTGCTCTTCTTCCGGAACTCTACTGTCGTCGGAGACGGCACTGGTAAGCCCCACGTCTGACTGTTCCGCTGCCTTCATGCGAGCCTGCTGTCTTGCCACCAGGATCTTGGTCGCCGCTTCTCTGCACCACGCCTGCTTGGCTTCGAGGTCTTCCCCGCGCGGGAATCCCTGCGGTAGTCCGGGCTTCTTCAGCTCCGGGAACATCCGGTAGAGATTCTTGACGCTCCGGCACTTGAGCACGATCAGGCGATCTTCTTCGGTCAGATGATTCTCGCCAACCTTCGGCACTACCTTATCCACTTCCGGGCGATATGGAAAGGCTCTTTTGAAGGCGATCTGGGCGAGGATGGCTCCGGCTGGCTTGATCAGGCGGGCGATGCGCTCAATGACCTCGTTGTCGTCCATCGGCTCTGGAAGCACCACGCTGGAGGACTTCTCTGCTGCGAGCATCCGCAGGGCCTTGAACTGGTCCCTGTGCTCTGAGTCTTGGGAGATGGCCTCGATGTCGGCGGTGATCTCTTCGATGGAGCGGCGCTTGGGCTTAGTGGCTTCGGTCATGTCGTCCTAAACGTGGCTATCGCCATGTTTCCGGGAGCAGCGTCGCCGGTCATGGTCGCAGTCTGGATGGTTGTAAATGAGGCATACCACTCTGCTATTAGGGTAGCAAAGTTGCCATTTTGTCCAAGCGCGAACGGCTGATCAACAGAGACAAATCCCGAACCCGGAGCAGCTACGGCCACTGCTATCTGCGGCGCCGACGACATTGGCTGAGAACAACTCAGCGTTGCTGGACCCGCCGAAAGTAGGGCAGATCCTGTCGTGTCGAGTGGCGGCGATGCTGGCAGGGTTATCTCGGTGGCGAAGCACGCTATTTCTGACGGCACGTCCGGTGTTATAACTAGATCTGCCGTGGCCGAAGATAGAGCGGTTAGATATGCTATTCCGCATGTGAGGGACGCTCCGTTGGACGCGAACACCGCCAGAGTCGCGGACTGTCCGTTCCAAGTTGCGGTGAATGACGTTGTGTGCGGCGGTCCTTCATCGTGGAAGTTGGCCCCGATTACCAGCGTGCTTCCTGCACCACACGTCACCCCCTCAAGCGTGAACGACACGGTCGGGAACTCAACGATCTGCCCGCCAACCCCACGAGGAATGCGAAGACCAAACACTCTGGGCGGCGAGGTCCACGATTTCAGGACATTCCTCCTGGGAAGTAGGATGAACGGAGTCGCCAGCCCGCACTGCCAGCACCGATAAAAATCGGGCGGCGCTGTAAAGTCCCACTTGGCGATCTTCTCTTCGCAGCCGGGGCAGTAGTACTCGAAGTCGCTCAGGGCTTGATCGCCTGCTTGATGCGCTGATAGCCAGCCTTGATGTTCTGGACGGCAGCGCCGGACTGGCGCTTCAGCTCGGAGAATCCACCCATGATGTCTGAGGCATATTTACTCAGCGGATCGGGTAATGATCCGATGCCAGCGTTCAGCCGCTTCTTTGGAGCCGTTCGCTTCGAAAATAGGCTGTCGGGAGCTGCCATCTAGAACCTCCTGGGTCTTCCACTCGATACTGTACTGAAGGACCTCCATCAGCGCTTGCGCGTCACAGCGATGCTCGAATCTGGCGACTAGATACCGCTCTCCACCGGCAAGAACTCTGTCCACGATCCACGGCGGGTTAGAACCCCAGACGTCGGAGTTGTCCAGCGCCAGATCGTATCTCACGCAGACACCTTACCTCGCTTCTTGAAGCCGGTGACGTAGGAACCCAACAGGTCTGCGGGTTGGGGCTTGGTGACTTCCTCTCCGCCGGTCTTGATCGACCTCGGTCCGTATGGTGCCCCATAGTCTCGCTGCATCAGGCCGTTCTGGTAGTTGCTGCGGATCTTCTCTTGCAGGGCGCCGAACAGCTTCCTGACGCCTTCGAATGCAGGATGATCAGGATGAGCCATGCTTTCCTGAGACTTTCGGATGGCGTCACGGTCCTTAGCAAGCTTGCCAGGATCGGTGCGTTTGTAGGCGCTCATCGCGGAGTCCGCTTGGGCTTCACGCCGCGCTTCTCGCCGATACGCTCCGGCAGGGCGTCGAGGTGGATGCCGCCGTTGAAGTCGTTCAGCTGCTTCTTAGTGATCTTGCCTTGAGAGTACAGGTAGCCCATCTCGCGGAACTGAGCTTTGGACTTGGAAGGCATTAGTCGCTCGTATCGAGCAGATCGCTCCGCTCGCGTCCGACGTTCACAGAAACCAAGTGCTCCAGAAACAGACCGATAGCGAGGACCACCGCAGCGATTACCTGAGTCTTGAGCGGAAGTCCCTTACCCAGATCGAGGATCACCCCCCAGACGATTAGGGTTACGAGTTCGATTCCAGTGAAGATCAGGGTGCCTCGCAACGTCTGGCTCATGAGGTTTCCTCCCGGTTCAAGATCTCGGTCACGAGCTTCTTTCTGTGCTCGATGTGGTCTTCGATCAACCAGCGAGCCGTGTATCTCGTGATCTTCTGAGATTCTACCATCTTGATCAGCCAGGCTAAAACCTCAGGCTTGGGAAAGATGGCCTTGATGATGAACTCGGTGCGGCTGATCGGTGGTTCGAAGTTGGGTGGCTGGAGGCTGACTCCCATGTTGGCCTCCATTGGCGAGTCTAGGACGGTATCGTTACGCCGCCGGGCGCTCGCGCAGCCTCGGAGACTCGTTATCACCACCCCGGCAATGGTACAACGCAGTCCCTGCCCGGTCAATCTTTCTTGCTTGACGTCGTTGTCGTCGTTGTTGTAGCTTTTAGCTATGGCACTCAACAAAGCAGCCAAAGACCTGATCGAAGCACTGGATGAGCTGGGATGTCCTTACTGCTGGAGAAAGCGCTCAGGCGAGCAGGGAAGCCGCGTGGAACAAGCGCTGGAGGCAGTAAGACAGGCGCTTGCCACCGAGACTCAGAGTACGCGCAGAACCTTCGGCAAGCGCAGGGAAGGACAGGACCGTAGCACTCTCGCCTATCCCGGTCTTTCGTCTGATCCTACTCCCACACCGGAAGATTAGCTTTCGCTATGTTCTCTGGTAAGGCCTTTACGGAGGGCGCTTCGCTCACGCTTCGCGGTGGAGTTACGTACGAAGCTCGCTGCGCTCGCTCACTCCCACCCCCACCCGACACCCGCGTACCCGGCCCCGGCTTAGAGGCATTTTAACCGAATCCAGCCGGATTCTGTCAAGTGCAAAATACGAGGCCTAGATTGCAGAATGACAACGCGATAGAGAAAAAGGGAGCGTTTTTCCCCGACGGCAGCTGGGACCCCGAAGCAGCTCAGGTCTTCCGCAAGGGCACAGACCGCCTCGTCAGGCACCTGGTCAACCTGAGACAGCTAGGCAAGCTGGGTCCCGAAGAAGCAGTGAGGCAGATCCGAGAGGCAACCGGCGAGAGAGCCTTCCCGAACCTAGCCCAGTGGCAGGGAGTCGAGGACTGGCAGCACGTCCAGACCTCCACCAGCGCAGAAGAGGCGGTAAAGCGTTGTGGGGGAAGGGGTGGGGAGTTCCACTGGTGTCAGGGTAACTGGATCTCGGGAAAGGAGAAGGAGTGTTCTAACGTCCTGCACAGGAAGCAGCCAACTCCGGAAGAGGTTCAAAGGCTTGTACTTACGCTTGGGAGGGCCTTCGAGTGAATCTTACGTCCAGCGAGGTTGAATCAGGGTGCCCGAATGGCTGTAAGTGCTGGCTCTGCTTCTCCTGGTGGTGGTGCTGATGGCTGCTAAATCATCTGTATGGAACCTTGAGTCCATTGAGAAGGCATGCCGCAAGGAGATGGAGCGTACCAAGATAGGACCTGAGGCGCCCAAGAACTTCAATCACTCTGCCAATGCCGTCTGGATTTCAGGCGGGAGCATGTGGATAACCATAGACAGGCTAACGGTTTGCGAGCTTAGGGCGGTGCTGCACGAGTTGATCCACAGGGTGCTTTACAAAGAGTTGTCAGTGTTCCGTGACTACGTTCCCAAGTCAGAGCCCCCAAAGCGGGACGCGCAGGAGGTCATCATCGAGTCGCTGGAGGATGCCCTATTCGACCGCATAAAGGTCAACCAGAAGGCAACCAAGTGGTGGCGCGACAAGATAGTCGAGAAGGCACGTTGAAGGCCTCCAGAGAGGCAAAACAGGCCATTGTCGTCTCGGATACGCACTGTGCCTCGACCCTGGGGCTCTGCCCGCCTTCAGGACACAAGCTGGACGACGGAGGAAGCTACAAGCCCAGCAAGGGACAGAGAGCCGTCTGGGAGGTGTGGGAGAAGTTCTGGAACGAGTGGGTGCCCAAAGTAACGAAGGGCGAACCTTACGACCTCATCATCAACGGAGACGCTATCGATGGCGACCACCACCAGACCACGACGATCATCTCGCGCAACCTCCACGACCAGTTCAAAGCAGCGAGGGATGTTCTTGCCCCCGTGGTTGGAAAGGCTCTTCGCTCTGGCGGGGCCTACTATCATGTCCGAGGCACTGAAGCGCACGTGGGACAGTCCGCCCAAGAAGAAGAAAGGCTCGCGGAAGCCCTCGGGGCGAGGCCGGACGAAGAAGGCAACTTCTCGCGCTGGGAACTCTGGAAGCGAGTAGGCGGGGCTCTAGTCCACTTCAGTCATCACATCGGTACATCGGGGTCTCAAGCCTACGAGTCTTCTGCACTCATGAGAGAGATGGTCGAGGCGTTCGTGGAAGCAGGACGCTGGGGAGATGTTCCGCCGCAGGTTGTCGTTCGTTCTCACCGACACCGCTGCATGAGCATCAACATGCCGACCGACAAGGGCTACGGCATCATCGCCGTGACTCCCGGCTGGCAGTTGAAGACCCCGTACACCCACAGGATCGTGCAGGGCCGTGTCGGACAACCCCAGTTCGGCGGATTGCTCATTCGTGCTGGAGATGAGGAACTGCACACCAGGTTCTTCGTTGAGCGCATTCAGAGACCGAAGGAGGAATAGTGACGAAGCTCACCGCCGATCTGTGGCGGGCAGAACTCGAACGAGCCATGCGTAGTGCTGGAGACGATGGCATGTCTACCAGGGAGATTCGGGAAGCCTTGGGCATCTCGATCTCCACCGCCACCAACATGCTCTCCAACCTGTTCAGGGCTGGACGCATCAAGTCTGGCCGCAGGATGGAGAGAGCCAGAGACGGAGCCATGAGACCGGTCCCCGTCTACGTCATCGTCAAGGAGAAGAAGCGATGATCTCTCTCCTGCGTCACTGGCACACACTCACGCAGTACGAGATCGAACTCGAACGGCATCCACTCTTGGCCTAGAGGGTCCCATGAACTACTGCCGTCACTGTATGGAAGGTGTTGACTGCGATCTGTGCTTCGAGCACCTCTTCTACGTGTTCCACAACTTCTTCTTCACGCTGTGAAAGCTCGCTGCGATTGGTGCGGACGAGAGTTCCCAGCCTTCGCGTGGAACCAGCGCACCTGTACCTCCTGCGCCTCTCGTGGCGCTCCCGATCAGTCCAAGACAGACTGGAACACCTACGTCAAACTAGCCAAAGCCTTCAGGAGTTCCCATGCCCAAAGGTCGCTCAAGACACCTCAACATGAAGTCCGTCCCCAAACTCGCCAAACGAGACCGCTACCGCCCCTGGCTCGATCAGTTCATCCCAAAGTCCCCAGAACGCGCCACCCTCGTTAAACACATCCAACACCTCTTCTGGACCGAAGGCGTCAGCAAGCAAACCCTCTCTCAGAGGTTCAACCTCCCCCTTCCCGCCATCAACAAGCTATGCAAGTTCCGCCTCCACCACGACCCCTGCCCTAAACACGACGGATCCGGCCTCCTGCCCTGCTCTCCCTCCTGCCGTGGCTGTGCCTGGGAGGCTGATCAGATCCTTAAGCTGGGTCCTGCCCCTCCTGCTATGTCTGACAGGATCCTCAGTAGTGTTGCGTACCGTTCCTAAGTCTTTATCCCTGCTGGATTTCTGGCAGAATTCGACGGCTGGGTATTATCAAGCCCACTCTTTCCTGCCGGGGGCTCCCCCCTGCCCTCATTCCAGGCACAACGCAAGGCCTGCATGATGCAGAGTGCATGCAGTGCAGCCTGCAAGGCTGTGTGTTGCATGCTGATGGCTTGCAGGGTGCATAGGCTGGGTAGCTTCCTGCCTGACAGGCTGTCATACGTAGAACTACGTAGGCAGGTTTACATAATCGTGAGATACCCCGCAAGAGGAGACAGGTAGGTAAGAACTACACACCCAGCCAGAAGCGGCTAGTTTCTTACCGGCTAAGAACTAGCCACACAGCCCCACCCTGCCAGAGGCTTACCGTATACCAGGAGCATCCGAGGGGATAGAGCGAGCACCGTGCTTGCGTTGGTACCTGCACCTAATCGCCGTTAGGGTATCCGTAGGCTTTGAGAGCCGATGCTTTTTGCCCCCAGGACCGGGGCTTTTCGCAAGGGATGGAGTCTGAGCCTCGGGCTAACCCGTTGTGCCGTCTCAGGGCATTCTAGGCACGTTCAGTGCAATAGTAGGAAGGCATGAAGACTACCAAGCATACCTGCGGCGGCCCGAGCTTCGGAAGACTCACCTCCGGATGCCCGCGCTGCGAAGAGCTGAAGGCCGGTGCCAAGCCGGTGCAGTGGCGCAAGAGTGACGAAGCGCGCCAGATTCGGGAGATCCGCGAGCATGACTGCCGGGTGAGCGGTTGCGGCCCGGTGTGTACCTTCGGAGACTGGTAGTCAATCAGCCCGGATGGGCCGGGCGCAAGCAGGAGGATAACGTGATCCTCGATTGCGGAGACGTACACGCCAGTTCCAGCCGGGCGGCGATGGTTCACCTCGCCAACACAATGGCCGGCAGACGTTGGAAGCTCTACCAGATGACCCAGGATGAAAGACATGCCCAGCTTGCCGAGTGGTGGCATGGGCAGGTGGAGAGAGTCCTGCAGCGGGAGTCAGCATGACTCGTACCGCATGGCTCCTGAACCTGTCCATCAGCAAGGCCAAGGAAGCCTGGAAGCTTGGTAAGGATGCCAGCTATCAAGGCTACTACACAGACTCCTGCCCTTATCCTGCCTTGGACCCTAGCGTCAGGGACTTGCGGGAGTGCTGGCTCAAGGGCTGGAGACATGGGGAGTCTGATCGTCGCCCGGCGACCGAATGATCGCCACTGACATGCCGTTCTGGGACACTAAACCGGAGGGACTTATGTTCTGGCTGACACTGGTAGCTGCCTGTATCGTCATGGGCTTGGCTGTAACTGCCGTGGGTTGGCTGTTCCGCAAGCTCAGGCTTGCCATCCGTTACCTGGTCGGGGTTTAATACCCCAGCTTCGTCCTCCTGTCAGAGTATTCTAGCAACGCGCGCCTACATATCGGAGCAGTGCCCCGACGCTAAGGCGGATCCTGGTAGACGAAGCTGCAAAATGCAGTGCTCGCATGGGCAGTCAGGAGAAATATCCTTGACCGCCTCGAATATTGGCAGCATCATGAGTGTGCGGGCGGCGAAAAGGCAGAGAGTCGGGGATGGCCTTCGCGCCTGAGTAGCCGTCCGCACTAACAAATCGGAGGATATCGTGAACCGGATGGGGTTTTGGTATCGCCTTAGGGTCGCACTGGGGATCCTATTCGGGGACTGTTGTGCAGTGACCTGGAGAGGGCTACAACGCGGCCCCGGAATGGCAGTCATTACCTTCGGCCATGGCGCTAGAGATATTCGCAGCGCTCACTACGAAAACCACACAGAGCACATGCTGGCCAACGGCACGGAAATCATCGTGCGCGGCGGCCTCTGGTAAGGAGGAATCGTGTTCACTCTACTGAATAACCGCGATGAAGTCGTGGCAATGGTGCCCACCAAGCGCTTTACCTACGATGACAAGATGTTCCAGACAGTCTTTGCCGCGTGGCGCATCGGCGACTTGAACCCCATGCGTCAGTACCTAGGACTGCCGCTGATGCACGTCTGCGAAGATTGCGACGGTGAGCACATCCTGATCCCCCACGGCAAGAGCCTCGTGTGTATTGCCTGCTATGCCGAGCGGGATGCCTTCCTGAATGAGAGCCTGTGATGGGCGCACCCATCTGCCCCAAGCATGGTGTGCCCATGAAAGAGGGCAAGTATCCCGGCAGCTTCTACTGCTCACGGCTGGACCCTGAAGGCCCCAAGGGCTACTGCACCCAGCGGACCAAGATCTCAGGCAGGGGTGAGGCTGGGAACATCGGCCAGACTGTCCAGAACGTGGTGCAGGCAGTAGCGGACACTTCCCGCATGACAGCCAGCCAAGCAGTAGCCCTCCAGAATCGTCAGGAAGGCCCCGTAAACGCCCCAGGAACGGATAACGCATGGGCGCTGGCACTGGAGGTCACGGCCAGGATTTACGCAGGCACAGGGAAGGGAACGGAGGCTGTCGAGGTCGCGGCGGCTTTGAGGGCTTTGCTACCGTGAGCGGAGTCTTTAGCTTCCACATGCACCAGTGGGAACCGTACCACCTGACCGAGATCCTGCCGTTCAACAAAGAGGAACCGTATCATCGTCTATTCGAGTGCTGCCTGATCTGTGGGGTGGCAAGAATCAAGAACCTGGCTCCGGGAGAGATCCCGCCTATCATCTACCTGCCTGCGGAGGAATCGTGAACAGTCATGCTGACCGCAACTCAGTGGAGGCGGCGCGGCGCTGGATCGCTAACCAAGTCGTTAGCCAACTCGCTGTGTGGCCCAGCCCTGAAAGCGTGGTCATCAGCTCGAACCACGCGGTCTACCAGACTCCCGATGGTCCCATGTTTGGAACAACCCGCGTGCTCAAGGTGCTGGGACTCTCCACCGAGCCCCTGATTCGCTGGGCGTCTGGAGTCGAGAAGTCTGCTGCGTTGGAAGCCTGCGCAGGACTCTGGGCCAGCGCTTCTGCTTTCCAGTCCGGTCAGGACTTCGCGAAAGCTGTGGAAGCAGCGATGGGAACCGCCCGCCAGCACCAGAAACAGATGCAGAAGGCGGCCGAGATCGGCACAGCGGTTCATGCTGCGGTCCATGACTACCTAAGTGGTCGGGACCTACTTGATCTGCAGGCTCCAGCCTATACGGCCTTCAAAGGATTCCTGTCTTGGTGGAAGGAATCGGGCCTCAAGGCTATTCGTATGGAGCAGCCAGTCTGGGACAAGCAGGATGGCTATGCAGGCACCATCGACCTCGTGGCTGAGCACCCCGAGAAGGGGCTGGGAGTCATCGATTTTAAGACCTCAAAATCCGTGTACGACGACCACCACCTGCAGGTATCCGCCTATCTCCATGCCAGCAGGAACTTTGCAGATGTGAAGTGGGCTCAGATCGTCAGACTGCCTAAAACGGCTTCTGACCCTGGATTCGAGGTAAAAGACTTGGGTTCCATGTATGGCAGAGATCTCACTCCTGAGAGGCTTTTAGAGGCCTTCAGGGGAGCGCTGGCAGCGTACCGCGTGCTGGTGGCGAGATGAACCGGTTCAAGTTGTCTTGTGTCCTTGAAATAACGGCATGGCTGCTAACATACGCATCGGCTATCTGCTTTTTGCTCTATCTTCGGGCTTACAGGTGATCCCGACCCCCGAGCAGGTGAGCGCCGCGCGGGAGTGGCTGAAACACCGATACGCCGAGGGGATGAGTGCTCGCATGCAGCATGCCGATCTCGCCGCCCTGCTCGCCGCCCGCGAGGCTGCGGCCTACAAGCGCGGGTGGGAGGCATGCAGGGAGAAGGCGGTGACGGCAGCTGATGCGTGGGGCGGACCGCCTGCTTTGCCCAATAGCGCCCGGATTGCACATGCTTTGGCTACTCTGATCCGCGCGCTGGAGCCGCCGAGCGGGGAGGGGGAGTGAGCGTTCGCGTTCTATTCGAGTGTGGCGGATGTGGGCTGAAAGTGGACGGAAAAGCGCCATTGCGTAAACGGTTCGAGTCGTTCTCTGGCCGCGATCATGGATTCGGGAGAGCGGTTTGGGACGTGCGCGTCGAGGACATTGTGCCAGAGGGATGGATAGCCTTCGATCCCTATACATATGCCTGTTACTGCCCGGCCTGCTGGAGTGAAATCGAAAACACAGCAACGGACAACCCGAGATGAGAGTCCTAGTCGCCTGCGAGTTTTCAGGTCGGGTGGGTGGTGTTCGGTGGCGCACTCCACGCAAGCGAGATGGAGCTGTCTAAGCAGTGCGACACCTACGAGCGGGGGCAGAAGTGAGCGGACCTGACGACTTGGAGACACGCATTACCCGAGCAGCCGTTAAAGCCGAGCGACTGAGGGCCGAGCGCGACCGCCTCGCCGAGCAGGTGACTGCTGTTGAGGCAGAAGTCTACGTTGAGCGGCAAATCGCCATCGGGTACGAGAAGGAGCGCGACGCCGCGCTGGCGAGGGTGAAGGATTTGGAGCAGGAACGCATGAACGACACGATTCGCGTCGAACGCATCCCCGACCCGAATGCTCTCGCCCACGTCGCGACGCTGCGGGAGGCGCTGGAGAAGTTGTGCGCCAGATACAGCGGGCTGCTCACCGAGCATTTCCGGCTGTCTGGTAGCAGGGAGGACGAGGTTAAGGACGAGGTGCAGCACTTCCTCTGCACGACGGACAACTCGTGGGGCGAGGCGCAGAAGGCAATGAGCGCGACCGCAGACGCAGGGAAGTGGCTCAGCGAGCACGACGACGCCGTGCGGGCGGAGGTCGAAGGATGCATGCACGAGCTGCTGCGCCAATCACACGCAATGGCAGTCAACGACTTCTACCGTGGGTTGCATCAAGGACACGAGAACGCTCGTGTGACCATAGCCAACATTCGGGCGGAGGCTCTGTCCGGTCCCACGGTTGGGGGAACTTCTACCGGACAACCTCGGCCCGAAGTCCGCTTGTGGTCGTTGGAAGAAGTCGAGCAGGCCGTGGCGGAGGAACGGGATGCGTGCGCGAAGGCCATGCAGGAACTCACCGACATGCCAGCCGCAGAGTTACATCGGGCGCGGGGGAAGAAGTGAGTGACCTTATGAGCGACGACCGGGATGCCGCCCTGCTGGACAAGTTCGCCGCCCTGCTGGCCGAGCGCGACCGCCTCGCCGAGCGGTGCGAGGCCGCAGAACGCGAGAACCGCGAGCACGACCAAGCGATGACGGACGTGAACGCACTACGCGACGCCGCGCTGGCGGAGGTCGCCATGCTGAGGGAGGCGCTGGCCGCCATCTGGCAACGTTCTGGCTCATTCAGCAGCGAAGTGCGGGCGTGGCAGAAAACGAGAGATGCCCTCGCCGCGACCGCAGACGCAGGGAAGTGGCTCAGCGAGCACGACGACGCCGTGCGGGTGGAGGAAAAGCGCCGCTGTATCGGCATCGTGGAATACTCGGTTATGTACCAACAGGACCGCGAAAAGACGGTTGCCCGCATCCAATCAGGGCATGAGCAGCATACGAATCGGGCGCGGGGGAAGAAGTAAACAGGAGGACTCATGCAGCAGGGAACTGATCTACTGACACAGCTTGCAGCCATCCGGGAGAGACAGGGTAAAGAACCCCTGCCCAACCCCGGCTACATCCAGGGGTTTGGCGAGAACGATCCACCAAGCCCTCCACCTCCACCGCTATACGCACCACCCGCTCCTGACGACGACGATCCCAGCCCGCTGATTCCTCCCCAGCAGTACTACGTCAAGAAGAAAGAACCAGAGGCTCCCGCCTTGTCCGAAGAGGTGGTCATCCCGCAGTTCAAGCTGCTAGTCATGGACTCTGCCGCCCAGTATGCCGGACATGCGGTGGTGCTGGAGGACTGGGAGCGGGACGAGATCGCCAAACTCGTCGTTCAAGCCGTGAAGCGCGAGCTGGACGCCCAGGCTTCCCAGCTACAGGTCAAGGGCACAGCCTTTACTGGAGCAGAAACCGTCAGTCCCGAGAAGCGCAAGCGCGGAAGGCCACGCAAGAATGCGCCTGTTGCTTAAGACTTTGATCCTGTGTAGCCTGCTGGCTATCGGGTTCGCCTGCATGCAGTGGCTGCTCATGGTTCAACCTGCGGGGAGGTGATCTGCGTGGGCGGAGACGTCGAGTTGATGCTGTTGGATTTGCTCTGGTGGTTGGGGGCGGCAGGTGGGCGGGGATAAATATAACTGCGGGCCGCCATTCCGTGAGCAGCGTCTGCGGGGACGACTGCGGTCATGGAGGAAGCGGCCTGCTTCAATCCCAAGGAGAACACATGGGTTGGTATTGTGTTCGATGTGGCGGAAATCATCCTCTCGCCATGCACAATGCGATCATGCAGCCCAGTATGGCACCGCTGGAAACACCCTCGCACAATGGACCCTATCAAGGGACTGTCCCAGTCCGCGAGGTTGCACCTGGAGTCTCTTTTCAGGATGACGAAGGATCTACTGCCGCAGTCAAAGCCGCTATCGGCCGCAACAAGCAGAGCCTGATGGCGCAGGAAGTCAAGGCTCTCTGCGTCGTGTGCGAGAAGCCTTTCACAAAGGCCAAGGGATACAACGGCAAGCACCACAAGTACTGCTCTGACAGGTGCTACCTAAAGGCCTATAGGGCCAAGCAGAAGGCGTTTGAGGCACAGCGTAGACCCCACAGGAAAGTCTACGATAGACCTAAGGGCAAGGTAACCAAGTGGTGAAGTCCAAGGCCGCGCTGAAGCGGAAGTACGACAAGATGGCGCGTGAGATTGTCTTTGCGCGAGACCGAATGAGGTGCCGACGCTGTGGAAAACGACCTCCCGAAATCCAACTCCAGTGGGCTCACATCTACTCGCGGAGATACCTCTGCCTCCGTTGGGATCCGGGCAATGCTCTCGCGCTTTGCGCAGGGTGTCATTTCTGGATCCACGCCAATCCGATGGATGGGGCCGAGTTCGTTCGCGATACTGTTGGAGCAGACGAAGTCACCAGACTCCGACTCTCGCTAGCAGAAAGCCGAAAGCCCGACCTAGAGGCTATCGGGCTTCGGCTGACAGAGCTATTGGCTGCTACTTGATCGACGCTGCGGCCCTTGCGAGCGCAACCTCCTTCACGGATTGCCAAACGTTCTTGGCGGTGGAGTGGACCCCCGTGGCGAGTAGCGTCTGGCCTAGAGACTGAAGCACGATAGTCCCCAACGTCGGCCAGATCGCACCAAAGACCCCAGCCCCGGCAACACCCGGCCCTGCCAGCTTGATCAGCACGGCAAGCAGGGCATTAAAGAGCGGGATCAGCCGGTTAGGCCAACTGGCTAGAACCGACCACTTCTTGACCAGAGCGCCAAAGACCAGCTGGGTGATGAGCAGTACGAAGGGGTTTTGTAGCGCCCCAATCAGTGCGTCCAAGTTATCCTCCCTGGATTTCTAGGAAAATTTCTCGTGGGACTTGCTATGTGTGCGTATCCTGTGACAGTTGGCGCACACGACCTCGCACTTTTCTATTTCTCGCTTAAGATCTCGCAAGGGCTTCGTGTACGAGGTCTGGGCGATAGAGAAAGATTTTACTCCGCGAACGTGATCGAAGTCCATGACGTATGGCGGGTACTTATTTCCGCAATCCGCGCAGGGCACGTCTTTCGCCTTTGCAAGGAATGCGTTTCTCTCTGCCAGGCGCTTTATGCGGTATGAGTGTGAGTAGCCCTTGATGCGATGCTTGTTGCCTTTGCGCCATTCCGAATTGTACGAGCGGATCGCCTCTCGGTTTTCCGCTCGCCATGCAGCCTTCTCTTTGAGTATCTTGTCCCGATTAGCCAAGTAGTGCTCACGTTGCCAATCGTTTGACCACTTCTCGGCTATCTGGCCCATTACTCAGGAAGCGGTTCGCCCACAGTAAAATTGAGAGCCCCCGGTGCCGAGTTGATGACCGCGACCGCCAGCGTGTCCGAGAGCACGGTGCTGTCTGCCAGCGTGACGTTAGCCGTGATGATGGCGCTGCCGACCTTGCCGCTGGTCACCGTGATGTTGAACGGATCGGGACCCGGCGTGACACCGGCCACCGAGTCATCAGACGAGGCGAAGTTGATCGTCACCCCGGCCGGAACCTCGTTCAGCGGCTGACCGTCCTGATCCAGAAGCGAGATTCCAGCAGCCACAAACTGCTTGTCCGTGAGCGTGATTGAAGCGGGCATTAAGTTTCCTCCCTTGGCACTTCCGTGTGCCACTCGATACTCGTCGGCTCCGGCGCAGGCTGAGTCTCCAGAGCGTTGGCGATGCGTTCCGTCGCGATCCTGATGCCCACGAGTTCGGCCGTGATCTTCCGAAGCTCGTTCGCTGCTTGCGGCGAAAAGAATACGATCACGCTGCCTCCGGGTCAATCCGAGAGCCTTTCTCTCAGGTCTTCAATCTCGCGATCTCGTGCATATCTGTCAAGCTCCCACTCGGTGCGGCGGACGAAAGAACCGTTGCCACCGTTCTCAAGTCCAAGAGCCTTCTTGATCTGCGAGATGTCTTTGCTGTTCTGCACCTGACCCCAGCGGAGGAATCCTACCGCTCCGCCGATGAGCACTGCGTTGATCGCGAGTTGGCCGATCTCATTGGGGGTCATGCTCCCGTCACTCGGTAAAACCAGACTGCCGGAGACGGAAGAGAGCTGTCTGAGTCCAAGTGGATATACTCGCCACGCATATCCACGCCGATGCGCTTGAAGCCGTTCATCGCAGCAACGGTGGCGAACCGGATGCAGTCAGTGAGCCCATGCATCTGAATGTCCGCAGCAAGTCCTCTCTGGTGGGCTGAGTCCTTGACTCCGCCGACTGCGATGTTATGAGCCTGAGTCCTGTAGCCAGAGTTGATCACAAGCGGGCGTCCCCAGAGTCTCCGCAGGTAGTCAAGCCTCTCGATGAAGCCATAGTCCATCATGGCCTCGCCGGAACCGGGGGCGGTAGGATCATCGAACTCACCAGGCTGGAAGTATTTGATCTTTGCCCACTCTTCGCGAGTCATATGGCCTCTATAGGTGGTCGCGCGAGGCATCCTTGCCCCGTGTGCACATCCCTGTGCCGCTTACTGAGCTACCAGAGTCCCTGATCTGAGCAGATTCGCTACGATGGGGCCGACGAGTGGATTGCCTAGCGAGTTGGCGATGAGGGCCAGCCTCGAAGCAGCGCCCGGCGGCAGGCCAAGACCGGCCTTGATCGGCCCAACGCCGAGTCCGACCATAGAACCCGCTGGTTTAAGCTCCGCCTCTCTGACGGCTCTAGACACTCCGATGGCGGCCTGCTCAGCGTTCCTCGCAGCAGCAACACCCTTCAGACTACGCACTGCCCCGGCTGCACCCTTAGCGATCAGCCTGTCTAGGTCGGGGATGGCAGTTTGCGGTATGCCCATGCCTTCGGCGCGGAATGCTGCCGTAGCCTGTCTTGCGGCTGCCTGCCTGAGTTCGTCGGCCATCATGGGGCTCATGAGCTTGGCGCTTCGCTGGGTTGCGCCCATCACAGACTTTAGAAGCAGCTCGTCCGCTCGGTCTTGAACCTTCTGGATGAAGTCGGATCTCTCTACCGCAGTCATGGGTCCAGACTTCTTCTCGATTGCCTGGATGGCAGGTGCCGCTACCTGCTCAATGTCTATCGCGGCTCCCCGTCTAGTGGCGGCCCTGAGTAGTCCAACCACCTTGCCGGTGGCATCCTTCCTGACCTGCTCCGCAGCCTGAGCGCCGCCCTTGCCGAACCAGCGGTTGACGCTGGCCCCCTGACGTAAGGCATCCTCAACTACGGTAGGGAAGTTCCTGACTAGCGGCTTGGCCACCCCGAGGGCCTTGGACATGAGCGGCTTGGCCACCAGAGAACCAGCCTTCTCCAACCCCTTCATGGCCAGCCCGCCAGTCGCTTCCAGACCGGCCTGAATCGCCCCCTGCTGGGCGATCCCTTGTGGGTTGGCCCCGCCCATGGCAAGTCCCGCCAAAGCCGTTCCTACGGGATTTAGCATGGGGGGTCCGGATTCCAGTCCCTGCTGGAGAGCTTCACCGGCAGCACCGCCGATCCCAGCTCCAGCCACGGCCCCCGGATAGCCCCCAACCTTGCCTGCCAGCCCACCGATCATCCCACCGGCGGCAGCTCCGATCCTGGCTCTGGGCTTGCGGCTGTGCTCCTTGACCGGGACTCTGGCACTGGGTGGCTCCCAGTTGTCGTCCTCGACCTTCCTTGCGCTAGGCGGTTCCCAGTCGGCCATTACTTGCTCCGCTTCCAGCCGCGCTTAATAGCCTCGGGTAGGTCGGCCGCGTCAATCTCCCGCAACTGTCCCTTGGGACCGATAACCCGAACGCCGGGACCCTTGGGTTTCTCTGCCTGAGCCCCGCCGGTCTGCGGGGTGATCGTTCCGACCGACGGTTCCTTGCGCCAGTCCTGAGACAGATAAGGATCCTCGTTCCTGTCCAGCATCGCCAGCACGTTGTTGATCTTCTGCATCGCGGTAGGCAGGTCATCATGGATAGTCGGGATGTCGTTCTTGACCGCCTGAAGGATTTCGGCCTGATTGACTCTGAGCCCCGATCCCATACCACCAGCGATAGCCGTCAACTGCTTGATGGCCTGAATGCGCCAAGTGTTGAACGCGCTTCGTGTGGGGTTGGTATGCAGGACGTTGGACAACGTGATGCCGCCGTACTGGCCGATGCGGGACTTCCAGTCGGGAGGCAGGATCTCGGCTGCCTGATTGGCCATCGCCTGTAGGTTGGTGCGGGCACCCTCCACGTTGTGGAGCTTATCCATCGTCTTCTGGTCGCCCAGCCTGACACCATTCTCCGCCGCCCACCGCTTGGCCTTGGTCATGTCGGTGGGTGTCATTCCGCTGGCGTCGAGGATCTTGGTTCCGCGCGAGGTGGTAATGATGCTCTGGTTGAGGAAGTCCATGTTGTCGGAACTGGTGGAGTCTGGCTTGGCGGCGTTCGTCTGCCGGGACTGAGCCCCGCGAGCGGCGATCTGCTCCAGCGAGTTCGCCTGCTTCCTGTCCTCCAGCGCCAGCGCGTCCTCGTGGTGCTGCTTCTCCAGCAGTTGCGCCAGCGTCTTACTGATCTGCTCCCGCTTGAGCAGAGCGTTCTGCTCAGCCTCAACATCTCCAGCAGCCTTGGCTGCTGAGGCCTTCTGGGCGAAGGTATCCTGCAGGGCCTGAAGGTTCTCGGCGCGTGCCTTGAGCAGATCGCTTCGCTGTTGCTTGATGGTGTCCTGAGCATTCTCCCGGTAGGACGGCTCTCTCCCGATCACTGACGCCACGTTGCTGAATAGCTGGGGGATCAGAGCCTGAAGGCCGTTGATGTCAGGAAGCGGAGCGGAGGCAGCCTGCTGGTACTGCTGTCCTGCCTGCTGGGCCTGCTGAGCGGCCTCTGCTGCATGCTGAGCAAGAGCCTGCTGGAGAGCCTGAGCCATGGCATCAGATTGGCTCTGGGCATCCATGCCGGAGAGCGTGTTATCAAGGCTGGCCGGGCTGGTCTGGGGGATCGGCATGGCTATCGGTAGCCGTACTGCGGCGGCGGGTTGCCCCTCCGCGAGTGCAGCCAGTCAGAGAGCATTGGTCCAAAGGCGTCAAGACCAGCGCCGAACAACTGGCTGGAGGTACTGGCAGGCATGCGCCCCTGAAGTGCGGCCAACTGCTGCTGAATGTTGTTCATCGCCTGCTCTTGGGCGGAGTTGTAGGTAGCCGTCCTCAAGCCTGCCTGCTGGCTGCCGACAAGGCTGGGAACCAGACTAGAAAGCACAGCGCCAGTCCCGCTGGTGCCAATGCCTCTCGCTGCTAGCGAGTTCTGAAGCTGGTTCCCCGCCACGTTGGCCCCCAAGGCGATGTTGCCCTGAGCCTGAGAGAAGGCCGGAGAAGCCTGAAGCTGCTGGTAGAACTGCTGCTGGAGCCGCGCGATGTTCTGGGGGTCGATGATCTTGTTGGCCTGCTTACGGTACTCAGCCGCCGGATCGTGGCCGAATAGTTTGGACAGGAGGCTGGGCGCAAACGACAACAGGCCGCCAAGCAACAGATTGTGAAACGAAAGCGGGTTGTAGGGCTGCTGTTGCGGGGCAGTGGTGGCCGACTGATCATAGATCGCCATGTTTGGGGCCTCCCTGCCCCGCTAGGATGATAGCACGTTCATGGTTACACGGTCTACGCTTTCCGATCCGAGTAGTCCGCCGATGTCGGCCTTCACAGAGTCAAGCGCCGCCGAGATGCTGGCCTGATTAACCGCCGCTTTCTGACCTATCCCGTCCTTCAAAAGCGCGTAGGAATACGGCCCGTTTGTAACCACCTTCTGGATCACGACTGAGTACTGGGCCACTTTCCCTCCTGATAGGTCGCTGTCCGGATTCTGCACCGGAGGCATTGGAACAACTCCGGAACGCCGGAGCATGGCTGCATCTCAGTATAGGTACGTGACGCGGATATATAGCGCGTACTGGGGACTTCCGCTCGCAGCGTTGATGGTCGTGCTGTAGGCGATATTGCCCGACGCCACCTGCATGAACACGGTAGCCCTGCTTCTGCCTGTGGCGGACAGGGGAAGAGGGAACGCCGTGGCCCCGCCATCCTCTGCCGTGACGTTGACGTTGGTTGCGCCAACCACGTCCGTCCACGCTAGATTAACGTCTAGCGTTGGTGCTCCAGATCCGGAAACAGTGGTACAGGCCGCGTAGACATCAACCCGATAGAGCCCCGCTGGCGGAGTATTCGATAGGTTGGTACTGCCAATACCAGCCGTCTGCCCTGTGAGGTCTACCTTGCCTAGTGCCCCAGAAGCTACGGCGGGAGGATCGTCGCCAATGACGGGAAGGTTTCCGGACAGGTTTCCCAAACCGTAGTTGCGAGCGGCCGTATTGGTCAGCGTGACCGAGTTGTTCCCGACCGATCCCGATAGCACGAAACGCAACTTCTTTGTGCTAGTGGTGGAGTCGGTGAACGCAACACCGCTGCTGGCGGTGGTGGATGTCAGCGTAGAACTGGTAAGTATTGTCTTGCTTCCGAGGTTCTGGACAGCACCAGACAACACAATCTCCCCACTACCGTCAGGGAAGAACATGGTCTTGTTAGCAGTCATGCCCGCGCCGCTGGTCACCTGAAGGTCAAGCGCGAACCCACTCACCGTATCCACAAATCGCATCGCCGATGCCGCATCGGACAATGGCGCGCCATCCCCCGGCACGGTGTTGATAACGAATGGCACAGCGGAGGTCTGGTGGTTGTAGGTTATCTGCGCAGTGTGGTTTCTAGTGCCCGAGATTGTCTCTGCGTTCTCGATGGTGGAGAGCGTGCCGGTGACGTTCGGGAAGGTCAGCGTTCTATCCAGCGTGTGGGACGAAGCCAGCGTCAGGGTCTTTCCAGTCGTCGCTCCACCCAGCGAGAAGATCGCAGCCTTCGTGATGTCCCCGTCGTCTCCGACAAGGAAAGCCGTGTCCTTGAACTTCTGGAGCGTGGACCAGGTTCTGGCGGTGTCTACGGTCGCAGAGGCCCACGACAGGTTTCCGGATCCGTCGTTGGTAAGCACAGTGCTGGCCCCACCCTGCGCTGTAGGCACCACGTAGGTGTGGCTGGTGGGAGACGTGCCGCCGGAGAGCGTCACCGTGCCGGACGTCGTGCCGGTCAGGTTGAGACGCTGACTCTCCAGATAGCCCTCGGTAGTAATCCTGCCGGTCTGGACGCTGTTGGTGTCCCAGCGGGCTATCGTCTGGGTGGTGCCAGTGGTGATGGCAAGCTGGACGTGGGCGATGTCGTAGCCGCTGGTGCCGATGCCGATGACGGCAAACTCAATCGTCGCATCGTCGGCCGCCCCGGTCGTGATAAGGGAAGTTACCTCGCCCGCGCTCAGGGTGTAGTTGAACGCCGAGAACGACGTGCTGGCGACACCCGAAAGCTGGGTGGTGACGGTCGTAGCGGCATGGCGGAGGATGAACTGCAACTGCTCTGTACCGGCGCTGGGGGTGTCGCGCTTGGTGATGATCTGAACCTGGATAGTGGGAGAGCCAGATACCGGCACCGCCCCCGCCGCCCACAGCGTGAACTTGATCGCCGTGCCGGGAGAGAATCCAGTCTCGGTGATGTAGGTTGACCCGCCAGTATCCTGCGTGGTCTCGTTGATGTAGGTCTGGAGATTGGTCGTTCCGCCGTCGCTTCCCAGCCAGTTGTTCCTGCTGCCGGAGATGGCCGTGGGTCTCGCGTAGATCGTCGTGCCGGTGCCGGAGATGTGCACCATGGCAGACGGCGACTGGGTGCCTATACCCAGTCGGATATTAGCCTCGTCGTATCCTGACGACGAACCCAGCAGGATCTTGCCCTTGGTGTCGTGGGCCGTTGAGCTAATGGTCCCGCCACCGCCAGAGGCCACAGACATGAAGGCTGTGAACGGATCAGAGATGCCGGGCTTGAACCAGTAGTTGGTCAGCGTGCCGTTGTTGCCGATCTGGTTGCCTGATCCGTCCGGAACCTGACCGTTGTTGATCCTCGCTACTCCCCGGCTAAGGTCGCGCAGGAAGTAGTCGATGTCGCCAAGCATTCTCCTGACACGGGGCTGGAAGTCCGGTGCATACGGCGGCGGCATGCTCGCGTAGTCGATGCCGGTATAGTCCCTCATCGTCCGGAATCTTCCTTACCGAAGTTCTCGCCGTCGATGATCATGAACTCCTGAGCGTAGGTACACTCCCCGGTCACCGTAGCTTGGATCAGCATTCCTTCGGCCATCTGATTGAAGATGACCTTATGTAGCTTGGTCGTCATCGATGCCGGGAATACGTAAGACTTGCTGATCGAGCTGGATGACCCGTCGTTATCGGTCTTGACGTTATCGGTGAGGTAGGTGACCGTCGGAGGACTGCTCCCGCTCACCAGTCCTGTGTACCCGTAGACCTCGTTCAGTCTCCACTCCATCCCCATACCCGCCAGATACATTCTGCGCGTACGCCACACCATGGAGGCGTTAGTGCTGGGGATGTTGGTTCCCGTCTCTCTCCATACCTGTCCAGCCCCTGCCGCCGTTGAGTTGACACCGCCAGCGCTGGCCCCGTAGCCAAGGAATATCTCCGTGACCCCGGTGCTTCTGGTGATCGGCCACGCCGACTTGGGAACGGCCGTGTTGCCGCTGGAGTTGTTGCGCATGGTGACCATTCCGGCCACGCGCGGCAGTCCGTCTACGAAATCCGAGTGCTGGAAGGTCAGGGCGAAGTAGTCTCCGCCGAAGCCCACAGCGCTGTTCCTGAAGTAGTAGACGAGTTGCAGGTTCTCGATGTCGTTGATCAGGGCGACTGGCGTGTAGTTTCCAGTGGTGGTGTTGGCGATTCCAAGGCCATCCCTGTCGCCGCGCCAGTCCAGATTGTCAGCCCAGTTCTTGAGCGTGTAGCCATCGGTTACGTGGACTCCCTGATCGCTGACGAAGGCCAGACGCTCCTGCATCCCCCCCATGCTGAAGACGACCGCACACATCTCGTTGACGCAGCCATAGTCATTGCTGATGCACTCAATGGCCTTGCCCCTATCGAAGCTGGCGTCTCTCTCCGACGGCAAATAGTTGACTCGGTAGATGGAGTTCCTGAGCATGACGATCAGTCGGTTGTTCACGACCTTGATGCAGGTAACGCGGTCGTTGTGCGAGGTCTCGAAGTCCAGATAATAGGTGGACGGGAATGCCTCCGGATCCCCAGGATATGAATATCTGATCACCGAGGGGTTGCCCACGTCGTTGACCACGAGGCTGTCTTCGTACATGGCCCCAGTGCTGGACGACGGGGCGGCACCGTTTTTGCCCACCTGGGCAGTGATGTCTCCGAACGTGTAGGCGACCGTCGGGAACTGGATCACGGAGTCGGTAGTTCCAGCGTAGTAGACCTTGGCCTTCAGATAGTCGATTGCTACCGTGGGTGATGCATTGGACGGTGCCTGAACGAGAATCTGGGCCATGAAGTTCCCGTTGAAGTCTGAGTCAGTGAAGCCGGGGATCTCAGACGAGAACCACCTATCGGACGATCCTCCGAACGTGATCGTCTGTCCGGGGTTACTAGTGGCGGTGAGCAGAGCCGACCTGGCGGCAGTGTTGACCTTCAGGTAGTTGTCGATGAGCAGTCCACGGAACACGCCGGGCGCATTGTTGATACCGGGAGGAATGAATCCGCCGTCCGCCTGACGGTTTCTACCGATGCGGACTTCCATCAAAACGGGAGACACGCTGCACGATGCCTCCAGGGCGATCTCAATGCCACGCACATTTCCGGAGAACCCGCCAAAGTTGAACCCGTACAGTCCCTGAAGCTTTCTAGTTCCGGCCGACAGGGCGGCGCTGGCATAGGCGTTGTCATCGGCCCCAGCTCCTGTCAGCCTCGCGCTGGCATCTCCGAAGTCGGACAGCAGACTACCGGCGACGTTGGCGGTGCCGGGGAACTTAAATCCGGTGTCGCTAGTGGTGAAGGTGTCCGCCACTCCAGCCGTGGCTGCTCCAGTCGGGATCGCAGATTCGGCGATCATGAATCCGGTGGGGAACTTCTTGTCGGATTCCTTGTCCTTCTTAGGGCTACGATAGACGCGCCAGTGAGTGGCGATGGCCGAGTTTGCCACCGGGGGCATGTAGATTGTGGGCACCTGACCCAAGGCGCTAACGAACACCGTCGTGGGGTTGCCCTCGAAGGTTGACTCCAGATTGATGACCGCACCGTCCTGCGTGACCCTAGCCAGCTCAGTAGTCCAGTATTCGTAGTATCCGGTAACTGCCTGACTGAACGTTCCAGCGGCAGACGAGGTGGCGGGATTGGACGACACGGCCAGCATCCCGTGCTGTCTGGTGATGGGGGTGTTGGCTACCGCCGTGGCGGTCAGGTACATGACCAGATTGCCGCCAGTGGCTGTTAGGCTTCCCGTAGTGCCGTTGAACAGGAAGAACCTATTACGGTAGTGGACCACCTCAAGCGACGATCCGTCTCCTACCCCGGACGCCATGATGCCGAACGTTCCGGTGTCGCCGACTAGCGCAGTAACGTAGGCGGTGGAGACGTGGGCTACCACGTACTGGCGTCCGTTGTCGAACGTGACGTCTCTGATCCCGTCAACGTCCAAGGCAGATGCCGTGGCGGTTCCGAACGCAGCACGGCCCTTGGCTCTCTGGATAGCTTGAGAGCCGGGCAAGTAGACGGCGTTGCGGATGAAGGACAACTCTCCGGGCTTAAGAAGTCCGGGGTCCCTGATCGTTACGAGGCCGCGATCAAGGGGCTCGATCTTGCGAGCCATCCTACGTGTCCCAGTCTAGGTACCGCGTGGTGCGGTCGCCGCCAGACGGGTCGGGCATGGAGTGGCCGGGAACGAACCCGAGGTCTTCGTCGGGAATAACCGTCTGGTCTGACATCATGGTCTTCAGTCCCTCGGTGGCGAGCGTCAGCCAGGTGGTTGCCTGCTGTCCGCCCTGCTCTCTCTTGTCGGTAAGAAAGTGCCACTTGGCCCACGCGATAGGATACGACTCGTAATCCTCTGGGATGTCCAGCGTGGACGTGTCTCCGCTTGCGGAGCCCACCGAGAACCTGCGGTAATAGCGTTGGAGCAGAACGTCGGCAGCGCCGGGAGGAGGCAGGAGCCTGACCTTGCTCCGTCCATAGAGGTTGAACAGGTCGTAGCGCTCAGGAGTTCCCGCCGCCGCCTCGTCCGACACCGCACGGTCGTAGAGCCTTCGGCCGATGTAGCGCAGCGCCTTCTGGCTGCCAAGTAGACGGACCGAGTAACCAGACTTGTAGTCACTGGGCAGGTCGTAGGAGTCTCTAACGAAGCTGGCGTTGAACGACTGAGCCCCGGACCCGTAGACCGTGGTGACGTTGAAGCCGAACCCGCTGGCCCCGGTCGCGGTTACCCTGGCCCCGTAAAGGAAACCGGAACCTACGATCATGTCGTCTACGAGGATGCCGTGTCCGGGCAGGGCAGAAGCAGAAGTCTGGGCAGCGGAGGCCGTGATAGCCACGACGAACGGCCCGACAATCGCGGCAGGAACGCCTTCCTTGCGGGCGAAGTTCCACTTGGACTTGTTGCTGTAGAACTGGAATGCCGCCCGAAGTGAGTTGTGGGCGCGAGTCGTCATCTCTGCGTCGGCTGAAGCTCCGGCAGAGTCGGCGACCTGCTGAACCGCGCTAACCCACGGGATCGTGCTGTAGGTAAAAGCCATCCTTGGCTTACCTCACAAGCTAGGCGGGGACGGCTTCTGGAGCCCCGTTTTCCGATGCTTCTTCTTCCATGGCCTGAGCTTCTATCTCTTCCCACTGGGCATCTGACACATGGGGCTGCTCGCGCTTGCGCTCTTCACGCATCTCTTCCCAGAAGCGCACCATCTTGGGCACTTCCTTCATGGCGTCCCGGTTCTCGCTCACCCAGTCCTTGGCGTTGTCTGCGAGTTCCTTGCGCTTCTTCGTGTCTTCGATCAGGATGGATAGCTTGTCAACGAACTCATCCGGGTCATTGAAAAGCAGGCCGGTCTGACCATCAATCACCTCGTCCCTGTAGGGTCCGGTGTTCTGAGCCAGCGTGGCTGCTGGCTTCTTCAGCGCCGAAGCCTCATAGAACTTGATCGCACTCCGGCAGTTGTTGAATACGTGTCCCTGCAGCGGCGCAAGGCTGATGTCGTGACCGATCATGGCGAGTCTCAGCTTGTACTCGTTGTAGGGGCACCAACTCTTGAACGTATAACGATGGGCAGGAATCAGTTCCTTGACCCACGGGAACTGGGCTCCCCACACGATCCAGTGGACCTGCGGATACTTGGCCGAGATGTGCCCCAGTGCCGCGCGGAGCGGGAACCAGTCTTCGTAGTGGGCAATGCCGCCTTGCCAGAGAATCTTGATCTGGTCCGGGTCTTCCCTCAAGTCCACCTGCTCGTAGTGGTCCATGCGAACCAGGTTGGGGAACACCTTGAGCCTGCGAGGCTTCAGTTCCTTGCTGATCGCATCCGCCACGCCCTGCGTAGAGCACGTCACCGCGTCAGCCATCTCCAGCAGGTTCTTGTAGGTCTTGAGCGTGTAGCGGTTACGGTTGATGTCGAAGCCGTTGACCCCATCCTTCCACAGAACCTTGCGCTCACCGTTAGCCATCACGCCGATGTGGTGTCCGGGCGGGATCATGTTGCCTTCCATGTCCCGGATGCCGAGGCTCTTGAACGCCTGGTTGAGTGGCGAGACGTTGAACAGGTTGTCGTCGCTCTCGATGATCACCGAGGGCGGCCATTTCCAGTCGCCGCCCCGCTTGGTAGGGATGAAAGACTGTACACCCTTTACGTTGTTGATCGGCTGATCACCCACTGGCTGATAGAGGATGATCATGTCCGACTCACAGAACGCCTTGACGCGGTTCTCCGGAGAGATACCGGCGTCGTTCCTGTCAATGATCACCTGAACGGGGAGGCCAAGCTCGCTCGCTGTGCTGAGCGGGACGTTCAGTCGGTAGTAAAACGACGCGCTGGCACCGTGAGGGATCACGGTGTAGATCACCATGGGCTTCACTTAACCGCCTTTTTCTTTGTGAGTCTCTTGTACAAATCGCCAATCTGCGTGAACGGATTGCCGAATCCCGTCGGCTTTTCAAGCTCAGGATGCGAGCCGGGCTGGATACCTCCGCCCAGTCTCGACGCTTCGTTAAACCCGGTGTCCAATCCGTTGGCCTGGTAGGGCACTGTCACTCTCTTCTTGGGCATCGGGCGACCGTTGCTGAGCTGGATCGCCATTAGTCACCCAACTCGTACGACGTACGGACCACCGCCCCCGCTTCCTTGGCGGCAAGTCCGGCGCTCTCATTCTCACCAACCTGAACGTTCTCTGTACCCCAGTAGCCGTCGGTGAGAACACCGCTTTCGATCACCTTCGCGGCGCGGTCTGCGTTGGCGCGAACTTCGGTATCCTTCCAGGTATCGGTGAACGCATCGGAACCGCGATTCGGCCACACATCTTTCAGAACGATTGCCATGCTACACCTCCTTGCCGTCTACCACCGTGCTGCTCGGCCGGGAACCGCCCCGGCTGTCGTAGGTCTTGTACTGCGGATTGCGCTTGAGCCACGAGTAGAACTTCTTCTTGTCTCCCATCCACGCAGGATCCAGAAGCCGGGCAACGGCCACCATCGGCACGTTGACTAGCGATGCCACGCGGCGGAAGTCGTTTCCTCTGTGCAGATTCCCGTCGTCAATCTCGCGTAGCTCCTTCACGGCTTCGAATCTCGGACGATAGTAGTCGGGGGCCGCCTTCATCAGATTGTCCGCTGACATGGCCTCTTCAAACATCGTCTCGTTCTTGCCGATGAAGAACGTCGTGGGCTTTCCGTTCTCGGTGCTCATGTTACTGGGCGCTGGGATCCGGAGTGCCATTGCAGGGCACGGACGGAGAAACGTCCCCCTCACGGTTGCCGCTGTTCTGGCAGAACTGGACGTTGCTCGTGCAGTTGCTGCTCGCCGTGTCCTGCGGGACCTGGCTGTCGAACGGACGGCTGGTGTCCGGAAGATACTCGTACTTGTCACCGCTGGTACCACCCTTGAACGCGACCGGCATCACATGCCTCCCATGCCAGCGTACGGGTCAGACCCGCCGCCCTTGTTATCGTTGTTCTCGCGCAGTTGCGGGCTGTTGAACGTCTTAGACTCCGTGTAGCGCGGCTCTTCCGCCTGCGGATAGCTGTCCGAGATTCCCTCCGGGAGACTTCCCACTGACTGATCGCCAAGCTCCCACGTATTCGGAGCACGGTTGAAGTTGGCGATGCTGCCGACCCCAGGGATAACCGTTGGGTCCCAGCCCTTCGCCTTGCTGACAATGATCAGGGCCTTTGACTGATCGCCCAGTGCCATGTCTCGTTCCTTTCTCTGGGTTAGGCAGGGACCCGAAGGCCCCCGCCCCCAGATTTAACTACGACCCGGTGACACCCAGCATGGCCGCCCACGCGCTCGGGTGATCGAGCTGGAGGGTGCATTCCATGAGAACGATGCCACGGGTGTGATCGCCCGACTTGCCCATCGGCTTGTGCTGCGGAGGCCGGTAGAAGGCAATCTTCGCCATCGAACGGTCTCCGATGTAGTACGCACCCACCGCAGAGCTGGTCGCATTGATCGGGATGAAGCGGTCGGTGATGATCGCGTAGAGCTGGTTGAATGGCGTCTCGAAGACGTCCACGTTCGCCACGAGCTTCTGGTCGGTCGCCGCGATGTTACGCACGTTGCCCGAACCCGAAGACACGGTAGCGTTCACGAACTGCTTCTTGGACGGCGGAGCGAACCAGATCGAGTCCGGCTCGGCACCGTTCTGGAACAGGGTCTGCGACAGCGTCACGATATCTGCAGTCGTGACACCACCCGACGCCGACGCGGCCGTCGAGATACCGAAGCCCTGAATGCCAGCCATGAGCGGGGCGTTGGTCGCCGCCTCTGCGCCGGTCGCTGAAGCAGTCGAGTTGACCGCCCAGAGACGCGATTCGCAGTTACGGGCAATGACCTTGAACTCCTTCATGATCTGGTGCTCGTACATGTCTCGGATACCCGCAGGATTCGCATCCCGCTCACGATCCGACACGGCAACGTGCCGCGAGAAGATCTGGGTACCGTTGACCAGACGGCTCGGGCTGGTGAGCGTATCGCCCGAGAAGTCCACCGCTTCCACGACACCCGCCGTCGAAGTGGCTGCCAGCGTGTCCACGGTCCAGCTATGGACGACGTCGCGCGCCCTCAACTTCGGGGATGACGAGAAGAGCGGAGTCTGGAACGAATCCAGAATCGTGACGATGTCCACCAGATCCTCGTGGTGGATACCCGTCGCGTTATTGAAGAATCCGGCGTCGAAGGTTGAAAGGACGCCGCTAAGTACTGTCTGACCACCAGGCATGTCCCTATGCCTTTCTGACTTCCTACTGCCTCAGGAAGTCCTCGGAGATTACGGTCTTAAGGCGGGCCTTCGCATACTCTCTGGCCGCCTCGGTGCTGCCGGTCTTTTGGTAGTTCTGCCACGCCTTCTGGATGTCGCCAGTCACGCTGTCAGGCAGACGCCGCGACTCCCCACCCCTGCTGGACGGAATCGACGCGTGCGTGGTGTCCTCCTGCTGCTGGCCGTTGCCGTTACCGTTACTTCCGGAGCTACGACGTCGCGACTCCCCGAACTTGAGGAATGCGTATTCGAACGCTCCGGCGGGGTCGGCTGAGAACATCCGGTTGTATGTCTGGCTCAACTCGGGATCCGACTGGACGTACTGGGCCACGTCTGATTCGAACTTGTTGTAGTCCGAGTACTTGGCCTGCATAGTCTGGCGAGCGTTGACCCCAGCCATGATCGGCGCGAAAGCAGACTGAAGTTTGGTTTCCATGTACTCGTTCAGAGCATCCACTGGAACACCGAACTCGGTCAGCCGGTCCTCGGGACGGTCGCGCCGCTTCACATCCTGCCGGGGGTTCGCCTCGGGCTGGTAGACGTTGAGAAGCTGGCTCTTGAGTGCGTCCCGTTCGTTCCGGATCTTCACAGCTTCAGCGTCTGACGCTCTCTTGGCGTTAACAAGAGCCTCGACGTTGGGATAGCCCATGAGATCGGGATTGAGCGGCTGCTCCTGCTGCTGCGCCTGCTGCTGGACTTCCTGGTCCTCTGCCATCTTCGGATCCTTCCTCGCCGGTTCGCGGCGCTATGGACGGGGGTTCGCCCCGTTTGTTTCGGCGTCGAGTTCTTCGATGCGCCGATTGTGCTCATACACAGCAATCTCGTTAGACCAGCAGGAGAGCATCCATTCCACTTCCTTGACCTGCACTCTCAACTGGTCGTCCGTCATGCCTTCGTAGTCACCCTTGCGCTCCTGCGGAAACAGGGTCAGCGCCCGGAGTGCCTGATTGCCTCGGTTGGCAAGCACTGGCCTCACCACGTCGTTCCAGAAGGAACTAGCGAGTCCCTGCTTGACCGTCTGAATCTGTTCTTCAGTAAGAGCCACCACCCGCCGCCTGACTGTTAAAGAGTTGGCCTAGAACCTCTGGACTCATCTGCTCCATCGGCTGGCTGACCTGACCCGCCACCGCCTGCGGACTCATGCCGTTGTCCTGCGCCACCTGGTTGATCATCGGCACGTTCTGCACGAGCAGTTCGTCCACGTTGCGGAAGTCGAACAGATCAAACGCCTGCCTTGCAAAGTTAGACCAGTTCACCAACTGCATCAAGGCTGGATTGCTGGACATCATCTGCAAGAGCCCAAGTAGGTTCTGCTGCCTAACAGAACGTCCCGCCATCTGAGATGCCCCAACCGCACGAGCCCGGTAGTCCGGGGCAAGGTCGTCGTAGTCTATCTCGACCTCCATCGGCTGATAGGGCAATCCGGTGATGGGGTTGGTCGTCGCCATGCTGCCCAAGATCTTGAGAGAATAGGGCAGGGGCAGATAGACCGCATCCATCTTGCGGAAGGCGTTTGCCAGCGGCTCGATCAGGCCCTCTTCCAGAGCCCGAGTCTCAAGGCTCAGACGGGTCAGGGCATTCTCCTGACGTCCAAGGAACCCACGGGCCGTCTCCCGACCTCCCGCTTGAATCCCCATGATGGCTTCAGTCTCGCCCGTCCCTAGCTGCATCATGCTGAACAGGCGGCTGATCTCGTCGCCTCCAACCTGCACCCCACGCATGTCCGGGGTGATCGGCTGGAAGTTGTTGGGCCCACCCTCGTCTACCAGAATGATGCGCCCGGCTCGGCTGAATAGGTTCTGGGTGTTGATGTTTGCACGACTGGAGACCACGTACTGAGGGTCGATCAGAAGGTCGATGGCGTCCAGGCGCTGATTGTTCAACCTGTCGGCTGTCCGTTGGGGGCCGTAGGCAATCTCAGCCTTGCCAACGCCATCAAAACTGTAGGGATCAGCCATCGGTGCGTAGCTGGCGAACGGCTTCTGCTGATTCGGCATCGGCCCTTCGCGGTTCTTCAAAACCACTCTGCCGTTGCCAATGGCGATACAGCGGTGCCTCACTCCATCAGGAGCGAACTCCGGAGGAACAAGTCCGTGCATTTCCCAGATTTCAACCGGCTTAGCGAACCGTTCGTTCTGGCGAGCCTGATAGTCGTACTGATTCCGAAAGGTGACTTTACGGCTGACCCATTCATCGTGCGCCGCACCCTGCAGCGGGAAGTCGCGGAGCGCGATCACCGCTGAACGGTCGAAGTAGGACGATCCGGTATTGACGTCCTCGATCATGTCATCCCAGTCCAGCCAGTAGCGGTGGATCACCCACGCCATGTCCTCGATGCGCTTCTTGCCAGGCTGCTGCCAGAAGTCCAGTCGGTCCACCGTCTCCCAAACTGGACCGTTGAAGATCTCGGACTCGCCCTCGTTCATCACCGGGATCTGAAATCCGGGGGCGATGGTCTCAAGGCTACGGTACTTGTTGTTACGGATGGTCTTCTTCCATCCCCAGCGGATGATCCCCGTTCCGCAGATGTCCGCCTGGAGGCACAGGTCAATCGCCTGCATGATTGAGCCACAGTCCTTCATCTGGGCGGACACCAGTACTTCGTTGCGCTTGGCGCGGGCGACGTCTTCTGGAGCGTATCCCTCGAACGCAACGATGGGCCACGAGGCAAAGGACGTCTGCACCTTGCGGGCGACATCGCTCTGGATCATGGCGAACGTGAAGGGGATCGAGATGTTGTTGCGGAACTGGGCGTAGCGCCCCGTCCACACGCCGCGGTAGGCGTTGTAGTATCCCTGTAGACGGTTAAAGACGCTCTGGTTGTACTGAATCGAGTGCTGGCGACGGGAATCGACCAGTTCGATTACACGAGCGTCGTCTACTCTGGTCTGGGGCGGGGCTGCTCCGACTTTGCCCGGATAGGGGTTCGCCATCTACTTCTTGCGACCCGCCGCAGCCATCTTGGCGAACTTGGCGGCACCGTACTTGCGCCTGCCGATAGCAGCAGCCACGGCTCCAGGATTGCGTGCTCCGCCGGCCTTCGCCTCTGCCTCGACCGCCTTGAATCTGCTGCCTTCTCCGGTGGGAGACGACTTGGCGACCTCTTCGTACTTCTCTCGCGCTGCACGCCGCGCTGCCAGACCACCAGGGTTCTGTCGAGCCATTCCGTTGGCTCCTTTCCTTCTAGATGAACGTCTTCTTGCCCAACCTTCTTGTTAGCCCATGACAGGCCTTGCACAACCACGATACGTCCAGCTTGTTGTCGTAGTTCTCGTGGTGGGCTTCAACCGGGCCGCGAACTTGGCACGCCGAACAACGTTCTGGCCTAATCAGGCGGCCAGACTTAACGGCCAGATACACAGCATCTTTTGCCGATTTTCGTTTGGGGTCATGGTACTTTTTCCACCAACCGGGATTGCGAGATCTCCACTCAGCATTCTTTTTCGCGATACCGTCCCGCCCCGCCTTGTCCGCCCAACGTCTAGATCTTTCCCTAGCAGACTGCGGATGGCTCCTGTTCCAGTCAAGCATGTATAGATTCCAGCATGGTTTGCAGTAACACTTAGCGGAATAGAACTGATCATCAGCCTTAATCTCTTCGCATTTCGGGCACCGTCTCATGTAAGTTTGTGCCTCGGGTCCACCTCGGCCTCGCCAGATTGTACCGCTTCCGCCAAGCATATGTCTATCTCAGTCATCAGGCTATTGCGTTGAAGATTCAGGGAGTGGAGCCTGGCGACCGTTTCGGCGTTGACCCCATCGTTGGTTTTTGCCGCCTTGTGCACGACATCCTGAGTAAACCAGAGCTTGAGATTCACCACGCTCAGCTTGTCTACCAGACTCCCCAGCGTCTCAGCCACCGACCACCTCCGCCGAGGACCGCTCAAGCCACTTTGACTTGAACGTGGGCCACGACTCGCGCAACTCTATCTCGGTGTCGTTCAACTGATTATCCCCGAGATTGCTCCAGATGACCTTCGGGTGGTTGCCGATCTGGTCATGGACTCGGATCGTGGGTACCTTGAGTGCCCCACCAACCGTCACTACGCTGGAACCACCACCGATCAGAAGCCTGGATCCGGCGATGAGCTTGGCGAGGTTCAGGAAGTCTCCGCCGTCATCGAACACCTTGCATTCCGGGTAGGTCGATTCAGCCGCTTCCCGGTCCCTCGCGTCTCCGACGAAGACGATCTCGTCAAAGTTGCTGTTGAGGTAGGGATAGATGCTGGACAGGAACTTCCAGAACTGCGGGGTCTGTCGGTTGTGCGTGCAGACCGGCTGGCCGTGGAGCACAACGCGGTTCGCGTGATCCACTCCCGACAGTTCAAAGCTGGGCTGGTTGGCGAGCTTGGACTTGTTGATCTGGACCGGGAGTTTTGCGTCCTCAAGACATTGCATGGTCAACTGCCTGACCGGAAACGCTCTCATACCGAGGTGGTAGACCGTGTGACCTTCCAAATCTTTCGATCCAAGGTCGAAGTGCCACGGCTGGCCGCCACACCCGTACCCTTCGATGCCAGTCTTAAACTCCAGCGCCTCAACGCATTCCTGAGACTGAAACAGCGGGGCTACAAGCTTGCACGATCTTTCATCCGTCCAGACGGTGAACTTCTTTCCTGTCTGCTTGGCCCACTGGTAGGCGACGGGCCACTGCATGATTGCGTCTCCCGCTTTTCCTGGGAACGTGAATACGGTGCTCATGAACCCTCCGCGATGGCGTCTTTAAGCGTCTTGATCATATGCCTCATGTCCACCGCGATCCAGCGACAAACTTCTTTGCCGTCCGCGAAGGCGTACAGCACCCTGATTCCGTAGTCCGTCTGTGGTTCCGGTAGGACTCCCAACTCCCCCGGAAATGTGCGTGGCGGGTGCATCTCGGCGTGAGAGATGGCGAAGTCAGATTCTCTGGCAAACTTGATCTGAGTCGCTTCCCCCACAAGCTGGAGTCCCACGTCCCACGAGAAGTGGTAGGTGTCCATCAGTGGCGGCACGAACGATCCGGCCGCCTCAACCCACTTGCCCGAGAGCCAGGGGAAGTCCATACGATCGGTGACCCCGCCTACCGTCTGGGGGGCTATGGCCCCGATGCCTGACTTGAACTCTGCCGCAGACTTGATAACCCACTGGTCCCAGCCCGGCGTCTC
>Ga0247674_1000019_pt1 | contig 34181 bp, 51 predicted proteins | sample CNK15_metaG_FD_183044 | JGI IMG/M metagenome (GOLD analysis project Ga0247674, IMG submission 183044) | Soil microbial communities from Purdue University Martell Research Forest, Indiana, United States - CNK15 | ecosystem: Environmental > Terrestrial > Soil > Temperate forest > Bulk soil...
TACGGGGACGGGGACGGGGACGGGTACGGGGCTCAACTTTCGATCAGGCCTCTCGTGACCTCGGAGTCGAACGGCACCGCGGAGGACCCGTGACCGCGCTCCTCTCCGAGCTCCTGGCGAAGCCGGACTACCACCTCGGCGAGCTCGCGATGCTGGCCGTCGAGGACCCGTCGATGGTGCCGGTCCTCGGGGACGCCTGCATTGAGATGGGGTGGAGGCATGATCTCGTGCCGGCGCTCCTCATCGGCGTGCCTCTCGATCCCGTACCGCCGCCGGAGGCTGGGCTCCGTGCGCGGTTGAACTGGCAGCGCAAGCGGGCGAGTTCGCTCCGCTTCGCTGCTCAGCAGTGGGACGTCTACGCGGGCAAGACCCCGGCGTGGGCGCGAGCGATGCTCGCGGTCCTGCTCTTCGGCTGGTGGCCGGGTCCGATGGCCTACCGGCACGGAACGCGGTCGCCTTGGCCGGTCGTCCGGCGAAACGCGCAAGCGACACACCTCGCGCAGGAGCGGGCTCGCAGAGACGCGCGCGCAGCAGTGCTTCGACGTACGGCAAACGCATGAGCGTACCCCATCAAGGCGAGGACGGAGGGAAGCGATGAGCAGCAGGGCTAAGAAGAAGGGTCGCGGGAACCCGCTGAAGGACAAGACGGAGTCGCTCCCGACGATCGTGTATCGCGACGTCAAGCCCCAGAAGGGCGAGAGCCTCGGATTCGGGCGAGATCGCGCGCGCAAGTACGGCTCGCCGACGCCGACTGTGCAGCTGCCCAGCACCGACGGAGGCCGAGATGGGTGAGCACCTCGCAGATCGGTTGCTCAAGCTGGCGGACGTCCTCCACTGGCTGGGACGCTACGAGGAGTGCAACGCCTGCATCCTGACATCGCGGCTCCTCCGCGTGCACGGTCTCGACGACCTCGGCAAGCTCGAGCTCTTCGTGACGCGCGAGGAAGAGGCGGCACCGGAGCAATCCGGCGAGGACTCGAAGGAGGGTACATGATTCAAGCGATCTTCGAGTGCGAGCTCTGCGGCGAAGAGTACGAGGAGCATCGCCTGGCAATGCCTCCGCACGTCTGCGAGGACTGTTACGCGGGAGATCCAGAGGACTCGCAGGATCTCGAGGACCAACTCGAGCGACTGATGCACTCGCCATCGCCCGCCGCACCTGACCAGGGACCGGAATGAGCACGGTCGCGAAGGGGGATCGTCGGGAGATCGGGAAGATGCTGCGCTTCATGCGCCTAGTGAGAGAGGGGATGCCGCAGTTCCAAGCGTATGGCGAGGTCTACGGGGAGACCGTGTTCGAGGACAAATCCACCTTGGAGTCGAAGCCGCATGAAGAATAATGGTGACCTCTCGGATGTGACCGACGCCGAGGACCGCATCCTACTTCGGGCAATCTGCACAAGCATCAACGGTGCCCTCAAGGCTGGCGTACCTGAGTCGCGGATCATCCAAGCGATCCTGCTCGGCTGGCAGACCACTTCGAAGAACCGGATGCGGATCAAGGTGTCGCCGTGACCTACTTGGCTCGTCGTGTCGAGGAGTTGAGCCCAGGTGACGTCCTCAAAGGGCCAGAGGCCTTTGGGACGATGGGGCGGACGATCAAGCTTCCAGATCCGACCATCCTAGATGTTGCGATGGTTGGTAACGAGGTCTACGTGAGGCATACCGGGTTCGACGACGACAAGACGCCGTGCGTGCTTCGCGCGGAACGTGGAGACGTATTCCAGATCCGATCCTCGCCGCCATCATCCGCGGGTCCGACCGAGGAGAAGAAGCCATGAGCGAGGATTACGAACAGCTCTGTCGTAACGCACTCTCGCTGCACTCTCGGCTAGAGGAGGCCGAGGCTCGCGTCGCGGAGCTCGAGGCGGCGCTCGGCGAGTGCGCTCGTGCGGGCTGCCCGCGAGCCGCAGATGTGGTGCAGAACCCCGGGCGCGCGGAGCCTTCGGACTCTCGTGCGGCCAACCCTGACGATCGGCGGGAGCCTGGGGGTAGTCGATCCGTTACGCCGGTACACGCCACCTCCGGTGATGGCACGCCCCAGGAGTCGCATTCCCCCGCGCCTCCTGGGGCCGCTGTCTTCGGCGCTTCCTCCGCCGCGTGGGACGCGCCAGAGGCGGCGACGGACAGGTGGCGCACGGGTCGGTCGGTCGGGCGCACGCTGTACTTAGACGACGTGTGCGTGGGCATGGTCGACCGGCCGGAGATGGCCGCCGCGATCGTCGCCGCGATGAACGCGCACCGGACGGACAAGGCATCGACACGTCGAGATGGGATCCCTCTCTGCGGCGAGCGCACCGAAGACGGCGTCGCCGAATGCATCCAGGTGGCCGGTCACGAGCAGCGAGGGATGGCGCACGCCTTCCGACCGCGCGCTGCCAACGCGCGGCCAGCCGAGGCGCTGATGACGTGGGTGCGGCTCTACGCGCTCGCGCGCCCGAAAGGGAAGCACCTGAAGCGTCGGGAGGCCGACCTGTTCGCTGCCTGCGTCGCCGCGGGCCTCGTCGATCCGGAGTGGCAGGAGAAGCGATGAATGGCCCTCGACGACCTGTCGGAGCGGTACAGCCAAATCTTGCGCCTCCTGCGGGACTCGCGACCATGCCGCATAACGCCGGCGATCCTGCACACGCGGTACCAAACGCTTCGCCACATGGCGCGACTCGGATGGATCGATCTGCGAGGCGGTCCGGGAACGTGGAGCGTCACGGTCACGGACAAGGGCGTTGCCCGGCTCCGTGTCTACGACCGCGAGCAACGGTGACTGAGCAGACCGACGAGGATAAGCCGTGAGGATTGAGTCTCATGACGACGACAGCGTCACCGTGACGGCCGGGAGCGTCACTGCGCACATTCGTGGGGACAGCTGGACGGATGCCAACATGGCCGCCCATGCGCTTGGGGCGTTCCTCGAGGCCCGACGCGAAGTCAACGCATTGATTCGCAAGCTGAATGGGTTGCGAGAGCAAGCCAGGCGCGTCGATTCCGCGGAGCATGAAGTTGGCGTGCTGCTCGACTGGCTCGACATACCAACGGAGCACCGGACGAAGATCGAAAGCGATGATGACCCCTGAAATCCGCCGACCGACAGCCGTTACTACCACCATGGGCAAGCCAGCCATCATCGAGTCCACCGACGCCATCCTCGCTCGCTTCCTCGAGGTCGACCTCCTCCTCGCTGGCGCGTTGTCGCTCCCCCGTCCCGCGCGATGTCCGGACGTGGCCGCCATCGAGCTCAACGCTCGTGGCGTACGCATCCTCCAAGAGCGCACCATCGCGCAAGCCATGACGACGTCGCGACCGCGGGGGCGGTCATGAGAGGCTACGTCGAGGAGTCCGAGGAGTCGATCGCACGCCGCACGCTGTTTGCCAAGGCGAGGCTATTCGTTGCCTACGACCTCCTCTACGGCGAAGAGGAAGGGGCGGTCGACGCACTGTTGTCGGCAGCCTTGGCGTACGCCGTCGCATACGCGGCCACGCAGCCGAAGCCGAAGCGGAGCCGACGATGAACGCAACCGATCAAGCTCGCGACACCGCAGCCGTAGCCAAGGTTTGCCGATGTTGCGGCGCCACCTACACCGAGACGCAGTGGGCGCGCCTCGAGCTCTTCGCGGTCCAGCTCTTCTCCGACGAGGCGCTCGAGTATCGGCACTGCACCGGGTCGGGATGCAAAAACACTTTGGCTCGTGTCCTCGTCCAGGCCACACGACGATGAAGGGCACAGAACAGGAGATGGGATCGATCATGAACGAACAATGCAGGATTGTGGTGTGCCATCGTCGCTGGATCTTCGTCGGTCTCGTGTCTAGAGAGGATGGGCCCGCCGGCCCGGAGATCGTCATCCGGAGAGCGAAGAATATCCGCCGCTGGGTACGAAGAACGGCCTTGGAGAACTCGCCAACGGGCCGCTGAAGGAGACCGTGCTGGACGCTGCGCCGCAGCCAGTGTGCTTGCATCCGTTGCAGATATCTGGTCGGGGCCGGTCGACCTGAAGAAGTGGGAACGACATCTGGGGCCAGAATGAGAACACTAGCCGAACGATTGTGGAACAAGGTCGACAAGACGACCGAGTGTTGGCTATGGACAGCCCACTGCAGTCGGAATGGGTATGGCCGAATCAAAGTAGCCGGCGTTGTAAGGGATGCCCATCGCGTGGCCTGGGAACTCGCGAGTGGTGGTATCCCAGACGGACTCGTAGTGATGCACCAATGCGACAGGCCGCGCTGCGTGCGACCTGAGCACTTGTCCTTGGGTACGTTGCGAGACAACTCTCTAGACATGGTAGCTAAGGGGCGGCAGCGTGGCCCACGAGGCGAAGCTCATCGATGGTCCAGGCTGACCGACAAGCAGGCAATCGAGATCCGTCGACGACACGTAGCCGGTGAGTCGGCAAAGGGTCTAGCTAGAGAGTTCGGTGTGCGCCCTTACACTGTCCAGGCCATCGTGAAGAGGCTTACGAGGAAGCACCTTGGTCCCGCCTGACGTCCTCATCCGTTCGTCGGATGTCGGTTCGCTAGAGGTCCTTGGGGATTGGTGTATCGAGCACCGAATGAGGGTCTGCGACGCGCTCGGAATCGACTCCGAGGAACTGTTCGACGGCTACGGCGACGGCTACGGCGACGGCGACGGCTACGGCGACGGCTACGGCGACGGGAGCTCGTTCTGCCTCGATGGTGGAGGGTGGGCAACGGAGTCGAACGGCACGGACAACGATACGAGAGACGAGGCGGGACGAATCGTAATTGCTCTCGTTGACGAGCGGGACGCGCTCAGGTCCCGCGTTGCGGCGGACGTGCAGATCGGGGGCGAGGGTGATGGTTCTGGCAACGGACCGAAGGAGTGAACATGGGAACGAAGAACAAGCCTGGGACTTTCGACTGTTACGCCAACGCGCATCCGGACGAACCGATGTTCGTCCTTCTCGGACGAGACCCGCTCGCCGCTGATCTAGTCGAGGAGTGGGCGCGGCGTCGCGAGGCAGCTTGTGGTCCGTCCTCCAAGGTCGAGGAGGCTCGAGCGTGCGCCGCGTCGATGCGCAAGTGGGAGGAGAACGGGGCCGAAGGTCCGGAGGGCGCCCCCGGAAACCGAGACGCCTCCGTGCAAGCGGTGACAGAGCAACGGTCTTGTAAACCGTGTGTCGCCGGTTCAACTCCGGCCCCCAGCCTCGACCCCGCGCAGCGGACAAGCGAGGCGCATACGCCAGACGCCGTAGATCCGGCCGAATGCAACGGATCCGCTCCCTACGACGCGACCGAGTCCTCGCCGACCGGGTCCGTTGCCGAAGGAGAGAAGCGATGAGTCGGAGCACGGACCGATGAGCCCCTGGAAGGTGGAGAAGGGCGGTCTGTCCTATTGACTGGTAAGGGACTAAGCCGCGAGCGGGAACGTCGCATCCCCGTGGTCCGCGAGCGCCGCCTCATAGTCCCCCCACGACATCGAGAACATCCCGCCCGCGCCCCACGACGCGCCCCAAGAATTCCAAAACCACACGAGGCGCTCTGATGCGCGTCGCGCGGACGCGTCGATCCCGGCAAGCTCGATCTCGTGCCCCCCGCGGATCTCGCCGTCATAGACGACCTCGCCGCTCGCATCGGGCGAATCGCAGCCCTCTCGCCAAGAGAGCCCCGTGATGCCAGGGCGGAGCACGAGCGCCCGCAGCGCGGAGTCGAGCGAGAACGTATGGCTGTAGCCTTTGATGAGACCGCGCGCCTTGAGAACCTTCATCACGGCGATCCCGCTCGATCCGGTGTCGTCAGGAGGATAGACCCCGGAGACGTCGTCGATCTTCGTTGCCGCGGAGTAGACGTCGACGGCTTCGTTCTCGGTCCCCTGATGGGCGAATGGCGCGGTGGAGATGCAGCCAACAGCTGCGTTGCCGCAGCAGCTACCTAGTGATCCCTGGTCGAAGACGGGTACGAGCCGCTTGTGCATGACGGAGATGATCCGCGGCGCCATCGCAGCAGGATGCCCCCACGACCGGGGATCATGATGTACATGGCGGCCGAGGCGCTTCCCTGGAACGTGCCGCTCGGTCAGGCGGATGCTCTTCATGCGGGGCTCCCTTCGGTGGCGATGCGGCTGCGACGGTACGAGGCGATCTGCCTCTCGCCAAGCACGTTGAGATCGGGCACCAGCGGCGCCGTCTCCTCGACGATCTCGATCGCAGCGTTGTCGACCGGCGCCCTCGCGATGAGCTCGCTAAGAGCGTCCTCGCCGCCCTGCAGGACGTTGAAGTCGGCGTCGACGCTGTTCGGCAAGCGCAGCCCACCGTTGCCGTCGTGCTGCAGGATCGCGATCGACGTCCATGGAGCAGGGGGCTTCTGAGCTGCGACCTCCTCCGGCGTGGGCCAGCGCCCCGCAGCGAAGTAGTCCGCGAGCCAGAGGGGACCGTTGGCGAGCTCGGGGTACTTCTCGGCTTCGACGCAGCGGAGGAAGTACGGGAAGGAGTACCGCAGCCAATCGCGACCGGTGAGCTCCTTCGCGCGCGCGAGCGCGGTGAGCGCCCACTCCGCGATCGACTCGGCGGTCACGCCCCACGAGTACCACGGGTGCACGAGCACCTTCGTGTCGCCGACGACGCGCCACTCTTCGCGCGGGGGCCACTCGAGATCGAGGGCCCACATGATGCTGCCGAGGTCTAGCGCCGCGGCGTCGCAGCGCTTGATCCACTGCTCGACCTGCTGCTTCGGATCGATATGGCGAAGCGGGTACGCGAAGCAGTAGGCACCCACGGCCAACCCCGCGCCACGCGCCGCGGCGATGTTGGCTCCCGCGCGGAGATCGAGCCATGCCTCGTTGCCCACGCACGCTCGAACGATCGCGAAGCGAAGCCCCTTGTCGCGCATCGCCTGCCAGTCCTTAGCGGCGATCGGGCCCTGCATCGCGCTCACGTCGACGCCGTACAGGAGGGGCGACGGTCCCGTGATGTCTCCTCCGCCGAGCGCGACGAACCACGACTGCGGACCGACGATGCCGTCGGCCGCGAGCCCGTGGATCGATTGCCACGCCTCGGAGGCGAGCTCGGTGCCTCCCCCGAAGACACCATCGAGCTTCAGCGGCTTCGGCGACCACACACGCGACTCGCCTCGTGTGTTAATCCACGCGAGAGGCGCGGGAGCGCGGAAGAGATCGTTGTTCACGATGTTTTGCCACTTGAGTACGGTCGCCCCGATGTTTCCGCGACGAATCGTCGGCATCATCTCGTAGGGACCTTGGACAAGAGAAACTCGGTCGCACCGACCTCGTTCAGGATGTAGAGCGAGCGCGTCTTTGCGAAGGCACGACAGAGCGCAGGATACGCGTCGTGATCTGCAGCGGTGACGACGGCAAGCCCTTCGGTGCCGAGCGGCAGTTGGCCGGGCGGGTAGCGGCGTGCGAGCGCCGCGAGGTACGCGAGGTGACCGCGCGCGAGAAGCTCGTCGATCGTCACAACGTGCCGCCGTCCACCGTGAAGGAGCCGAGCTCGGCGCCGACCGCCTCGCCGGTTGCGATCCAGCGATAGCGCCACTTGCCCGTTTCGGTGATCGGGAAGCGCGCCTCGAAGCGCCCTTGCTCCGTCCGCGTGATGTCCGCGGGGTAGGCGAGCTCGAAGCGCGGATCCGTCGGGGGGCGGACGACGAGGGTGAGCGTCGCCGGATCGGTGAGGACGCCGAGGACGGAGAGAGAGACGGTGAGGCGAGCGACGTCGTCTACATCCACGGGATCCTCCACTCGGCACAAGATGGTGGTCAGGTCGGAAAGTGCAACGTCGAGGCGCGTTATCGGGGCGGCGTCGAGCCGTATGCTCGTCCACTCCTCGACGTCGAGTCGGATGCGAGCGGGGAGACAGAGGACGCCGACGGCATCGACGGTCGCCCAGAGGATGTCGCCGGGGTCCGCCACGAGGGCGAGGGAAAGCGTCGGGGCGACGGCATCCCATGCGAGATCGGCGGGAGAGGCCGCGGCGCGACGGATGGTTGTCGGATCGGCGGCGGTCCACGCGAGGTCGGCAGGCGCCCCCGTCGAGGCGACTCGCGCCGTTGGCGTCAGCGCGACCCACTGCAGATCGACGCTCGACGCCGGCGTGCTGACCCTGATGCCTGGCGCCAGGGGATTCCACACGAGATCGGCGACGCCGCCGACGACCAGCGTCTCGGCGGCGGGTGCAACGGCAGCCCAAGCGAGATCCGCTGACGTCGCCGACGTCGCGATGCTCGCGCCAGGAGGCGCCGCAGCCCACGTCAGGGCGATGGCGGTGATGTTGGCTACGTAGCTCTGCGTGGTCGAGCCGATCGGCGCCGCGCTGACCGGGACGAAGCCGAGCATCAGAGGTTGTATCTGGCGGTGTGACCCGGCCCGCCGGTCGTGCCCGAGCCGGTCGTGCCCTGGTTCGCTGTGTCGTCGTTGTACGTCACGACACCAGTGGCGACATTGATGAGCGCGGTCGCGCCACCACTTCCGCCGTCGCCGCCGGTCCCGTTGACACCTGAGCCTTGCTTGGTTCCACCGTTTCCCCCGGCGCCCCCGCTGACGTCGAGCGCGTTGGTGTGTGCGGTTCCCTCGAGGCTCGATGTTACTAGGTAGATCATCCCGCCCCCCCCACCCGCGGCGCCCCCGCCGCCACCGCGGTTCCCACCGGCGGGACTGGCCCCGTTGCCCCCTTTGCCTCCGATGGCGGAGATCACACCAACGTTCGAGTTGCCTGACGAGCGGGTGATGCGCTTGGCGTAAACCACCACGCGGCCTGCGCCCTGAGCCCCGCCGCCGCCGCCCCCTCCGGCGGTCCCGTCGCCGCCGCCGCCGCCCCCTCCGGTGCTATTGAGTCCTCCCATCATCGAGACGTTCCCGCCGGTCCCGCCGGTGATGAACGTCAGCTGAGGTACACGGATGGTCGTGGCATTGCCCCTACCGATCGCCGCCGCCGATCCGCCCGCGCCGCTTGAGCCCAATCCGCCCGCGCCGCTAGCTGTCCCAGCAAAACCCCCGTCATGGGTACCGGTGTTGACCGAGGAGCTGTTCGACCCCGTCGTAGTGCCCCCCGCGCCCCCGGTGGTCGATGCTGTGGACCCCTGAGCTGTGCGGAGCGCAAGCTGGGTGGCGGCCGTCCCCGCCGTAGGGTTGCCGCCGTCGCCTCCGCCGGCACCTGGCGCGACCAAAGCACCGGCCGCCGCACTGGACAGGTCGAGCAGGTTGCGAACAAAGATTCGGTAGCCACCAGTGTTGAGCGCCGCTCCTGCCGTAAGCGTCAGGCTGTCGTAGTACATGTCGCGCGCCAGCGTGGACGCCCCGCTGATCGTCACGACGCCGTCCGAGCCGTCGCCGAACAGCGTCAGGTACGACGCGTTCGCGACGACTTGGAGGACTGATGCGGGGAGATCGATCCACACGGTCTTCGTGCCGGAAGAGAAGCTCACGAGCGACCCTGAGTTGCTCGACGCAAGCACCGTATCGCGCGAGAGCGTCGTCCCCGAAGCCGTGAAGGTCCCGAGACCGACCTCCCATTCAGCGCCGCCCGCGATGACGTAGTAAGCGGTCGCGCCCGTCGCCAGCGCGGCGGTGAACGTCTGGTACCCGGACACGGCGCCGCCGAGCGTCACCGTTCCGGTCCCGGTCGTCGTCGTAGTCTCCTGGACGCGGTCGGCGAACCTGACGGCCATCAGGACCCCGTGAACACGATCCCGCTCGTCGCGCCGCCGTTGAACTTCACCATGAAGTCGCCGACGATCGCGAGCCCACTCCCGAGGTCGAGCGCGGCGACGAGCTGGTGGTCCGCGTCGGTCGACACCACGCGGTACACGACGCAGTACCGCGGCTGCGCCGGCCCGGCGAGCGCCGTGAACTGCGGGTTTGCCGCGGCGTGCTCGTACTTGTCCGTCGTCGTGTTCTTCGTCTTCGTGCGCGTCCCGACGTTCTGCCTCGCGTAGCTCCCCCCGGTGATCTCGTTCGATCCGGGAGTAAGGTCGGCCACGAAGTTGTGGTCTGGGTCCGGCGTGTAGCTGCCGGTGACGAGCAGGCACTTGTACGCCGCGTCCGCGCCGGCGGACCAGTCGTTACCGTCCTTGCCCTTGAACGTGTTGTAGAAAACGTTCGACATCTCATCATCCCTTTCAGGGCTTCACGCCCGCATCTGGCATCCACGCATTGCTCGAGCACGAGGCCTTGCGCGCGGCCGTCGCCGCCTGCATCGATTGCCCACGCACGCTCGCAAGGAGCTGCTGCATCGCATCGAGCAGTGGCCCTGCAATTCCGCAGATCGACGCGACCTCCGAATCCGGCAACGCCTGACGGTCGACGATGCAGAGCGCTTTGGTGAGTCCGAGGACGACACTGACATCCTGTCGCTCCGCGGGGGTGCACGATGCGAGGAAGAGCATCGTCGAGAGGAGAATGAAGCGCGTCATGGGTGCTCCTGACCAGTGAGAGGGAACGTCGCGGAGACATCTCGGATGTCCGAGCCGTACGTGACCGTCGCTTGCGCGATGCCGAAGCCTGCGAGACGAAGCGCGTGGACGAGGACGGACGCGAGGCGCTCTGCAGTCGGCGGGAGGGGGCCAGGACCGCGAATGAGGATCGTCCACTCGCCCTCCGTCGACTTCGGTGGCGTCGAGCGGGCGCGATCGATGCGTTCTTCGAGGGCCACGAGCGCCGGGAGCGTCGTGTCGTTGATGCTCTCGGCCTTCGCGCGGAAGGCCTGCACCGCGGGGTGCTGCCCCGAGGGCTTGGAGGGCCGACGGAGACTCTTCGGCGGGGACATCGGCGGGGGCTTCTCGCTCACGACTTCCGCCCTCCGGAGAATGGCCCGCGCTCGGCGAGATCGGCGCGACGCTGAAGCGTCTCAGCGACGGTCGTGACCTTCGTTACGGCGTCGATGAGCTCGCGTTGGAGGTCGCGCGTCTCGGCGATGTCGGCGAGCTTGCCGACCGACGAGGTGACGACCTCTTGCATTCCTCGAAGAGTTTCGAAGCCCAGTTTCGCGTCTTCGACGCGTTCCCGACTCTCCGCGGTGATCTGCGTCGTCAACTCGCGACGCTCGGCGTCCCACGCACGACGCTCCGAGATGTAGAGCCACCCGCCCACGAAGAGCAGCACGGTTGGGAGCCCGTACTGCGCCAGGATCGTGATGACCTCCGAAGCACTCACGCGTCGCCGTCCTTCCGCGGGGGCGGCGTGGCGTTGTGGACGGCCGGAGGGGGATCGGTGTCCCGCGTGTGGATCGTCGGCAGAGGACGCGTCACGGGGGCACCTGGCGAAGGGGACGCGCCAGGGATGGTGAGGCCGGGGACAGAGAATTCGCGCCCGCTGCGGAGCGAGGCGATGACGGTCTCGTGCCCGAGCATGGCAAGCAGCGAACCGACGAGGCCGTCGACGAGGGCGGCCGTCCACGTCGTGCCGGAAGCCACCCGCTCGAGCACCCCGCTCGCGATGCCGAGCCCGAGGACGAGCCACACGCGAGCGCGTGCGGGCACCGTCGGGAGGATCGTGTCAGCCTTCGCGAGGCGCGTCAGCAGGCCGACGACGACGGCGGTCGCGGCGATCCACTTGTGCTGGGAGATGAGGGTGCCGAGGTCGGCCGGGTTCATGGCGTCACCGAGTTGACGTACATGTTGATCCACTGCCCGAGGTATGGCTGCGAAGGACTGGTTACTCCGCCCACCGAGATTGAATGGGACAGTTCCCTCGTCTCTCCGACATGGGGCGGAGTGACTTCGGCAACTGCGTTCGCGGTCAAGGTTACGGTCGCGCCACCATTGATCGTGATGGTTTTTACGTAATCGATCGCTACAGGGCCGACGTGAGAACTGTCTGGACTGCGGTTCAGATAGTACGTCTGTGGCGGATCGGACACCGCGAGTGAATAGATGTTCGGCCCTATCAGCGCCGCTGGTGTTCCTCCGTCGGTGCGAGGCGTCCCGCCGATCTGCCAATTACCGCCATCATTTGTGCCGCCGGCATAGGCCTTTTCCTCGACGACCCCTACGAAGTGCAACTCGACCGCGTAGGGTACTCCAGGAATACCGCCAACCACGGCCGAAGCTTCGGCGTTTCCAGGACAAAACCAGATCCCTGGTTCCGAATCCCCCGTCTTCGGCAGGCGCCAGTTTAGGGGCGACAACGCGCCGCCCGTGCCTCCCAGCGTCGTTCCGAGATCGACGGCTCCGCCCATCAGCGGGGCCCCCATGAGATACGGGGGCGCCATCAGAAGCTCGGATCCATCATGTAGAGGTCGGTCGACGTTGTCGTGTCCGGGTTCGCGTCTCCGGCATGAAACAGGTTCCAGTTCAGGACCGCGTATCCTCGGTTCGCGTCGATCCACTGCGCCGGGAGGATCCCCACGCTTGTGCATTTAGTGAGGTTCGCGCTGTCGTTCTGCCAGCAACTCACGCGATAGATCGCGCCTTGCGTGAGCGCCTGCGACCACGACACCGTGTAGATCCCCGTCGAGGTGATCGTTGCGTTCGCGGTTTGGAGCCTCGTGTTGCTCGCGTCCCAGAGGGAGCACTTGACCGTCTTCGACCCGACGCCCCAGTAGAATCGCATCCCGGTGCAGGTCATCCCGGAGTTGATCGGGCAGAATTTCACCCCGATGGTGAAGTTTGAGGACGACGGACTGGACAACGTAACGCCAGCCCACCCGGAGATGTCGGCCAGGAGAGGCTTGTTGGAGGCTGCCGGGCCGATAATGCCGCCCGGGGAGACCCCCGCCCCGCTCGACACGGTCGACGTTGGTGAGGCGTTCCCCGAGTATCCGAGGTTTGTCAGGACCGCATGCGTCGCGTCGGTGATCGACGACACCGTGTAGTACCCGCCGCCGGCAACGAAGATGTATTGCCCGGCGACGAGCCAGGCGGTGGTGCCCATTGTGACGCTAACCGTCGATGAGACGGACGGCTGGGTGAAGTTCGCGCTCGTCGTCGTATACGCATTCCCGCCTGCAGCACCGGCAGAGCCAGTCGCACCAGTCGCACCAGTCGCACCGGCAGCTCCCGTAGAGCCGGTCGCGCCAGTATCGCCTTTGACCCCGCTTGGCGACACGGTGGCTCCGGACGCGATCGTGGCGGCAGGCGACGCATTGCCGGTGTATCCCAGATTCGTCAGGACGACGTGGGTCGCATCGGTGATCGAGGCGATCGAGTAGTACCCGCCCGTGCCAACGTAGACGACTTCTCCGGCCGACATCCATGCGGTTGCCCCGACCGTGACGCTCACGGTGCCAGACACGGACGGTTGAGTGAAGTTCGCACTCGTCGTCGTGAACGATGCCCCTCCCGACGCCCCTGATGCCCCAGTGGCGCCCGTCGCACCGGTGGCTCCCGTCGCCCCTGCGGCCCCGGTGTCTCCTTTCACGCCGCTCGGAGAGACCTTGGAGCCGGAGACGATGGTCGCTGATGACGAGGCGTTACCGCTGTAGCCCAGGTTCGTGAGCACAACATGCGTTGCGTCGGTGATCGAGCTGACCGTGTAGTAGCCACCAGTCCCGACGTATACGACCTCTCCGACAACCATCCACCCGGTCGCGGCGACCGTGACGCTCACCGTCGCGGACGATGCCGGTTGAGTGAAGTTCGCACTCGTCGTCGTGAATGCCGAGGGTCCGGTGGCCCCGGTCGGACCGGTGCCGCCGAGTGGCCCTGTGGACGAGAGGTACCAGCGCTGCTCGTCACCGACGTAGACGAGCCACGCCGCGGAGCCTTGGGGGATCTCGATGTCCCCGCCACCTGTGATGATGCGATTGCGCGGGGCCGAGAGGCCGCTGTTCTCGACGAGGACGAGCTGGCCTCCGCTGGCGATGAGGTGCACGCGACGCCCGGGAACCGAGTTGCCGTCGAGGACGCCAGTCACATTGGGGGCTGCCCCCGTAAAACGGATCGAACTCGCAGGGAATTTCCCGGCGCGAGACGGGACGTCGTTGAGCATCCCAGTGAACGTGTTGGTCAGGGCCTCGGTTGGCTCCGGGGAGAACATCAACTCAAGGACCGAATTGAGAGAGTCGTCCGCGGTGGTCACGATGGCCTCTTCAGAACCTGGACGTGGAAGCTCGTGAACCAGGCGATGTTTGTGGCGGAGATGCCGACCGCGTTGAGCTTGACCGTATCGTTATCGAAGACGTCGACGCTCGTTCCTCCCGGTGCAGTGCCGACCGCGAGCCCTCCCGGGGTCAGATCCACCGTTCCCACCCGAGTCAGAGTCCCGCTCGAGCGTCCAAACGTCGCCAGTCGAATGTACTTTCCAAGCTTCGTCCCGCTGGCATTGAATACGTATGTCGTCTCCGCGTGAACGCTGATGGCGCAATCGCCATACGTTGCCGCGGGTACCGAAATGGTGCCGATCGCTGTGGCAGTGGCGTTGGCGGTAAGCCCCTCAGCCCATTGTGGGCGGGCTAGCGCGTTGCCGGCGCCGGCGAGGTCCTTGAAATCGGCCCACGTCTCGTTGTGGAGAGGCTTCCCGGAGTGAATGAGCTCGCTGCCATCGGTCGCCCCGTTGACGACGAGCTTGGCGGTCCCTGCCAGTCGGTGAAGGCCATCCACGACCACGTGCCACATCAGCTGTCCAGGCGAGCCGCCAGGACCGAGACCGTTGAGCGGCACGTCAGTGCGCTCATTGACCGGATCATCCGACGGGAAGTCCCCGTCGGTGATGAAGTTCAGGACGTCTCGGATGGGCAATTCAACCCCATTGACGAGGATCAACGGTGTCCGAAAGTACGTCTCCCAAAATGTCTTGAGCGCGCTCATCCAATCCCCGCGTCGATGTAGTTGTCCACGGTGACCTTTACGTGGGTAATCGCGTTGTTCGCGAGGCTGTTGGCGCCCTCCTCGTTCCAAACTTGGGCGAAGTAGCTGTAGGCGGCGAGGTCGACCACGTTGTTCTGGTCACACGTGAACGGGACAGCCTGCGGGGCTTCGTAGTCCACCACGCTGGCCGCGCCGACTTCGACGAAGTCTCCTCCACTGAAGAGGCTCGTCAGCCCTCCGACCCCCGCAAGTCGCGGACAACGAAAGACGCCGATCGCTGCCTGCGTCACCGTGGGGAGAGCGCTGCGCCCGGTCGCTGGCCAGAACCCGAAGTCGACGCTGAGGATCGTTGATTTGTCGGAGATCCCCGAGACGAGCTGCGAGTCAGACAGCACCTCGTCGAGGCACCACTGCAGCCCGACGGAATAGCCACCCGACGTCGCCGCTTGCGGGAGGCGAATGGCGCCGGATGCCGACTGCGCGAAGACAAGGAACGCGAGCGACCCTCCCGTCAAGTAGGGACGACGAGCCCCATGCTCGAAGACGGTGGTCTTGTCGCGGTTCGACGATGTGGTGAACTGCTGTTCGTTCGAGACCATGAAGTTCGTGAGCGCGACCCCTCGCTCGCGGAAGCGACGGAAGTTTCCGGCTCGGACCCACATCCCTGGTGTCGCATCAGCCGGGGCGATCGCGTAAGGCTTGAATGCGCTCGGGGCGGTGAATGGCGACGAGCCTGTCCCACGGAAGACGTACCACCCGAATTTCTGAACGAGGCGCACCATCTTGTCGGTGGGCGCGAGGATGGCGGCGAGCGCCGTCAGGTTGTCGAGGGGGACGAGGGCGTCGATGCGGTTCTTGAGCCAGATCGTCCGGTCGAACGCCGTCTCGAGAGGGACATCGAACGCGGATGCCGTCGGCGGATCCGTGTCGTCGGGGAACACCGCATCAGTCGCGAAGACGTCCGCTCCGGCATAGGGCGCTCCCATCAGAGAGCTCCCACGCGGACGTGGTGCCCGCTCAGTGCCAGCATGAGCGCGAGGAAGGCCCCCGCGAACATGTAGAGCGACAACTGTTTCACGTCGCCGCCCTTGAGGACGAGATAGAGGACCGCGCCGAGCAGCGCGAAGAGGGCGGGGAAGATTGCATCGATGGTCATCGGGGCTCGCTGTACCGGCACTCAGTCAGATCTCGATCGCTCGGAACCGAATGTCCCCCAACGATCACACTCCACTGGCCCCAGTTGCCATTGGGGCAGGAGAGCGGCATCGTCGGATCGAAGCGCGACGTCGACGACGTCCATATGATGGCGCGCACGCACGAGTGAGCGGCCTTCCACTGCAGCACGAGCGCCTTCACTGCGTCGACCTCGGAGTGAGGTGCGAGGATGCCGATCCCTGTCCCATCGTCACCCGTGAGGTCGCCCAGCGTGCCGGTACGGAACGCCCACGTCGGGTAGACCACCACGAATAGATCGGACCAGAAGCCGCTCCGCTCAGGATTGCTGACGCTGTCCCAATCGAACGTCGCGTCAGTCTCGGTCATCGTCCCATCGGTCTCGATGGTCACCCAACGCCCCGCGCGGTTGATCACGCGGACGCGGGCATCCCCGAGGTACTCCCAGATCTCTCGCGCGAGTCGCCTCTGGCTTCCCGCTTCCTTCCAGCGCTGGATCCACGTCGGGAGCTTCGCCGCGAACGTGTCGTCCGTGTCGAGACGCCCGCGGGTGATGCCACGAGCCGCGCCGATGTACTTGAGCGCCGTCGGCGTGCCCCGCCCGACGGCGGCGAGCGAGCCCTGCAGCGCCGCCGAGATCGCCACGTCGACGAAGCGGCCGATCACGAAGCGGATGCGGTGTCCGATCGACGGCGACTCGGGGTACCCATCCGCCAGCCAAAGCGGACCGCCGCGAGCGATGGCGTCACGAAGGACGGTCATCGGATCCTCACGTCGAAAGTGGTCGTGTCGATCGGGATTGCGTTGGACGCGAGCGACGTGTCGGGCGCGCTCGACACGACGACCCCGCCGACGACGAAGTCGACGTCGAAAACCTCGGGGGATGATGCGAGACACGCCGAGGCGACCGCATCGCCCCAGAGCTTTCCGCCCGCGCCGACCACCTTTTCGATGCCGCCGATGGGGTAGGTCGCGATGAGGTTCGCGAGAGCTTTCTGCGCGTTTGCGAGCAGGAGGGCGGGCGCTCCGCCGCGACACCACAAGATGATGCTGTGCACCGTGGGCACCGTCGTCGCAGCCGAGACCGTGACCGTGACGGTGTCCGGACGAGCCCTCGCCTCGATGTTTGCTCGCACCGCATCGAGCTCGGGGGTCGATGGCGCCCCGCTCGGGGTCGCGCACACCACCGTGACCTGACCTGTGGAGCTGAATCGAGAGACGGCGACACGGGTGATGCTCGTCGGGACGCCGCCGGCCAAGAGCGCCGACAGAGCGGCGGCTTCGTAGGCGTCTCTCGGCCCAAGAGACGACCACGTCCCTCGCTCGGCAAGGCAACGCGTTACGAGCTGAGCGTCCGATTCCTCGTCCCGACCGACGATTGACGCGGCGTTGGCAACCGTCACCCCGGCGAAGGGCGTTTCGAGCTGATCGATCTCCGCGGTCCCCACCGAGCTCGCCGCGCCCGCTTCGACCGCCGACACCGCGACGTCAATCGAGGTGGGCGACGCCTCGGAGCCAGACCCGAGCACAAACGCATCTGTCACACGAAACCGAGCGCTCGTGTTTGAACTCGACACGATGAGCTCGTTGGCGCCGATCGTGTAGACCGCGCCCCTCCGATTGGTGAGCGTCACGGTGCCCGTCGCGAACGTCGCGGCGATGCGCCGGACGCCGTAGACGTCCTCGGCGTGATCCGTGAGGTAGTCGCCCGAACCGAGAAGCAAGAAGCCGCCGGCGATGAGGTCCGCCACGATCGCAGCACCATCGGCCCCGAGTTGCGCGCCGATCGACACGAGGTTCTTCGCGACGCTCCCATCACGCCACGAACGGGCGGGTACCTGGATCGTCTCGAGGGCACCGAGCGCGAGCTCGAAGAGATCCTCGGTGGAGATCTTGCGGATGAGCGACTCGATCGGAATCACGCGACCCTCACGATCCCGGACGGCGTCAGCTGCAACGCGATCTGAAGAAAGGTGTCCTCTACCGCGGCCTTCAGATCCATCCGGTAGCTATCGTCTTGCCCGTCGACCCTCGTGACGACGCACCGCACGGACGAGATCCGGTCCGCGAAGGTCCGCAGGACGCCGTTTTCGACGTCCGCCGAGAGCGTCGAGGGGATGGGGCGCCCCAGGACGCTGCCGAGTCCGAAGCCCCAGTCGGGAGCCTCGTACAGGGTCATCTTGTCCGTCAGGAGCCAATGGTACAAATCCTGGGCGAGGACCTCGAGGGGGCGCGCGTCGCGCGCGAAGGCGTCGACGTCGTCGCCGCACCGGATGTCGTTGTACTCCGTCACGAGGCCACCATCTTCAAGCTCGCGACGTCCAGCGGAGGCGTCGCGGCTCCCGGCGTTACGGAGTTGACGACCGCCGTCACCGCCGTCACCCACGCTGCGAAGGACGGGGTGACGCGCGCGACCGGGCGGGCCGCCGCAGCCGACCCGACGACCACCGTGGCGGCGCGCTCCCCGAGAGTGACATTCGCCTCGGCATCGAGCTCAAGGCGGAGGGGGCGCCACCCGTCCCCCTCCGGGGGCTCGTACGCGGCCACGTACGGCTTCGTCGCGTCGCCCGCGATGAACCCCACCAGCACGCGGGAAGCGGGCTGGAGCGTCCCCCTGTAACCGCTAATGCCGGCCCACACGCTTGCAGGGAGGAGGTCGGGGGCACCGTCGTCGCGGCGGACGGCTTGGAGCTCGACCCGGTCCCCCGCCATCGCGATGACGCGGTACTCGTACAGGCGGCCGAGGGCCGCTCGAGTGGCGCCGCGGGCGAGCGAGGAGAGCGCGGCGACGAGCTCCGTGGTCACCCCGCCAGGGTCGGGGGACGCGTCGGCCACGAGCAGCGTCCCCGTGACGGAGCCGCGAGCGACCATCGCGTCGACGTAGCGAACGATCTTCGTCCCGAACCGCGCATCGACGAGGACGGTGCCTGGCTCGACGAGGACGGCCGCGCTGAACGTCATGGCCGCGTCCTCCGGGCGCCAATCGAGCACCTCGAGCGACGGGTGCGGCGGCAGCGGGGGGCGGATGCCGACCTTCGTGACCCCGTCGAGACCGACCCACCAATCGACCCCGGCGCGCGCGAACACCTGCGACGCCGGCTCGTTTTCCCCGAGTCGCGCGAAGTCGGTCCCGAGCATCTTCGGCAGGAGCACCGCCGCGACCTCGCCGACCTCCGTCGCCGTCGTCGTCACGACCTCGATGAGGTTGACGCCGATGTCCGAGTGGTAGTGCTGCGCGCGGACCGACTTGCCCCACCCGCCACCACCACCCACGACGCGCGCGAAGCGTTTCTCGCCGAACGAGCCGGAATGCGCCTTGTCGACGGTGCCGACCGCGGTGATCCCCTCCGTGCTCGTGATGACGACGCGCCCGGATGGCACGACCTCGCCGCTGATCTCCACCGTGGCGACCCACGGCCCGGACCATCCGGCGGACCATCCCATCGAGGCGACCTCGAGCCCGTTGACGTTGAGGCTCATCGGGCGGCCGCCCTCGCTGCTTCGACCTTCGCGCGGAGCTCCACAAGGAGCTTCTGATTCTCGGTCTGGGGCGTCACGGGGGCCTTCGGAGTCACCGGTGGGATCTCACCCTTCGGCTTCGCGAGCACCGGTTTCGTCAACCGCCATTCGGTGCACGACATGGCGACGGTCCACATCCCATCAGGCTGCCGCTCGGGCTGCCCCTTCTCCGTGACGGCGACCGCGGTGATGTCCGCCGCCGCGAGCGTCGGATGCGTCCACGCAGGCATGAGCGGGAACGGATTGGGTACGCCGCTTCCACCCGGCGGGTCGATCGCCTTCGAGAACAGCGGCCACACGAGGTGATGCTCGGGCTTCCAGAACGTCAGCGTCAGGGTGAACTTCGCAAGCCCACGCCCGTGAAAGACCATGAGCGCCCCCGACCGCCCGTATGGTTCTTTGATGTCCCATTTGTACGGGACCTTCAGCCCTGAGATCTGCGCGCGACCAGGGGATCTCACCCCAAGCACCGTCACGTAGTTCAGCGCGTCGTCATCGGGGCTCATACCCCCGATGTCGATGGCGCCGAGCCCCGTGTTGATCAGCGCCTTGTCGTCTTCGACGATGTACGTCGGCTGAAGCGCGTACTTCAGCACGACCCCCTTGCCATCCGCGCCGACGGTCCTCGAGGGCCTTCCGATGATGATGCACCCGATGAGGAGCGTGTGGCGCGTCCGTTCGCCCTCGACCATCGAGACCACGATCGCGAAGGTGTCCTCAGTAAGGTTTCTCACCGCCCCCGGAAGGGACACGCTCACCGGATTCTCGCGGATGACATCCTCGAACTTGTAGGCCGCGTCCGCGTGGATGCTGATCGACGCCGAACATCCGTAGTTCCCCCGCGCGATCCCCAAGGGCTTCGCGTTGTCGTTCATCGGGGTCACGAGCGACGTGGTGAGCTCGTCGTCCCACTCGACCTCGTCGACGTCCGTGATGCGAAAGCCACCGTTGATCCGGATCGCGACCGAATTCCGGGTGAACATCTTGCCGTTGAGGCGGACGAGCGGGGTGAGGAAGGACGCCATTACGCCGCCACCACCCCGCCGCTCTGCGTGACCGCATCACGAAGTGCACGGGTAAGCGCCGAGAGGAACTGCGGGGACTGCATGTCCTGGGCGCTCGAGGTCGACGCGCCGTGGATGTTGACCTCGATCGACATCGGCGCGGGCCCAGCCGCGGGAAGCATCGGCGCGCCTTGCGCCATGTCCCGCACCGCCCCCGTCGCGCGCTTCGAGCCGCTCTCAACACCTTGGGCGTAGCCCTCGACCGTGTTCCGGCCGTAGCCCTCGAACACCTTCGATGGCGATTGGATCTTGAGGTCGGAGGTGAACGACTCGCGGATCCGCTTCCCGAACCCGTAGATGATGTCGTTGTTCAGCTGGACCGCGCTGTACATCCCCTTCGCGATCCCCTTGATGATCGCCGCGCCGACCCCGACCCAATCTTCGTTCGTGAAGGCGTCTTTGATCTCCTTCTTCATCTCGTAATAGGTGAGGGTCACGCGCAGACCCCAGATCACGAGCGACTCGAGCGCATCGACGAGGAATGGGATCGACTTCGCCGCGATGTCGACGAGGCCCGTGCCGAACGTGCTCATGAAGGTCTTGATCGCGCCACCGAGCGGGGCGTTCTCGTCAAGCTGACCGAAGGCGCTCTGCAAGGCCTTCGAGATCGGGCCGAGGTCGACGTCCTTCGAGAGGTGCTGCAGCTGCTCGTAGAACTTCTTCGGTGCGTTCTCGAGGGAGAAGGCGTTGGCTATGTTGAGCTTTCCGAACTTCTTCTCCGTGACGCGCGCAAGGGTGTTGGCGGCCTCTTCGATCGGAACCTGCCCGGTCATGAGCTCCTTCCGCGCGGCGTCGACGCTCTTGTGCATCCCCGCGGCGTACTCTTTCGCGACGTCGTCGAAGTCGATCCCTGTCCCTTGGAGTTCGAGCTGTCCGAGGAAGAAGCGCCCGCTCGTCTGCCCTCGTGTGATGAGCTCCTGGATCTTCGACCCGGCCGATTCGTCGATGGCGCTCGTCGCCTGAGCGACGGCGTTCATCGTCGCGACTTGCGCCTTGCCAGTCAGGCGTGTCTTCGAGAGCGCGACGGCCATCGCGTTGAGCTCGGATGTTCCGAGGGCGGTCTTCCCCGCGAGCTCGTTGATCTGGTCGGCGTAGTTCTCAGCGCTCTTCGCGCTCCACCCGAGCGCCTGCCGTTGCCGACTCGCCTTCGCTGCAGCGTCCGCCGCCGCGAGTCCGAAGGCGCCGATCGCGATCGCGGCGGCAACGAAAGCGCCGCCGGCTGCCGCGATGCCGGCAGCGATGACTGCGATCTCCGGACCGAATGCCGCGAGCGCCTTGCCGATCGCCGGGAGGATGCTTCCGACGTCCTCCTTCGCGGCTTTCCCAAGCTTCCCGAGGCTCTTCGCGGCACCACCGCCGAATTTCGCAATGAACCGCCCCGCGGGGGCGAGCTTGTCCACGACGGCCTTCGTGATCGGAGCGGCGAAGGCGCCGAGCTTCTTGCCGATCGGGGCCAGCGCCTTCGCGCCCTTCGCAAGCGCAGGCGCTACCGCTCCGCCTGCGGCCGTCGCTGCCTTTGCGATCCCCTTGCGGAGATTCGGGAGCTTGCCGACGCCGTCGCCGTACTTCTTTGCGGCGGCCGCGGCCGCGGCGTAGGTGGTTCCCTGCTTCGCGAGTGCCGCGGTGAGGAGGGACGTCGACGCCTTCGCCTCGTCGATGCGCTTCTTCAGCGCCGACTTCGCCGCGGTGACGTCGTCGGAGTTGCCGCGGAGTCGCCGGAGGTCGGCGGACAGGACCTTGACCTCGTCCTCGTACGCAGCGATCGACTTGGCGGCGAGCCGCGCAGACGAGGCGATGTCCTTCGAGGCAACGGAGGCGTTGCCGTCGATGTTCACCCTGAATGTCGCCTCACCCTGGCTCACCGGTGTCTCCTCAGGCTGTTCGCCAGCGCGGTCATCGCGTCAGCTGCGTTACGTTGTGCCTTGAAGGTCAGCGCCACCACGGCGCACGCCGCGAAGGCTCGGATCCGCTGGTCGCTCGTCATGCGCCGGTCCCCTGGCACGAGCAGGTGGTACAGGGTCTCGGCTGCTAACCCCTCGTGTTCGAGCGCCCGAAACACGAGGTCGTCTATTTTTTTGACTCCTCCTCTCGCAACACCTTGAGCAGGCGCGTCGCCTCCGAGATGAGCGCTCCGACGAGGCCATGGTGTTGCGACATGAGCACTTGCAGCTCGGCGGGCGTCGGGTCGAGCACGATCGACATCGCGAGTGATTCGAGGTCAGGCCGCTCGCTCGCGTCACTGATCTTGTCGATCTCGATGTCGATGGGACGACGCAGCGCGATGTTGCCCACCCTCGTCTCGACGACGACGAAGTCGAGTCCGGGCCGCCCCTTCGACGCCCCGAGCTTCTTCGTGAGGCGCAGCGCTTCGAGGTGCTGGCGCTTCGCTGCGGTCGCTTCTTCCTTGCGGCGCGCCGCGTCCTCTCGCTCGAGCGATTCGATCTCCGCGAGCTCCTCTTTTGTCAGATCGCTCATGGTCAGAAGGCCGGGATGAGGTTCACGAGCGCCTTGCCGTCTTCGATCACTTGCGTCGGCTGCAAGGCGTATTGCATCACGATCGCCGACCCGTCGTTGCCGACCGTGCGTGAGGGGCGACCGACGATGTTGCAGTTCACCAGGATGACGCTTCGCACGCGCACGTCCTCGCTCATGACGAGCGCCAGCTGGAAGGTGGCCGCGGCGAGGTTGTTGAGAGCGGGCGGGAAGCTGGCGATCACGGCGAGCTCGAACTTCGAGGCGGCGTCGGCGTAGATCCCGAGCGATGCGGAGCACGTGTAGAGCCCCGGCGCCTTGCCAAGCGCCGGTCCCCCGTCGTTCATGCCGTTCACAAGCTCGTGAGGGATCTCGTCGGACCACTCGATCGAGTCAATCTCCGTGATGCGGAACACGCCGTTGACCCGAACCGCAACGGAGTTGCGGGTGAACATCTTGCCGTTAAGGCGAATGAGTGTGGGGATCATGTGACCTCAGGCAGTGGGGAGGACGCGGACGAGGCCGGTCTTGCCGATGAAGTGCTTCACGTAGGCGAGGGGGACCGCGTTGATCGAGAAGTGGAGCGTGTCGGTGCCGAGGACATCATCTGTCCGCGACAGCGAGAATTGGATCCCGGAGACGCGCGCCGGATCCTGGTAGAGCGTCCGTAGCTCGGCGGAGATCGAGTCCTCGATCCCCTTCGCCACGCTCTCGCGGATCTTCCCGCTCGACGGATCGACGAGGACGGTCTGCGAGAGACGCGGCTGGAGAAGCGAGTAGGCGCTCTCGATGATCCGATTGATGATCGCCGACAGCTGGAAGTACCGGTAGTCGCTCCCCGCGCCGGAAAGCAGCCGCGGGTTGTTGACGTAGACGCCAGGGGAGATCGGCCGTCCACCCCACGTGCGGAGCGTGGTGAAGCCGAGGACGTCGAGCCCCGGGTAGCGGCGCTCGTCATGGAAATTGCGGAGCCCTGCGGCCGTCTCGACGAACACGCCAGGCAACGCCCCGTCCGACTTGGCCGCGGCGTCCTGCGAGTCGTCGATCAGCATCAAGCGAGCGGCGTAGGGGATCGACGGAGGCTGCCGGAGACGCCACCCGTTGACCACGCTCACGAGCTCGCACGCGTCGACGCAGCACGAAACCTCGTCGGATTGCACCCCTGCTGCGATGGTCGCCATCGCCGCTTGGAACGTCGCTCGGTCTTCCGCGCCAGCGACATCCCGCGCTCGTGTGCACGTAATTGCCTCCGGATACTTCCCCTGCGTGTGGAACGTCTTCACGAAGGTGTCGAGTTGGGCGAGGATCGTGTCGTCCGCATCTGCGAGGACGAGGACGCGCAGCCACTCGCCCGAGTAGTCGCTCAGGGCGGTGAGCGCCGCAGCCAGATCCCCCGTCGTCGACTTCGGCCCCTTCGTCGAGACCCTGAAGACGTCGCCAGCGAGAAGAGTGCTCGTTGAGGATGAGAGGGTGAAGCTCACGCCTCGCGCGAGCGTCATCGTGAGGCTCGTCCCGAGCGCCTGCGGCACCGAGTAGTTCACCCCGTCGTCGAGCGAGTAGCTAAACACGATCCCCGCCGTGCCGAGGGCTCCGCCGGTCGTGATCTTGACGACCGCGTCGAAGTCGCTGTCGGGTGCCGTGCTGCCTGCGGCGACCGTCGCGGTCCCCAGGACGCCGCTATGGTCGATCGTCCCGTACGCCGCTGCGGTGGTCGCCGCGCTCTTGATCCCGACGCACGGGACACCCTGCGCGATGCAGTATGACAACGCCTCGACCAGCTTCCCGGAGGTGAACGCCGTGATCACGTCGTCCTTGTTGACGTAGGACGCCGCCACGTTGCTCGTTCCCGCCGATGCCGGACCGACGATCGCGAGGATCCGCTCCGTGTTGGAGACCACGCCCAAGTTGCCATCGGTTTTTGCGATCTGGATGTCGGGGGTCATTTGCGGTCCTCAGGTGACTGGCTTCGGGAGTCCGGGTACAGGCCCCGGGGTCGCGATGGTGAGCGAGGTGTCGAAGATTGGGATGTTGAGGACGAGCGTGGCGGCGAGCTCGGCGCCGAAGCGCCCTTGCTTTCGGGTGTCGGTCCACCGCGCGCCCGTCCACTCGTGGGCGCCCCAGTACGCGCGCTGGACTTCCTGCGCGACGACCTCCCAGAGATCGAAGCACCTGCGGCGGTGGTCGAGCTCGCGCTCCGAGGTCGGGACGTAGCCAGCGAAGAAGACGTCGAAGACGAAGTTGACGTTGAAGAGCTGCCGCTTCGCGCCGAACTCGCCGTCGTCGCCCTCGCCGATGAAACGTGGTGCGAGGATCTCGAGCGGATCGGCTGCGGGAACGAAGGCGACGCGGTTCGCGGATCCCCCGTCGCCAAAGTTTGTCTGGTCGTTGCGCGACTCGATCCCATCGACGACGGTCACGTCCGTGAAGCCGCGATCGGCGAGGCGCGCGCGAACGATGTCGACCAGCTGGACGAACATCAGCCGACCGCCTTTTCGAAGACGCGCGTTGCGGCGTCGACGATGGCCGCCTTCATCGGAGGGGGGATCGGGTCGCCGGGGTCGGGGATGATCTGGCGCTTCGGGGCGTGGAACTTGGACTTCGTTCCGCCCTTTGCGTGCCTTGCGGCGGCGCGTTGACGGTGGCGCTTCGCTTCCTTCGTCTGCGACGAGCCTCCGGCGCCATGATGGTGGTAGACCCACGGCGGCCCGATCTTCAGATCGATACGCGCGCCCTTCACGCTCGACGAGATGGCCTTCGCGGCCCCCGCGAGTGGCTTGCCTCCGTCGGCCAGTGGAGGCCATGGATCTCCTGATGGCGTCTGTCCAGCCGCTGCCGTCTTGCGTACCTCGGCGAGGATGTCGGCTTCAGCCGCCTTCGCAGTGCGCTCGTTGAGCCGTCGCAGGCTCTCGACGCCGGCGATGAACGCCTCGAGTTCAGCGTGGCCGCTCATCGGCTTCTCTCGTCCTTCACCGCCTCGGCTTGCCGATCCGTCCACGTGTACGGTGAGGCCTCGCTGTATCCGAAGGGCCCGCCGAGCGTGGGGCCGTCATCGCCACCCTTGGCCGTCGAGAGGAGGGGGAGATCGTAGAGGCCGACCTCCGAGTCCGCGGCCTCCTTCAGCTCGTCGAGGGCTTGCGCAGCCGCGGCGTCGAGGGATTCGATCTGCTCGTCCGAGGGATCAATCCCTCGACGCCGATACACCATGGGCGTCACGAGCGCGACAAGCCAGCCGCATGCGATCTCCGGGACGGGAGCGACGAACGGCACCGCGTACCGCTTGCGGAGCCGCGCGTAGATCCTGCTCGTCCCGATGATGAGTTGCGTCTGGACGAAGGTGCGGTGTGCCGTGCGCTTCGCGATGAGCGTCGCGTCCGTCCACGCCCCCGTAGGATCGAAGAAGTCCCCCATGACCATGCTCGCCGGCGCGATGGTGCGCGCGGCGAATTCGTCGAGGTCGAGGAGGCTTCCGGCGAGGGGCATGCTTTCAATAGGCCGACCCCGGGGCCCACGCCGGGAGAGCGCGTGGACCGTCGGGGTGAGGCGACTTACAGGGGTGAGGAGCGGCCGTTATGGGCCGTAGGGGGTCAGGCTGCCTTGACCTTAAAGATGCCGTAAGGGTGGCCGTAGCCGACGGCGTTTCGGCCGCTCGTGTGCCATTCGAGCTCGTCGGCGCGGTCGAGGACGGCGTCCACCCCCGTCCCTCCACCGCGGCCGGTGTAGTACCGGACCGAGAAGGGCTCACGGTCGACGTAGACGATGGCGCCCATCTGAGATGAGGCCATCGCATCGCACACGACGAAGTACGTCGTATCGCTTTCGAATCCGGCGAGTTCGTCGCAGCAGATCGGCTGCCCGTACCCGAGAGCGCGGATGATGGCCTCGACGTCCGCGCCACCGCCGCCGGTCGCCGCCGCTTGCGCGAGGAGTCGGGCGTTGGTGAGTTGGACCGCACGCGGGTAAAGGACCGGCGAGCAGAGGATCGCGGACGGCCGCAGGCGCCGGGGGTCCGATCCATTCGGCATCTTGAGGCTCGCGACCGCCCCGAACACCTTCCCGAGATTGTTGAGTGCGACGTCCGCCGTCACGCTCGTGTCGATCGGCGCCGCGGTCCCCCCCGTGAGAAGGTTCGCAAAGGTGCCGTTCGCCGTGTTCTGTCCGTTGTTCGGGTGCGAGGCGGAGAAGAACACCTCCCCGTCGTAGGACTTCGACGTCGACAGCGCCCCGTTCTTGAGGAGCGTCGCGACCTGCTTCTGCGGCCAATACGCTTGTTGCGCCCCCATCTGCACTGACCAATCGGTCGCAAGCTGGACGCCATTTCCGTCGAGATCCTCGAATTGCTGCCGACGGAGCTTCAGGCCCTTGCCGGCGGTCTTCGGGGCGTACTCGGTCTCGAGGATCGTCATGTTGTCGAAGGCGATGTTTCCGCCTTGCCCCTGATCTTCGAGCTGCGCGGTGTTGAGCACCCACGTCACGATCTCGCGGCGCGACTGCGTCGGCAGCACCTTCGTGCATGCCGGCCACCACAGCTGACTCGTGAGGCGGAGATACTCGTTCTCCTGGATCATCCGCATGCGGGATTCCAGATCGAACACGAATGACGGAGTCAATGCGGGCATGGCTGGGTCCTCCTCACGGACTCACGTAGGCGTTTGCGAACCACTTGCCGCCCGTCTTCGTGACGACGACGAGGTGTCGCTTCGACGCGGTGAGCGCGGTGGTCAGGTTGGCGGGACCGGTGGCGTCACGGTACTGGACCGTGTGCCCGTTCGCGGACCCGTCGGCGACGAAGTACGCCACGGTGCCGTCGGCGGCGGCGGCGGGGAGCGTGACGGTGGACGCCGCGCCGGTTGACGGGATCGAGTAGATCGCTCCGGCGGTGATGTCCGTCGGTACCGAGTCGTTCGAGGCGAACGCCGGCGCGGCGAGCGTCGCGCTGATGTCCGAGTCCGCGTCCACGCCGATGCGCGGGCGGATCATCTCGACGAGGACGCCTTTCGTCGAATCGACCGCCCACACGCGCCCAGCGAGCGGACCGAGCGTCGAGGTGATGGTGACCGTTTGGTCGTCGGTCCAGTACACGTCCTTCAGGACGTCTGTCGAGGCCACGGCGTCGCCGCCGGTCGCGTTCGGACACCAGAAGAGCGTCAGCTCGCTACCGAGGTCGACGTTGACGTCCGCATCGGCAGAGGTCGCATCGACCTTATCGACCGAGGTACCGACGGGGATGAGCGTCGTCGCGCCCGACGTGATCTTGGAGACTTTGTTCGTCGACCGGTTGTAGCCGAGCTCGGCGCCTTGGTAGGCGACCTGCCCGGATGCGAGGGTGAAGATCTTGTACTTCCAGCGCACCTCGTTCGGCGCGCGGTTTCCGGCGAGTGCTGTCACTTGGCTGCCGCCTTTCCACTCACCGCAGCACGGCGAGCGATCTCAGCCCGCGCTTGCGCAGGCGTCATGACTCCGAGGATCTGCTTCGTCCCTTCGTTGCGGATGGCCGCTTCGGGGGGCGCGAGTCCCATCTGACGATCGAGGGCGAGCGCCTCGTCGGGAGGGAGCCGGCTCTCGACGCCTGGCTGCGCGATGGTCGGCGTCACCCCAATGGCCGCGCGCGCCGCGGCCACTTGACCCTTGGCGGTCGTGCCGCGAGGGAGCGACTTCACCGCGTCGCGCACGACGCCGAGCGGTTGGCGCTCGAGGAAGGCGACGACGTCCTTCGCGAAGTCCGGCCGGGAGGCCATGAGCTCGGTGCGCTCGGTCTTCTCCTCCTGCGCTTCCTTCCACGCGGTGAGCGACTGCACCGTGGCGAGGATGTTGAGGTGAGGGTTGAGGGCCGCGGAGGTCGTGGTCGAGGCTGCAGTCTTCGCGTCCTTCTCCTTGTCCTCCTCGTCGGACTTGTCCTCGGACTCCGCTTTCGCGTCCGTCTTGTCCTTGTCCTTGTCCTCGTCGCCGTCGGGCTCGTAGGCCGCGAGCGCCTTCTTTGCGCGTGCTGCCGCCTTCTCGTCCTTGCCCTCGGCAATCGCCTTGAGCGCCTCCTTCACTTCATCTTCATCCACGGCATTCTCCGTTGCCGCGATCATGGCGGCGGTTGTGGTTCGCGTCTCGCCCGCGACGAGCTCCGCAAACGTCTTCACTTCATCTGCGAGCTTCGCGTCGACGGCCTTCTGCCCGACGAAGATCGCCGCATCCAATCCCGCCGATCCGGCACCGGGACGGGCGGCGTCGACGAAGGCGAAGAACGTCGCGGCCATGTCATTGACCCCGGACAGGATCGCCGCTCGAGCCTCGTCGCTCATCGAGACGTGCGGGTTGCCGTCCGTCTTGCGCGAGCCCGACGCGATGAGCTCGTAGCCGAACCCGCTCGCCCGGTCGAACGCGGTCTGATCGACCGTGACCTGCAAGCATCCGATCGAGCCTACGATGCCTGTCGCGGGGACGTAGATCCGGTCCGCAGCGCACGCGAGCGCGTACGCGGCTGATGCTGCGACGCCATCGACGTACGCGCAGACCGCCTTGCCCTTGCTCTTGGCGCGTGTGCGGATCGCGCCGGCGAGTTCGAACACCCCGGCGACTTGGCCACCGGGCGAACTGAGCTTCAGCATGAGTGCGGGGCGACCGGAGGCGAGCGCGGCGTCGACGCGTTCGGCGATCGCCTCGTACGAATCCCAGCAAAACGTCTTGTGCTGCATCAGGGGCCCGCAGACCGAAACGACCGCGTAGTCGCCGTGGACCTCAAAGGGCTCGCTCGGACCCATGACGACCTCGAAGTCCGCGCCCCACCCGTCCGCGGTGATCGCGACGAGCCCCGTGGGCATGAACCGCGCGCGCTTCACGCGGCCTCCTGCTCGGCGTCGTCCTCGACGTCTACGTCGATCGCACCATCGCTATTGTCCGCGAGCACGGGTTCCCCGACGGCGACCGCTGTCACCGGGATCGCGTACTTCACCGTGACGGCGCTGACATCGAGCTCGACGCCCGTCCCTTCGAGCGCTGCCTTCATCGCGGTGATCGCGTTGGCGACCTGGCCCATCGCGGTCGCTTCCTTCGAGCGATCCTCCGGCGGGGTGACGTCCCATTCTACGAGCGCCGAATGCTCGAGCCCGGCCTCTCCCCATCGGTCGACGACCCACGGGGGGATCCCCTGCGTGTTGAGGGTGTATGCGAGCCCTTCGGCATCGCCCTTGATGAGGTCGTGCCGGATCGCGGCGTGGACGTCCGCGTTCGCGAACCCCGTCCCTCCGTCGACGAGGACCGTGCTCCCCGAGAGCGCGATCACCATGTCGCGGTTCGAGATCTCGATTGTCTTCGTGAAGCACTCCCAGCCGCGGCCATTCGACTCGAGCAGCTTGACGTCGTAGCCGGGTGTGAGGCCGAAGACGCTGTTGATTCGCCACGCCATGACGGCGCGGAACCAAGACTGCTTCTGTTTCTCGGCGGCACCTTGCGGTGCGACGGCGACGCGCGCGGGGTTGGCGAGTGTCGCCTCCCAGTTCGATTTGTAGAGCCGCGCGTGCTGCTTGTCGATCCACGACTGACCGATCGCGCGCCATAGTCCGTTCTGCCACGGCGCGACGCGTCCGCCGGGGAGATGAAGCACCCAGCGTCCCTGGCCGGGATCGATGGGGATCAGGCCGACGATTGAGACGTAGTACCAGCGCCCCTCGTTCCACCGATAGCGAAGGTTCTCCGGTTCGAGGCGAACGAAGACGGGGTAGTCGCGTCCCTCGACGGGCTCGAGGATGCCGACGGCGACGCCGAGGAGGATCCCGTCGGCGAGGAAATTGGCTAGCTCGGTCGGCGGGAACATCTCGTCGAAGACGGAGCGCACCGACTCGTGGCCGACCTCGAGTTGCTGGACGATCTCCGCCTCGCCCCGGAATTTCTTCGGCAAGCGAACGAGGCCGCCCGTGCGTGTGCCGAGGACGCCCGCAAACGTGCCATCCTTCCGCACCGACCGCATCAGCCTTCCCGCGCCGGAGAGGTCTCCCGTGTCGGCGAGGACCTCCGCACTCTCGAGGTCGGAGAGATGCCACCGCGTCTGGGTGATCGGCATCTGCGAGAGCTGACCGCCAAGGGCCTCTCGCATCCTGACCACACGCGGATCGTCGAGCGACGGCGCCGCGGGGTTCACGTTCCGTGACGCCACCGTGTAGGCGGAGATCCCGACGAGCGCGGCGATCTTGCGGAGCCAGCTCATCGACTGCGCCCCCACGTGGAAAGACCCTCCCAGGGATCGAGCGCGGGCCCGCCGTAGACGTCGTCCTCGTCGTCGCGGCTCGAAGCGGCGCCAGCGGCCGTCGTCGTCGTCGCTTCGGGGACATCGTCCTCATCCGATGAACCGTCCTCCGTGAAGCCCCAGATCGCGAGGCACACGGCGTCCGCGCGGTCCGTCGATCGTCCGAGCTCCTTCCGGAGCTCCTTCTTTCCGGTCGCCACGAATCGCGCGTTCTTGTCCGCCGAGAAGCTCGGCGCGTTGAGCTCTTGGGAGAGCTTGACGTCTTCGGGGATCGACCCGCCCGCGAGGAGCCACTTTTGGGTTTGACCCCAAAGCGCATCGCGAACCATGTCGTACTCCGGCGAGCCCCACATCTTCTTCCCGGACCGGACGGGCACGATCTCGAATTCATCGCGATGCGCGTCGACGTACGCTTCGAGCTTGCCGAGCACGCGCGCTCCCACGCCACCCTCGGCGTCGATGGCTACGCGCGGGATCGCGAGCTCGCGCGGCCGTCGGTGCGTCGCGATAAGATCGGCGATCATCGCGACGACCTCGTCTTCGCTCATCCCGCGCCGTGCGAGCACGGTAACGATGCGATTCCCGCGTCGGACGGCGAACGCGCTCTCGTCCCCGATCACGCTGTCGCCCGCGGGGTCCGCGCCAAGCTGCAGCACGCCATCGTCGTCGCTCTCGTCCCACGCGGCTTGCGCTTGGGCGATGAGGTCGAGGGAGATGATCTTCCCGTCGCGGTCGTGGACGAACTCCCCGCGGACGCGGACGCGATACGCGTGCGAGTCGACCCCGTACTCCGCGACTTTCTCTCGGATCCAGTCGGGTCCAGCGAGACCAGGGATCACCTTCTCGCCGCGCGCGTTCGGGGTCTCCTCACTCGAGATGTGGATCTTGTGGAACAGCGCCCCGTTCGTCGTGTGCGACCGGTAGAACTCGCCGTTCGTCCGCGTCGGGTTCGAGATGTAACACTTGCGGACGGTGCCTCCGGAGCCGGCGAGGGCGCTGTCGAGCACCTCAAAAAAACGGTCGTTGATCCCGCTCGCTTCGTCCGCGAGCACGAGGACGTTCGGACCGGAGATCCCCGCGAGCCCCTCGCCGTTCCGCGCCGTGATCCCCCACACCTGCCGACCGTCGTCGTCACGGAGTCCGGTGCGCGCTTGGACGTAGCATTGTCCCCCGACCGGGATCTTCGCCTCGCGGTAGAGCCGGCGGATCTCTTTCCAGATCACGTCGTCGATTTGCGACGCCTTCACCGCGGTCATCAGGACGCGCGCGCGATCGAACGAGCAGAAGAACCATAGGGCCGCGACGGCGAGCGCGGTCGACTTACCGCACTTGTGACCGCTCCGGACCGTCGTGTTCCGGTGGTCGCGGATCGACTCGACGATCTCGACCTGCGCGGACCACAGCTCGATCTGCAAGACGTCGCGCGCGAAGCCGACGGGGTTGCGCCGCCATCGCGTCGAAGGGAAGGTCGTCTCCCTGCTCGACAGCGCTACGGCATCGGCGACGGACGCGAGATCGGCGAAGAGCGACGGGCGCTGGCGCTCGCCGGTGTGCCGCTCGAGGTGCATCGCCTGCATCGGGGATGCACTCTGCCGAAGTCCGGATTACGTGGCGTTTGCACACTTCTTTTCAGAAGGGGGCTTACTGCATGATTGTCAACATCTTTTTGCCTTTGCTATCGCTCCCCTGAAGATTCTCCGAGACGTGCCGTTGAGTATGGGCATGAGCAAGCACGTCGCCGCCCTCGTCGCCCTCTCCTTCGCCGCAGTCGGCTGCGCGTCCTCTCCCGTCGCCGCGCCGGCGGACCGTCTCGTCTTCGCCATCGACGCTGGCTTCACCGCCGAGGAGCAAACCGAGATCCTCGAGGCGGCGGCTGACTGGAACGCGGTGTCGGAGCATCCCATCGCGCTCGACACGCACGCCGCGTGGCACGTCTCGCCGGCGACGAGCAAGGCTTGGACGGGGATCCACGAGCCGTCGAAGGAGCGTATCGAGCTCGTGTCGATCGCGAAGCTCAACGACGCGTGCTTCAACGGCGATGGCAAGGGCGCGTTTCGCACCGTCGTCCGTCACGAATTCGGACACGCGCTTGGCCTCCAGCACATCGCTGGCGAGGGGACGATGGCGCCCGGCCACGAGTGTGCGCAGCACGAGCTTTCGGCGGACGACATGGTCGAATGCCGCCGCGTCGGCGCGTGCCAGTGACGCGATCCGACCGCTTGGCGCGTCCCGACATGCTCGCGCGCGACGAGCGGCGCGCTGCGGTACACGGGCCGGGGGTAGTGCACCTCCACCGACCAGTCGAACCCGATCTCGCTGCAGTGGTCCTCGAAGACGAGCGCGGCGTCCGCGGCGTGGACGGCTTGCAGGGCAAGCTGCACCGTCAGCTCCGAGGTCACAACGCCTCCGTGTCGAGCTTGCGGAGCTCTCGCGCAACGGCTTCCGCGGCCTCAGGGTGCCCCGTGAGGCCTGCCTTGAGCGCGAGTTTGATCTGCTTCCAGATCGGGAGCCTGAAAATCACGATCCGGACGTCCGTGATCTTCTGCAGCTCCCGCAAGGTGAATGCGATCTTCGGCAGCATCCGCGCCTTTTCGAACGGCGTCGACGTGGGGTCGTCGCGCACCTGCTCCATCAGCCTCGCCGCCATGTCCTCGAGCATCATCGCCTTGTCGTAGGCGCCGCGGGGGATCTCCGACTTCGGGGCCTCGGACTTGGGCACCGCCTTGAGCGCCCCCTTTGCCGGCTCGACCCACTCCTCGGCCGGGATCCCAAGGACGCGCGCGATCGCCTCCCGCCGCTCTGACGCCGGGGTCGCCTGCCCGTTCATCCACTTCCCGAGCGTGATCCGGGATACGCCGAGCTCTTTCGCGAGCTGGATCTGCGTCTTCGACGATCTGGCCAACATCAGGGCCCCTCGACTTCGCATGCTCACACCTCAACGGTTACTTCAACTATTGGTATCCAGCTACGCGGTAACATTCGCTTTTTCGGTCAGGCTTTCGCGAAAAACTCGGC
>Ga0247674_1000020_pt1 | contig 29200 bp, 41 predicted proteins | sample CNK15_metaG_FD_183044 | JGI IMG/M metagenome (GOLD analysis project Ga0247674, IMG submission 183044) | Soil microbial communities from Purdue University Martell Research Forest, Indiana, United States - CNK15 | ecosystem: Environmental > Terrestrial > Soil > Temperate forest > Bulk soil...
GGGACCGGTCAACGATGAAGCGGGGATTGAATTTTCCCGCCAGCGGCGCGAATCCGGGGCCGCTGACGGGCTGGAGACGCCCCGGACGCCCGAAGGTAGCGCCCCGGTCGAAGCAGCCCCGGAAATCGCCCCGCTGAAGCGTGCGCTGGACGCCGATGCGGTCAAGGCGGGTGAGAAGTCGGCGGGTGACTTCGAACACGTCACGCGTGACAGCCTGCCTGAACAGCGCACGGCGGTAGAGAACGGTGTGAAGGGTGCCACTACCCTGTCGAAGTCGGATTACGATCTGGTCACGAAGCAGGCCGACCTGTTCAACAAGAAAGTCGTGCTGTTCAGACAGCGCAACGGTCGGCCCGGTGAACGGCTGGACGGCGCGGTGCTCCCGGAAGACGGCAACACGATCTACCTGAACGCGGACGCGGCGGGCGCTCACCATATGGTGGTGGTCGGCCACGAACTGGCGCACCAGATGGAGAAGGACGCGCCGCAGGTGTACAAGGCGCTGAAGGATGCGCTGTCCTCGCAGACCAAGGGTGGGCTTGAACGGTTCACGCAGTATTACGGTGAGTCGGGCAACCTGAAGAACCCGAAGTTTCGCAGCCGCATGACCCATGAGTTCATTGCCGATCTGGTGGGTAACCGGGCCGGTGAACTGAACACGTGGCGTCAGGTGTTTGCGAGCGTGGACAAGGGCAACCGGAGCATGGTCTACCGGCTGGCGGATTATGTGTCCCGTTTCATCGGCAAGCTGATGAACAACGAGAAGTTCAGGAAGTTCGCCACCGATGACATGGTGAACAGCCTGAACGACACGCGCACTGCGGTGCGTCGTGCGCTCGCGGATTACGCCAGTTCGCAGGGCATGGCCCGTATGCAGCATGAGGCTGAACAGCTTCGTGCCGCGAAGGCCAATCGTGGTGAAGAAGGTCCAAAGCTGGTGGAGCCGGTCAGGTCAGACCGTGTGGTGCATGATAGACTTACAGATCGGCTGCATGACCGCGCTTCCCCTGAACAGGTGAAGCCGCGTGAACCGGAGCCGACACAGGGCACGCAGCGCATGGAGCAAAGCGGTACGCCCCGCACTGAACGTGTCCGCGAATCTGGAGAACGCGATGAAAGGACCAAGCAGGCAGGACAACAGAACGAAGGAACAGGCGCTGGCAGAACTGCACCGGGAAATGGAAGTGGGGATGAGCCAACAGCCAGACCAGACGGACGGCTTGAACTCACCCACTGGTCAGGCAAAGCCGGTCTCCAAGACCTCGACCCCGCCAAGCACGGCACCGGCCTCAAAGGCGCAGAGCTAAAGCGGCGCGACCGTGACCCGGACAGCTACGTCAACCGGACGTATTTCGGACTGAACGTGGGTGAACCGGGCGGGTACGTGAAGGAGTCCGGGCTTGGCCAGCACAAGTACACGACCTCGGTTGAACCGTCGAAGCTGTACGACATTGGCGCTGACCCTGCCGGACTGTATCCGAAGGGTGATATCGGCCCGTATGCCGACCGACTCTCGATGTATGAGAAGGCGATCAGGGATGCAGGCTATCAGGGTTACTGGACAGCACACCCTTCAATGGGCAAAGTTGCGGCAGTGTTTGACAAGCTGCCGGTGGAGCATGCAAATGAAAGGACCACGCAAACCGCAGAACCAGCGCTCGCAAGATCAGCAGAGCGCAACGAAGAACGAGCCGCCGTTGAACAGACCGCCCGCGAACCAGCAGCACTGGGACGACGTGACGGCGGAACTGAAGGCGAAGTACCCGGATACACCCGACGCAGCTTGGGAAGCGATGGGAATGTAACGGTCAACGGTCGCACGGTCAAAGGTGAACAGGTCAGCCCGACACCTGAACGCCGTGCGGCACTTCAGGCTCGCGGAGTCAGTTCGCCTGACTACGTGCAAGTCTCTGGCAAGGAAGGCGCACAGGCTTTCCACGACGCCATCCTCGAATCAAAGATGCAGAACCCCCACGGGGCCTCTGTCCACGTCTACACGCCGGAAGAATACGCAGAGATGCGCACCTTCCTGACCGACGACGGCAAGGCAGGGGTGGCCATCAAGCCGGACGGCGATATCGTCTCGGTGTTCAACACGCCCGGTAGCGGCATCAAGGGTCTGACGGTCTCGGCACTCGACCTCGCTGTCCAGCATGGCGGTACGAAGCTGGACGCCTTCGACACGGTACTCCCACACCTGTATGCGAAGTCCGGCTTCAAGGCTGTGGCGCGCATGCACTGGAATGACGAGTACAGCCCGGAAGGCTGGGACAAGGGGCAGTTCGAACAGCACAACGGCGGCGAGCCTGACGTGGTGTTCATGGCCCACGATCCTGAAGGCGTGGCTGACTACCAGCCGGGTGACGGCAAGCTGGTCACCGACTACGATGAAGGCGTGCGCTTGCAGGACGAAGCTGTTCAGGATGCTCACCCGTCCGAAGGGGAAGCAGGCACCGCCAACCCGCTGTCCAGCGAACCCTCGGTGCGCCGGTCAGGGGAACGGGCTAACTACCTCGGCCCGATGGACCCGGCACAGGAAGCCTCGGCCCGTGCGGTCGGCATGTTCGCCCCGAAGAAGACCTACAAACAGGTCATGCAGGAAGCCAGCAAAGACCTCGGCAAGAAACTCCAGCAGGGTATCGCTGACCAGTTCGCGCCGATCCGGGAACTGGACGAGAAGGCTTACTGGCTGTCGCGGCTGTCCAAGGGTTCGGACGGCGCACTTGAGGCAGCGCTGCTGTATGGCGCACCTGTGATCCGCGATGGCGTCTATGACGTGGACGTGCATGGCAAGGGCTTTGCGAAGATCATGGCCGATCTGGACGGCGAGCATAACCGGTTCCTGCTGTGGGAAGCGGCGCATCGCGCGGAAGACCTGAAGGCGGAAGGCCGGGAGAACCTGTTCACCGATCAGGATATCTCGGCACTGAAGACCCTCGACCAGCCGGACGCCATGCACCCGAACCGCGCGCAGAAGTTTGCGCAGGCGCGGCGCGAGTATCGTGACTTCAATGAAGCGATGCTCAAGATCGCACGGGACTCCGGGATTCTCTCGGATGAAGACTACAGGCTGTTCAGGGATCAGGCCTATGTACCGTTCTACCGCGTCATGGAAGGGGGCGACGCGGCGGTCCCCGGTGGCGGCAAGTCAGCGGGGCTGGTCAACCAGTATGCGTTCAAGAAACTGAAGGGGGGCACGTCCAAGCTGAACGAAGACCTTCTGGTCAACGTGCTGGGTAACTACTCGCACCTGCTGGGCGCAGCAGCCCGCAACCGCGCCGCCAAGGCAACGATGGATGCAGCGGAAGCCGCTGGCATCGCACATCAGGTTCCGGCAGCGGCGGCAGGCAAGGGCAGCGTGGCCGTCCGCGATGGTGGCAAGGAAGTGCACTACTACATAGATGATCCGCACCTGCTGGCGGCAGTGTCGGCCATGAGTCGGCAAGTCCCCGGCTGGATGAAGCCGCTGTCCACGTTCAAGCGCGTGCTCACGCATGCGGTGACAACGATGCCGGGTTTCAAGGTCCGCAACCTGATCCGTGACTCGATCAGTGCGCTGGCTGTGGGCGACCTCTCCCCGAACATCGCGAAGAATCTGGTGGAAGGGGCGAAGGGCACGTCGAAGAAGTCCCAGACCTACGCGTCAATGCTGGCCTCGGGCGGCATCATCCGGATGGGTTCGATGCTGGAAGGCAACGAGGCCTCGCGGGCGCACCGGCTGATTGAGAAGGGGGTACCGGCCCACACGATTCTGGACAGGGGCATGACCGACAAGCTGTTCGGTCAGGCGCGTGACCTCTACCATGCCTATCAGGAACTGGGGGACCGCTCGGAAAACATCAACCGGGCTGCGCTCTACCAGCAACTGATCAAGCAGGGCAAGTCGCACGCGGAAGCCTCATTCATGGCGCGTGACATGCTGGACTTCTCGATGCAGGGCAACTGGCCGGTTATCCGTTTCCTCACGCAGTCTGTGCCGTTCATGAATGCCCGCATCCAAGGGCTGTACAAGCTGGGCAAGGCAGCGGCATCGAACCCGCTTCGCGTGGGCGCGGTGGTCGGCTCCGTCATGATGGCCTCGCTGGCACTCCAGTGGGCCTATCAGGATGATCCCGACTGGAAGAATCGCGAAGACTGGGACCGGGATAACTACTGGTGGTTCAAGATCGGCGGCACTGCGTACCGTATCCCCAAGCCGTTTGAAATCGGCGCGGCGGGCACCATCGCGGAACGCACGGCTGAACTGATGATGGACAAGGAAATGACGGGCAAGCGGTACATGGGGCGCGTGGTAGACATTCTCGGCCAGCAGTTCGCGCTCAACCCGACGCCGCAGATCGTCAAGCCACTGGTGGACGTGTACGCGAACAAGGATGCCTTCACGGGCAGGCCGATTGAGAATCAGGCCATGCAGGCGCTCCAGCCGGAAGACCGGTACGACGCGCACACCAGCATGACCGCACGCTTTCTCGGCCAGTTGGGTCTGCCTGATCCTGTTCAGTTGATTCAGGGCCGGTATCAGCAGCTTTCCCCTGTCCAGATGGAGTCGCTGCTGCACGGCTACTTCGGCTCGCTGGGGGCGCTGGCGCTCGGGGTCACGGATGCGATTGCACGGCCTGCAACCGGGCAGGCGTCGCGTCCGTCCATGACGCTGGCAGACCTGACGGGCAACGCAGCGGAGACAATCGGCACGAAGCCCAGCCGCTATGTCTCGGCCATGTACGACAATCTCCAGCACATCGAACAGGCTTACAACTCATACCACACCTACCTGAAGACCGGGCAGGTGGACAAGGCGCGGGCGGAACTGGCCGACAACCGGAACCTGATCGCGTCGTACAGCATGGCGGAAGCCGCCAAGCGGACTATGGGCAAGCTGTCTGTTCAGGAGAAGCGGATCGTCAATGATGAATCGCTGTCGTCAGCGGAGAAGCGGGACCAGCTAACCGCGCTCACGAAGAAAAAGAATGCGCTGGCGCAGAAGATCGCGCAGCGTGAACTTGACGTGTCACAACGCTGAGTGAAGGGTGGGTCACTGTCCAGTGGCCCACTCCACCAGCTTCACACCTGCCGCCGTAATCAGCCCGATAACGAACAGATCAAAGACGGCTTCACGGATGGTATCCATGCACTTCTGGCACGACGCCAGAAAGACCATGAAGGCCATGAACAGCACCACGATCAAGACCTTCACGGCTTCCACATCAGACTCCCTGCGGTATCATTGCCGACATTTCAACCATATACTCCCAGCGCGGATTGTCCAGTGCCGGTGCCCGGTGCCGGTCGTGCGCAAACTTCCACACCGTGCCGTCATCACAGCGAGCGTACAGCGTATCATTGGCCCCGCGCCACGATTCGAACATGCGACGCTGAACCTTCCCGTACCTTGTAGCTTCCAGTTCCTTGATCTTGTTGTCCATGTTGATCAGTGCCTGACTGGCCTGCGTATGCTGGGTCAGCAGGTTCGCGCAGAGCACGCGCAACTGGTCAAGTTCAAACAGCCCAGCCCCCTGACACGTGTTGATAATGCTGTTCACCATCGGATTGGTCATATAGGCGTTGCGCAGGGTCTGCTTCGCCTGTTGCAGCGATTGCATCGTCTCCTGTTCAGTCGGGGTGAAAAACGTTTCAATGGCGTGGGGTGCTTCGAGAGTATTGGTTTGCATGTTCTTCACTTCTGGTAGAAGGTTGCGTCCATGCCGTCGGCCTTTAACGGCAACCCGGTGTAGCCCGGTTGTGGCTCACACATGAGGTTTTCAACAAACTTCACGCCGACACTTTTCTTCCGTTCGGCCTTATTCTTGTGGTCTGGAGCATAGAGTTCAGCTTTCCAGTCAAACGGTACTTCCAGCACAGGTTCATCGTGCACGCTGAACACAATCGGTAAGCCTTCTTCCTCGATCCTGAACAGTGCGTTGGTCAGGTTGTCAACGCCGTTGGCCTGCGTGCGGTTCTCAAACAGCTTACCCCCATAGGTCCGGATGGTGCCCCATTGATGGGTGTACTGGTTCACACCATCGAACGCAATCTGGTAGCACGAAAACTTATCGGACCACTCAAGCCGCGCGTTCGGATAGCACAGCCGCCTGCCGGACGGCAGAACCTGCCACAGCGAGCCGCCTTCGTACTCGAAACCATAACGACGCTGGATATCGCCATCACGGTCACGCATCCATTCCCACATTTGCACCGGCTCGCCGTAGTCGATGCAGTCCATTGCTTCATCGTTGGTGCGGTACCAGTTGCGGGCGACACGCGGGGAAGCCTTGCGCCACGTGCGCACAATCGGCAGCAGTTCGTATTCCTCCAGACCCTGTTCAAGCGCACCCATAGTAATGGCTGCATTTGGCCCCCCTTGGTACTGGAAAGCGAGTTCGGAAATCTTGCCCTTCTGGCGCAAGTCTGAACGCTTGCCATCCTTCATGCAGTCTTCCAGCGGCACGTCAAACATTTCGCTCGCGGACGCTTCATAGATCAGTCCGTGTGTTCTGAACACTTCCATGCGCCATTCTTCCTGCGTGTCCCATGCCCCCAGCCGACCCTCGATAGCAGAGAAGTCCGCGATGATGAAGCGGCAACCCTCGGCGGGAATGAACGCGGTACGGATCAGTTCCGAGAGCACCGGCAGAATGTCTTCCCCAAACATCAGGCGCAGCATTTTCAGCTTGCCTGCCTTCACAATCTCGCGGATCAGGGCCAAGTCTTTCAGATGGTTCTGCGGCAGGTTCTGCACCTGCACGATCCGTCCTGCCCAGCGCCCGGTACGCGGTGCACCGTAGAACTGCAACAGCCCGCGAATGCGGCCATCCTTGCAGACGGCGCGCTTCATCGCGTGGAACTTCGATACCGATGACTTGGCCAGCTTCTGGCGCAACTCCAGCACGCGGCGGATTGTGCTGTCCAGCGCAGCATCCCCCAGCAGTGCCGTGACCGTCTTCTTGTTCAGGTCCGTGATCCGCTTCTTCTCGGCTTCCGTGCGGTCTACCGCCCAGTCATCACTCGCCAGCTTCTCGCGTTCCTTGTCTTCCTCGGTCTCGGCCTCATTCAGCCACTTCAGCAACTGTTTGACGCTGTTCGGATTGGCGATCCCCGTCAGGTCAATGATCTTCTGGACCAGTTCGCCCTTGATAATCTCGTTGATCCGGATGGCGTTTTCCACCAGTTCCATGTCAACGCGCACGCCCCGGTCATTGATGCGCTGGTCCATTGCCCACGCGCGCCACTGCCGGTTCTGCATGTTGTATCTGGACAGACGCTGGTACAGCCCGCGCTCGGCTTCCACGTCCTGTTTGTTGTAGACCTTGTAGTCCATCCACAGCAGACGGTTGTGGCTGGGCAGGTTCTGCTTGCGCATGCCGTTTTTCTTCGTCGGCTTGCACGGCTTGCAGAAGTACAGCATGGCCTTCCTGCCGTCGATCTTCTGGTGCTCCATGCCCAGCACGTCGGTCTGCTTGCCCAGTGAACCGGGCAGGCCCAGCGACAGCCCCAGCACCATCGTGCAGGCCCACTGGACAGGATCGCAGTAGATGCCGAAGTGGTTCAGGATGGCCTGCCGTTCGAACCCGGCATTGAACGCGTGCTTCAGCACAGCCGGATCGGTGAGCATTTGCAGGAACCGGTCGGGCACCTTCTCCCCGCACTCCACGTCCACCTGCTGGACAGGCTCGTCATCTACCGCGAATGACAGCAACTGGATTCTGAACGAGTCGTCCTCGCAATAGCGATAGTGGCCGACCTTGTTCAGGTCAGCCTCGCAGTACGTCTCAACGTCAACGTACAGGTGCGCCCGTGGCTTGCCGTACAGCAGGTGCCACAGCAGGTGACTCGGCAGTTCCGGATTCTTGCTCATTGTTTTATGCTGTGCGGAATGAGTTCTGCCAGACTGAGGAACCAGCGTTCGGTCTGTGCCAAGGCGTCTTCCATGTCGCGGGCCTGCACGCCATAGCGGTGCGCGATCCGCCCGTGATAGACGTTGTACAGGCCCGGAGCAACCGCCACCACTTTCAGGTCACCAAAGCGCTCGTCATGGACGATCAGGGTCTCCTGTCTGAACTGGACAGGGCGCGGCCATGCACGGTTCGAAGTCCAGTCGTGGAAGCGCAGGCTCCAGTCGGACCAGCAGGTAAGCGCCATCAGCGGGTGGCACACCAGATCGTGCACGATGGCCCAGCCCACACGTTCCTCGGCATTCGCGCAGGCAGTGCGGGGATCGGTTCTCATGACAGGCGCATCCACGGGAAGAACAGTTGCATCACGGCCCGGAACATCACGAAGCCACCCAGTTGCATCATGACGATTGAACTCATGCCAGTTGCTCCTGCCGGTAGATCATGTCGATCTGCAACTTCTTCAACTGGTTATTGCTGACTGCCCATGACAGCGGATCGGTGATGCGCGTGCCGGACTTCGGCTTCACGTGGATGACGCCAAGGTATTCGAGAATCACCAGCGCTTCACGCAGCAGCGTGCGCGAGACCTTGTAGTGCTTGGCCAGTTCAGACTGTGGCGGCAGGCGTACACCGACACCCAGTTCAATCACCAGCTTGCTGAGACTGTCCAGCAGTTCAGCGTGACGTTGCGTGCTCATATTGGTAGCTCCATCTGTTCAGGGCAGAAGTAGTTCAGCTTAGAGGCGTTCACTTTTTCGGGTACAGCCCGCAGATTCCAGTGAACATGGAGTCCGCATACTCTCGGATGACGCAAAGCTATTATGTGATCAACAACGTGCGGCTGTCCAGTTTCGTAGGTTAATCGTGCAGCTTCATCGTAGACCTTTCGAATCTCCCGAAAGTCGGCCCACGGTGGTGTCGCCAGCAGACGCTGGACAACCCAGCCGGACGCGCGCCATGAAGCCGGTAGCCGGTGCAGTTCACCCGCCATGATCCGGCGTCGTGCCCACGCGTGCCGCTGCGCGCCGAACGAGTATCGATTTGATTTGATTTGTGCAGAGAGTCGAAGCTGTTTCATGGTCGCCCCGCATGAGCCGGTCGTGTCGCACCACGTTGACCGTGAGCCAGTAGAGATACCGGCCACGGGCCTTGTCGCTGTCAGTCACGCTGTGCAGATAGCGGTATTCAACTATCTGGTACAGGGCTGAAAACAGCCGTTCGTGAAAGGCGTTCATGCGAGTTCCCTCACGCCAACCCGACCCATACGGTACAGGCCCGCCATGGAACGATCGGTTGAACGACGGGGCGTGGAGACCGGTACGTGTGGGGTGTGGGGCAGTTGCGCGCGGGCTTCCGCCAGTTCAAGGAAGCTGCGGGTGATGCTGTCATGGGCTTCCCGCAACTGGTCCTGCCAGCGCTCAAGCGAACAGCGCAGGTGGGACTGCTTCTGCTTGCTGCGGTTCGGGCGGTCGATTTCAAACTGGACAGCCTGTATCCGGCGCGTGATGACCTCGGCGCGGAAACGGGAGTTCTCCAGTTCAACCGTCAGGCTGGAAATCAGCTTGTTCAGTTGAGTACGATCCATCAGCTTGAGAGAGTTCATAGTTAGGGTCTTCAAAGTCTGCGTCACCCGGCATCCTCGGTGTGCCGTCAACGCGATACCAGCAGAACCGTGATCCCCGCCTGTGTGGCGGTCTGTCTGCTGTCCATTTACAGCCCCACTGGTACCCGGTACAGGTGCAGTGCTCCTGATTGCCCCGCTCCCGTGTCCAGTTCTTTATCACCCGGAACTTCGTGCCGCCGCAACCTTCGCACTTGCGCGGCCTCAGATACTGGTCCGGGTGCATGTTGAACACCGCGCGTTTCTTGCACTTCTCCTTGCTACAGCGCACATGCCAGCGTTGACGCGCCCGGACCAGCACATTAACCTCCCTCGATCAGGTCTCTCACCCAGTAACCTGCCAGAAGCAGCAGGGCCACCAGCACAAGGTAGGCTTGCAGCTTCATGACAGGAACTTCTTGCGGTCGGGTTTGGCGGGCTGGACATTGAAGCCGACGTTCATGCGGGCCTCAAGATTCCGGCTCTGCATGGCCAGCTTGTAGCCGGACTGGAAGCCGACCCATGCAGCCTGCGTCTTGCGGTCGAAGAAGCTGCCGCTGGCCGTCGCCGTGGTGTCCATGCCGTCACGTTCCGCCATCCACAGGAACGTCCGGCGCTGGTCCTTCAGGTCTTCTTCCTTCAGTGGGTCCGGTTTCGCGGCATCAAGCCGGACTGTCGCCGCCTTGTTCAGCCCGTCACGCAGGCCCTTGATCACGGTCGCCGGATGCACGTCGTTATCCAGTTGCTGGCGGGCCATTTCCACGGTGTCCAGCAGAATATTGGCTTCACGCATGTAGGCTGTGGACCAGCGCCCGATGATCATGCACTCTTTCAGCCATACCAGCCGGGACCGGTCGGACTCGCTCGCCAGTTCGATCAGCTTTATGCGTTCATCGTGATCAGACATGGCTGGTCTCCGGGACGTACAGGCGCGGGCACAGGTTACCGGGCAGATACAGCGGGTGGGCCGGTGAGCCGTCCTTGTTCAGCTTGAGTGCGTAGAGGTTGTACTGCTTGCTGATGGCACTGACCACAGTGCGCGCGTGGCGCTTGATGCCGGGGTGCAGCGAGCCGTGGCCCACGATGATCTTCGTGCTGCCCTTGGCCCCGGCCACGGCGCGCTCGACGTGGACCAGCAGATCAGCGCTGGCCTGCCGGACGAGCCACGAATACATCAGCATGGGTTCAGTGGCGCGAAAGCCGACGAGATTGATCAGGCGCACGCCGTCATAATTCCAGTAACGGGCGTAGGCCATGCAGCGTTTGGTGGTGGGATCGTCTGACTCCGAGTCAGCGGTGCTCGGGTTCAGAAGCAGGAAAGTGCAAATGCTTGGCGTCAGCGTTTCCGACCATACGCGTTGCAATTCCCAACGCATACGCCGGTCATCCGACAGGATGGCGGTGCGTAACATTTTTTGTTCTCCAGCTTGAGAGAGTGTGCTGCTGACCGCAGCATATACTGCGGCCATGCAAAAGTCTAGTGTTATTCAGACAACTGCTGCGCCACGGTAAAACTTGCGTCGCGGCCATTCACTACTGCACCCGGCTGCGGGTCCGTCCCCCATTCATTCAGGTATTCGCGCCAGTACACCTTGCCGCCCGGTGCGTAGAAGCCCCAGTCCTGTACCCACGGACCCATGATAAACATGGTGGCGGTCTGTTCAGTAGTACTGATTTCCACGATCTTGTGCCGGTCGGTGGCACGCCGGTAGATCACGTCGCCCGGTCGGCGCACGAAGTCTTCAAACAGGGTGTCGTCCAGTTCCGGGGACTGGTCCTGACTCTCGGGCATGCGCTCCACGAAGTAGCCAGACAGCACCACGCTGATCGACTCGGCGGGGTGATCGTGCAGGTGCCGGTCCACGTCAGCCGACTGGTAGACGTGCACGCGGGCCGACAGCTTCTGTTCAACCGCGTCTTTCGGGTTCGGTGTGACCCAGTAGCGCTGCTGGTAGCCGCGCAGGTGAAAGTACGGCGTCAGGGTGGCACGCTTGATCAGAATGTCAGCGAGCGATCCGAGAGGGGGCTTGCGCAGGCTCATTGCTCGTCTCCATCGTGGTAGGTCACGTCACGGTCAAACTGCTTTTTCGACATGATGGCCAGCGTGCCGTGGCCGGGACGGCGCACAGACGGCATGAACTCGCCGGTATGCGTATTGAATATCGGCGGAAAGTAGTTCTCCGTATAGTAGCGGACGCCACGCTCCAGTTCCTTCTCGCCACCTTGGTAGTAGCCGGGGCGGGGATTGTGCCTGATGCGGAGTTTCTTGCTGTTCAGTTGGCGACCGCGTTTGGACTTGCTGACGATGCGTTGGGACATGGTGGCTGCTTCCTCTAGGGGTGATTCAATGACACGGAAACGCTCTATCTCGCCTATCTCAAGTGGCAGCAGAGATTCCCGTGGACGCCAGATACGACACACTACAAACTGTCCAGTCTCCCACGAACGGGCTACGGCGGCGGCAACGATTTCGTCATCCATCCCGTAGTCAGCCACGAGAAGCGGGATATCGGTGCTGGCTTCCTCAAGCCACACCTTGTCAATGTCAGTGTTATTCATCGCCGTCATCCGGTTTGATGACCAGTGTGCCGGTCACCGACAGGTTGGCCCTGATGTACACCATCCAGCCTTCCTTGCCTTCCAGCGGGTACGCGCGACCGACCTCGGTCCACTGCGTGCCTTCCGTTCCATTGCGCTCGTTGCGCCACGGGCTGGCCAGCAGCACCTTGTACTTCGTGCCCTGACCCTTGCCCTGCTGCCGCCGTGGGGCTGGGCGGGCCACCTGTTCAAATTCTTCGTTGCTTTCCCTGACTGGGGGAAGGAACGGGTCATCGTCCGGTGGTGGGACTGGACGCCCCTGTGATTTAGCCTGTTTCATAGCCGTGTAAGTTGAAGGTGGATAATCCAGATCACGGCGGTCATGCGCCATGCGGTCTGTGAAAGCGTGGGCACGGTCGTGAAGCGGAGCACGCGCCGGATATCCCTGAACAGACCGATGCTGAACAGGATCAGCATGAGCCACAGGAAGTGTGAAAGGCTGAAGATAGAGGCGATCATTTTAACCAGTCCTTTTTACGTTGATATTCAGGGCCACGCGCAGCGTCACGCATGTGGTCGTAGGCTTCCTTGGTGCCGCTGATGAACAGGCGCTGGACAGCTTTTTCAAGAATCAGCGCTGCGCCGATCAGCACACCACGCTTGACCAGCACATAGTCTTCCGGGCTACCCGGCCACGGATCGGGTTCAGTGGGCTGCGCCATTAATCACTCTCCAGTCCCGGTACTCCTGCACCGTCATCACTTCCTCGGGCCGGAACTTGCGGGCGGCATCCGGGACATAATGGTCAACGATGACCTCGGCCATCACGTAGGCGTTGCCGTCCTCAAACACCTTGTGTCCAGTCACCCGGTAGGAGAACGTCTTGTTGTCCACGTCCTCATTGACCTTGGTGATGCAGGAGCCTAACGGGAACAGTTGCGCCAGCGCGATGACGGTCGCCGCGTGGGCTTCTATCAGGCGGTTCGTGCTGACGCTGATGTTCATGCGTAGCATCATTTCCCGGTTGCGCTGCTGGATGCTGCGCGGGTCTTCGCTTTCTTCCTTGCGTGGTCTTCCGGCTGTCATGTCAAACCTCCTGAACTTCGATCTTGCCGCTATCGACAAGTTGCTGAATGACGGGTGCGATCCACTTCTTCATGGACAGCACGTATTCACTGCTTGGAAACGCCCCCAACAGCCTGTTCAGTTTGTTGAACAGTGACACCCATGCGTCAACCCGCTCGTCGCCTTCCTTGAGTTCGGTGGCAAGAATCCAGTTACCCAGACCTTGCAGTTCTTCAGGAAAGCTGAAGTGAAAGATCGCGTAGCTTTCATCCTTCGGCAAATCTTCCGTGAACATAAACAGCTTGTGATCGCGCAACGCCGTTTCATCGAAGTGCGTGCGGTTCGGCCCGCCCGTGCGTGTCAGGATGGCAATCTTCCAGCCTTCGGCCTTGTTCTGCGGCCTGATGAGAGTGGCATCCCGATAACGCACGATCTGGTTCTGGTCCATGTTCAGGATGGCCAGCGCCATTTTGGAATACGGGTTCTGTCCGACGACCAGTTCATAGAGAGAAGACATTTTGTTCCTCCTTGGTGATGCTGTTGTAATGCTAATCCTACTACAACAAAACTGGACAGTCAAGAAAAAGGGCGACTCATAGCCGCCCTTCTGCCCACGTTAACGCGCTACTGTTCAGTCAAGAAAGCGAGCACGGCGACTTCCGCTATCCGCCCGGTCATCGCTTCTAGCACGGCGGCTACCATCAGCATCGTCGCCATCCCGATCACGGCCACGGCCACGGTCACGGTCGCGCCCGCCGCGTCGATTGCCTGCGCGGTCTCCATCATCGTCGCGGTCGTTGCCTTGCAGTGCCTTGTCCACGCCTTCCACGCTCCCGAACTCGCCTGCGACCTTATCCGGGTCTTGGACAGCGTTGCCGAACGGATCGTCCTTCGCGCTGAACTGCAACGCCTTCCAGCGTGAGGATACCCCACGGTTTTCGTTGTCATATCCGAAGATGTCCAGTTTGATGTAGCCCCAGTCGCCACTCACCCAGTCCGTCGCGTATCCGCTGTCCAGCGGAACCTGCGAATTGGGCTTGTACAGCAGCGGCGGCTGGTCAATCTCGGCACGGGTGCTGATGTACATGCAGCCCGGAGCGCGCGGATCACCGTCATCGTCCGTTTCCTTGTCGCCGTCCAGCAGACACGTGGCGAACTTCGGCAGTACCTTGCCGAACACTGTTTCCAAGGCGTGGTCAATGTGGTCTTCGATGAAATCGAGCATCTTGCCGTCGCTTTTGTCGATCAGGGCGACGACCGAATATTCCTCGACGTTGTTGCGTTTCTTGTTTTTGCGCGCTTTGAAACCGTTGAAATACGAGAGACGCACGGGTCCGAAAATCACGGTGCTGCCGGACTTCGTTTGTGCCTCGACCACCATCAGCTTCAGCGTGCCCTTGCCGTCGCGGTCAACTCCATCGAAAGGTGCTTTTGCCATCATTATCTCCAAAGGTTCAGTTCACAAGAGGTTCAAAGGTTCATTCCTCAACTTCAAACCCTTGTCCAGCCGCATCCTGTGGCGGTGTGTACACCGCACGCGGATCGGACTCGGGCACCAGCACCGGTTTGCCTGCCGGTTTCACGATCAGGGAACCCAGCATGCGCTCCAGTTTCTTTGCGCCATGCACCAGCGCAGTCATTTTTGTGATTCCCAGCAGCTTGCGGGGTTCGTAAATCTCCGCTTCGCTATAGCCTTCCATGCGCAGCATACGCGCAACACGTGCGTTATCAGCATACTTCCTGTTGCTGCGTCCTTCAACCAGTTTCCAGCCCTTCACCGGCCTGCCTCGGGCGGCGCGCTCCTGTGCCCACGCCTTCAGGTCAGCCGCCCACTTCGCCAGATGGTCAGCCTCGGGCAGCACGTCTTCCACTTCCCGGTCAGTCATCAGGGCGACTTCCTTCGCATACTTGGCCATGTCCAGTCTCGCGTCCGCGCGTGCGCGGCAGTTGATCTTCGCCTTGCAGAAGCGGCACGTCTCGGGATCACTGGCATCGAACTCCACCGGCTCCAGCGTGTCACCCGTGAGTGACTCCCAGACCTTCGCGGCCACGGGAGCCAGCACCCGGTCTGCCCAGCGCAGTAGCTGTTCAGTGCTGATAATCCATGTCTTCACGTTGCCGATGCGCGGCTGGTAGACAGTGATCCTGAACTGTTTGGGCTTCAGGCCCATTGCCACCAGCTTCTCCCAGACGCCCAGCGAATACAGCATCGTCTGTTCGTTGTCCTCGACGTGCACCAGCACACCCTTGCCGTGCTTGTAGTCGTTCACGTCCGCGACTGCATCCCGCAGGAAGTAGCACCAGAAGTCCGTCGTGCCGAATCCTTCCGGTACCCAGCGCGAGAAGTTCACCCGTTCCTCGACACCATGCAGGATGAACTCGGAGCCGAACGCTTCTACCGCTTCGATCCGCTCCATCACATAGGAGACGTACTCCTGCACGTGGTCCTGCATGTCCACGGGGAAGTCTTCTTCCAGCTTGTCCAGTTCACGCGCTGCATTCTCGTGGTCTGGTTCGGGGAATATCTCGCAGTTGAACAGCACGATATCGCGCCGCTTGTTCTCCATCCACTGATCGACCGTAATACGCTGCGCAATGCACTCAGACGCCATCGTGTGGGCGCGAGTGCCTTCCGCACTGTACTCGGTGGCCATGTCGGGAAAGTGCGCTTCCATCCACGCTGACGCGGTGCAGTTCATCCAGCGGTGCGCGCCGGACGCGGACAGCTTCGCGTGCTCGCGGTCAATGGCATGAACATCGTCCAGTTCACGATGGACAGCCTTGCGTACCGGGACAACGGTGATGGGGCGCACTTTCATGGCTTAAAGAATGTCGTCCGACGTTTTGTAGCCCGTGCCTGACGGCTTGTAGTCAGGATCAGGCATGCCGTCCTCGTCCTCGGGGCGGAACTCGGGGTCAACAGTACCCGCGTAACCCATGCCCAGTTCGGGCGGCATGCCGTTCACCCGCTCGCCGTTCACCCGCTCGCCGTTCTGCACAATCCGGGACTCAATGTCCTGTGCACGTTCGCGCTGGACAGAGGAACCGGGCAGCGCCATCGCAATGATCTGGTCAGCCATGTTGTTGATCACGGCCAGCACGCGGTGCGCTGCGTTGCCCGGATCGTAGGTCTCGCAGCCGATCAGCACGCCGCGCATGTCCAGCTTGCCTTGCTCGCCGTCCTCGCTGATGTTCTGGATGATCTGGAAGACGGCGGAACCGTCCGGCAGCTTCATGTCCTCGGTGACGACCTTGGCGGGTGTAATCTCGTCACCCGCAGCCGTGGCGGCGCGATGGTATTCCTCCAGTTCACCCAGCTTGACCAGCGCCAGACTGAAGGCGACGTTGCACTGCTGTTCGAAGCAGTTGGGCACATGGGTGTACTGGCTCTGCTTTTCGATCCTGATGCCGGTGTGCAGGTCCAGTTCGCAGACCACAGCGGTGCCTTCTTCCGGATTGTCCAGTGTGATGAACCGATAGTCTGCTACCAGCAGCTTCAGTTCGTCGGGAGAGATTGTCATGGTGTCCTCTGTTCAGGGGAGAAGTGTACGGTTTGTATCCACAGGTACCGTACAACCTGCCTTTTCCCCGCCGTTGTGAACCTGCCAACCGATAACAGGTGGCGGGCTGGATTCAGTGCTGCTTAGTCCAGCGCGCGGCGGCGCGACTTGCCAGCGCCTTCCACGATAGCCTTGATGGCTTCATACACCTTGACACGGACCGCTGCGGACTTCTTCTCCAGACCGCTGATCGACTCGGCACCCGTGTCGCTGATGATGGCGATGGCCTTGTCCTGATCATCGTCCGACTCGATCTTCGACGCGAGTTCGCGAATCTGGTCAACCGTGTAGTCCGGGCCTTCGTCCGCACCTTTCTCGTCCTTGCCTTTCTCGTCCGCACCCTTGCGGCTACGGCCACCCTTGCCGGACGATTCCTCGGCCTTGCCCTCGACTGCGGCTTTCTCTGCCGACAGGCCAAGGAAGGCCGATGCAGCCTTGAACACTTCAGCTTGGCTCTCGCCCGTGAAGGTGATGGAAATGGTCATGGTAGTTCTCCAGTTATATGGAATTGATTACAGCTTAGGGAAGTAGCGCTCAGGTGCGCAGGGTAGTCTGCTGTCCAGACGGATCAGCAGGCATGGGGGTACGCGGGCAGTCAGCAGCCACGGAGACAAACATGGCACGCAGGATGATGCCCCACGCAATGAAGGCGACGGCGAAGGAGATAGCCCACGTCGTGGGTCTGATCTTAAACATAGGTTCAACTCGCACAGGTTCAGGTTCACAGGTTCAAGGCAGGCGCTGCACCTATCCGCAGCTTTAACGTGGCTGGTCGCAACTCCAGCTACTCCACAGTATGCTGTTCAGCACATCGGACGCACTGAACCTCGCCGTGGTATGAGTAAGCGTTTTATCCGCTGCCCTACGCGATGTTCGACCGGGCAACCCCAGCAGCCATAGTCCGTGCTACCACGCGACTACCCGCCAGTCTTACGCTTGCTACTTATTCACCGCACCGACTGTTTCTCAGTACAGCGCCTGCATTGAAGCTGTCCATTTGCTGCTGAACAGCTTCAATTCAGGCCCGATCCATTCAATGCTGGTCTGCCCAGCGATATCAAGTGCGCCTTGGTGTATTCCGCTCGACGGGTCAGGTTGAAAGCCTTCCGTACCGGGTTAATCAGCGCGACGCACTTTACGGCCTGTCACCTGAACGGATCGGTAGAAGGGCGCGGTCTGGCTTCCGCCGTGTCCCGCCAGCAACTGAATGCCGTGCCCTTTTATCGAAGCGCTCTGACACTCTGCCGGGGCCGAAGCCCCGGTTTCGTGTTCTCTCCCGCCCCTGCTACTTCACGTGCTGCTGATGTACATACTACACGATCCGTTCAGACATGCAAGCATGAAATCAACTGATCGACGCGCTCCCGCAACACGACCAGACGATCCTCGGCATGCGTGATCACGGAGACGACGCGCGAGACGCCCGGTTCCGGCGACGGCGGCAGCGCTGTGCCCTGCTGGCTGACCGACCGTTCTTCCATAACCGTGACCAGCCGTACTTCCAGTGCACCGATTGTCAGGTCCAGTCCGTTGACGACAGCGTTGAGCCTGTTCAGCGCTGCTTCCATCGGAGTCTGGGGGCGCACGTCGGCGTTGAGGTTGGTCACTTCCGCGTACTGCTTCTCCTGTTGATCTGCGCGCATCTTCTCTTTGAGTCGGCTGTAGGTCTCAGTGTCCATGCTGGTTCTCCGGGTGTATGTGCTGCGCTTGTGTGGGTGCTGCTGATAGTCATATCTTAGGAAATCACGGTTGCGCTGTCAACGTTTAAATTTTCCTTGTCAACGTGCTGCTGTTCAGCTACATTCTGTCTCACGGCAAAGGGCCGTCCTAATGACGAATAACCGGAGAACGTAACATGGCAACCAAGGGAAAGAAACTGGACATTGACGCCGCAATGGCCAAGCGAATCAAGGCCGCGAAGAAGGCCAGTCCGCAGGCGCGCAACTTCAAGGGCAATGTACAGGTGAACAAGGCAGAGCCAGCCTTTGGCATCATCCAGAAGCTGGGTGGTGTGCGCGCGGTGGCGCGGTATCTTGAGTGTGCTCCGGGCACCGTGAGTCGCTGGTGTACCCCGAAGACGAAAACCAATCCGAATGGTGGCGGGGGGCAGGTGCCCGAAGAACGTCAGCAGCAGTTGCGGGACATGGCAGCAGCCAATCTCGTCAAGCTGACGAAAAATGCCTTCAACATGTGACAGGATCAGTGTCATATACACAGGCTTTCGAGAGAAGCCCGCCCAGCAAGGTTCTGCGGCGGGTTTTGTTTTTAAGGCGAAGCAGTATATCATAAAGTAATGCTGATGTACTGCGCAGCCCAATAATCAATTCTAACTCTAACCGGAGAGCGATCATGTCCCACACTGTTGTCATGACCCGAAAGACGATCTTCCTGCCCGTCACCATGACCAAGTATTTTCTGACCATGAAGAAGCGCACAGGTCTCGGCATGGCTGAACAGATTCGCGCAATCCTTCAAAAGCATATCGACACGAATCCGTTGTAACTGGACAGTGGCCATGACGTTCGAAGAATGGCTGAAGCTGAACACGCCGCGTAACCGTGCCTACAGTGTGGTCGATCTGCGCACGGGGTGGGACGCCGCCTTGGAGACACATAACATGCTGAACAGATACACGATTGGTTGCCCTGAACCGGGCGAGTCGGATAGTGACGGTGGGGAGTGTGACTGAGATGGACAACGCGCCCAAAAAAGAACCCGCTGGCACGTGAAGTGATCAGCGGGCTTAGTTCTCTCTAAGCTGAACTGAATCTCGGGGGATCAGACCCGTTACTCAGGAACTACACGACCATGATAGCTAATGAACCGTGGCAGGGCAAGCCTGCCGTGAGTGAATTTCGTCCTGTCTCCGCGAGCCGGGGCAAGGGAAATCCGGGTGTTGTTCAGGAGCCGACAGGTATGGACTGGACTGATCTTGTCCAGTTTGTCCAGAACCCACACGAATCCTCTGTTACACACGGTTACTATTTGAGCCTGCCCAAGAACAGGCCCAAGGGCGCGCCCGAAGATACTGTTACGCAGTCATCACTGAAGAAACGTGATGCTTTCGTGCTGTTCGGTGAATGCGCACACGGTGTCCGTGATGATGATCACCTGACCAGCCGTTCAGCCGTGACGCTAGACTTCGATCAGCGCGATGCTGGCCTGCTTCTGAAGAAGCTGCGCATCGAAGCAATCAGCGTGCCATTCTCCTACGTCTGGCATACAACACGCTCTCATGTCTATGCGCTGGACAACATACAGCCGAAAGTTCGGGTAATCATTCCGTTAGGCCGCGACGTTTCTCCAGTTGAATACCGGCTGCTGGTGCGCGGTCTCGCGCGCTACTTCCCGGCCACGCTGGACCCGGCCTCGCTCAAGCCGTCGCAGATGATGTTCTGCCCGATCCATAATCAGGACGCGCCGTACCGCTCGGGCGCGTTCAGGACCAGCGGGTATGTGGAGCCGGACAGCGTGCTCGCCCTGATAGAGGACGAACCGGAAGCCCGGTCCGACCGTGGTCATGACGACCGCCGCCGCTCCGCTGTTCAGGAGAACGGTGATGTTGATCCGCTGGTCAACTCTGTCCAGCCGCTGCGTGGTATCAGCCTGCATGAGATTGAACGTGATCTGGACAGGCTGGACCCGGACATGGAGTATGACGACTGGATGACGGTCATCCGGGCGGTGCATCACCAGACGCTGGGCAGCGACGAAGGCCTTGACCTGATCGACACGTGGAGTCAGGGCGGCGCGAAGTATGAGGACGGCGTGGTGCAGGCCAAGTGGGACGAACTGCGCCACGGCACCAAGGGACGCGCGACGACCTACGCCACGATCCTGAAGTGGATGAACGACCAGCGCGCGGAGAAGGCCGTAGCTGTCCGGGACACGTTCATCGTTGAAATCCAGAACTGTACAGACGAGCGCGAACTGGAAGAAAAGCTGGCCCGCCGCATCAGCGAGTCCGATGACCTGACGCCGCTCGGTCGCAAGCGGCTGGCCGAAGAACTGGTCAAGCGGCAAAAGGCGGTGCTCGGTACGGCGCTGTCCATCGCGGAAATGCGCAAGGCTGTCTCGCCTGCATCCAAAAGCAAGACCGCCGTGGCTGTGTCGCAGAACACCGCGACGCTGGACCAGCGCTTCACTGAAATGGGTAACGCCGCGCGCCTGTACGACCGCATTGGCCACAACCTGCTGTTCGTACCGGAGTCGCAGGTGTGGTACCGCTGGCAGGATGGACGCTGGCAGGAGTACCCGGTCGAAGCGGTGCGCCGCATCGCCCAGCAGGTGATTGACGACATGCCGCGCAATGCCCCGGACGATCTGAGTGGCGGCGCGCTGGTCGATTACATGTCGTGGTGCATCAAGTCGCAGACCTCGCACATGATCGACGCAATGGTGAAGCTGCTGCCGGGTGTGCCGGGTTCGAACATGATCGTACCGGGTGCGCTGATGGACAGTGACATGAACCTGTTCGGCGTGCGCAATGGCGTGATCGAACTGGACAGCGGAACACTGCGCGATGCCGAACGGGCTGATCTGGTGACGCGCGTGGCTGCGTGCGACTACAACCCGGACGCCAAGTGTCCGCTGTTCCTGAAGGTGCTGGGCGACGCCTTCTTCGATGACCCGAAGATGATCGAGTGGTTCCACCGGGTAATCGGCTACTCGCTGCTGGGTAATCCGGCTGAACAGTTCTTCGTGATTCCCTATGGTCTGGGATCGAACGGCAAGTCCACCATCCTGAATGCGATCCGCAACGTGCTCGGGCAGCACGCCATGTCCACGCCGTACACGACCTTCCTGACGGACAACAAGACACAAGCCTCGGCTTCCGGTCCTACTGAATACCTGCTGCGCCTGAAGGGTTCACGTTTCGTCTATATGAGCGAGCCGGAAGCGGGCATGTCGCTGCGCGCGTCGCTGATCAAGAGTGTCACGGGCGGGGATGAATTGCAGGCGCGTGGTGTGCATGCAAGGAAGTCGATTGCGTTCAAGCCTAGCTGGGTGATCTTCATGCCGACGAATCACCGGCCTGTGGTGAAGGATGACGATCACGGTATCTGGCGTCGTATCCGGCTGATCCCGTTCACGCGCAACTTCGATGAGGACCGGCACATCGAGAAGGACACGGCGCTGGACGACAAGCTGAAGGCTGAATATGAAGGCATCCTTGCGTGGTGTGTGGCCGGTGCTTCGAAGTATCTGCGCGACCGGCTGGGGGAGACGCCGCCCAGTATCGCTGCGGCACACGCGTCATATCGTACAGACATGGACGTGCTGCACGACTGGCTGAACGATCAGTGGGTGACTGAACCGTTGGGCCGGACGACTATGGCTGAACTGTGGGGTAGCTGGAAACGGTACGCTGAACAGGCGGGCTGTCTGCAAATGGTGCCGTCCGAGAAGTCGCTGGGCAGACGTTTACTGGATCGCGGGTTCACTCAGTACCGTGGCACGGGTGGAAAACGCGGATACAAGGGCCTGATCAGGCGTGAGCGCAGCGCGGAAGACGAAGGCTTCGGAAAATAGCTGGACAGTAGCATAAGCTGTTGAATAAAAACAGGTAGTGACGTTTGTGACGTTTCTTTGGGTAAGTGTAGTTAGTGACGTTAGTGACGTTTATACCCCTAAATCATAAAACTCTCTATACGAGCGCTGGCAGGAAAAACCTCTAAAAGGGTAAGAAACGTCACTAACGTCACTAGTAAGTAAAAACCCTTATAACTGAACAGAACTGGAGAACTGAACATGAAAGAACTGAACACCCTTAGTCGCACTGAAGCGATTGAACAGGTAGCGAGCCTGTTCATTCAGGCCGACGCCTTGGTAGTCGATCTGGCGAACGCACCCGGCTACCCGGACATGATGGTGCTGGTGAAGGACTGCATGCCGCTGTTCATCTTCGTGCGACCGGATGACGTGGCCAGCCCTGTCTGGGCAGAGGCCAAGGTGGTGGTGGAAAAGAACCTCGCTGCCGTGAACGCCACGTGGTTCGATGCAACCGAAGTCAGCGATCTGGACTGGGTGCTGGGTGAAGTCATGCACCGGACCAAGCCGGGTGAAATCAAGCAGAAGTCTGTTCAGTTGACGGCTGAACAGCAGGGATTCGATTTCAGCCCTTCTGGCGGGTCGGCGGAAAAAGTGGCTACCCCTGCACCGGACGAAGCGAACCAGCGGCAGCGCGCTAGGAAAGCGTGGCTGGAATGAGCAAAAGAAAGGTGAGGGAGAGTGCCATCGAAACCCTGTTTCGGGAAGGCGTCGAAGCACTGGGCGGAAAAGCCTACAAGTTCGTCAGTCCGGGAGAGGCAGGAGTGTATGACCGGATCGTGGTTCTGCCTTACCTGCCTGTTCATTTCGTGGAACTGAAACGACCGGGCAGGGATCTGGACCCGTTGCAGGTGCTGTTCAGGGATTACGTGGCTGAACGGGGCCATCCACACGCGATGCTGGATTCTGCACCGGCAGTGGCGACGTGGCTGGCTGAACGGGCAAGGGAAATAGCGAGACGCAGGAAACTCTCATGAGCACGATCTGGACACCACGCGTTTATCAGCAGCACGGGCTGGACTTCGTGCTGGAGACACCGGACTGCGGCCTGTGGTATCCGATGGGTCTGGGCAAGACCAGCGTGATAGCGAGCGCGGTCAGCTTTCTGCTGTACGACTGCTTTGACGTGCGGCGCGTGCTGATCGTGGGACCGAAGCGGGTGGCCAGCAAGGTATGGCCGGACGAGTTCAGGAAGTGGAAGCATCTGGCCTACATGCAGTACCGCGTGCTGAAGGCAGAGGACTTCGGTCTCACGCCGACCTACCAGACGCTGGACTACTACGACGCGGTACTGGAGACGATCCGCAAGAAAGAGAAGAAGGGCAAGCTGGCCTTCGGGTATGACCGGGAAGATGGACAGGCGAACCGCAAGGCGAAGGCAGCAACGAAGAAGCTGCTTCAGTCCTACCGTGAACGCATCCACATTGTAAGCTGGGATTTTCTGGAGTACCTTGTGGACGCCTACGGCAGCAACTGGCCGTATGACATGGTGGTGCTGGATGAAGCCAGCTTCGTGAAAAATCAGGACACCAACCGGTTCAGGGCCTGCCGTGATTTCAGGAAACAGACGGGCCGGATCGTGCAGGCAACGGGCACACCGGCATCGAACGGCCTGCTGAATATCTGGAGCCAGTTGTGGATACTGGACAAAGGCAGACGGCTGGGCGAGACGTACAGCGCCTACCGGTCAGCGTACTTCAGCCCCGCAGCGACGGGCAGGGATGGCACGGTCTATAGCTGGGCGATTGACAAGGGAGCGAAGGAACGCATCTACGGCAGGATAGGCGATATCGTCATGTCACTGCGGGCTGAAGACTGGATTGATCTGCCGGACCTGATCGACAATCCGATCTGGGTGGACCTGCCGGATGAAGCACGGGAACTGTACAACAAGGTAGAAGCCGATCTGGTTGCCATGATGCGTGGACACCAGATCAGCGCACGTAACCCGGCAGCACTGGTCAACAAGCTGATGCAGATAGCGAACGGCACGGTCTACGATGATGGACGCAAACCACAGCCGGTGCACAAGGCCAAGCTGAACGCGCTGTCCGAACTGGCGGAAGCTGACGACGGTAACCTGCTGGTGGCGTATGTGTACCGGCCTGAAGCTGAAGCCATCCAGAAGCACTTCGGACGCAAGGCCGTGAAGCTGGACAGTGATGCCAAGCTGGACGACTGGAACGCAGGGAAAATAAAGATAGGCTATGCGCATGCGGCAAGCATTGGCCACGGAACGAACATACAGGCAGGCGGCAACAAGACCGTGTGGTTCGGACCCACTCACAATCTCGAACACTGGCAGCAGTTCAACGCACGACTCAGACGCAGCGGACAGGAAGCGGATCACGTTGTCCAGTCGTGCATCATGGCCAGTAACACGCTGGACAGACACGTAAGGTATCGGGTGCTGGCCGACAAGGAAGACGACCAGCAAGACCTGATGGACGCGGTACTCGCCAGAATAGGGGAACTGCAATGAACTTTGAAAAACTCTCTCAGTTGACAATCGGTGTATCAGGATTCACGGAACGTGTATCGGGAACAGCATTCAAGGATAGTGACTGGACAGACATGGCACGGGCGATTGGCAATGCAGCACCGGAGTCCGCTGATCTGCTGCGTGGTCTGTACCTGCATGATGAACGGGCGACGCGGCGCGTCTTCTCCCGACTGGCGGAAGCCTACACACTGGCAGGCGTACCGAAGAAGCTGGCAAGGGAATGTGCACGGGTCACGTTCGGTGCGTTCCTTGCAATGCGACCGTGCGAGCACTGCGATGGCAAGGGCATGATCAAGATGCCGGGTGGAATGAGACTGGACATTGAAACAGGGGAATGGACGGAACACAAAGGGGGCTGGAAGAAGTGTGCGTGGTGCAGGGGAGACGGTGCAACGCATGTCCCCGCAATGGTTGCGATGGAAGCGTTGCACGTCAGTGGGCAGGTATGGGAAGGACTGCTGGAAGTGCCATACGACGCAATCTATGCGCTGTTGCGTCGCTGGCATAACAACGGGGTGGCAGCGATCATCGGTACGGTGTGAACGGATTGCGCTGGCGTGAGCCCCGCACAATCCGCCCCCTGCTGTCACACTGGACCAGTGCACGGTAGGTCCACATGCAGTGTCGGCACGACACGGGAGACCAGATCAGCCTTTCGATAAACTCATCGCGAAAGGCTGGCTGGACTTCACGAAATTCAGCCTGCTGTTCAGTTATAAACATGGCCGTTTCACTCCTGCAAGTCTTTCAAGCACATCACGGGTAAGGCCTTCCTTTGCCATTCTCTGCTTCACCAGCGAGACCGTTTCAGCAGAGCGTTCGCGCACACCGGGATCGGTGGCAATTTCTACCCGTAGTTCAGCTTCTGTCAGAATCTGGTACAGGTCAGCATAGGTTATGGCCATGATGGTTCCTCCTGTGAGCACAGCGATAAAGTAGGGCGTGGTCATGTCGGCCTTCGCACGGTAAGCGGTAGGCAGTGCGCCGGACAGAAAGTATTCACCCTTCATTGGACAGCGCGCTGGCTGTCCATCCCAGCGAGCAAACTTCGGGTAGGCCTTGCCATTGCGCCAGTTGAAGCCTTCAGCAGTCACCTTTCTAAAGCCAATAGCAGGACGTTTCATCATTCACCCCTTCAAGGTTTGTCCGCAGCACGGGCAGCGAGTCTTTGCAGCCCGTTTCATGCCACGGTAGACGGCAGAGGCATCAATCCCGAATTGCTTGGCAGCAGCATAGGGTGAGCCACCCGTTTCCTTCATCCAGTGCAGCGCCTGCTGCGTTCTGGACAGTTCCACTTCAAGCAGTGGCTTTGTGTAGGTACCGGTCAGCACAAAGCCATCGTCAAGCACATCAGGCAAGTCGGGCACCAGTGCCCGGATACTCACCTTGCCATCGTCCCGTTTGTAGACGGCGATACCCTGCACCGATTCGAGCGCAGCCTCAACCTTCTGCTGCGTATCTTCATCGAACAGGGCCATCAGTTCATCGTAGGTCATGTTCAACTCCATGCAACACCGATCAGGATGCCCAGTACCAGCATCACCAGTATGGACGCGATCACGTCCAGCTTAACTCTGCGCAGCATCTTCTGTCTCCCGGTAGACGGTGAAGCACACCTGACACATGTTCACCGGTCGAATGTCCAGTGAGCCGTTACCGAAATTCGACACGTTGCAGCGCAGACCTGTCCAGCCGATCAGCGCCTTCACGCGACGCACAAAGGCCAGATGCGTGGTGCCCTGCGGGACTTCCAGCGTATGGCGCTTGACCCAGCAGTAGTTAGCTTCACCGCCAAAGGTGTCCGTGACTTCAATGTCGTACTTGACCATTTTGTTCTCCAGTTCAATAGGGATGATGCGGTACCAGCTTGCAGGCATGCCATTACGCAGCATGGCGCGGGCCACGCGCCGCTTGGCATCCCGTTCACGGATGAAGGGTTGACCGACCGGGAGCCAGTAGTTATCGAACATTGCCTGTTTTGCTTCCACCTGATAGCGTGCCATGATGTTCTCCTGTTCAGGGGAGTGAGAAAGACACAGCACCCTGTCACGGTGCTGTAGCGTGTCACTCGTCTTCCAGAACCTCTACAACGAATAGCACGGGGTTTGCTGCATCGGTATCATGTGATGCCGCTTCCAGTGCCATTGGCAGATACATCAGGTGCTTCCATACGCTGAAGTCAGCGCGAAGCACCTTGTACGTTTTCATGATGTTCTCCTAGTAAAGCCCCGCAATGATGTAGATGGCGCAAACCCTTGCACTGCGCCGATGCTGTTCAGCCCATTTGTGATCGGACTGGGCCAGCATCAGATAGGTGAGTAGCACTTTCGCGTAGGTACTCATGCTGGCTTAACCGAAGTCACTGCGCCAATCACCTGATAGTTTTCAAGCGCAAACTCGACTGCCTTGTCCCGTGCTTCTTCAGCATTGCTTGCGTCCACCTGCAATAGCTGACAGTCAGACTGGTCGATTGCGTCAAAGCGGACGATGTATGAAGCCATGATGTTCTCCTGTTCAGGGGAGTGAGAAAGACACAGCACCCTGTCACGGTGCTGTAGCGCTTCACTCGCTACCAGCGAGCAAGATGGTAGGTGAAATAGATATAGCTACCATTCTGCCGCTGGACCTTACGGGTGTGGGGATGCGTCAGGCCACCTAACGTACAGAAGTACAGATACGTGATCTGGTTTGCAGACGTGCAGGGTTCAGTGCGCATGGTCGTCTACCGCTATTCCCAGACGGGCCTTGAAACGGTCATACGGGCGAAACTCGGCATTGCCATCACTGTCCTGCGTGAAGTAGCCACCGATGTAGTGGCCACGGTAACGGGTGCAGGCAGGGACGCTGAAGAAGGTGTCAGCGTAGCCTGTGGCGTAGCAGGTGAGCGTGAGACCGGGAACGCCAGCCACTGGACACTTCTGGACCTTCGCCCACGGACCCAGACAGTCCATCGGACCGCCCGGTCTCCAGCCGATTGCGCCATTGGCAAAGACGAAGGATTCGCGCGCTGCAAATTTCTGGCACATGATGTTCTCCTGTTCAGGTGAGTGAATGCCATTCATACGAGGCATACTGTTTGTTGTCCAGCAAGATGAAGACGGTGTGAGTCGGACCCATTACATCGTGCAGATAGGATGCAATGCCGTGCGCACGGTTCACGCTGTCCGTTTCTTCGGTGCGGAACATCAGTCCGCCCCTTCTCCACACTTCAACCTGATAAGTCTTTGAAGCCATGATGAAACTCCTACGGGTGAGAGAGTCAAAGCGGACTCCGGAGAATCCGCTTTAGCGCGTCACCTTATACAGTCAGCAATTCGAGCATTTTGGTTTTGGCCTTGTCGCCATCACCGAACCATGCGCTGGACAGACGGTTTTCAGCCGACTGGGCACGGACATGGTAATCGTAGTATTCCGTGACAGCGTTCAGCAAACCCCAACGCGTGCCCTTCACACCGTCCATGTTTGCGCCTTTGCCTTCTCCGTTAAACAGCGCCATGATGGTTTTGAAGCCACGCGTATCACGCACATCGGACACTTCTTCAGCAGTAGCCTTTTCCCAGTCCTTGTCGGACAGCAGTTCAAAGACGTACTGTTCAGATGCTTCAATCCCGCACGACTCCATTGCCAGCAACTTCATCTGGTGTGCCCATGTGGTAAAGCCATCGCGTTCAATGCCAAGCTGGTCCTTCATCTTGTTCGCATCAAACTTCGAACGATGCGACAGCTTGATTTCATGCTTTGCCTTGCCAGACAGCGCCATCGAGAGGGTGTTATTGCACACAACCCGAATGGTAGTCATCCGGCCAGACGTGGCCAGCGAGCCATCGGCAGACGTGGACAGCAGCAGATACCCGCCAACCATGTCAGCAGCAGACTTGATGACTGCCGTTTTGCCGATGTGAGCCAGTGCCCAGAAACGCCTGCCGCCGAACATCGTGCCAGCCGTTTCCATCGTGAACCCTGCGCATTCCGTCAGATCGCGGAAAAACTCCATGCAGTCACGGGGCTGGACAATCTGGTACCGGTCGGAGACGATGCCAAGGTGGTTTTTGTTGTCCGACCTGAACAGCACGTGCTGGTCATCAATGATGCGCTGGTTCGGGCCTTCGCCATAGCGAACGCGTGAACGGTTGATTTTCCAGTCCATCCCTGCTGCGACGATCCACTGGTCCAACGTCGTATCTGTTTCGAGACGCTGGCCTAGGCCGTGCCAAGGCGTGTCGCCAACATAAGCCATTTCGAAGGTGCCGTTAGCGCGCTGGGTAAGTTCGTGAGCCATGATAAAACTCCTGAGTGGGTACTACGGGTGAGAGAACACAAGCGGACTGGACAATGCAATCCGCTTGTATGCGTCACCGTTCAGCTACAGGCCGGTCGTTCAGGTAGACCACGTGATTCTTGCAGAAGACGTTCGCACCAAGGGCACGAAGGCGACTGATCGTAGTAGCAGTCGGCCAGTCTTGCAGGGTTTCCTCAATCACCTGCAATTCCA
>Ga0247674_1000021_pt1 | contig 28952 bp, 45 predicted proteins | sample CNK15_metaG_FD_183044 | JGI IMG/M metagenome (GOLD analysis project Ga0247674, IMG submission 183044) | Soil microbial communities from Purdue University Martell Research Forest, Indiana, United States - CNK15 | ecosystem: Environmental > Terrestrial > Soil > Temperate forest > Bulk soil...
CAATCCTCTGGCTATCCAGTTCTCCGGTTCCAACAACGTGGTTCAGAATAACGTGATACACGATACGTTCAACTGTATCCATTTCCAGCAGGGTACAACCGACACGAATAACATCATCACCAACAATACCTGCTCGCGGGTTAACCATGCTATCCGCATGGCACTAAGTGGCGGAGCCAATTCCGGCACCATGGAGATTTCGCATAACAACCTTTTTGATGGAGTGAACTGGGACGACACTGGTACGGGTTGCGGTGGCCTACCCTGCTTCCATCACAACGGAATCTTCGTGTTTCAAGGTGCTGGTGGAGCGCAGTCTGGCGCAGTCAACATCTTCGATAACTGGATTCATGGTGACTGGGGCGCAACACAAACGGGATACATCTTCATCGATCCTAATGGCGGCACGGTATCGAACATCAGGATGTTCAACAATCTCTTGCTCAACGGATCTACTGTTCATGGTCCCGGCAACGGCTACATTACTGGCTGCGGTACGAACACTGTGCCTTTTGGCCAGATCTACAGCAACATAATCTTTGGTGGCGGTGTTGGACAATCGGGCATCAAGACCGACTCACCTTGCAATATCAGGAACAACATCATCTCTACCGTGCCTGTCGGTATCTTTGTTAATCCAGGGACAACACTTACTACCAGCAACTTCAACGTACTGTTTGGCTTGAATGGAACGAATGTGATGTTCAGTGGAGCGGGAGCTGGAGGCACTGGATTCGCTACGGTTGCGGCGTGGTCTTCAGCAACTGGATTTGATACCAACTCTACGATTGCCAATCCTAACCTGAATGTTACGAGTTCTCCGCCGTTCCAGCCACAGACTGGAAGCTCAGCTATTCTTTTGGGTACTAACCTTACGAGCTTGGGTATTACGGCATTGAATGTCGATTACCTTGGCGTAGCTCGGCCTGTAGCTCCAACCAACTGGACGGCTGGAGCCTATCAGTTTACTGGTGGAGGTCCGATACCTCCGGCAGCGCCAACGGGACTAAATGGTTCGGTAACGGGCAGTACAGCAACCTTGAACTGGACAGCATCATCAGGCTCTCCAACTCCAACCGCTTACACTCTCTACCGCGGAACGGTTCATGGCGGGCCTTACAGCGTGGTCAAGTCTGGTATTACAGCGCTGACTACGACCGACACTCCGGCTAATGGAACCTACTTCTACGTAGTTACAGGGTACGTAGGCGGCATCGTTTCTAGTATCACTGGCAACGGTACGACAGCAACGGTAACCTGTACCGCGACTTGTACCTTTGCAAGCGGGACGACGGTGACCATAGGCGGTAACACGTTGTTCAACGGGACGTTTACCTCGACTGGCCAGCCGACGGGATCGACCTTCACTTTCTCTAGCGCTACGTCAGGTACGGGCAATAACGGTGGAGCATGGCAGCCGACACAAGAAAGCGCCAAGTCGAATGAGATTTCATTGACCGTTCCAGCGGCACTGACAGTTACCTTGCTGCCGGCGACCCGCGTCTTCGGCAATCAGACTGTAGGCACATCATCGGCTAGTCAAGCTCATGTGTTTACCAATACCAGCGGTCCAGGTGGCACGGTAACGATTAGCGGCAAGTCCATCTCTACGGGAGCGAATCCTGGTGACTTCAGCTTTACTGATAATTGTCCATCGCTGCTGTTGTCGGGACTGAATTGTACGTTCAACATTACCTTTACACCGACGGCTGGCGGTACGCGTAGTGCGAATCTTACCGTAACGGATAACGCTTCCGGCTCGCCGCAGATAGTAACGCTCTCTGGAACTGGCGTGGCCCAGACTCCTGGTGTCAACTTGAATCCAACCAGCCTCAACTTTGGCGATCAGACGTTATCTACGACCTCGACGGTAAGGTCCATCATCCTGACTAACACAGGTAGCGGTGCGCTGACTATATCGTCTGTAGTGGCTTCAGGAGACTTCGCTGTCGTTACCGTTCCAGTGACCAACTGCGGGACGACGCTGGCATCTCTGGCTACTTGTTCATTGAACGTCACCTTCACTCCTACAGCTACAGGTGGCCGAACGGGAGCCGTAACCGTAACCGACAACGCTTCGGGTAGCCCGCATGTGGCAACCTTGAGTGGAAATGGCATAACTACTAAGTGCCAAGTGACCGGACTTGTGACATTATCCGGTGTGACAGGAGTATGCCAATGACCGCATTACTTGGGCTGACCAAGCCAACTGTGGGAGGAAGTGCGAATACTTGGGGGACTACGCTTAACGCTGATATCGATATCATTAACTCTACTGGAGGCATTCAAGCGGTGAATGTAAGTTCAGCTTATCTAGCTACATTCACTCCATTTCCTGAGATGCTCATCCGTGGTACCAGCAGCGGTCTCAACGTTCCTATCACACTTCCCAACTCAGCCAGCGTTCAAGGCAAGGTATACGTGGTTAAGAAGCTGGATGCTGGTGCGGGATCGTTACAGATATTCCCGCAGAGTCCAGACACGATCGACGGTCAAACCGAATGGGATCTTTCTAACCAGTATCAATTTGTTCGTCTCTACGCCAATGGAACAAGTGGCTATGACGTGATAGGGTCAAGTTGATATGGAGCTTATGATGAAGAAACTTTGTCCAGCCCTACCGTTTCTTATACTCCTGCTGTCTGGTTGTCCAATGTCGCACGCTCAAGGTAACAGCGGCAAGACGACTCTTGTTCAATCCTCACCTCAGCCGCTTCCTAATTGCAATCCCGCTCAAGTTGGCCAGCAAGAGCCGATGATCTGGGACTTGACCGCGCAGTTACTTAAAACTTGTGGACCTGCCGCCAACACTTGGACAGCGGTGGGTTCGGGAGGTGGAGGTGGTGGAGGTACTGTTGTTAGTTTCAGCATTGCTGGCGCTACTGCTCCTTATTTTAGTGCTGCGGTCACTTCACCGACGTCCACCCCAGTTCTGACGTTCACGATTACGCCACAGTCAGCCAATACGGTGGCGGCTGGGCCAACAGGCGGCGGGGCTGTAGCACCCACTTACCGTTCTCTCGTTGCGGCCGATATTCCTCTTATTAGCTTGGCTACAGGGGTGACGGGTAACCTGCCCGTTACCAACCTCAATTCCGGTACGAGTGCTGGAGCTACAACCTTCTGGCGTGGGGATGGTACGTGGGCAATACCTGGTGGTTCAGGCTCTGTTAGTTCAGTTGCGACTACTTCACCCATTACAGGTGGGCCGATTACGACCACGGGAACGATTGCTTGTGCCACTTGCGTAACTAGCTCCGCTGCGCTGACGGCTAATCGCTTAGTGGTTGGTGGAGGGTTACAGGCTACCGCTGTGCTTGGATCACTCGGCACTACAACCACTGTGCTGCATGGCAATGCCGGCGGGTTACCTACCTTTGGAGCGGTGGCGCTATCAACTGACGTTACTGGCAACCTTCCTGTGACTAACTTGAACTCAGGGACGAGTGCCAGTTCAGCTACTTTCTGGCGAGGTGATGGCACATGGGCAGCTCCCCCAGGCAGCGGTACAGTGACATCAATCGTCTTCAGTGCTCCGCTTACAGGTGGTACTGTCACTACGACGGGCACCGTTGGCTGCACAACCTGCGTAACCAGCGCGGCCAGCCTAACCGCAAATGCGATCATGGTAGGCTCTGGGTCACAGGGAAGTCAGACTCTAGGGAGTCTCGGCACTACGACGACTGTGCTGCACGGAAACGCTGCGGGAGTACCGTCATTCGGAGCGGTAAGCCTTAGCGCTGATGTCACGGGGAATTTGCCAGTAACGAATCTTAACTCAGGTACATCAGCATCTAGTTCAACCTTTTGGCGGGGAGATGGCACATGGGCGACACCAGCGGGAAGCGGAAATGTGACGGCAGGAGGGACGCTGACTATCAACCAGTTGGTGATTGGCGGGAATACGACTGCAGTCTCGACTCTCGGTTCTCTTGGAACAACAACGACCGTGTTACATGGCAATGCAGGAGGAGCGCCGTCGTTTGCGGCAGTATCACTAACAGCGGACGTAAGCGGCAACTTACCCGTAACCAATCTAAATAGCGGTACGAGCGCAAGTAGCTCTACCTTCTGGAGAGGAGACGGAACATGGGCCAGCCCACCAGCAACAGGGATCACGTCATTAAATGGTCTGAGTGGTACGACCCAGACTTTCGCAACGGGTACGACGGGTGCAGACTTCAATATCAGTTCGTCGGGGACCACGCACACTTTCAACATACCCTCTGCCAGCGCATCCAATCGTGGCTTAGTCACCATCGCGGCGCAGACGTTTCTGGGAGCGAAACTATTCACTCTAGGGACAATCACATCAGCCGCGACTCCTATCGCTTCGACGGCAACGTGGAACTCTGGAGCGACTACCTTTGATGGATGGACAGAGGATGTAACCGATACGTCGAGTGCCGCGGGATCGTTTCTGATGCGCTTACGTGTGGGTGGCACGTCTCAGTTCAGTGTGAATAAGTCGGGTGTGGTAACCGCGCTCGGTGCTTTAACAGCAGTATCACTGACCTCTAACGGAGCTGGTAGTGGTAAGTTGGCGCTGACCGCTTCAGGCGGCGGTACATTCGGATGGCAGGCTCCTGCGGTTGTTACATCCTATACGTGGACGGTACCGGGAGCTGACAAGTCAGGTCAGATTCGTTCTGACGGTGCTGGAAATCTAAGCATCACTCCAGATACTGTAACGGGCACCAACTGTAACTCAGCGGCTTCTCCTGCGGTGTGCGCCTCGGCTTCAGCAGGTACGGTAGCTATCGCTAATCCTGCGACTACCATTCAGGTAAACACTACTTCTGTCAGTGTTAACAGCGAGATCTTTGTGTTTGAAGATAGTTCACTGGGAACCCGGCTTGGAGTAACCTGCAACACTTCGACTGGACGTACCTATACAGTCTCGGCTCGTAATTCGGCAACAAGTTTTACAATTACAGCCAGCGCTACTCCGGCAGCTAATTCAGCATGTTTAAGTTATTTGATCGTCAACTAATATGGCTAATTGTACTTCTAGCTGGCTGTGCGGGTGGACCGAATGAAGTTCACGTACCAGGGGAACAAGGATCGATGCCAGTAATCTCCAATTTGGTCTTCACGAAAACGGAATCGACGATTGTTGCCACATGGACTACGGATGTATCTGCGGACTCTAATCTTACGGCAGGCGGCAAGGCAGCGATAGATAATGGCGTAGCGGCTAACTCTACTTCGCATCAGGCTATTGTTACTGGCCTTCTCAATAACAGTACCTATTCTTGTATCGTCACCTCTGGCGGTACTAGCAGCTCTCCACAGAACGTCACGACCAACGCTGCGCCGACTCGTATACCTATCAGATGGGCCACTAATGGTGTTGTGACCACCGCTCCTTTCGCGGCTCCCAGTGGCGGCGATTCCATTTACACGTTCGTCTCAAGCGACAACATCACCTACGCAACGATGAACGATGGCTTCGGGTTTACCGGATCTGACAATGCCGGAGCTAATCTCCAAGTTGGGAAATTCACGAATGACTCCACCTTGGCTGGTGCCAATGTTAACATCATGTCGAGCTATCTGGGATTTGCTACCCAGAATGGCACGGATGGTCCTGGTGGCATAGCGCTTCGTGGAGCGACTCATGGACCATTTGGACTGAACGGGCGGCTGTTTCTATCCCTAGCTCGTGCTGATAACTTGGGAACGTTCGCTGGCATGGGTAACGTCATTGGCGACAATGCCGATCACGGTGCCAGTTGGAATCGCTACGACATTCCATCGAGCTTTGCGGCAAATGGGCAAGGCCCTGGAACTGGAGTATTCGAGTACGCGCAGAATACTTATGATGATGCCCACTTCGTTCGCTATGGCGCTGATGATGGAACTCTAGGCTACAACTCCAGTGGTAACCAGATAGACGGAGCGAATGCCTATGTCTACATGTCGTTTAAGGTAAACGCCATTAGTACCACCGCTTACTTGATGCGCTGGCCACGCATTCAATTTAATGCCTCTAACAATACGGCGATTCAGTACTGGATTGGGCCAGCGTCTCCGGCAGTCGCTGATTTCGTGAACGATGCGAACTGGTCGAGTTCGGACGCCACTAAGACGAGCATTCTCACCACCAGCTATACCAGTTTTGACGCGATCATCGATTTCGTTCCGGCAGTGAATCGTTACGTGCTCTGGTACACCGAAGGCGTTGCTACGCATGGCACGGCGGTCTGGCATTTCTACGAGGCTCCTACACCAGCCGGTCCATGGACACAGTTCTATACCACCAATACCGCGCCTAACGGGTGGATCGCGCCGATGCCCATGCATCGCGACTTGTTCACGAATGTCGCTACCGATAGCATTGCACTCAGACTTCTCTACTCTGGCGATTCAACCGTACCTTCGCTTTACAAGGCCCATGTCAGCACGATTACATTGAGGACTACTATGCCGCCACCAGCATTTACTTTTATCCAAGGAACTGGAACTACTACAGCCATAACTTCAGCCACGATGTCTAAGACTTTTGGAAGCAACGTAGCTGTCGGAGATTTGCTTGTTACTGCGCTTAGGCAGGGAGGTCCAGCCGTAGCGGTGAACAGTGTTTCAGACAATATGGGAGTCGGAAACGTCTGGACGGTTGTCTATAACACTGAAATGAACGCCACCACCCACGTAAACGCAGCATGGGCTTATACGTTTAGCAAAGGCTCTGGAGCCTGTACAGTAAGCTGGAATTTGGCTTCGTCAGCACCGGGTGGAGTCGTTTGCATAGGTGAATGGAATGGGCCAGATAGCGTTCGCTCGACACCAGCCTGCAATGTCCTTAGCACTCAGACTGTCATATTCAGTAACAACGCTACAGCAACTGCTAGTGACTTGCTAGTTGGCTTATTCAGCATAATCAATGGCAGCGCGACATTTACCGCTCAAGGCAGCGTTAGTAGCTTCGTTGTCAGAGCAACAGGCTCGGATACTGGCACAACCTTTGTCGGCATTACCGATTGTCTCAATGCTAATGCTGGAGCGCAGAATGCTCAGGCAACTATTAGTGGAACACAAGCGGGTACCGGCTCAGGTATAGGTGACTTCTTTGCGGCTGGATTCTCTCTTTCAGGGGCGGCTGGTCAAGCGGGAGCTACGATCAACTATAGCGGTACGGCTAGCGGGTCGGTAGCTGCTGATGGCTCAGGGAACTTCAGCATACCAACTCTCTACAACGGATCTTATGTAATCACTCCTTCGCTGTCCGGTTTCTCGTTTACTCCATCGAGCCGCAGCGTTAACGTAGTCAGCGGGAATGTTACCGGAGTGAATTTCACTGCCACACAAAGCAGTAGTCAGGCGTTTGACATTGCTTTTCGTGGTAGATTGTACGTCACACGGGTAGTGAGCGGTTTATAAGGAAGGTGTGAATTGGCAAATGGAATAGCAAAATGTCCCAATGGACCGTTCTGGCCGTTAGGCAATATAGCCAACGTTACGCCGGGAACTCCGGTGAATATGATGTTTCTGGTTGATCCTGGCAATCTTAACGCTCCGCAGACAGCGACTCCAGGTTCAGCGGGAACTGGCGAGTATACGGTCAGAGCTAACCAGATTGTCGTACAGGGTATGAAGAGTAACGGTGGTAACGGTCTGACAAACAACACTGGGAATATCTATGTCATCTTGAAGGCTACGGCGTCTCCTGGAACTAATAACCGTTCCGACCTTGGCTCGATTATCCTTACGGTTGGAGCAGGGCTGACAGGAGTGATTGCTGCGCCGGCACAAGAGACATTGAAGTTCAATCCGTATCTTTTATTCATTGACGCTGACAATGCCGGCGATGGAGCTCAGATTACGTTAATTATATGAGCAATGTTACCTACCGCTGGATTGATGGACCGCTCTCAACTGATGAGGATTGGGCTAGAGTTGACAATGTGCTGGCTTCCCGTGGATGGTCACCACTGAATCGAGAGATGTCGCGCATCTATGTTGCTGAGGTAGGTGGAGAGATTATTGGGATGTCCGTTTTACAAATGCTGCCCTTTGCGGGGCCATTGGTGGTTGAGAAAGGTTACCGCGGTACGGGGATAGCGGATAAGCTAGCCGCGGATAGCATTGGGTATTTGATTGACTGTCAAGCGCGGGGATGGTTTGTGGTAGCGAATTCACCGCATGTGCCTAAACTGTGTGAGCGGCATGGGATGCATAAGGTGACGTCGCCAGTGTATATCACGTTGGGAGTGGGAGTACCGACGGTTAAAGAGGTCAACTAAATGGCTGGACTGGTTTCAGGAGTAGCGCAAGCGTTTGGACATCTGGGCGGGTCGAGTGCCAACACGGATAGAGGTAACTTCCTCAAAGGCATTGGAGATATGTCCAATGTCTATAACTGGGCGTTGCCGTTTGGGCAATCGCAGGCTAGGACGGGGCAAGCTACGACGGCCGCTGGTACGCAGAACTTAGGGCAGGCTGGAAGTTACTTTGGGAAGCTGGCGTCTGGCGATCGTTCTACGGCGTTACAAGCGGTGGCGCCAGCGTCTAATGCCGCACTGGCTCAATCTGATGCTGAGAAAGCTCAGCTTGCTAACATGGGTACGGCGCGAGGTGGTGGTGCCATTGGTGTGAATCAGGCTCGTGATACTGACTTGATGAGTAAGATCGACAACATGTTGTTTGGGGCGAGGACGGCGGGAGCGCAAGGTGAGGCTGGGGTGGGACAAGCTCAGGCCGGAGTGGGATTGGGTGAGACTGGACAGGGGATACAGGCTGGTGGACTGGCAGCTAACACGGCCAATGAGATGACTCGTAACTCGCTTTACTCACGTGGACTATCGAATGAGCTGCACCGTCAAGCGGTAGGTGATTATTCAAACGCATTCGGCTCTTTAATGGGCGGTGATCTTGGCAAGGACCTGACAAGTATATTAGGTAAACTCGGTATCTAACTCATGGCAAACGATACACCATCGACGCAAGATCCGTTCCAAGAAGCGGAACAGAATCCTCTTCCTGCGGCGCAGACACCGTTTCAACGCTTGAATGCCGGCAGCGGTATTCCGATGATTGATGAGGCGCTCAAGCGTGATGTTTTGCAGAAGCAGGCGCAGGCTAATCTTTACCATAAGAATGCCGCTGATATTAATGGGCTGTTGTTTCACTTGGCTGATCCTGAGGCTAGAAAGAGTTACCTTAATCCCCAGACTGGCCAGCCGTACAGTGATGATGATATTCAGCAGTTACAGTCGCAACTGGAACATGCCACAGGTCAGTATGAGAAGTTGGTTGGAGTCGATAAGGAATCTAAAGGTGCGCTGCAGAAGGCTCGCACCATCATTGATTTCATTCATGGTAAGCGTAGAGAGGCGATGACGCCGCCACCTACGCCTGATTATCCTACGAATGTTAGCGATGCGGGAGTCACTACCAGTGGAGTGACTACACCTAGACAGGGGCCAGTGGCTACACCTTCTAGCTTTGCTACGAATGTTGGCGATTCGGGGGTCAGTTACGATCAGAGTAAAGCGCAGCAGTTGACACCACCACCGCTTAGTCCGTTACAGGAAGCGGCACGAGCGTCTGCACAACTACCGTTTTCTACTCATCCAGCCAAAGTGGGACAGGCTATTGCCGATAGCCTGCAGTCGCAACAGGCACAGTTTAAGCAGCAGCATGATGAATGGAAGACTGAGGCGGATAAGCTATTCGATCCTAATTCTAGGGAATACAAGTGGTACGCAGCAACTGGAAAACTGCCTCCCATTATGAGGATGCAGAAAGGTCCGATCGTCAAGGATGCGAATGGGATACCTGTACAATCTATCTTTAGTCCTGAGGGAGAGTATCTAAACCCCGATACCATGGAAAAGATCGAAGGCGCTCAGCCTATGAGTCCTGCCGATCTTCGCACCGCTACCATAAATTTAATGACGCCTGATGGACCGCGGACGATGTTCCGTAAAGGAAACAAGGTCTACGATAACCATGGGAACTTACAAGACGGCGAACTAGTTCCATTCATTCGCGGCATGGTTCCGACAACAACCGACCGTGAAGTAATGGGATTTGATGAACAAGGGAATCCTACAAAGTATCTGCTGCGGTCTACTCGAACGATTAATATGGGACCGACGCCTTCACCTATGGCTACGCCACCTGCGGGTGGAACTGGCACAGCGGCACCTTCTACCACTGGAGGAACAGCTAAAGGTCGTATGCCTGCTCCTCCAAAGCCTGGCACTGCACCAGTAGCTCAAGGCAGTGGAAGCAAAACTGGTAAGGCTGTCTTCCCAGCTGGCCAGTTCATGCAGTTCTCTAAGTCCGCAACTGGAGTAGATCAGGCACGAAACTCTCTTGTCGGTGACAACATCGAGAAGGGTCAGGTGAGTGGTTTAGCTAAGGACTTGGATATCTTCAAGGACCAATCTGCTGTAGCTAGGATTGGCGAGTATTTGCAACTGGTCCATAACCTGACGGCTCGAGAGGGCGATAGCTTCGCTCAATCTGACGATACGGTCGGCGCTGTCAAGTGGTTTGCAGGTATGCCGCAAGCTGTGATTGGACTGCAGCAAGGGGCGTTGCGTGACAAGTATAATTCTCTTACTACTGCCGACAAGAAGTTCGTGGCCGATTACTTCCGTGCCATGGGTACGATGGGTGGTATGAGAGCTTCAACGGGAATGCCAGGCTATCAGTGGTCTTTTACCAACATGTATAACGAGATGCCGACGCCGGGTAAGGTAACTGACTATGATGATGCTGTGCGTCGGCTGATGAACTATGTGAATGAAACTAATGTGGTGTCCAAGCGTAATCCGATGGTTCCCAAAGTGGATATTAAGGATGCTGAAAGACAGATTCGTGGTGGTGGCACTACTAAAGGCGGAATGAACGAGCCTCCAAAGCCCGGATCGAAAGCGGTATTCTTCTAATGCCCGACGATGTACTGTTTCAAAGTCCCAGCACAGGTAAAGTTCAAGCTGTGCCCCAAGAGAATTGGGATGAACTGTTGAATGCTGGGTATACGCCTACCAGTCACAAGATCATGTATTCCTCAACAGGGACACGAGCCATGGTTCCCAATGAAGAGTTGAAAGATTATATGAAGCAGGGGTATCAGACTACTCCTGCAACTAACTTTGAGAAGAATGTTACTGGAGAAGGAATATCAGCTAAGGGAGCGGGTGGTGCGGCGTGGAAGTCTATTAAAGGAATGCTGCCCTCAGCTCCAACAGATGTAACTGTCAATCCGTTCAACCCTAACTTTTGGACAGGAAAGAATCTTGTTGGATCACCATCTATTCTACCTAACGAGCAATCTGGCATTGGGCAGATGGCGAATGAGGCTTCAACGGAATATCAGCGAGCTCGTGCAGCTGGAACTAATCCTCTTGCTGCTGGTTATAGTGCGGCTCTTTCGGGAGCGGGACCTCTAGTTGGTCTTAGTGATACAGAACAACAAGCTCTAGCTGCCAAGGGTGAAGGTGGCCAGATCATTGGACAGTCGGCGGTTCCGTTGGCAATGACTGCATTGCCTGCAGTGGTAAAAAGAGGAGTTGGCCAATTAAGCGTAGCCAAGCCCGGATTGCTATCTGCGGCAGATGCTCTTGAACATCCAGGTAAGATACCTGGTAAAGCCTTGAAGTCCATGATCAATAGGATTCCTGGACCTGAAGCACCGCCACCTCCACCTGAGTTTCCTGGGGCGTCTCTACCATCTACTGAGGATTTCTATGCCAATCGTGGTGAGGAGTTGGAAGCAGCACGTAAGTTGGATGAGAAGACTCGTAAAGCGTCGGCTCGTAAGGGTGGAATGGCTCCTCCACCTGATCCTTTTGCTGGAATGACTAGTAGCGCTACTCCAGTAGGTAATGCTCCGTTGCCTGAAGTGCCACAAGGTAGTTCCACACCGTTTCCACCTGTTCAGCCCAAGGTTGCTAAGGCTGCTGCGGGAACATCTCCTGAGACTAGTTTGCTCTCTCGTGGCCGTACTCTAGTCATACCTGGAATGGAACCTGACATAAATAATCCGGTTCATGCCAAGATGATTAACGACTATCAAAACCTACCTGGAGATGATGTAGTCAATCCAAAAACAGGTAAGGTAGTTCAACCGGGATTACGGACCTTGGCTGCCGGAGGTGATCGCTTTGCCGCATTTGTGCTTCGACATCTAAGCAGACCTATTAATCCATGAAGTTCACGGTAGATGCAGCGTCTCTAGGTGATTTCCAGACCTGTAAGCGTCGTTTCCTTCTCAATTCAGAATGGCGGCTGGCTAGGTGGAGGCCGAAGCTTCTCTTTGATGTTCTGTTACGTCGTGGAATCCTCGAGCTCACCAAGCAGAAGGATGTAGCTGAAGTAGCCGCTAACGCTAAGGCTGTGTTCTTACAACGAGCGGCTGATCCAGGTTTAGATATCATCGGCAAGGATCCTTACCAGGCGTCTAAGGGCTGGACATCGCTGCTTGAATCCGTGCTGCATGGAGTATCGAGAACTGTGCTGCCCGTGCTGCACGATCCTGAACCTGCGAGGCTGACGTCGTCGATCGACTGGAGGTTTCTCTCGTGGGCTGATGATGCTGGAACTCTGCATAGGTGGGTAACCGTTGAGTCATGGGACAGCGATACGTTATCTAGAGAGCTTCATTCGTGGCGTACCTTTGGAGATCTGGTGATGTCGGGATGCCCCTTGGTATTACATGTAATTGTGTTAGGTCAGAATAGGAATGCCCGCTTCCTCTCACCGTGGACTCGGGCCTACGTCCATCCGGCCATGACTAACCTGAGATGGAAGTGGATTAAGCCGGAGGATACCACTTGGAAACCCGTACAGTTGCTTGACCAGCATAGGTTGGATACGAGCGAGTGGATAGACCAGGCATGGACTCAGGGAGCGATACAACCGTTATTGCAGGACCAACAGGTGGAGTTACCACTCGAGAATGTCATTCGCGATACCAAGTATCAGTTGATTAGGGAAGCCTCTGATATGCAACGGTTGGTTGTGGAACGCCGGCCGTATATCGCTGAGCCCATGAGTAGAGGAGCGTGTGACCTGTATTCACCTTGCCACTTTCAGCCAGTGTGCCACGTTGCTGAGCCAGTTGACCTCACCCAGATAAGCCTTTACGTTCCCCGCAAGTCAAGCTACAGTACCCAACAGACGGAGGTCTCGGTCTGATGCCCCCTGCCCCCAGCCTGTTTGGCAATATCGATACCCGTGACATGATCGTTCTGTTGTTCATATTCTTCACCTTCGTTGCGCTGGCTTATTTGCGACGGCTGCCTGAACCTTGGGTCATCAAACATTATCTGAGTGCGATTAACGACCGCGGTGGGAATATCGTTGTACTGGCCTTATTGTCAGCATGGTTCTTCTCCATCTCAGTAAGGATCTTCTACTACAGTTTCGAGTTACTATCGCAGAAGAAGCTGGAACCTGATAACGCCATCCTGTTGATGGCAGTACAATTCGTTACCTCTAGTGCGTTTGGTAGTTCGTTTGGCGCGTTACTGAAGACCATGACTGGTTCAGACTCCAGTGCTCGTGGAACTGATGGAACTCCTGGCAGCCGATCGACAACGACTACAGTTACCAGTGCCAGTACGCCCCCTAGTGCTGCTGCACCATTGCCTGCTATTGTGGTGGTTCCGGCTAAGGCCGATGAGACACCAGAGAAGCCCAAAGGAGAATAGAATTAGTTAGGTCATCCCCGACCATGAATGCCAACTACCTAGCCCTCATCATCATGGTTGGCGGTCCTATCCTGCAGTTCTTCGCTTATATGTACCTAGCGGGGAAACAACGTGGGAAGGATGAGGAACGTTTACAGGAGATTGCTAATCTTAAAGTGGCGCAAGTGAGTCAGAGATTGATGATAGAGAATATTGCGACGTATCTGGAAGCTAAGAATGGGATAACGTTTAGGAGAGACTGGCCATGAGTGGTGGACACAAACCCGGCAAGGTATTTAAAGCAACTGTACTGTCTGTTTCTGGCTCTACGGCGGTAATCGAAGTCGAGGAGGATGAGGATATTGAGTATTTGGCAGGCATTATCGGAGTGGAGTCCGTATTTCACGTCACTGCTACTAGTGCTGGCGGTCAGTCTGGCGGCGACAAGCCCGTTACCGACTAGACTGATCAGGCTATACTTCGCGGCAGAACTTGCCGGAAACATTCTCCTTGAAGTGTGTCGATACACCGTACCTTTCGAGACAGACTTATACCGCATTCTATTTTGCGCTGCGACTCTTCCTATAAGAATCATAGCGTGCATGATTGTGTTCAAGACTTCCAAATGGATATCGGTAACGATGATTCCTTATGCCGTTGCAATGCTGTTCGTTGCGTTGCACAAGCTTGAAACAATTACCGTGGACCAGTGGATTTTAATCTTAGACGGAGTCGTGATTACTTACGCAGGACTGAGCCTAGCTGTGATTACTCCGTTTATAAAGAACAGAGCGGTCTACGGAACCTTGACGATATTGTGGGTCTTGTTAGGAATGTTTGACTTCGGCTACGTGCTGCAACCTTATTGGAGATGGGAAGAGTTGAATGATTCCCTGTTGCCAGTAATAATTATTGGAGCCTTCTTGTGGATCTCACTCAAGACTAGATGGGTCGGTAGAACGACAACCTTCCAACGACCAGTGTCTTGATGTAGTTACTCTCAGGCCCCCAAGCTTTGGGAAAGGTAATACTTGAATCGTGGTAGTAGAGTGCCCCATCAGTCAGGTCGGGATCGTCTCCCACTACAACAGCTGAGGCGGCTGAGAGGCACTGGATCCATGCAGGATTGGTATCCATGGGCCAGACATCGGTGTTGGGATCGTTATCGTTGAAGCTCGAGAACTGATACTTTTTAAGGATTACGCTGTGGATATCTCTGCCCCACCAACCTGGCTTGTTGGCTCTGTTTTGGATGACGTGACAGACGCCGCGCTTACCGTCGGCAGGCTCACCTCTCGCTTCCCTGTAGCAACATAGAGCCATAAGCGATAGGTCGGACATCTCTGCGTAGTCGGTTGCTTCCATAATTAAAGGGACGATACTCGTAAGTTCCAGCGCGGATACTTACCCTTACCGTCCCCCGTGTCCCTTTTATAGTATCTGCAAAGCCCTCTGTCCTTCTTTCCGCGCCGGCTGGGCCGTCACCGGGGCTGAAGGTTAAGAAGTCTGATCAAGAGTTACGTCTACGATCGAAGTCGGAGGCGGAGGCGGTGTCGGAAGAATCGGTACACTGAATACTCCGCTGACAGGCGTGCCTTGATCGTTTACCAAGCTAACTGTCAGATTGAACGACGTTCCAGTATCGGTCGAGGATACCGTTGCACTGAAAGTATTGTCAGCAGCAACTGCGCTCAACGTGACATTGGGATCGTCTACCGAAACCGAGGGACCGGAACTAGGCGGGATGAAATTCGTCGGCGGAACGAAGCCGATCTTGAATGTTCCCGTTGCTCCTACCACTACTCCAGAAATTGGCATGAAAGTATCTCCTCTGAGCTGATTGAGAGTAAACCCCACAATGTGCTCGCGGAGTTCCTCGCGTTCAAGGAAGACCAGTTCTTCCAGCGCATTGGCGATGCGCTTAAGCTGTTTAACTTCTTCCTTATCGGAGAAGATTCCCATGAGTAGCCTCCATACGCAAGTCCAAAATCGCACACTATCACTATCCGCGCAAGGAATCGAGATTAGACTTGTTGATGATATCTTGTTTGTGAGCGAGGATAGCGTCGATGGCCGCCTGTATCGCTGCAATCAATTCAGCGGGAGCCTTGCCACCTTTGATGCCTGAAAGGAAAGGAAGCAGGAACTGTATGCCTAGATCCAAGAGTGTGAGATACATTACTTTCCTCCCGTAGCTGTCTTGAGGTCAGCGGCTATTTGATTGTAGTTCGTTATGGCAGCTCGCAACTTGGCTTCAGCGGTAACGCCGGCAGCACTGTGCAGGTCGGGAGCGTTACAAGCCCCGCCATTGTTGAAGTCTGGGCCAGAGCAGTAGACGGTAATAGCGTCGATGAGAGCATCCTTGGCGCCGGTAGCTTTGGTTAGGTCTTCGCAAACAGCGGTGGAAGGAGTTGTCGCACACTCTGGATGTTGCGACTTCTCCTTATCGAGAAAAGCCTTGGCTGCGACAACCGTCTGATAAGCAGTCCTTTCGATGGGCGTACAGCCAGCCAGTACAAGTGCGGTTACAGCTATTGCCATGAATCTCTTCATTCAATCCTCCGTGATTCTTCTATACGTATCACATCTAAATCCGAGTGCGGGGTACTAGCCTCTACTATCGTGCATGGCCCGTTTACTGCCCAGAATCTGTGGGGAACTCCTGGCATCAGGTGATGGCTACTGGTGGGAACCATACGCCTGATAGCGCCGTCAACCTCCAGATCGCAACATCCGTCAACCACCAGGAATGTTTCATCCTTAACCGGGTGCATGTGCAATGAGGACTGAAAGCCGGGGTTGAGATGCAGCATCTTCATGCAGTAGATATCGTTACAGATGATGTCTTCCCAGCCCCAGAGTTTCTCAACTCGCACTAGACTCTTCCTCTTCGTACAGTTCTGGATAACGTTCCCTGAATTCTAGTTCACCCTTGGCCACTGATCCCATCTTCTTGCACAAGAGTTCGAGAACAGCCTTACGTTTTTCAGGATCGAGGTACATATTTATAACTGCCTGTTTACGGGCGGATTCTGAGACTGCGCCCCATTCCGTCATTACAGTTTTAGGCTTCGTGCTCACGGCTTTTTCTCCTCCTTAGCTGGTGCTGAGAATAGCAACTTGTCGGGATCAAATGTTGTCTCCGGTGGCCAACCGTTTTCCAACTTGATCTTCTGGGCCGTACTCATTAACTCAGAAACTTTCTCTTGGAACTGACGCTGAACCTGTTGTAGCTGAGCCTGCAACAGTTGTGCGTCTTTCTGCTGAACCTGTAGCTTCAACTGTTGAATCTCAGTGAGTTTATACTCGTGGGCCTTCTCCTGTGCACTAATAGTCCTAGCAGCCCAGAAGAGACAGAAGATCACTATGAGGATACCTATAGCTAGGATGATACCTACGGTACGGATATCCTTGTTGTTTAGTTCTTGGCTCATGATGTTCCTTCTATACCTTGTTTACTCTAATGTCAAGCCCAATTGTTAGTATTCCCTGTGGATATTGCTTAACCCTTGTTGATTCTTAAACCCAAGAAGCCACGCTCACTTCGTTCGCTTCGCGTAAAGAAAAGAAGCTACGGCTAAACGCTTCCTAACGGAAGCAGCCTTCGCGTGCGTTTTGACCCACCAAGACGCAAGTGACGGGCCGAAGTTGAAGGGCGTCCGTCTTGTTCGTCACGAGATGCTCGCCAGCAGAGCTCGTACTGGTTGTCAGACGCCCCACAACTAAACATGCAGTGCCGTCCATCAGGTTCTCATCCCGAACTCACCGTAACGCACGGCAGGCGGCACCGCAACTCGTATAAGAAACGCCGTCCATGGACTCGTCTTGTCCAACTCACTCGGAACAGATCCAAGGATCAAGTTAGTTACTTCCTTATCCCTAGTTCTAACCGGCAGGCGACGTCTCTGTAAGCTCGTTATCGCTTAACCTTGGTATCGACAGCCGCAATCTGCGTGATCTTGTGATACCAAGTCTTGCGCTCCTCATCAGTAGCTGACTTCTTCTCCGCATCGGTAACCGCACGATCGTCCTTGCTATCCTTGCTCTTCTTTACACGAGTTCCAAGGTAGAAGTCTGCGGCGATACCCAGCATCTTCTCCACATCAAACCCGCCATGGCCGTTATCCTCGATAGGGATGCCGGCACGTTCGAGCTCGTGGAACTTGGACAGGCTCATGGAGTCGCGGAAGTCCGCTCCCTTGAACTGTTCCTTGGCCGCCTTACGTACACGCAAGTCTTCCATCCGCTCAGCGTCCAACGCTTCAGGCCGATAGTTCACGGTCGTATTAAGGCTCTTGGTATCGTTACCGTTCACGACCGTCACGCACAGCTTGAGATTGCGGCTGTCACCGGCGGTAGATGGAACATCCTGCGTCTTATGTACGGTAGCGAAGTTGCCGCTGGTCTCATACTCGGCAACAATCACTCCGCTGTACCAGCCATCGTCCCACGGCTTGCGTTCTTCTCTCTCGAACCCACTGAACCTGCTAACTTTCTGTGTTGCAGCTGCTTCAGACATTTGATTCTCCTTTAGTTATATATTTGTGTTATCCGTTGTTACGGAACTTTACCTGTACGTTACCCAGAATCCCCATGCCGCGAACAATACTGCGACAAAGACTTTCAGCGCGTATTCCCACCGCTCGTATTCGATATCTATTGGCCAATCTTCATCTGGAATTCCTAATCGAATCAGGCATATCGTTGCTGTAGCTATGTAAAGCCAAGTGTTGAATATGGTATAGAACCTCATCAGAACGGCACCTCGTTACCTTCGTCGTCAACCTGCGGCGACTTCGGCTGAACTTTGTTACGGGCGCTAGCCTGAATCTGCTCCAGTAAAGTCTTCTGTTCAAACAGTTGTGGCAACTTACTCGGCTTGATTCGTCTCGGCGTCTTCCACACCTGATCCGGCTTGCGGCAACGGGTACAGAAGAAGGCGATGTTATTGGGATCGTTGGCTGGAAGGTGAGGATCATCTACGCACAGCCTGACCATCCTCTCGAACTTCTGCCTGCTACCGTCATCATTCCATTTCTTGGTGCCGTCAGATACTCCACACTGCTTGCAGACATGCGGACGCTTGTCTACTAGTTGTGTCAGCGCCTGATAGAACTCCGGTGTGTAGATAAGCTCCATCACTTACCTCCAAAGGGAACGTCCTTGGGAGCTTTAGGCTCTGCTGGCTTAGGCGCACTAGAAGCACTATCCGTATCCGCAATCTCTTCACTCACTGCGATCCCTGTCCCAAGCGACAGCACTCTCGTCATCGCTCTCACTCTCAACATCCAGTCCATACGTGAATACCAGTTGGGATTACCTCCCATGAACCATTCGGTAAGCCAAGCGGTATACTCTACAGGCGAATCGTTGATGGTCATCTCACACTTCACACCAGGCTCGTTGTCGAGAGCGAAGTCAATATCCCGGCCACGTTCCTTACGGGTCAGTACCAGTCCTTTCGGCCACGGCCGCGTCACTGACTCAAACTTCCGTGCACCCAGCTTGTTACCCAGCGTCACCGCTTCCTTCAGCTGACCCTGCAAGCTAGTACCTATCCGGCCAGACGGAAGGATGAAGATGTCACCCTCTTCTGGATTGAGCTTCCGTCTCCGTGCGGTGATGGCCAGCATCAGCGCTTGAGGAATGGTCAGGTATGAGCCACCCGGCCCCCACGGCAATGCCGCATAGAGCTTAGCCATCATCAGAGGAGGAATCTCGTCTTGGTTATAGGAAGTGATACCACCCCATTCAGCATCCTTAGACTGCCGCTGGACTTGAGAAGCTGTAGCTTGTAGCTCAGCCAGTTTATTTACCGGAGCAGGCTTATCGAGGTCAAACTTCTTAGCTACCTCTTGTAACTTGGCCTTATCATCTTTCTCAAACTCAGCCTTCAGTTGTTGTGCCAGATCCAGTTGTGTCTCGTTCATATTTATCTCCTTTTACCTCGATACGGTCGAGGGCCGTAAACTCGTCGGCTATACGCCTTAACTTTTGCACAAAGTCTGTATACGGACTCTCGCCGTATACGTTGACTAGACGACTTGCAATCCACTTAAGGAACTCGCCGTCGGTCATACCTCTACCTCACGCGCTTCCTTGATCTTGTATAGCTTAGGATTATCCAATCCTGTCTTACCTGAGCACACCGGCAGGAAGTTGCACTCTCCCCACATACTCACACAAGCCGTATTGCTCATCGGCCATGGCTCGGCATCAGCACACTTACTATAGAACTCACATATCTCTCTAATCGCCCAATCCATCTGCTGGATGAATACCGGCTGGAAACTCATCACCTCGTCGGTTACGTCGATAGTCTCGATACGGGGATCGCTGCCACGGTAGGGCTTGACGATGATTTCGTATTCAATACCCAAAGGCTCGCGATTAGACTCTGTTAGATATCTCAAATAGAAACCCATTTGCGGTTCGCGCAACAAACGTTTCTTCAGGTCGGACTTCCAACTACTACCAACCGTACTGGCGGTCTTGGTGTCGATCAATTTATAGTCGCGACTGAGACGATCGACAATCCCATTGCAAATCACTTTGATTCCAGCGTGCTCTCCCCATTCCCATTCAATAGTGGATTCGTTGAGCCATGGTGGATCTAGATTGGTTGATTCCCCGTGATACCCATAATAGATCGTCGTAATCGGCGCTATAGCATCCTGCAAGCTACTCCACTTACCTTGATCCTTGGCATTGAGTAACCTCACATCCAATTCCTGGGCCACTTTCAGTGCTTCATGAAACGACTCCATATACGGCTTACCGCTCCAATAACCTTCCGCCATCTTGTGGATTACTGAGCCAAAGTGGTAGTGGATGGAAGGCTCTACCGCCGACTTACCGAGTAGATATTCAATCCTGTGCATCTCCTTGCAAGTTGACCAAGTCTTGAGCTGAGTAGCGTTGATACGTAGAACACGCTTCTCTTTGAACTCACGGTAGGACTTGAGGATCTCTTGGTGGATATCGGTTATCATTATTTCCTTGTGACCGCAAATCTGTAATCGCACCGCGGACATGTTACCGCTACGAAATCCTCACTCTTCTGGTGGAACAACTTAGCTAACAATTTCTCAACCCATGGTTGCCGGATATACCTTGGCAGTAGGTCTCTCTCTCCACAGATTGGACATTGTTTCGGTATATCAAACTTAGGCTCATCCATCTGTTCACCGTGCAATAGCTCTCCATGTCCAACCGTAAACAGTGATAAGTAACAGAATGAAGACAAGAGGTGCTCCTTGGGCTCTTATTAACAGAGCTATCGCTATAAGCAGCGTCAACTGTATACAGTAAAGAGCCAGCCTGTCTGAACTCATGACTAGCGTCTCACTTTCACAGATTGTCCGACAATCTTCTGGACAGTCTCCGGCGTGTAAACATCATCCACATCGACCGTCTTTTCTTCCTGTTCGGCAATAATCTCGTTTAATAGCTGGAATAGCGTATTAACTGCTTCCGACTCAGTTCCAAGGTCGTATCTAACACGACATTCGCGTAGGTGCCCTATTGCATTAGAAAGCATACTCTCTCCATCGTTGAAAGTTAGTTTGCGGCGATGCCATTGTTTATTCATCGAACCACTCCGCAATGAACGGTCCTTCGAGCAAGCACTCTTTTAGACGCTGTGCTGCTTTTTCTCCGTAGGCTACGAGTACGGATGGCGCTCCACTGTTACCTTTAGCAGTCTTGCCGTCTCGAACGAAGTGAATACGCTTGTGTAGAAACTTTAGCGCGGTAGCTGTGTCCCATACCGTGTTCTTAAACCAACGGGTCTCAGTTCGAGCGAATACCAAGGCGATTCCATTGTTGTGATCGGACATTCGACGTAGCCACCTACCGCACTCTGGCCCATAAGGTGGATTACACCATACAAATCCATTCCACGGTCGAGTTAGCCCATCAGTCTGTCCCGGCATTGCAGGATCATCATCAAATGGGCCAAGAGCATCAAGGATGTACTGAGGCGTATGCCACTCGTTAGTTATCCCACGGTGAGGAAGCTCGTGACCTCCAGCACTACGGCCTTTGCTTCGACCGGACATGGAGGAAATAAATTCAGGACTAGGTTTAGTTGTCCAGTTCATGTGATCGTCACCAGAACCTGTACGCCTTCCTTACCCTGTTCTATCCACTGCTTAGTCACTCCCAGACTGGCTACCATGCAGTCATCGGTGAACAACACTCTCTTCAGGCCATCCTCGGCATTCTTCAGCAAGTTGGTGCAATCGGGATCCTGCAGGTGCGGCATACCAGGCTTAAGATCCTTTCTACTCTTAGGTATAGGAAAGTAGAAGTCTAAGCTCAGAGTTACATTCCCTGAGATCGGCTTATATCCCGCTCCTGCCGCTACTACCGCTTCTTGCGCCACCGTTTTCCTCCACGCCACCGCTCGACCTTTGTTGTAGATGACTCCAAACTTAGTCTGCTGATATTGAGTGGCGACAGGCAACCCACGCACGAAGAACTCGAACTTAATCATTCATTCGGTCCTTCTACTGTCCAACCAGTCGCCTTAGTACTTCCAAGCTCCTGCAGCAACTGTCGAGCGCATGCTGTCGTCCTTGTTCTAGCTACCTTCTCAAGTTCTTCGTTATTAGGAATGAACTGAGCGACTGTGTTGTCATCGCAGCGAAGCCAACTCACGGCCAAACGGATCAACCTTTGCATTCTCTCTATTTCGTTCATGATAGGGTCTCGATCATCACGACTCGTCTATTTGGCCTAACATATATCCTGCACGGCCTACCCGTCTTGTCATTAATCCCTTCAAGTAACGCCATGGTCCTTAACACTGATGGTACCCATACTTGCTCTTGCTCAAAGTGATGCCTGATGGCCATACAGAACAAGCTATCCCACTCACTATCACTTAGGTTAAGGCCAGCCAGCGGTCCCTGAGGGGTTGGTTCAGAACCGCTTGGCTGGCAGGAGACATCACGCTTAACCTTAGGTCTCGCAGCTACCGTTGATCTCTTACGAGTAACTAGTGGCTTAGATTTCTTACGGTTAGCGTGGTGTCCCATGGGGTTAAGACGCGGCGCGGGAAAGTTGTTTAACGACCGGACCAATATAAATATCCAAGGTTTGGTCTAGGATATAGCCATCATTGGGAACCCTAAACGTGGAGTAAGGATCCCCGGTAAATTCACCTTGCTGGTCTACTCTAATGTAGGCACGTTCCAGCTTATCAGTGAACTCAGAGCCTGATTCGATCTTGACTACCTTACCTGTCAGCTTCATGTTGCCTCCTTTTTAGTGCCCATGCCTGACCTCACCCGTCCTCGCCCAGCCTAGCCGGTCCCTACCTTACCCAGCCCGGAATCTTCTCTACTCTCTTCCGACAGAGTTGGTCTGTCCCAGTAGGGGGACTTGCATCGCCCACACCTCACGGGGCGGTGATTACTCCTCGGATGCCATTCATGCTTGCAACGCTTACATCTAAGAACCGGCAGTCGGTACGGTAACGCGCCTTTCTTTGTTCTCATGGTGTACACACTGTGGCACACTACGGTGTATAAGTCAAGAGTTATTTAGACAGACTAGGTTTACGTTTCTGTTCCAGTAGGATAAGATCCGCTACCCAGTTAACCACGCTATCCCTGCAACGTTTCTGTAGGTCTGCTACAACCGAGTCCGCATCTGTGTGGACAGTGGTTTTATCACCTTCATAAACAACGAATCCATTGGTTGCTTGGTCTACGCTGAGTTGAATTCGCAGCACGGGTTGCCTCCGAGGTGAGCGACCATAGCATCGTTTATTCGCTCGCGCTACAACAAGATACAGCCTTAATTTCCTTATAGATTACCAGTAATAGTATGGCAAATCGGGCTTGACAAGCATGAGAGAATGCAGGTGGAAGGAGTCATGACCTTCCCCGTTACCAACGGAATCAAGTGGAAGGATCGGTTTTTCTCCGAGGGCCGATCCTTCACACTTCTCGGAGCTTAAATGAGCGACCAGCCCGACCAAAAATTCATCATTGATAGACTTTTACCAACAAACCGTGTCCATCTCTTAGCCGGCATCTCGAGCGCTGGCAAGTCTCGCTTTGCCATACCAGCTCTTATTATGTGGCATGCCTGTCTGCCAGTTATGGGGCTGAAATCATGGCCTGTGCCATGGTGCGTGGTATGTGGCGACCGGCCGCTTGCTGATGCCCAAGATACTCTGACTAGCATGGGCCTTCCGCTATCTGAAGTACCGATCATTCCTGCCTTCGGTAAGCACAACAAGATATTCCTGAAGGTTATGGAAGAAATAGAAGATGGTGGCTATAAGTTCGTATTCTGGGAAGGCTTCGATATGCTGGTCAAGAATCCCAATAACCCTAATGAGGTCAAAGAGTTACTTAGCAATATGACGGCATATTGTGAAGATGGTCTGACAGTCCTAGGCACAGTCGGGGTAGCCAAACTTAAACCCCACGAGGTCTATCAGAATCCGCGACAGCTGGTAGCTGGCAGTTCGATCTGGGAGCGAGCAACGTCAAGCAATCTGATCATCGTCCCTACGAATCCCTTAGACATAGGCGATAAGAACCGACTTCTCTACTGTAGCCTCAAGAATTCCCCCTCATTCTCGGTCACTGGCAGCTTCGACGATAAGGGTATCCTCGTTTTCAAGGATTGGGATGCCCAAAGTAAGGAGTTTCGAGGTCGATTCGACAAGTTTGGCGAAGCCTGATACATAGTACCACTCGTACCATAAGCTAAAAACCTGTAAGTCCTTTGTTTGCGACTAGGCAGGCTCTCATACCCCTCTACCGCTCTATATATATACTAAGAATTACCTCTTCCTCATACGAGGATAAAGGCACTTAGCGAGCTTGAATCTCAAAAAGTAATAGTACTAGCTAATGGTTAGTCCTCGCCGGTCACTGCCCGTTGTACGCTGGAAACGGCCATTCGAGCAGTTTTAGGATTGCGTCCCTTGCTATCCCTGTCTCTTATATTGTCGCCACGGTCGCCTATGAATAAATGGTCTGGGTTGACGCATTCGGGGGTGTCGCACTTATGTAAGACGCATTGCTCACTGGGGATTGGTCCGAATTTAAGCTCATAAGAATATCTGTGGGCCTTGTGATGTTTTTTATCGCTAAACGTCCCATATCCCAATTTGTCGCGTCCGGCCAGCCAAAACCAGCAGTTATCGGTCTTGTAAACGCGTTCCCAGAATCTTTCAGTTGCGTCTCTGTATGACCCATATAACTGGAACGAGTGGAGTAGATCAGTGGTATTCGTCCTTCGCAGCCTCTGCAAATGCTTTCCGCAGTATCCCTTGGCCCAACTGGGATTACTGCATCCATTTATTTTGCAAAGAGATTCGCTCACTGGCTTCCCTTTTTCGGATACGCTACGCAAACAAACTTTCCAGTGCTGTCCACGGCCACATATTCTCGGTCATTACATTGATGATGAAATTGAAATATCACCGAGCAAGCAGCATCTCGCTCAGGACAGGCCAAATTGAGATTATGCGGAGTTCCCGTGCGGTCCGAGCCGAACCAGTAAATCTCTGGTAGATTCTCCTTCCACCATTTATCAGACGATTGTTTTCCATAAGAGTATCCAAGCACAAACCCTATAAACATGAACCCACAAATCACTAAAAATGGCTGTACGAATTTGCTCACTTGCTTTTCCTTTCCGCCCTGCGCTGTCGCGGGACTCACCACGGCTTCACTTTCACGCTCATCCAGACCATTTTTGCGCCAAGAATCCACAAAAATGAACCAAGCGCCAGTAAAAGAAGTGCTAACGCTTGTTCTCCTAAAGACGACAGATATTCGCCCATTGCCCTTCCCTCCCCTTAGCTCCGTGGCTCTGGCGCTCACGCCCACCAACTAATTACCCACAGCACGGTCATGTGCATTACGTTATCGATTACGACGATACTCCACGGTGCCATTGGCGGTTGCGCGAACTGTTTCTGCCCTTTGTGGTTCATAAGCCATACGACCACATCTGTGCGGTCCTGCGCGAAGTGCGTGACGAAAAGTATGGGCAGAGTCCACGGTGGCCAATGAGCGCATAGCGCCACTGTCATAGACCATATAACACAGTGAACAAAACACGGCCACGTCGCTTTCTTCTTATTGAGCGCCATCCAATCGTTTTGCAGAAGATAGTCGCCAATAAGGTGCCCCATCAGCCAATTCACGTCCGTCCCTCTTTCTCCGCTTCTCCCTGGTCAATATCGTCAGGAATCAAGTCCCATGAACCATCGTTTACCCAGCCGATAAACACCAAGCGTTCTCCTTGCAGAGCGTATTTAGCTATTACTCCAGAATCTTCGCTAATCATCTGCTGACAGTAGAACGGAGCTTTCACTTTCACTGCTGGCCACCCTTCTCCGCTTCTCCCTGCGGTGGCTGCAAATTGCAAGGCATCGTTAGCTCTCCCTTTTTGTGCATCCACATGCCTTCTGGATATGTGTCGGGGCACTGATTGGACAGGTACCTCGCGCTCCATTTGTCAGAGTTACAGTATTGGCAGATGCGCTGTTGTGGCTCGGCGCTGGCGAGAATACGGTCGGCATATTCTTCAGCTTCGCTATAGTCTCCCGCTCCCGTTGCTTGGTCGCTGATGATTGCAGCCCGTATCTGCTTCCTCATTGCCTGCTGGCCGCGCCGGAAGGCTGCGTCACATTCATTGATTGCTCGGCATAGCGGACAAAGTTCGTGCTCGGAATCGTTGTGGCCTATCTCTACGTGCTCATCGCGACACATATGGGCATAGCTATGTCCCCTGCTCTCCGGTTGCGCTTTCTCCCAAGAATGCGCTCCTGTATGACCGTGTGGCTCAGTGCAACGAATCTCTAGCCCGCATTCACGCATCGGACTAATTCGCGTTGTCGCGTTTACTGTGAATGGCTCCGGTTGCGCTTTCTCCTGTGGCTGGGACTTCAAGGCATTCAATTCTAATTGAAGCCTGTCGCGTTCATTCTCAATCGCGTTTGTATGCCGAACGCCTTCAAGCAAACCTTTCGTGAACCATTCGCGCTTGGCACGTTTCAAGTAAGATTCCCGGTATGCTCTAAAAGCTCCCGGCGCGTCTGAGTCGCAAGTTTGAATTGGACCATTTTTATAAGAGCGCAACCAAACAACGTAATTTTCGTCTATTTGCTCGCGTGCTTCCTGCTTCCCCTCGCTCATAGTTGTGGAATCCTCCAATAGAATCCTCGTCGAACCGCGCCACATAGCAAGCAAACGTCAGCGTAGCCCAGTGGTCGATAAATCTTGTGTCCACAAAATTCCCAATAGCCCCAATCCACTTTCAGCATTCTCCAGCGAATCATCGCTGTTCTCCCTTGGCTTGGCGCTCGACTGGATTCACTTTCGATTGCTCCAAAAGTTTCTCATGCTCTGGTGAATTGCGATGTGCTGGGCAGAAGTGAACAGTTTCAGGTAAATATCCGTGGAACCAATCCCAATTACCTGCTGCTCTACTGAACTTTGATGGTCCAACAACTCCGCATACGTAACATGACATTTCACGCATTGCAAAGCTCCAAGACTGCCAATCTCGCGGCTCGAATCGCTGCCTTGCGAGTTCTATTTCGCCCCGAGGTCAAACCGCAACTGGACATGAACACCTGCCAATACCAATAACGACCCTTGCGATAAAGATGGTTAGAGGCTTTTGGACTGCGAGAAATGCGGCTCATGCCTTCCCCTTTCGCTGGCGCTGGCCGGATTCGCGGGCGGTGAGTGGGCGCACCCACATTTCATGGCAGCAGTCATGATTAGCAAAGGTCAGTTGCATACCAGGAAATGCCTTTATCGGCCACGGTTTCATACTCACGATTTGTTGAAACTGTTCGTGTTTCTTTTCAGGGCGTTTATAGTAATCAATGTCGATATACACTACCTGCCCCACGCGAAACTTCGGCCCCGCTTTGGCTTTCTTGCTCCGCTTCATCGGGTGCTCTCTTTCCACCCATGCTCAAGTCTCGATATTTGCCAATCAAATTGCAGCAGACCGATTGTGTCGTCCTCCCAGCGAATGCGAATACAATCGTCACCAACATGCTCAACGAATCCATGAATGCATCGAAGATTAGTTTGCATGTGAACTTTCTCTCCTGTTGTAAACTCAGCGACTCGGCTCATCGTCCGCTCTCTTTCTCTGGCTGGCCCTGCGCTGCTGCGAGGGCGGCTTCGAGTTCTAGTTTCCATTCACGAACTTTATTTGCGTCTAGCGCACTGAATCCAGAACCTTCCAGCTTTCTTGCTATCACTTCTAAATGAACAGAAGTGCTCTCCAGCACCGCTCGCATCTTCTCGTCTGCGCCGCTCATGGCTAGTAATCACCCCTTTTAGGCTGTAAACAAAGTAGCCCTTCTGCTCTCCACATCTCTACAACTTGGTCGCGATCTTCGATAACGGCGGCTATTTCCGGTCGTGGCCAAAACGATTGAAAAATTTCCAGCTTGACCTTGAAGTCTTGACGCTTATCCTTGTCCTTCCGCATAAATAGATGGCCTTTAGGCAGACCATGCTTGAACATCCAATCCACGGTCTTTTCGCGAATGCGCTCCGGCCTCCCAGTTACATACGCAATTCCGAAGCTGGCGCTCATGCCGCACAAAAAATCAATCATCAGCGGCAGCGGAGCATCTTCATCGCATGCTTCAAAGAATGCATCCCAATCAGCAGGAGTCTTTTCGAGATGGCTAAGGCGATGAGTGCAGTCAGCAACCACGCCATCAATATCGCAGAGCACAATTTTCATGCTTTCCCCCTCCACTTCAGATACTGCTTCACTACCAGCCCGAAAAATCAGGTACGCGGTGCCTTAGCAAATGTTTCTGAGGACAAGTCTTTTACACCTAAAATCTTCATGCCCCTTGCAATCCATTCTTTCCCTATTGCGCTTGCACACAGTCCGCTGTGGCAGTTCTCCACGCTCTGCACGTATTCCAGCTCACATATGCAGCCGTAGAGCGTCTTCTTGAGCAATTCGTTCTCCGCTACCAAGTCCTTAACGAACCGCCCTGTCAAATCAATCATTGCTGTTTTGCTCATCCCCATTCCTTTCCACGCTTCCACTTCAAGTATTCCTTCACCACCAGCTTGTACACATCCTCATAGGCTGTGCGGCCCTTGTTCTCTCAACTGACTGATCACCACCTTAAATTCCTTTGGACAACCACGAGAACGTAGAAGATAGTTTGCGTTTTCTACAAGCCGCTCACCTTCGGCCTTGAGCCGAATATCAGCCTCTTTAAGCGCGGCATCAGCTCTTTTCAATTCAGCATCGGATTGTTCAAGCTCGTTGCTCGCTCGT
>Ga0247674_1000022_pt1 | contig 28950 bp, 44 predicted proteins | sample CNK15_metaG_FD_183044 | JGI IMG/M metagenome (GOLD analysis project Ga0247674, IMG submission 183044) | Soil microbial communities from Purdue University Martell Research Forest, Indiana, United States - CNK15 | ecosystem: Environmental > Terrestrial > Soil > Temperate forest > Bulk soil...
ACCGAGACGGCTGGAGTCGGCTGGAAGGTCGACACGGGGCAGTACTTCTGCGAGGTCTGGGGTGTCCACAAGGACATCGACGACCAGGTCCGCGCGAACGCCGACAGCAACTGGCGGCTCGACTCGGACGCGACCACGTTCGTCACCAACCAGCTCCTGCTCCGCCGGGACCTGGACTGGAACGCGAAGTTCTTCACCACCGGGCAGTGGGGCACTGACCTCACCGGTGTGACCGGCACCCCCACCGCAGGGCAGTTCCTGCAGTGGAGTGACCCGGCCTCGGACCCGATCGTGCAGTTCGCAGACCTGCAGACGAACTTCGTGGAGCAGTCAGGCCGCAAGGCCAACACGCTGGTCCTCGGTGCTCGGACGATCACCCAGCTGAAGAACCACCCGGACATCATCGACCGGATCAAGTACACCCAGCGTGGTGTCGTGACCACCGACCTCCTCGCGTCGCTCTTCGACGTCGAGCGGATCCTGGTCAGCTACGCGACGGTGACTGGTGTGGCCGAGCTGAACGACGCGAAGGCGCAGGACGCTGCGGCGACCTACAGCTTCATGTCCAACTCCAAGTCGGCGCTGTTGGTCTACACCCCCAGCTCGCCGTCTCTGATGACGCCTGCTGGTGGTTACACCTTCACCTGGAACGGGTACCTGGCTGGCAACAGCTACGGGATCCGGATGAAGAACTTCCGGATGGAGCCGATCGCGGCGGACCGCATCGAGGGCGAGATGACCTACGACATGCGGGTCGTCGCCAAGGACATGGGCATCTTCATGGCCAACGCGGTGGCGTAGTCGGATCTACTCTGAGACGGGCTGTGGGTTTCGGCCCGCGGCCCGTCTCTGGTTAGGAGCACACATGCCTCAGCTGCTGAAGAACGACGGGATCTCCTTCGTCGCGGCCAAGAACTTCGTCTACGCCGGCGAGGAGTACGTGATGGGCCAGGAGTTCCCGCAGGAGGCTGCGCGGAACATCGAGACCCTGGTGCGTGCGCGGTTCGTGCTCCCGGTCCTCGAAGAGGGTCACCTGAAGCCCCGACACTGGCACACCCACGTCCGGACTCGCGAAGAGGCCGAGGAGTACCTGAACCGGGACCGGGTGCAGCTGGTCTGGCCTGCTGAGCCGGACACCCAGGTGGACCTCAACGTGCTCACCAACCCTGAGCTCACTCCTGAGCCGGAGGGGGAGGGAACCGATGTCCTGGCTCCTACTGAAGATTCTGCTGAAGAGTCTGATCCTGAGCCTCCGGAGAGCCTGGAGGAGACCTACGACCCGGCTGAGCACAACGTAGACGCGGTCAACGAGTACATCGCTGAGCACCCGGAGCAGAAGGACGAGATCCTGGCGATGGAGCGTGCTGGGCGCGGGCGCAAGGGAATCCTGGGAGACGAGTGATGGAGAGCGCATTCGGGATCGACCACGGTCCGGAGGAGATCGCGAAGTTCGGTCTGGGCAGCGTCGGCGGGATGGTCGGCGGAGCAGCCAGGCTGGGTGCGAAGAAGACCGGCCAGCTGGCCAACAAGGTGCCCGCGAACAAGTTCGGGGCTGGGCCGGCGAAGGCTGGTCTGATCGGAGCTGGGCGTGGTCTGAAGAAGGTCAGCGGGTTCGCTGCCCAGCGTCCCAACCTGACCGGCGGTCTCGGTGTCGGTGCTGCAGCGACTGGCGTTGGTGGCGCAGGAGGCATGTTCGCGAACCGTAGGCGGCAGTGATGGAGTCTGCCTTCGGGATCGACCACGGTGAGATCAGCAAGGTCAAGGGTCCACCGAAACTGACTGGTGTCACTGGACGACTCACGGGTGCCCAGGTCCGCACAGCAGGCCAGGGAGCTCCCTCGCGCACGTCGAAGACGAAGCGTGCGCTGCACAAGATCGGTGAGGCTGACATCTCGCTGAAGGGCCTCGGCGGTGCTGCTGGTAGGGGTCTGAAGGGCACAGGATCGTTCCTGGAGAACCGACCCGGTCTCACCGGTACAGCACTGGTGGGAGGAGGCGGCGCAGCGGGCTACAAGTACCTCAGCAACAAGGAGCCCAAGCGCTGATGCCTACCTACAGCTACGAAGCCCCAGGCCTCTCCGAGACCGACACCCTGCGGTTCCTGATCCAGGACACCGACCCGTACCACGCGGGTGAGTGGCTGCTCTCCAACGAGGAGATCGACTACGCCTACGACACCTGGTACCCGCTCTACAACAGCTACGAGTACGTCGCGGCCACCCTGGCGGACACGATCGCGGCCAGGTACGCGCGTGAGGCGTCCTACTCCGCTGACGGAGTGAGTGTCTCGCTGGGCCCAGTCGGCGAGCAGTACCGCGCGCTGGCCATGCAGCTGCGTCAGTCGTACGCCGCGGAGAAGGTGGGGACGATCCCCTCTGCCGGCGGGATCGAGCCCAACGAGTGCCTGGAGCCGGACACCAAGCCGTTCAGCTTCGGCAAGGGCATGCACGACAACCTGGAGGCTGGAGCTCAGGAGTTCGGTGGGGTCTACCCGCCGGACATCCCGGTCACCGGGAACATGAACGTGCCTGACTCCGAGAAGATCGTCGAGCCATGAGCTACAACAAGGAGAAGTACGAAGCCCTGCGTGGCGCTGGAGTGTCGGCCAAGCTCGCTCTGGCACTGACCCAGGACACCGTCCCCAACATCGGAGCTGACCCAGACCGGAGGGTCCCGCACCCGCCGATCGAGAAGCTGCCGGAGAACGCCAACCAGAAGCAGAACTCCGAGAAGCTCAACGAGATCATCGACGTCCTCAACGAGGTGCTGGAGTTCGAGGGGTCATGACCAGCGCGTTCGGGGTGGAGCACGAGATCTCGAAGTTCGCCGTGAAGCGGGTCAAGAAGCCCAAGGGCAAGCTGATGAAGGTGAAGACAGGAGCAGTGAACGCCACCCATCGGATGGTGGCGGTAGGTGCCGGCCCCTCCCCGACTGGAGTAGCTCTCCGGTCGATCACACCCCTGCGAGCAGTCCTTGGCCACTAGCCCGATCTCCGCGTACGCACGGCAGTGGGTCCGGAACCGGGCCACTGCGGTGATGGAGTACACCTGTCGGATCGAGCGCTCAGGAGTCCCTGAGGGCTACGACGAGGACACCCTGATCTACACCGCCGAGGGTGTGGCCACGGTCGTCTACGAGGGCGTCTGCAGGATCTGGGAGGTAGCCAGTGCCCAGTCGGTGGTCGTGGGGGACACCGACATCTACCAGATGAACACCAACCTCTCGATCCCCTGGGACACTCCCGAGGAGGTCAAGCGCTACGACCAGGTGACGATCCTGACCGCTCCCCAGGACTCTCAGATGGTCGGGAAGCGCTACGAGATCCAGACCGTGGCCAAGGCCGGAGAGCTCCGGGCCACGCGCCGGTTCGAGGTCACCGGGATCATGTAGTGGGAGCGATCGGGCAGGCAGACATCTCCAAGCTGGCGCAGGCGCTCCGGCAGACCGCTCACGACTCCGGGATCACCACTCAGCAGGTGCTGATCCAGAGCGCCAACCAGATCCTGGCGGAGATGGAGGCACTGGTCCCGGTGGACACCGGGAAGCTCCGCGGCTCCCTGCAGATCCGAGTCGAGACCGACCGGGTCACCATCGGCCCGAACGAGAACATCGCTCCGTACGGCGGCTACGTGGAGTTCGGGACGAAGCCGCACGTCATCCGACCGAGGAACCCAGGTGGCGTCCTGGTCTTCAAGATGAACGGGATGACGGTCTACGCCAAGAAGGTGAACCACCCAGGGACCCAAGCACAGCCGTACGTCCGCCCTGCGTTTGAGGCATGGGTGGACTCGCTTGGGACGATGGCAGCAGAAGCCAACGTCAAGGTGCTGAAGGACAATGCCTAGCTCCATCTCACGAGGACCGATCACCACTCGCCTGCTGGGCGAGCTGGTGACCGAGGGCTTCCCCGTGGGCGACAACGCTTCGCCGACTGCCCCGTTCGGGTGGCAGGGAGAGCCGAACGAGCCCGGGACCACCTTCACCCCGTGGCTCTCCCTGTCACCTGGAGCAGCCAGTCTCCAGGCCCCGTCAGGAGCCATGGGAGACAGCCAGTCCGAGTGGCGACTGTCCTACTCGGTGGTCTACGCCGGCATCTCCAGGAAGCAGACGGAGGCGCTGGCTGACCGGATGAGGATGAACCTGACGAACATCGTCAGGGAGAACGTGGACTCCGACACAGGTCCGTGGCGGATCCAGAAGATCACGTGCACCACGATCGGCAACACCAACCGGATCGGGTCTGCCTATCCGGACTACTTCACACAAGCAGACTCGTTCGAGGTCTGGGTCACGAAGGGATAGAACATGCCACGAGCACAGCAGATCAAGATCACCAAGGACGACCAGGAGGGTTTCGTCCTGAAGGAGTCCCTGGCCGCCTGGGAGCGCAACGGCTGGACGGTTGCGGATGATGAGAGTAGTGAGGCAGAAGCTGCTGAGGTCACCGACAAGCCGTTGGAGACCCAGGCTGCCGCCACGAAGAAGACGACCACGAGGAAGGCTGACTGATGGCCCGGATCATCCCGAATGAGAACACCTGGATCGGGTTCTCCATCGCCTCGATCGCCGACATCGAGGCACCCACTTCTGCGCAGGTGGCCGCTGCTATCGACCTCACCGGCTTCTGCATCAGCTTGAACGCCAGCTCGCGTGGCAACACGGTGCCCACTCCCGCGTTCGACAGCCTCTTCGAGACCAGCACTGCTGGCACCTCGGCAGCGACCTTCGACGCGGACTTCTACCGAGACGACGACACAGACACCGCCTGGGAGACCCTCCCGCGTGGTACTCGTGGGTTCTTCATCATCGCCCGGTTCGGTGGGACTGGTGCTGACAACCTCCCGCTCGCCGGCGACGAGGTCGAGGTCTGGCCGGTGATGGTGACCTCGCGCACGATGGCGAACATGAGCTCCAACACGGTGCTCACCTTCACCGCGTCGTGCTCGGTCAACGTCGAGCCGGCTGAGGCTGCGATCGTAGCTGCGTAGACACATCCTGGCGGAGGGATAGCATCGGATCGACTACATCCCTCCGCCTAGGAAGCGACCGATGCCCAACACCACCGCGAAGACCGTCGAGGCTCGCCAGAAGCAGTCCAACGCATCCAAGCGCGCCACTCTCGATCAGCTCGTCAACAAGCCCCGCTCGGTCACCGAGTTCTCGCTGTTCCTCTCAGACGGGAACGGTGGCACCAACGAGGTCACTCTGAAGTACCAGGCGATCGGGATGAGGGCGTACGACCGTCTGGTGAGCAAGCACCCGCCGAAGCCGGAGCAGCGCGCGGAGGGCTCCAGCTTCGACATCGACACCTTCGCGCCGGCGCTGATCGCCGCCTGCTCGGTGGAGCCCGAGCTGTCACCCTCCGAGGCCAAGGCCATCTGGGACTCAGACGACTGGTCGCGCGGGGACGTGATGGTGCTGTTCCGCAACGCGGTTGAGCTCAACAACCGGGGGCTGGACATCCCTTTCAGCGTGAGCGGCTGAGGAAGGACCGCAACTTCTACCTAGAGATGTCCTACTGCTTCGAGCATGCGATCCCGCACTCGAAGTTCCTGAAGTGGGATCCAGAGGACAGAGCGAAGGTTCTGGCCTTCGCGTTCGAGCAGAACCTGCGGTGCAGCATGTGTGGCACAGCGCCATGGGAGTGGGAGGAGAACAAGTTCGCGTTCACAGCGGTCGATGAGTTCTGTCAGGGTTGCTACCAGAAGTCGATCTTCGGCGACACGCAGGGCTCGTCACTCCCGGGGACCAATGTCAAACTGATCCCGACCACCCCGCAGCTGACCGCGCAGATGGCCATCAAGGCCAAGAAACGCAGATCGCTGAAGATGGAGTAGCGCGTGACGGCTCAGCCGGTTGAAGCCAACGTCGTACTGACTACAGACAACAGTCAGTACGACCAGGCGATGGACCAGTCGGCTCAGTCCACCAACAACCTCGCCAAGTCCGTCGACACCCTCGGCACCAAGATCAACAACCTGGCCAAGTCCGCTGGCCGGAAGATGCTCGGGATCACGGTCGCCGACGTCGCCGTGATCACCGGTGCCACCGCAGCCTGGGCCAGCTACGAGAAGCAGATGTCTCGACTGCAGGCCCAGGCTGCGATCACCACCCGTTCTCGTGAGCAAGAGAACCGGGTGATGAAGGACTACACCGCCTCGGTGAAGAACCTGAGGTCGGAGTACGGCACCACCACCCAAGAGGCTGCGGCGCTGACCCAGCAGATCTCCAAGCTGAGCGACCAGACCCGCCCGATCAAGGACCTCTCGGACACCTTCGAGCAGATGTCCAAGGCGACGGGTGAGAGCTCCACCGGTCTGGCGAACAGCCTGCTGAACCTGCAGAAGATCATGGGGACCCCGCAGTCCCAGACCAAGAACTACGCCGACCAGCTGACCTACCTGGCGGCCAAGAGCAACACCTCGGCTACAGCTCTGGCTGACTTCACCGCCCAGATCGCGCCCATGGGTCGCGCGATGGGGATGAGCCAGACCCAGGTCACTGGCTTCTCGAACATGTTCGTCAAGGCTGGTCAGGACGGGTACTCCGCGGCCACCGCCTTCAACAAGGTCGCCCAGGACATCACCCAGGCGGTGCAGACCGGGTCACCCGACCTGCACAAGTACGCGAACATCCTGGGGATCACGGTCGAGCAGTTCAAGGGACTTTCAGGCGCTGAGCAGGTCGCCGGCTTCCTGGACCAGATCGCCAAGCTCGGTCCACGAGCAGCCCAGGAGCTGAACCGGTTCGGGCTCGACGGAGTCCGGATGTCCCGGGCCATCACCGGTACCGTGCAGGCCTCTGGCGGGGCCATGAACGCCCTGCGCGAGGCGAACATCGGCTACGGGTCGGACTCGGTCGCCAAGGGCGCTGAGGCCGCCGAGACCATGTCCGACACCATGGCTCGGCTGCGCCAGGACGTGCAGCAGACAGCCGAGTCCTTCGGCAAGGCCTTCGGGCCTGGGATCGACCTGGTGCTGCGTCAGGTGGAGAAGCTGGCCTCTGGCTTCCAGAACCTGATGGACGGCCCGCTCGGCAAGTTCCTCCAGGTGGTCGCAGCGGTGGTGATCCCAGTGACAGCAGCAGCTGGGGCCCTGCTGCTGCTGTCCGGGACGATCCTGAAGCTGGCTGCTGCCTTCACCGTCCTCCGTGGTTCTCCGATGCTGGGTGTGTTCGAGGGCTGGAAGGGCGGAGCCCAGATCGTCCCGGAGATGGCGAACGGGATCCGGACTGGTGAGTTCGTGGCCCAGGGCACCGGCGTCCTGGGTCGTCGCGGTGCTCAGATCGCGGAGGGTGGCACCTGGGCTCAGCGTGGGCTGTACAACATGGGCCAGGGCTTCGGGTCCACTGCTCGCGCCGGCTGGCGAGGACTGGGTCGGCTGGGTGCTGACGACGGTGGCCCGAACATCTGGACCCGTGGTGGAGCAGCTGGCCTGCGGTTCGGCGGCGAGGCCTTCCGGACCCAGCTGGATGCGATGCGGTACGCCAACCCCGCCGACCGCTCCCAGTTCTTCGCCCGTCACTTCATGGGACGCGGAGCAGACGTAGAAGGTGCGGTGGTCGCCACCAACGTCGCGCGCCAGCGAGCCACCGACACGATGACGGCCTTCAACGCGACCCGGGGTGCAGCTCCCGAGGAGCGGGAGGCGGCCAAGAAGCTGGCCGCTGAGGCCCAGAAGCAGGTGGCTGCTGCTGAGACTGCGGAGAAGGCGGTGCTGTCCAACGCTGCCGCCCAGATGAAGGCTGCGGAGGGGATCACCAAGTCCGGGGCTGCGGTGAACACCACCTTCGCTGCGCTGCGAGCTGAGGGAGCCTCGCTGGCTGCAGCGTTCGCTGGCGCAGCACGAGGCGGGATCGGCGCTGGTCTGGGTGCTGCTGGGCGTGGGATCGCTGGTGCTGCCTCGGCGATGGGTCCGCTCAACATCGCGTTGCTCGGCTCGATGCTGCTGCCGTTGGCCATCCCGCTGATCCAGAAGTTCCTGCCGAAGCGGGAGGAGGTGCAGAACTTCTCCGGGTTCGGCGCTGCGTACTCCGAGGCTGCGGGAGTCACTCCACCCACCGGGTCGGCTGCGATCTTCCGGGCTGCCCGCGGCCCCGCACGCACGATGCGTGCTGCCACCTCGTTCAGCCAGGTGAACGTCGCGGCTGCCACCGCACCTGACTACAAGCTGAACGAGGCGGGGCTGAAGGGTCTCTCCGCTGCTCAGGCCACCACCCTGCTGGGCACTCGGTGGAGCTCGATCAAGAACAGCCCGGAGGCAGTGGGTCAGGTCCGGGACGATCTGATCAACCAGTTCGGGGTCGAGGGAGCCCAGAAGATCCTGGGTGACCTGCAGGCTGGTGCCACTGGGGGAGGCCTGGCTGGGCTCTACAGCCAGATCAACGCCGGCCAGGACACCGGGACCAACATCGGTCTGGTCGGCGAGGTGATGACCTCCCAGATGCGTCAGGCGGCCCAGGCGCGAGGTCCGGCTGGACAGTTCCAGGCGCAGGCGCGTGGGCTCAGCTCGATGCTCGGCGCTACGTTGACCAGCGGTCGCTCGCAGGAAGACATGCTGAAGGAGCTGAACCAGACCTTCGGTCTGGACATCGGTGACGACATCTTCAACAAGGCCCGGACCCGCGCCCAGGTCACTGGTCAGACCGGGATGCAGCCGGCTCAGATCCAGGCGCAGGAGCGGGCCGGGACCCTGGTCACTGCCGAGTCGCTGGCGGCGATGCCTCGGGCTCAGCAGCTGAAGTGGCTGATCGAGAACTCCTCGGGTGACCAGGCGGACAAGATCCGGGCTTCTCTGAACATCCCTCAGGGCACAACCGGAACCGCCCTAGATGCTGCGATCGCGAAGACGTTGTCCACCTCGGGGCAGGCGCTGAGCGACACTCAGGGCACGCTGGCTCAGCGGATCCGCCAGCAGGGTCCAGCTGGTCGGATGTTCGCGGGCAGTGCTGCGGTGCAGGAGGCGTCGGGCTTCGAGGCCCAGAACGTTGGGGCCAACGTCAAGGCCATCAACGAGATGCTCGACAAGATGCACACCGCCGGGATGTCGGCTCCCGAGATCACCAAGGCGATGGGCAAGATCCAGTCCGCGCTGGGTGACCCCACGGACCCGAACTACATCCTGGCCGGGATGATCTCGGGGCAGTCCCAGCAGGAGCTCCAGCTGGCGATGCCGAACATGACCAGGGCCCAGCAGTTCGGGACCCAGGTCGCCATGTTCCAGAACGTGGCGGCGATCCGCCCGGTCACCGACGAGCAGTACCAGAACGCGCAGGACGCCAAGGCCCAGATGGCCACGGCGATGACCGACCAGGAGAACTACTTCAAGCAGATGCTCCTGATGCAGGACCAGTACGAGATCCAGCGCCGGCGGGCGCAGGAGGACTACAACCTGCAGCGCGGCTACGAGGAGCACGACTTCCAGCTGCAGCGCTCGCGCGCGGAGGAGCAGTTCCACCGGTCTCAGGCTCGCGCCACTGCCGACTACTACCGCGGCGTACGGCGGGCTCACTACGACTTCAACCTGCAGCGGAAGCGGGCTGAGGACGACTACGACCACTCGATCGAGGTCCAAGCCAAGCAGATGGCCTCCTCGGTCTACGACATCTACACCCGGGTCCAGCTGCAGCGGACCTCCTCGGCCTCGATGCTGCTGGCCAACGCCGGTGACCAGCTGACCCGGATGCGCCAGCAGTCTGCCGACCTGGACCGGCTGCGCGGGATGGGGATGACCAACCTGGCCATCCAGCAGCTGGGTCTGAACAACCCGCAGAACCAGCAGGAGCTGGCCCGGTTCATCGGTGACGTCACCCCGCAGATGATCAAGCAGTTCAACCGGGTGGCCGGCACTGAGCGGGTGAAGGCAGCCAAGGACCTGATGCAGGACCCGGGGAACCTGGAGTGGGCCGAGCAGGTCCGCTCTCACCGGATCCAGCTGCAACGGTCCCGGGAGGACTTCCACCACCAGCTGGAGCTGGGCCACGAGGACTTCCTGCGTGCCATCCATCGGCAGCGCAAGGACTTCGGCATCACCATGGACCAGCAGGCTGACGACTTCGACACCCAGATGGGTCGTCAGGCCGACGCCTACGCGACGTCGATGAGGCGCTCGGCTCAGGACCTGGCGGACGTGGGCAAGGAGATCGACGGCAACTTCGAGACGATCCTGACCAGGGCCACCAAGGATCTGACCGGACACGCTCAGGACCAGGCTGCGGCAGTGCTGAAGAGCTTCCAGAAGCTGAAGGGCGACACCGAGCCCGAGGCTGTGGCTCTGATGACGAGCCTGTCCAAGATCTTCGGGTTCAAGTACCAGGCCCCGAAGGGTGTGAACACCACCCCTGACGTCCGGGGCACCAACGACATGTCGATGCATGGCCCCGGAGGCCACACCGTTGGTGGCATGCACCAGGGCGGTGTGGTCCCCGGCTGGACCCCAGGCAGGGACACCACCATGGTGCCACTGTCCGGTGGCGAGGCGATCATGCGTCCGGAGTGGGCTCGGGCGATGGGCGAGGGCTACATCAACGCGGCCAACCACGCGGCCAAGCACGGCGGGTTCGCAGACGGCGGTCTGGTCAACCCGGACGCTCGGGTCTACATGGACGGGGAGCCGGTCTCCAAGATCACCAAGGCCCAGCTGCTGCTGGCCGAGAAGCTCTCTCGGATGGACTTCCGCACCATGCAGGGCTCCTGGCAGCCCTACACCGCCTACTCCGGCTCCTCGCACATGGGCCCCGGTGTGGTGGACGAGGCTCCCGGCAACTTCCGGACCCAGTACTGGCTGCGTCGTGTGGGCTTCGCCGCCTGGGGTCGTAACTTCCCTGGTGCAGCATCTGCTGGGTCCGGAGCTCACGTGCACGCGGTCTCGCTGCTGGACCCGGGTGCTGCACACCAGTCCCAGATCGCTGCCTTCTACGCCGGCCAGGATGGTCTGGGCGGGATGGACTACGGGCCCAACCCGGGGATGATCCCTGGTCTGCGCGGGATGCTAGCCCAGTTCTCCGCACTGGCGCTGCTGCATGACCAGATGCAGGGCGGCAGTGGTCCTGCAGCTCTCCCCCGACTGGCCACAGTCCTGAACCGCAGGTACCCGGCTGCGGAGAAGGCCGCGGCTGCGATGCAGGGCATCCACCCCCTGAACCCCGGCGACATCAGCCACATCATGAATCAGATGGTGAGGGCTAGGTACGCGGAGTCCTTGGAGGGTGTCGACCCGAACAAGAAGCACACCGTCTGGCACGCCCAGGGCGGGGTGTTCACCGACCCGACCAGGATCGGAGTCGGGGAGGGTGGCCCGGAGGCGGTGATCCCGCTGAACGACCAGGGAGCCCAGTTCCTGGCGATGGCCATCCACGGTGCAGAGGCGCGCGGGATCGGGATGGGCTCCTCCCCGATGCGCGGCGGAGTGAGTGTCTACAACACCCGGATCGACAAGAGCACCAACTTCACCGGACCGATCACGGTGCAGGCGAACGACCCCAACGAGCTGCTGAACAAGCTGCAGGCTCGCCAGCGGGTGATGGCCCTGTCTCGGCCAAGCCTGACAGGATCGGCTGCATGACATCGAAGACAGGACTGGACTACCTGGCTGTCGAGGTCAGCTACGGAACCCGCTGGGTGAACATCAACAACGGGGAGACCTACAAGATCGCCGGGGACAGCACTCGGGACTCCACCCAGAAGACCTGGCGGAAGGTGACTGCCGACTCCCCGATCCTGGGCGGCAACTACCTGATCCACGCGGTCCCGGAGATGGTCGCGGAGACGATCGGGGTCTGGGTCTACGGCCAGTCCCAGACCGAGGTGAGCGACAACCTGTTCACCCTGACCGACCTGTTCGAGCAGTACGACTACCGGATCCGGTGGACCTTCGACGAGTACCGGGAATACTGGCGCTGCCAGCTCGCCGATGCCACCACCAGCCGGGGTCAGGTCTGGACCCACTCCCAGATGGCCAAGGCCGAGTTCGCAGTGCCCCGCTACCCCGAGATCACCACGGAGCGGATCTGATGTCGGGCCGGCTCACGGTCTGGGGAGCTCAGCAGCTGCTCACCGCCTACATGGGGGTCAGGGCCACTCCCCCGCCGATCTTCTACCTGGCGCTGATCAGGTCCATCCCGCCCTCGCCGTACATGTCCGGGAGCGAGCTGGACGAGCCGGACAGTGTCGACTACGCGCGGGTGGCGATCGCCAACGACGTGGCGAACTGGGCCAACGACTCCCAGCCCCAGGAGGTCTACAACGTGCTGCCGGCGCAGTTCGTGACTGCCACCTCGGAGTGGGGTCAGATCAGCTACTGGGCTCTGTGCAACGCCCAGGTGGACGGAGAGAACTTCCTGGTCGGGGACCTGGAGAACCCGGTCCTGGCCACGACTGGTGATCAGGTGCAGATCTCGGAGGGTGACCTGAGCGTGTCCCTGGGCCCGTTCTTCCTGGCCGACGAGGCCTGATGGCTACCGTCCCGATCGTGCCCGGGAAGACCGAGGGCCAGGTGGTTGCGAAGGGTCGCGCACACCGGCTCCCGCCGGCTCTGCTGCATCCTCCCGGTGGGCTGTTCCCGCTGATGAGCGCAGCCTTCGAGGTCGACGAGTACCGGATGATGTCGGGCTGGCCAGTCCCGGTCCCGGATTGCGACATCCAGATCCAGTGCCTGGTCTCGGCTGAGGGTGACGTGCTGGGGAACCGGGACGCCCCCACCGCTCTGACCACGAACGCGGCGATGCGCTGGGTGGCCGACGACAACTACTACGACCAGACCTCCCTGCTCTGGACTCCGATCCAGGGGAACGTCTCGCCGTGGGTCACCAGCTCCACGAACGCTCCGACCCTGTTCACCGACTACGAGTACACGATCGGGGACGAGCGGTTCGTCGACATGACGGTGCTCAACTTCGACTCCAACACCCACGACTTCATGTGGAACAACCTGGATCTGATCATGGGTGGCACCACTGGCTACACGGTGATCATGGTGCTCAGTCCGAACTCTCTGTATGGCAACGACGACACCGTGGCCGACAACGCGCTGTGGGGCCCGGACTCTCTGAGTGGGGCCTGGAGTCAGTTCACGGTCAAGAACCAGGCGCTGTACCTGACCACCGAGGAGATCCCGGCGCAGAAGGGGGTCGCGTTCGGGTCTGCCTCGCACACCACAGCTCCCACCTATCTGGCGCTGGTGGTGAGCAGGCCGCAGACGACCATGTACGTCGCCTCAGGGCCCTCGAAGGTGCTCAGCAAGGCTCTGGCCGCAGGAGCGTCTCCTGAGCCCCTGAGCACCCGTTTCTGGCTCGGGAACGGGCCCTTCCTGGATTCGGCCACCATGGACATGGCTCTGTTCGATCTGGGCATCTACGGGAACCCACTGACCAAGGCCGAGGTGGTCACCGAGTTCGCCTCACTGAGCACCATCTACGGAGGAGACAGTTGAAGTCGCTGACCGCCTACCCGTCCGAGCAGCAGCCGATGGGGTTCTTCCGGGTCTTCGCCACCCCTCCTGGTGGCTACGAGCGGGAGATCACCCTGTTCCGGAACGCTCCGGTACGGATCGGGACGGTCTCTACCCAGGACCCGTTCAGCGAGGTGACGGCCAGCCTGTCCTTCCCGATGATCACGGTCTTCGACACCCCGGGGCAGGGGGACCTGGACTGGCTGGTCCCGAACTGCGACATCGACATCGTCTGGGAGAACGTGGGCGACTACGACATCGACTGGCGCTGGGAGGGGTACATCGCGGCGTACAGCTTCTCGCTGAGCGGCCAGGACTCCTCGTTCTCGATGGACCTGAAGGGAGCGTTCTACGGGCTGGACGACTACCTGGCCATCCCGTCCTTCCCGAAGCGACCGATCCCGTACGAGATCCTGATCAGCCAGGCCTTCGACCAGGATGAGCATCCCGCGCACCTGGGGAAGTTCCGGGTGCTGTTCCCCTCCGACTGGGGTGATGTGGATGGGCACCTGGTCCCGGACCTGAACGGTCCGAAGTACCTGAGTGCGCTGAAGCCCTGGGGAGTGCGGACTGGAGACCCCTGGACCGGGTTCACCTCGCGCTCGACCGGGAGCTGGGAGCCACTGCTGACCGGTCACATTCAGTCACTGCTGTCCGTCATGTTCGCGGAGGGTGGGTCGCAGTGGAGCATCCGGAACCGAGGCCGGCGACGCCCTGAGCTGTTCCTGCGGAAGATCCCGGAGGCACAAGACGACCAGATCATCGAGATCGTCCTGGGAGCTCCCGGAGTGCAGATGGATGGCAGCAGGGACTACACCCAGCGAGCCGGGGTGATCTATGGCCAGGGCAATGACTTCGCTGGGATCAACTTCTCCAACATCCAGGTCTCCCCCGATGGCCGGCAGACCTACTACGCGCCGTACGCCTACAACCCGCGGATGTACCCGAGGAAGAACAACCCCAGCTACGACCCGCGGGTGAAGCCCAAGGAGACCATGATCCGGTTCGCGGACGGGGTGGACGAGGTCTCTGCGATGAAGATCGCGCAGGGTCAGTACCAGCGGTTCGCGGAGCCCGGGATCACCGGCACGATCACGCTGACCTCTGACCCCCGGACTGCTGGCGGTCAGCTGGTGCCACGGCTGCTGATCACGGGTGGTCAGACGATCCGGATCAACGGTCTGTTCGGGGTCAAGGAGGGTGTGCTGGCGCACGTCACCCAGGTCTCCGCAGACTTCAACGGGCTGACCACCCAGCTGACCTTCGATACCAAGTACCGCGACCAGCTGACGGTGGAGGAGGTGAAGGCCAGGACCCGGGACGCGCTGACCCCGATGCGCGCCCTGCAGGTGGGGAAGTACTCCAACCTGATCCCGGACCTGGTGATCCCGTGGAGCTACACCGCGGGGTCGGGGATCGTGCCGACTGCGGCCAAGGAGTTCTTCAACGAGAAGCTCCCCGACGACGCCACCTTCCCGTTCGAGACCTGGACCCAGAAGTGGCCTCCGAAGAACCCCAAGTCCAGGCCGTACTACATCGAGATCGGACCCACCGACCGGGCGAACTCCAACAACAACTGGAGCTCGACGAAGCGTGCCTCCGGGTCGGTCACGCTGCGGTCTGCCTCGATCCCGATCCGGATGTCGCAGGCTGGTGGGATCCGGCTCTCCCAGCTGGCGGCCTACGACAAGGACGGGAACGTGATGCCGGTCAAGTTCCATTACAGCGTCTACGTCACTCCGTCGATCTCGATCGACTCGATGCCCCGGTTCCCTGGTCCTCGGACCGACTCGGACTTCCCGGTCTACCTGGACGCGCGCAAGGTGAACGGCACGGTGATCCCGACCACCTACGAGACCGCCGGCGGACACACTCAGACTCACCCGTTCTACAAGGGCGGGTGGGAGACCGTCGCTCCGGACGGGACCACCTTCCCGTGGGGGAACAAGGACCCAGCTCAGCTCCCGGCTGAGAACCCGGTCGTGGGCTGGGGGAACTACTACGAGCCCGCCGGCTACTGGCCTGGTCGGTTCTCACTCGGTGCAGGCCGGACTGGGCTGATGCAGGACGACAAGGCCTGGAGCTGGGACCTGAACGAGTGGGTCAACATCAACAAGCCCAAGGACAACGCCAAGGACGAGTACGCCGGGATGCTGTTCGTCATGATCTACTGCGATGACCAGGACGATCAGTCTGTGTACTTCATGGGCCGGTTCATAAGGCAGGAGCCTGGAGCATCATGAGCGATGGCAGTGTCACCGACGAGCAAGCCCACGAGTGGTTGCAGGACATCGCCGACAACGGCTGGGTGAGTCTGCACTACGACAGCCCAGCTCTGGGTGGTGTGGACAAGGCGGAGATCGCGGGTGGTGGGTACGCCCGGTTCAAGATGCCGTTCAGCCAGCCCAACAACCGGGCGATCTGGTCCCTGGTCGACGCCAGGTTCACCGGCCTGGTGCAGAACAAGCTGATCTACTTCGGAGTCTGGGACTCACAGAACAAGGGGATGCTCCGGGCCTACGGTGAGCTCCCCACACCCGCCGTGGTGCTCAACGGCAAGGGCTACGTGCTGCATGCCGGCCTGATCGCCATCAGCTTCGGGTGACCTGTTTTTGGGCATAAAAAAAGGGCCCTTGGGCCCCACCCTCCGAAGAGGGTGGGGCTAGGGCCTACAGGGACTTCATCTGCTCTGCGTGACGCTTCTCGTCCTCTGCTCGATGCTCTGCGCAGAGGCACTTCAGCCAGTGGTACGTGGCCTTGATCTCTCCAGGTTCTCCACACACCTCGCAGGTGCGCTCGGACTTCGCTTCAGCGACGTGAATCGCTCCCTCGAAGGCCGGATCAGGGACGTGCGGATGGGCGTAGTACCGCAGCCCGCCGAACTTCTCCTTGACCTGCAGCAGGATGAAGTCCGGGTCGATCTTGTTGAGCTCCTCCTCCAGCTCACGGAGGATCGGATGCCAGCCCTCTCCCACGTTGTTGGCTGAGGTCATCATCGGAGACGCCTGGTCTCCGAACGCGCTGGTCATGTCTCCTCCTTGGCACCGGAGTAGAGCGCGAAGTTCTCAGCCAGAACCCAGCCGATCAGTGGCCCTCCCCAGTAGTGCGAGTCGTCGTAGGGGAGCAGCCGAGTCTGCCCATCCGAGTTCACGGTCAGGCACACGCCGTCGTTGACGTACACCCCGCAGTGACCCCAGGGTTCCGCTGCGTAGAAGCACACCGACCCGAAGGCTGGTGGCTCATCCTGAACCAGTGGGAGCACCTTCGCTGCGGCCTTGGCGGTGGGCCACTTCGCCGGGCAGCGGAGCAGCCGGCGGACGAAGCGCAGGGACTGGCCGCTGTAGTCCTCACGACCCTCCACCGGCGTGCTCCCTCTGGTACTCCGAGAACTTCATCCCGATGACGAAGCCCATCGCGTAGCACTGGACCAGGTCGTCGATGTCGTGCATGGCTCTCTTGCCGAAGACGGACCTGATCGCCTCTGCTGCGTGTTCGGTCATCTTGTCCAGGGGGATCCCAGTGACCTGGTCGAAGGACGGGTTGTCTGCGACCTCATCCTCCAGTCCCTCCAGAACTGCGTGTAGTGAATCGGCCATCGCCTTGTCGGGTCTCTCGCCCCATTCGGGCATGTGTATGTCTTCCCTTCACGTGGAAGGCCCCGACGAGGAGAGATACAGGCTCTCCCCGCCGGGGCCGCTGGTTACACCTGGGTGACGTTCCAGGTGCCGTCGTTGCCGAGCCGCTCGGTGAGCAGCTCCTCGCGCACACTGCCGGGCTCTGCACCGACCAACGCCGTCTTGATCAGACCACGATCGTTCAACGAGGTGAGCGTGGCCATGTCGGTGTGGAACAACCGACGTTCAGGGTCCTCGACCAACGAGCCCATCAATGCGCTGAGCGGGTTGGTCTTGGATTCCTCGGCGATCTTCTCCTCGATGGTCGGGTTCGCCATCGCATGCTGGAGATAGTCGAACATCACCCCAGCAGCAGATCCCTCCTCGTCATCGGAGCTGATGTGCATCTGCTCCTCGGTCCAGATCACCTTGTCGCCGGTGATCCGATACCCGTTCGAGGCGAGGATGTAGGCCCCGCCTCGCTCGTGCGCGGTGGTGGTGATGCACTCATCGACCCAGTGCTCCACCGCGTTGCGAGGTTCAGCCTCGAAGACGTACTGCATCTCGTGCGGTCGCCACCGCTCTCCAGTCAGCGGCGACTCACCGATGTTGCTGTGGAAGGACTCGAACGTGATCGCCATCGTGTCGGCACCGAAGCCCATCGCTCCGATGTCGCCAGCCTGAATCGCCTTGTCCCGATCCACCTCACACTGCAGCGTGACAACCAGATCGTCACCACGCCAGAAGTGCAGGTAGATCGCGATGTCGGTGTTCTCGGGCCTAGACGCGACCCAGTCCTCCTTCGTCTTCTTCATCACCTCAGTTATCTGGGACGTCTTCTCCTGTAGATCCAACAGGAGCCTCCTCAGTCGCAATCGCGATGCCGTCGAGGACATCCCGCTCGCGCCAGCTAGTACCGAGCTTGTTGCCGGCGAGGAAGGACGCGCAGACACACGCCATTCCGCCCATGATCCAGATGTCCCAGATCTTGATGGGGTCTACCTCGGAGTGGGCGAACCCGGTGACGTGAGCGAGGTGGTTGACGCCGCCCATCAGGTACTCCCCGAAGTAGGTGACGACCTCTTCGTCGTCTGCGAACCCCGTGCTCAGCTCCTTCGACGCCTTCAGGAAGTCATCGTCTTCCCAGAGGTTGTCCGCCGTGTGGAAGTGGATCGCCATCCGCACCAGGTGGTTGTCCCGCTGCCCGATCAGCACTCCGTCCGAGAAGGCCCGGAATGTGGTCGCGAGCAGTGGAGTGACCATCTCCATCGCGGTCAGCTTCAGCAGCTCATCCGCGTTGCTGGTCAGGGTGGCTCCCGCGAAGTGCCGGTAGCCACGACGGGTGACGATCTGCACCCGGTTCTCGAAGTAGGCCTTCATGGCCATGAAGCCCGGAGCCTGGGCCAGGTCGTCCGCGACGAGCGTGACCGGACCTTCCACCTCCGGGTGCCGAGCCTTCTCGAAGCTAGCTCTGACTTCCTCGATCAGATCGGTCATGTTGCTCCCTTCGCGACCAGGAACTCCAGGAACTCCTGCACCATCGCGATGTTCATGACGATGGGGAAGTTGTTCACGTCCACCTGGTCGGACTGGTAGGTACGACCAGCTACGAAGCAGAGCACAGCGATGTTGAGGTCCTCGTCGTTCGGCGGCGGGAACTGGTTGCTGCTGTAGATCCGCGTGACGATGTCCTTCAGCTGCTCCTCGATCTCGTCAGAGACGTTGGTGCCTAGCGTGGTAATCGCCTCCTCAGTGAAGGCGTCTTCTACATCCATCTGATTCCTCTCATGGGGAGCCCCGAGGGGCCGGGCGGGAAGACTACTGACCCGGCCCCCCGAGGCGGTCTTACCGAGGGACTAGATCAGCCCTGCACCAGGATCCTGCCGTCGTCATGGATGTCGACGTAGTGACCCCTGAGCTCCTCGGCGATCAGCTCACGCATCGCCGTGACGAGCTCCGGCTTGTAGGGCCGGTCCTCGCTCTCCGTGTGCAGCTTCCAGGCCGCACGCAGGGCGTTCGCACACCGCACGAAGTCGTCGGTCGCCAGCGGCTGGCCGAGTGCCTTCGTCCGGATCACGCTCTGCTTGGAGACGCCCTTCAGCGCCTGCACGATCCACGAAGGCGCGAACCCCTCGTAGGCCGTGTGCAGCGCCTCGTAGTCGAGCTCCTCACGCTGCTCGGCGGGGATGAGGACGTTGATCAGACGCTCCACGCCCTCCTTGTCGAGGTCACTGACGTAGATCATCCGGTTGATCCGGCCTGCCCGCGTCATCGCCTTCGGCAGCTCGCCCACGTGGTTGCTGGTCATCAGGAGCAGTACCTCCCGACCCTTCGTCCGCATGCCGTCGAACTGCTCCAGGAGCTGGTCCATCTTCTGCGGGTTCTGGCTGATCAGCTTCTCCACGTCCTCGATCACGATGACCGTCGGAGTGCCGAGGAGCTCTGCGAAGCGCATCACATGCTTCAGATCCTCGTCCCACCGAGCCTGGATGAACGACCAGTCGCTCTCCAGACAGATCTGCGCGGTGATGCCGGCGGCCAGCGTCTTGCCGGTGCCGTTCTCACCCCACAGGAGCACCTTGTTCCCCAGGTCGTTGCCGTTCTGCCGAAGGAGCTCGGCGGTCTCGACAACACCCCAGATCTCGTCGGTCAGGGCCTCGAAGACGTCCTGAGCGTAGACGACCTGGGACCGGTCGATGGTGTACGGGTTGAAGAACTCCGGCTCCTTGTAGGAACCGTTGATGATCCGCCCGACACCGATCAGGGCCTTGTTCCGGTAGATGGAGTGCTCCCGGATGTAGGCCTCCACGAGCATCAGCAGCCCGCGGATCTCGATCTCGTACTTCTTCTTGGCCATGACGTACACCTGGAACGCCATCCCGTAGTCGTCGTCCGCGCGCTCCTGCAGGTAGAACTCCGCGCCGAGTGGCGGGAACTGCAGGAGGCCGAACGGGACCTGAACCTCCTCGGTCGGGCTGACCTTGACCGTGCGGAGCTCGGGGAGCTGGTTGCCGAAGAAGCTCCGGATCTCCTTACCCAACGCGGTCATGCCGTAGACGTCCTTCAGGACCTTGTTGAAGGCGAAGGCACCGTCCATGGGACGGCAGTCGAACGGCTTGGTGTACTCGTGCATGGCCTCCTCGGCCTCGGCCTGAGCCAGCAGCATGTTGGCTGCCTTCTTCAGTCCGAGCTTCGAGGGGACCTGTGGCAGTGCGATCCGGATACCGCCGTCTTCGCGGTACTCGAACGCGCTCTCCACCGTGATCCGGCCACCGGCGACGTCCTTCAGGAAGTCGTTGGCCTTCTTCACGTCCCTGCGTGCTGCCTTGTCACTCCACATGCTCTCTTCCGACATACGGTGTACTGCTCCTTCGGTTGTTGGTTGTCGGTTGATGTGCAGGAACTACTCGATGTGGCCGAGTTCGTCCCGTGATGCGTTGAGTTCGACACGGCACTGCTCATACCTCGCGTCGTGATGATGGGTGTGCTGATGACGAGCACCCTCGTCGAAGACGACCTTGGTGATCTTGTGGTCTTCTTCGAGACCCTCCACAGCACCGGTGCGCACGTACGTCCCGGTCCTGTTGGTGATTCGGGTCAAGAGGGCAGAGGTCAGTGGCTTGTCCGCTTCGTAGAGCAGATCCACCAAGATCCTTGCCCGATAGATGGTCATACGTATCCCTTCATGTTTGAGCTGACATCTGGGATCACTGCTAGTTCTCGTCCTTGTTGCCTCCCCTCTTGGAGAACTTGTCGATCCACTGGTCGGTGGTAGCTGCAGGTACCCCTAGCCAGTGCTGGCCCTCGTTCCTGGTGAAGAGCACGTGTGTGCTGCGCTCTCCATCAGGACCGAAGAACTCGACGAGCGACGCCTGGAGGACGTCGTCGATGGCGAGCGCGCGCAGATAGACCACTGCGCTGAGCTCGTTGGAGCGGAGCATCCGCTCGCGCGTGGCGAGGAACGTGGCGTCACCTGGGGTGAACATCTCACGAACCTCGCCACGCGGGCCGAGGAGCATCGCTCGCTCGGTCTTGGTTGCCCAGTTGCCCCAGGCCAGATCTCTGGCTACCCGGGCCAACTTCCGATCCTTGGGGGCATCCGTCATGCCGGCTGTGCCTCCGGCGGGTCGATCGGACCGAACTGGTACTCCATCTGTCGCTTCATCTCCTCACTCGGGCTACCGAATGTGACTGTCCGCACCACCACGCCGTCCTCGTCACGAATGGCGAGAGAGACGTTGGCGTTGCGTAGACCAGGGAAGGCGGTGGTCAGCGCCTGCATCAGGTAGATCTCGGTCCGGTTCAGGTTGTTCTCCTGGGACTCGAACACGATGTCCACCGAGATGACTCTCTGTTTCGTCATCTGTCCTCCTTCGGACATGAGAAAGGGGCGGAGGAGTTACTCCCCCGCCCCTTCCCTGATCACGCCAGGACAGCCTCGGGCTGAACCGAGACCGAAGCCTGCGTGAGCAGCTTCCGCACCCTGGAGTCCGCGGCGCGGACTGCGGTGTTGCACTTGATCCAGCTGATGCCCTTCTGGTCCTCAGCGTTGAGACCGGCCTCCACCAGGGCCTTGTACGCCCGGTACAGGTCGCCGGCGGGCTTGGTGCTGCCCGACAGGCGCTGCTCGACCACGTACTGCTGAGCCGCGATGGCGTTCCGGTCGGACTTGTTCGCAGCGGTGGCCTTCTTGGCCTCCAGCTCCTCGAAGTACGACATCAGCGTGGCGTTCTGGTCCGTGCTGAGGGTCAGGTGGTCGCCCTTGAACATCTTGTCGACCGCGGTCTCCTTGGAGCCGAACCAGAACCGACCGGTCACCAGGACGTAGGTGACGTAGCCGATGGCAGCGATCCCCAGGATGAGGGGGCCGAAGGTGGCGACAGCAGCGGTACCGAAGATGGCACCGAGAGCGAACCGGACCGGCGTGCTGGCCCAGTACAGAGCCGGGCTGACGTAGCTCCAGCCGGCGATCAGACCATCCGCGATCCAGTTCCACGAGGCGATCCACCACCGCTTGGAGCGGGCTCCTCCGTTCTTGGTCTTGGCCCAGAGCCACTTGGAGCCCCGGACCACCTTGTCCTCGAACCAGTCGTAGACCTCGACGGCGGCGTCGGCGATCCAGTTCATGGCCCTGGTGAACCAGCTCCAGCCGGTCTTGGCGGCGCGGACAGTGGTGTCCTTCGCGCCCGCGATCCACGAGATGTTGTCCTCGGTGGTCGCGATCTCTGCGGTGGTGGTCACCACCACGGGACGTTCAGATGTTGCAGTAGACATGAGTCTGTCCTTCTGTGAGTTGTGCGGACATGCAAAAAGCCCCCACAGCTATCGGAGCTGTGAGGGCTGGTACCTGAGCACATGCAGTCGCTCGGGTACGTGTCTATTGTATCACAAACACTACATACAGTCCAGGGCTAGTTGGAGATCCCTGGGAGCTGCCACTCCTCGTCGCCGAGATCGGCCTTCGAGTCACAGCTCTTGCAATGCAGTCTTGCGACGTGGGTCGAGGTCTCCTCAGGTTCGGTGACCGGCACGTAGAACTCGTGCCCGTCGATCGTCAGAGAGCCGACCCGGCTCCTGTACTGCAGCTTCCGGACGACGTCGATCTCGACATCGGTGGAGTTGCAGTTCGGGCAGTGCACGGAGCGAGGAACCGTCTCTGGTGAGTGCTGAGACAGCGCCTCGGTGTACTTGTCGTGGCACCGCAGGATCCACTCCGGCATCTCGGTGGGAAAGCCCTTCTTCTTCCAGGTCCGGGCCTCCTTGTACCGGTACGCCTTGATCGGCATCAGCTTCAGCCGGCTGAACCAGCCGATGCTGTCGTCGGGATCGGCGGCGGAGAAGAACTGGCAGAGCACGAACGAGTTCATCTCCCGCTCGGACCAGTCCGGGAAGGTGGCCTCGTGTGCGCTGGCGTCGAGCGCCTTCACGAACACGAGGTCGTTCTCCAGTTGGGTGTTGGCCTGAGCGACGATCGCGCAGTCACCTGCGCTGAACGCGAGCTGCTCTTCGAGCGGCATGATCTCGTTCTCGACCTTCTCGGCGTCCCCCACGAAGGACTGCTGACTGAACAGCATCACCATCAGCGGGTGCGCTTCGTGCTCGTGGTCGCTCATTCGAGCTCCTCGTCGGTGTGGATGATGATCGAGATGCCGAGACCGACCTCCTGGGCGGCTGCCTCGAAGACGTCGCGGAACTCCGACCAGTCCTCGACGACTTCTTCGTCTTCGAGTTGAACTTTCAGTTTCATGTCTTCCCTTCAGTTCAGGTTGACCCGAGCGAACTTCGCCCCTCGGGCCAGGTAGTAGCTGAGAACACGGACTGCTGACATGCCAAGGGCCCAGTCAGCGAGAGGTGGTGCCTCTACCACCACTCCCTTCTCGACCCGGAAGCCGAAGTTGGAGTGGGGCAGGAGCACGAGCACCCAGATCATCAGTCGAAGAAGCTCTCGAAGAAGCCCCATCCACACCCGATGCCGCCGTAGATGGTGGCGGCTGCTGGGGCAGCCACTCCATCAGTGGAGAACGCGCCGACTGCACCGAGCACCAGCGCACCGCCGCAGTAGGCCACGGTGATCCCGCGCTCCACTGCCTTTCGGTGTCCGGACTCGAACGCCGTGCAGGTGGCTGGGTTGATGCTGATCGGACTGCCCGCAGCGCAGTTGCTGTGGGCCATCAGGTCTCCGTACGCCTTCCAGGCCAGGCAGTAGTCGGTACAGCCCGGGTCCTTGGTCAGGTACTTCGCACGCAGGATCCCCTCGACCTTCGGGTGATGCTTCAGGAAGACCACCATGGCGTGGTGGGCGTCCTTCCGGAAGTGCCGTGGGTTCTTGAACGCCGCTGCCGGCGAGAACCCGTGTGCGTGGTGGATCTTCCCGGACTTGAACCGTTTCACCACCTGGTGGGTGGTCAGGCAGTTACCGTCCGGGTCGTTGAACGCACACTGAGCGCTGGCCTTGTCGAGCAGCGCCGACGCACCGAACGAGAGCACCGTCATCAGCAGGAAGGCCACCAGATAGGTGACCAGCTTCCGAGTGGTGCTCCAGCTGCGGTAGGTGTTGTCGAACCTCTTCCAGAGAGACCCCGTCGAATCGGGGCCGAGTCCCTCGTTCATCTCTCTACTCCATTCCTTCGTCGTACTGACCCAGGTCTTCCTGGGCCCGTCGTGCGTGGTACGCCTCCATCACGAGGTTGACGATGATCGCCCAACCGATCATCTGCATGGTGTCGAAGAAGTGATTCATCACTGGCCTGCTCCTAGCGTTCCGCCGACGATGTACTGCGGCTGGTACGGGTTCCCGCCCTGGGCGATGAGCTGGTTCTCGTTGTACGCCCGGAGCGCCTGTGCTGGCGTCATGCCCTTCAGCTGGAAGCCCTCCAGGGTGGCCCTCTGCTTGGCCGCGTTCGCCTTGGCTACTGCGGTCTCCGCTTCGGCCTGGGCCTTCTCCGCCTTGGCCTGCGCCTGCAGGGCCTCGGACTTGGCCACGTTGGTCTGCTCAGAGGCCACCGCGGCAGAGAGCTCCGAGTTCTCCGGAGCCGGCGTGCCGATCAGGACTGAGATGCCCTCGAAGTACTGACCCTTCGCGGTCTGGACCATCAGGCTGTTGTCCGACTGGAGAGCGGCGTTCATCTGCTGCTCGATGTCGGTCTTGGTCTTCGGGTCGTTCCAGACGTTCTGCCAGTTGAACTGCTGGACGATCCGGTCCAGGGTCTGGTCGGCAGGGTCAGCGACCAGCTTCCGGAGCAGGGTCTCCCACTGGTCGTTGTAGGTGCCATCCGAGTCGAAGTGCACCGCGTACCTACGTGCGTAGCTGGTGTAGAACTTCTCCAGCGTGTCGCAGTCGGTCTTCAGGGTGAACCGGATGGTCACCGGGATGTTCATGACCACCTTGTCCTTGGTGACCGAGGTGAAGTCCTTGCTGTCGCTCCCGGTCTGGCCGGTGGCGTCCCACTCCCGCTCGGAGGTGGGGAAGAGCGGGTAGTCGTCGTTGGTCGACCACCAGTGCTTCCGGGAGGCCGAGGGCACACAGCCGACGACCTGCTTGGAGTCGTTCGGGCCGCTCTTGACGTGCACGGCGACCATGTCGCTGGGGACGTTGTATCCGCAGCCACTCATTCCGATCACGAGGCCGCCCCCGACCAGTGCGAGGGCGGCCTTCTTCATCTTGTTCATGTGTGTTGGATTCCTATCCGTTGTAGAGGGCGGTCGTGCCGACGAATGCTCCCGACCAATCCCAGTTGTCCAGCCAGTAGGCGTTGAAGTCGCGCTCGTCGAGCTCGACCTGGTCGTTCACCTCAGCGTTGAGGCGAGCGATCATCACGTCGTAGGAGTGGACGTAGCTGACCGGCTTCGGCAGCTCCCTGAGCGGGGAGAAGCTCTGACCGTTCAGCTTCTTGTCCTTCTCCGCTCGGTCAGCGACCTTGCGGAGCTCCTTGATGGCCTTCTTCAGCCAGGTCTTCCGAGCCTTCTTGTACTCGGCGACGTGCTTGGCCCGGTTCTCCTGGAGCTTCTCCAGGAGCTCGCTCGTGGAGACCGTGGTGGGCTTCACTCCGTCACCGCCGGCGGGTCGGGAGGCAGCTCGACATCCTCGATGCCGACCGCGCCCTCCTCGATCTCCGGAGGCTCCTCGCCGCCGTGGATCGGGCACTCGGGGTTGACCTCGAAGACCTCCTGGGACGTCCAGACGCAGGTGCAGGCAGTCTTCAGCCGCTTCTTCTCGGCCTTCAGGGCGTTCCGCATGGCCATCTCGTCCTGCCAGGCCAGGTCGGTCTCGGCGAGCACGTCGAGGATCAGGTCCTCGCCGAGAGCCTCGTGCAGAGAATCGAACCGGGACTTCAGCAGAGCGATTCGCATCCGAGTGGACTCGATCAGCCGGTCGGCCTCCTTCAGGGCCCCGAGCGCGGTGTCCACGCAGTCGCGGCAGATCGGGTAGTCCTTGGGCAGGTCAGCCCAGAGCGCGACCTTGATCTTGAAGTCCTTGCCGCAGAGGCCGATCACTCTGTCGCCGAGCTTGGCCTCTCTGTCGTTGTAGACGTGTGCAGTCTTGCTCACTGGTTCTCACAATCTGGTGCGTTGGGGACCACAGCTACAGAGCCGTAGCTGGAGTCCGACTTGAAGATGACGTAGATCCGGTTGCCGTGGTCACACTTCGTGGCCACGTTCGAGAAGCCGTCAGGCATCTCGATGGTGTCCGCGGGCGAGGAGTTGGTGGTCCCCCGCTTCGCGTCCTTGAACGGCTCCTGTGCCTTCTGAGCACCACAGCCGGAGAGAAGCAGAAGGGCTATCACGATGAGTGACAGCCCTGCGATGACGATGTAGCCCGGTTTCTCCCGGAGGAATCTCACCGCTTCCCCCTGTTGAACGGAGGCTCCTCAGGAGGAGTCCAACCGGCTGGTTCCTCATCTCGCGGTGCCTCGATGGCGGGGATTCCGTAGCCCAGCGTCGCCAGCTCGGTGAGGAGCTCCTCGGCCCGCTGCTGCTGGCCGATCTCCAGCTCCTCCTCCAGCTTCTGCTGGCAGGACTTGCAGTACATCTCGACCGGCTTCTCCTTCAGCCGCTTCGGGATGCCGTGCTTGTTGTAGTAGAGGACCATCCCCATCATCCCGAAGAAGGTGGCGACTCCGAGGAAGACGCCACCGAACCCGGATGCCCAGGCCGGGCTCTCATGGTTGCCGGCCCAGAACAGCATGGACATGGTCAGCAGCAGAGCAGTGCCGAGCCAACCGAGGATCACGGCACTCCAGCCAGACCAGAACAGGACCGGCCCCATCCGGAACTGGCCGGTCCTGCGCTCCAGGACCCGCGCACTGCGAGCCTGCTCGTTCAGCACAGTGCCGTTGTAGTCGAGGATCTCGATGACGTTGCCCTCGCGGTCGTAGACCTTCACGGCAGCTCCTCCAGCCTCTTCGCCACCGCCCCGAGGTTGGCGATGTTGGTGGACTGACCCTCGACCCAGACCAGGTACTCGTCGTCGTCCAGGATGATCACGTCGCGGGAGTCCAGGTCCAGCGCCCGGAGCTGCTTGTCGAAGGTGTCCGACATGTCAGTCGGGATGGAGATCGTCCCGTCCTTGTCCTCGACCTTGATCCCGCCCACGCCGATCTGGCCCTGGACGTGGAGCTCGGTCTTCTTCTCGATCTCGTCGCGGTAGAGAGCCTGCGCTCGCTTCAGCACGAGGTCGTAGGCCTCCTTGTTCTTGGTCACGACGTCGATCAGTTTCGATCGTTCGATGTGGTGTTCCATCTCTGTCTTCCCTTCCAGTGGTGGTTGACCGCCAGACATCAAGGTGTTGGTGCTGATGGTCATCGTGTAGTTGGTGCTGGTGGTGCTGGTGTAGCTGTACCGGTACGGAGCCCAGCCCTTGCCGCCGTGGACGATGATCTTGACGTCCAAGAGGACCTTCCGTTTCGGGCCATCCCAGCCCTTGCTCTCCGAGGTGGTGAACCATCCGCTGTCGTGCATGAACTGGATCTCAGTTCCCTCGAAGAAGGCCTGACCGCCGAAGTCGTTGAACTCCTGAGAGGAGATCCGAATCCAGCTCTCCGACGTGGGTCTGGCGAGTTTCTCCAGGATGAAGTCCCGCCGGCGGACGGTCAGCGGTGTGTAGTGCACGTACTCATACGCCGCTGTCATGCGTCGTCTCCTTCTGGGCGTTGAAGTGGTCGATCGCCCCCAGCGCCATCTGGCCCCAGAGGTTCACGTCGTGCTGGTGGGCGATGGGGTTGCCATCGGAGACCGGCACCTCCTCGCGGAGGATCTCCTTGCCGTCCTCTGCCCGCTTGACCACCAGCTCTCCGCGGAACCGGTTGGTCGCCAGAGTGGTGACGTCGATCTCCCACTCGTGGTACTCGTCGGTGGCCTGCCAGACGACCACCTGAGCGTTGACCTCCAGGACCGGGCAGTCCGGGTCATGGTTGACGCTGGCTGCGCCATCCCACTTCCCCTCGCGCTGGTACCTGCACTTCTTGCAGTCACTCATGGCGGGTCTCCTCGTCGGAGATGATCCCCAACGCGATGACCGCGAAGTCATCGCCCAGAGTGGCGTGCTTCGCGGCCTCCAACATCAGGTGGCGCTGAGTCTCACGGAGCTTGTTCAGCTCCCTCAGCAGACTCGCCTGGTCCGGTGGTGCCGGCTGTCTGGCCTTCCCGACCAGGTATCCCACGACGAACGGGATCACCAGCACGAGGGCCAGCAAGAGCAACTTCATACGACTTCTCCTTGATGTAGATCTGGCAGTGGACCTCGAACTGAGCCAGCCACCGCGCGGGGTTGCGAGCGGCGCTGTGGGTGCCGACTGGAAGGGGGATCTGGCCGCAGGGCTGGCCGTCCTGACTGACGTCGATCTCCAGGGCTAGGCCGTCCCAGACGAAGGACAGACCAGTGGATGGGTCGTGGTAGCAGAAGTGCGGTACACCGTCTGCGTCTTGGGCCTGAACCACTTCGTAGATCACTCCTTCACCAGAGTCCGGGTGTAGTTGTGGCAGACCAGCTCGAACCACTTCAGCCAGCGGGAGATGGAGGCGTTCCTGACCCCCACCGTGCCGTCGACCTTGAACGAGTCGCCGTTGCTGACCTTGATCTCGCCGTTCCCGTCCCACTCGAAGCTGAGCTTCGAGGCGTGGTCGTACCAGATCAGGTGTGGGGTGCCTTCCTCACACATCAGAACCACACCCACTCCAGCTTGACCCAGTTGAACCGGTCGGGCTGGAGCATGATGTAGGTCGCCCACGCGGTCGCCTTGCCGGCCAGGTCGGAGAGGAGCTCTGCCTGGTTCTTGCCCTCGTCGGCGTGCCACTCCTCGCTGGTGATGAAGAACCGGCGAGTGAACTCGTCTTCGGGTGTGCCAGGTAGCACCCCAGCCAGCACGTCCACAGCGCATCTGGCCTGCTTGAAC
>Ga0247674_1000023_pt1 | contig 28346 bp, 53 predicted proteins | sample CNK15_metaG_FD_183044 | JGI IMG/M metagenome (GOLD analysis project Ga0247674, IMG submission 183044) | Soil microbial communities from Purdue University Martell Research Forest, Indiana, United States - CNK15 | ecosystem: Environmental > Terrestrial > Soil > Temperate forest > Bulk soil...
CGTGCCGTCGTATCCGATCCCGACCGGAGCCTGGGCTGGCTCGGGGAAGGTGTTGGTGGTGACCTCGACCTTGGTGGAGTCCGGGATCACCAAGGCCATGTTCCCGTCAGCGGTACCCGAGGCGACCACGTACTGCTTGGCCCCGAAGTCCCCGTTGCCCACGTAGACCCCACTGGCCGGCACCGAAGCAGACGACGAGCAGGTCAGAGTGTCGGTGGTGACCTGGTTGAGGCCAGCTGCGCTGTAGACCGCCACGTCATCGACCAGGAAGGTGCCAGTCATCTGCGGGAAGGTCAGTGTGGCCGTGGCCTTGGTCGCACCGATGGGTGCGGTCCGCTGCATCCCGACCAGCGAGGCCGAGGTCTGTGCAGTGGCGAACAGCGGGTCGGTCCCGAGCACGGTGTTGCTGGCGTTCATCCAGGTGATCGTCAGCCCGAGCGTCCCGGTCGCACCCAGCGTCTTCAGCCGGAACTCACCCTTGTAGGACACCCCAGCAGTCACCGCGAACGAGGTGCTCACCATCGAGCCGGCGACCGTCGTGTTGGTCACGGCCTGCAGAGAGCCTGCACCGGTCAGTGGGGCGCTGGTGTTCCGGGAGGTGCTGACGTTGGCCGTGGTCCAGCTGGTGATGACGCTGACATCGAACGTGCCGTTGGGGACCAGGTTCGCTCCAGCGACCGCCGAGGTCGTGTACTTGTGGACCTTGATCTGTGCCGTGGGCGGAGTCGTGCTCTCCAAGATCATGACGTTGGAGCCGTCGTAGCACATCGAGTAGTCGGTCGACGTGGTGAGCGGGAAGAACTGGATCTTGTTGGTCTGGGCGGAGTTCGTCAGGTAGTAGTCACCAGCTCCTGGAGCCCACAGCCAGTAGTTGTCCACACCGGTGATCCGGACCCCAGCGACCGCACCACCAGCACTGGCGTAGGTGAAGTCGGTGCCCTGTGCGGCGTCGAAGGTGCCATCAGCTCGGTAGGCCAACGCCTTGGAGCTGGACGTACCGTCAGCCATCACCACCCAGCGGCTGATCGAGCTGTCCCACTGCAGATCCAGCACCTTCCAGCCACTCAGGTTGAACCCGGTCAGTGCGATGCCCTGCCAGTCGATCAACGGGACCGGAGCAGCACCAGGCGCGGTCACGCTGTTGGACATCGTGAACGTAGCCCCGCGCGAGAGCTCGGTCTTCTGTCGCAGAGTGGCCGCTGAGCCCGTGACCGGGTCGCCCTTGATGGTGACCGTGCTGAGCTCGGCAGAGCCCTTGAACACACTCAGACCGGGCTGCAGCGTGGTGGTGTCATCGGGGTCGTTGGGACCGATGATCCGAATCCCGGTGGGGTCGATCTCCACACCCTGATCTCCGGGGTTGCCCGGAGTGCGCAGCAGAGCCGCGATGCCGATCCCGAAGCTGATGTTGCCGGTGGTGATCTGGTCGGCTTTCAGTCTCCCGACGTAGGCGTAGCTGGTCGCGATCTCCCGGTTGGTCACCGCACCAGTGGCCAGCGCCGGCCCACCGTAGGGAGCGGTCACCCAGCCAGTGCCGTTCCAGACCGAGATCGCGTAGCCGTTGTCGGTCTCGAACCAGAGGTCGTTGACCACGAAGGACGTGCCGCTGATCGGTGTGCTCGGCTGAGTGTCGGAGTAGTAGATCGTGTTCTTGCCGTTGGCCGTGGTCACCGCCGTGGGGATCAGCGCGTCCTGGACCAGCCACCATCCAGCGGTCGGGCTGGTAGTGACCGTGCTGACTCCAGCCGCGCTCGCGCGGTACTGCTTGAACCCGTCATCGGTGTCGAACCAGATGTCGCCGGCAGTGACCGAGGTGGGCGGAGAGGTCTGGTAGAAGCTCTGGGTCTTGGTGGAAGCCGTGCTCTGGGCGTTGCCGGCAGTGGTGTTGGCTGTGAACCAGTCCTGGCTCAGCTCCCACTCACCCGCGGTGATCTGGTCTGCTCCCACGATCCGAGCCACGTAGACCTTGGAGTTGTCGCCCTTGTTCGTCCAGGTGTCACCGATCGCCAGGCTGACCGGGATCGAGCCAGTGGTGACGAAGTTCGTGGTCTTGGAGTCAGCCGTGCTCTGCGCCTGTGGGATACCCGTGTCCTGGACGAAGATCCAATGGTTCCCAGGAGCTGCTGGGTCGTAGTAGTACTGCTGGTTGCCCGGGGTCTGGTACCAGAAGTCCGCGTACTTCGGTGGCGGAACGTCGCTGGGACCAGGTGCGGTGTTCTTGCGGTAGATCTGCGTGGTGGCCGTGATCGGTGGTGGAGCTGCCGAGACCAGCTCCCACTCTCCGGTCGTGATTGCATCAGCGCCCACGCTCTTCGCCACGTACTGCCGGTTCTGGTCCGAGGTGTTGTACCAGATGTCTCCGACACTCTGAGCCACCGGCACCGTGGGCCCGACGAAGGTGAGCTGACCGACATCGCCTCCAGTGACGTCCTGCCAGGCCTCACCGTCGAAGACCTGCAGGATCTGCTCGTCGATGCGGTAGATCAGCTGTCCTGGCCAGGCCGCCTCCGGGAGCTCGCCACCAGCGAACATCCTGACCGAGGTGGACTCGATCGAGGTGCGTTGCCCTAGCCGAGGCGACAGCGCCTGGTCATAGGTCATGCGCTGATGCTAGTGGGGCAGCAGCAGGGCGTACGTGGCGTAGCCCGAGCTCGACGAACCAGCGGGCCCAGCAGGTCCCTGAGCACCGGTGGCACCGATCGGACCCTGAGGTCCGACAGGCCCCTGCGGTCCAGGTGGACCAGAGCCCACCCGAGTGACCGTGACTGCGCCCTGGGAGATACCGGTGGCCACGCCCGCGAGCGCGTGCACGTTGACCACTTCCCCACCAGCAGCACGGAACGGCATCGCCAGGTCGCAGTAGACGATCCCGGTGTCGGCCATCATCGTCTTCCGCGCGATCGTGGTGGAGCCGGTCTGGAACCACATCTCCCGCTTGGTGGCGGTGGCAGCGTCGAACCGCAGCCAGCAGCTGAGCAGGTAGTCACCAGCTGCGGTCAAGGTGATGTTCGATGTCGATGTGAAGGTGCTGAGATCGTCATAGGAGACAGAACCGAACGCGATCACCGTGTCCGCGCCCGAGGACAGCGGGTTGTTGGTGGCCACCGAGCTGAGGCCCTGGAGCTGCAGGATCTGCCCCTGCGGGCCACTGTCACCGACCGGACCCTGAGGACCGTCGATCCCCTGTGGGCCAGCTGGGCCAGTCGGCCCCTGAGGCCCGATCCCCTGGATGACGCCAGTGCGGACCTGGATCGACCCACCACTGACCAGTCTGACGACGTTGCTCATTCCTAGCTCCCTAGCGTGGTGACTCGCTGGTTGACGGTGACCGTGCCGTAGATCAGCCTCTGTACCTGGTTCCCGGCATACTCGTTGCCGTCATTCACGGTCACGAACAGGTCGTACTTGTAGACCCCAGGGATCAGGGCTGCGGTCGCCGAGTCCTCGATGTGCAGCTGGATCAACCCGATCTCCGAGCTCAGGCCGATGTCCGGGATCACTCCGTCCGGCAGTGCGGTGTCTGGAGTGAGCAGACTGAGCTGGGTAGCTCCTGCCGAGTTCTTGATGTCCAGGCGACAGGGCGCGATCACGTTGTACGGCTGGTCGAAGTCATCGGTGTAGACGATCGACGAGGTCCAGTCCTCACCCTGGTCGATCTCCATCGGAACGTTCGCTGCTCCCATGTCCTCAGTCTCCTGGCTTCGGCTAGTCGCTGTTGGTGGCCTTCAAGGCCGCGATGTAGTCCTCTTCCTTCTCCCCCATCACCAGCACCAGGTTCTTGTTCACCACCGGGTCTGCCAGCTCCAGGCCGGCCACCTTGTGCGCAGCCAGGATGATCCGCACCGCAGAGTCCACGCTCTTGGGATCACCCATCATCGCCGCGGGCCAGACCGCGGCCCTGAGCTGGCTGAGCGCGATCAGCTCCTGAGCGAGCAGGTACTGACGGTCGTCACTGGTGAGCCGTGCAGCATCGGACTTGAACCGCTCACTGAGCAGCTGGTCGACCATCTCCGGTGTGGTGTTGAGATGCTCGGCAATCTCAGATGGCAGCTTCCCGGCGATCTGCATCGCGTAGGCCTCGCGGGCCTTGTCCTCGATCTCCCTGGCCAAGCTCTGCCTCGATGACGGTCGGTTGCCCTTCTTGCGACCCGATCCGATAGGTGTGACCTCGTCCATGCCGGAACTCCTCCACCACGGCTTCGACCGTGGTCTCGCCATTGTCCACCATCTTGAAGATCCGCCTGCGGACCCGGCCAGAGGTGCCTGCCCAGACTCCGTACTCCTCGCGCGTGGACAGCGCCCACGTCAGGCACTCGATGAAGACTGGGCAGACATCACAGAGCTTAGAAGCATCCCGCACCTGGCGGATGCTCATAGTGGGCTGCTCCTCCTCATCCCCGAAGTAGTACGAGACCCCTACGCCGGCGCAGTGTGCTTGCTGCTGCCACTCGGGGTAGAGGTCGGAGATGTTGTAGGAGACCCAGCGCTCGGAGTCTTCATCGGGCATCCGTTGCCCAGACTCATCGAGCCAGTCGTCAAGGGACCAGGCGGAGGTCCTGGGCTTGGTCGTTGATGTGTCGTCCGTAGAGTGCGATACAGGTGGCGTCGTACAGGTCCTGGTCACTCCCACACAGCGGAGCATACGCACCATGAGTCACATGGATGTAGTCCCTCACTGAATCTTTCGAGGCGTTCCCATCCCCGACGATCTGCTTCTTCCAGGTCTTGTTGTTCACCAGGCGTACGTCGAAGTCCATCGCCAGGGCTGCCATCACTGCACCACGGACCTCGGTGAGCTGAATCGAGTACTTGCGGTTGTTGCCCACCAAGGTGTCCTCGATCCACACCTGATGGATGTGCCAGAACCCGAACGTGTCCCGCACGCTCATGGCCAGCTCATGCAGCTGCAGAGACCGGTTCGTGGCCAGGGTCTGCCAGACCGTGTTGTGGTAGTCCCCAGACACGAGACCGGCCAGGGCGACCTTGTGCACTCCAAGGTCGACCCCAGCCAGGTTCATCGTCACTCAGGCAGTCGGCTCGTCGGGCGGCAGGTCACCCGGGAGCGTGTTGTCCACGTGCGGAGCGTCGGGGTCAGCCGGCACCTCGACCACAGGCGGCTCAGCCGGAGGCGTCTCGGTGTCCACCGGCGTGCTCGGGTCGGTACCCAGAGCGTTGAGGCGGTCCACCTCGGTGCGGATGTTCGCGATCGCGGCGGTCGCGTCAGCAGCTGCAGCAGCCGCATCTGCGTCATCGGCCTGGGCAGCCGCGAGGGCCTCCTCCAGGGCAGCGATCTCGGGGAGCAGCCGCTGAGCTACTCCATCGACTGCGGACTGCAGATCGGTCACTGCAGCGCTGAGTTCGGTCATCTTCTTCTCCAAGCGGTTGAGGGTCGGGATCACAACATGCAGAAGCAGCTGCTCGGCGGTCAGCTCAGTCGTAGGGAGTGACGTGGTCCGCTTGGCTGCCATGTTCCAACCATGGCAGACCTAGCCAGTCGCCACACCACCCCTGTGTGAACTACCGACGAACGAGGAAGATCACCAGCACTGCCACGATCATGATGATCAGCAGCAGCGTGATCAGGTTCATCTGCGGGTCCGCAGCGGGAGTGCTAGCAAGATGATGATCAGCAGAAGCTCGATCACCACGATCCACTGGAAGGCGTCTCTGCTCATACCTGGCCTCTTCTCTGGTTCTGCTCAGTATCACCCGCAACTAGTGCGCTCGGGGAGCGGATTGGCCTTGCGGTTCGCATCGTTCTTCTTGGCCGTCACCGCGTAGAGCTGCAACGCATCTACCCGCTCCTGCTCAGTGGACTTCGGGTCGATCACCTTGAAGATCATCGAGTTCAGGGCAGCTCGGTCCTCGTCAGCCCACTCCCCACGCTGGGCGATGACCGTGGTCACCTTGCTGTTGTAGTCGGCCTGGCAGTTCGACTCCTGGTCGTTCTTCCACTGCAGGTAGAGGCCCTGGATGACCATCAGAATGGCGATGCAGATGAAGATCGTCCCCAGCAGGTGCTGACGGTCGAAGGTGCGCTTGATCTCGGGGTTCATGACTGGTCCTCTCGGTCAGCCTCCGGCTTCGGGAGCTCAGGTGGGGTTGGGGGCTTGTTCATGTGCTCGTTCCCGTTGATCGCCAGAGCCGAGCCCGCCAGGGCCAGGAACAGCGCGTTCAGCGTGTCTGGGGGCTCGAAGGTGCTGATCATGGACGCGCCAAGACTCGCGAGCCAGCCGAGAACGACTGCGCCCACGATGAGTCGGGTTGCCCACGTATCGAGTCGCACGCAGACATAACGACGCAGACCACACTTCGTGACGGGTCATCTCGGGTGATCCGTAACACTCTTTGTCGCCGAAAGGGTGTAACGAGTACTAGGGTCCGCGCGTTACGCCTAGGCCATGGTCGTGACGATGATCACGCTCACGATCACCGCGGCGACGATGGCAGCGATGACGGCTGCGAACAGGACCATCCAGTCGTACTTGTCGAAGCTCACAGCACCTCGCCACCGGCATCGCCAGTGGCTGATTCCAGGGCGTAGATCTCATCGGTCATGGTGTCCCCGAACCCCCACCATGGATCCGGGTGCTTCACATCACCCGAGGGCGTGTCGTGCGGGTCGACCGGCTCCTTCTCCCCGACGCTGAGGAACGTGAACGACTCGTTGTAGGGCCTGTGGTCACTGGACCTCACCCGAGCCATCAGGTTGGGCCCGTCAGACAGCTTCAGACCGCGGTACAGCGTTCCGTCGATGATCCGGTCGTGTGTACTCACACCAGGCGCTCCCTGGGGCGCTGAGGGCCCTCCTGTGACCGCTCCTCCTGCAGTGGGCATCTGGTTCCAGGCCAGTCGGTAGGTAGTGAACTGATCGTGGATCAGGTTCCACACCCACTGGTCCTTCAGGTTCAGGTTCCAGTCCGCGATCACCAGGGCACCGTCACAGTGCTGCTTGCGCTCCAGGTCCTTGACCTGAGTGGCCCAGTTATTCAGAGCCTGCCTGGTAGCACGCTTCCTGCCCTCCCAGCCGACTCCCACGCTCCGCAGCCCGTGATCACCCTCGATGTGTGAGGGCAGGTGAGAGACGCTGACCAGCATCTTGTGGCCAGAGGTGACGTGCTTCAGCACCACCGAGCAGGAGTAGATGTACAGGTTGTGCATCCCGTTGAACCGGTCGAAGGTGTTGGTGCTCAACCGCTTCACCGCGCCGTAGGTGCGCTTCCAGGTGTCCAACCGCCAGCAGATCCCGCAGTTGTCCGAGTCTGGCCCGATCCGCGCGTTGTAGTAGTTCCAGCCCTTCTCCTGGAGGGTGGCTGCTCTCCGGTCGTTGGTGATCTCGGTCAGGGTCACCAGAGAGCTGTGATCCATCCAGTCATCCAGGTCAGCCTCCAGTGACTCGGGTGATCTGTCATACCGCGATGAGCAGTGGATGTGCTTGAACTCCGGGAGGGTGGCCATCACGCCTTCTTCGCGACAGCTCGCTCAGTGATCTCGTAGACCGCATCCAGCAGGTAGTGGTCGGTGGCCAGCGGGAACTGCTTGTCGTTGTAGACGTTGTAGCTCTTGGCCCGCACTCTCCCGTCGTGGTCGTAGGAGGCGATCACGTCGATGTAGGTCGTAGTGCCCAGTGTGGGGGGCCACTTCTTCAGCTCATCGCTGATCGACGTCAGGGGCTTCCCGTTGAACACATCTCCCCGCTTGTCGTTGGTGTTGGTGTCAGCACCCAGGAACACCACGTTGGCACCCTTCCCCGCCTGCCGGGCCCAGTTCGCGATCCCGTTGATCAGGGGCTGGTTGGAACCAGAGACAGCCTCAGACCTGTTCGTGAGGTAGTGAGCAGAGCCGAACGTGAGCCGGCCCAGTCGGAAGCTCTTGGCTGTCCCTGATGCCCAAGCCACACCACGTGGAGCATGGGCACCTTCGGAGGCATCTCTCCCCGATCCCGCCGTGCCCTGGATGAACGGACCCTCGAAGCCCTTCTTGAAGTTGGTCAGATGCTTCCGGTTGAGCGCTACCCACTCCCCAGTGGGGTGAGCCTGGATGAAGAACCCATGAGACTTGGCCTCAGCGACCAACGCATCGTGCAGGTCGTGGTTCCTCTTGTTCACCCCAGCCTCAGTCCCCGTCATCGCCCAGACGTCCTTCTCCACAGCCCGATCGAAGACCTTCTTCGCGTCAGACTTGTGCTGAGCAACGCTGTCTGAGAACTGCATGGAGGTGTGCTGGATGCGTACCAGTGCCTTGGTCATCAGCTCGCCTCGTTCAAGGTATGAACTTCTACAACCGTAGAGAGGTCACGTACCAGGTAGGGGTGACGCTTCCAGTACAGGCGTACTGCAGCCTCACTCACTCCCAACGCTCTCGCGATCTGAGAGTTGTTCCAGCCCTCTGCCCGAGCCTTCATCAGAGCTGCCTCATACCGCTCCTTGGCCACCAGTCGCGCTCTGTTCGCAGCGTGGAGGTCCTCTCGGGTCTCCTCCCTGCTGTCCTCGTTCCGCTCTAGTACCTGAGCAGTCATCTCTCCCTCACTCCCCGCCGTTGCCGGCGTCGTAGCGCTGCTCGTTCAACAGACGTTCCTGGGTGAGTCTCCTGCTCCCCAGATCCGCCATCATCTTGGCCATCTCCATGAATGATCGCAGCTGCCCAGTTCGGAACCGGTAGTACGGACTGCCACGGATCACCCTTCTGTTCTGCTCCTCCCAGTGGATCAGCATGTCGATCTCCTTGGCCCGCGCGTAGTAGACCGCGGCAACCTCCATCAGATCGAGATAGAACCCATCCAGCTGGAGAGGAGGATCAGCTCTCCCGAGGATGATGTTGGCGTACCCCAGAAGCTCCTCCTGCAACTCCTCAATGTCCGGCAGACCTTCGATCGTCTCCACATCGGTGAGCCGGTGAGAGAACGACTTGGTGGGTGCACGGACCTCCGGGATCACCTTCATTCAGACTCCGTTTCACGTGAAACGTTCATCAGGCACGAGGTGCAGAGCGCGTTCCCCTCACTCACCAGGTCGTCACCACACTCGATGCAGATCACATTCCCCACCAAGCACATGTCGCAGCCCTCAGGCATCACTACCTGGATGTGCGCACTGTCTCCCGCCTTCCATCCGAGGTCACCCAGATCCAGGTCAGAGCAGAAGACGTCGATGTGCTCCTCACAGAGCCGTACCTCATGCATCATCGCGCCGCCTCCGCCCAGTCGTAGACGAACAGGCACCGGTCCCGGAACGGGCAGCTGTTGTACTTCCAGCCCTTCCTGTCCATGCAGTCGCTCAGTGGCTCGCTCAGCACCTTGCGCTGGGTGCTCTCCCACATCTTCTCGGCCTTGATCAGCACCTCAGTCATCGGCAGGTCGTCAGGATCAACCACGATCTCTGTGTACTCCTGCGTGTCCTTGTTCTCGTACAGGAACACGCCCTTGTCCCGAGCTGAGCAGAGCATGTACGTGGCCATCTGGAACAGGTGCGGATGCAGTGGTCCGAAGGACGCCACACGACTGAATCCGTTGGCGTTGATGCTCTTCAGCTCCAGGATGGAGCCATCGTAGTTCACTCCATCCATGGTGCCCATCAGATGGTATGCATCACTCTTGACTGGTACCTCTGCCTCAGCCAGCCAGCCCTCAGTCAGGCCCTCCATCTGCCACCTCAGGTGCATGAACGAGCCGTTGGTCACCTTGGCCGCGTTCTTGGCATCCATCGGGAGCCTGGGCATTCCCATGAACACGAACTGCTGGTACCGCTCACACTCCCCCAGTGAGCTCGCGCTGAGCGTGCCCTTCCTGATCCGATCCTTCTTGCTCAGCTCATGAGCAGCCAGGGCGAGGGCAGCGTGGTTGTACACCGGGTGGTCGTTCTCCACGATCCAGTCCTCGTGTCGCCGGCTGATCACCAGACCAGGATCGGTGTGGGCGATGGTCTCGGAGAACCTCATCCCGGGTACACCCGCACGTCATCACCGAAGGGCTCGTCGAGGATCTCGATCTCCCCGCTCCGCCCCTCGTTGGAGAACTTCAGGGCCACCACCCCGTGCTCGTTGGCCTGGCACTGGAAGATCGCAGCCTTGATCTCGGGGTCGTGCTCCTGCATCCACTTGGCCATCCGCAGGCCCTGCTCCCACTCCATCAGACCCGCGCTGCCTTCCCGTAGTGCTCAGTCAGGTATTCGTCAGGTCCGGTGTACAGCGGCCTGCCGTCGATGCCGGTGATCACGTAGCCGTGGATCAGCAGACCTGAGCTGAAGCCCTTGCTGGTGTCGTGAGCCAGGTTGTGGTGCTCACGGCACAGGTAGATGTGGTGGTAGGTCTCGTTCGCCTTGTCCAGGATCAGCCCACCTCGCGCCCTGGTGACCTTGTGGTGCAGGTCGGCGTTCTCCTTCCCGCAGCACACGTACATCACCTGCCGGTACCGGCCTCGCGGCTTCTCGACCGACACCATCGCCTCACATCGACTCACGGATCCTCCTCACGTTGGTCAGAACGGCCAGCGCGCCTGAGGCGTAGAGCTTCCCCAGGACACCCGTAAGGGACTCTGGCGTTCCGTCGTACTCCTTGTGTCCAGAAACGGTCTGGGCGGCGGCTCGCTCGACAAGATCGTCCAGGTCTCTGAAGGGTTGTAGGGCCTGAAGTCGCGCGGCTGAGATCGCACCAACTCCATCAATCGACTGAAGTCCTCGTCTGATAGCTCCACGAGTCGCGTCGACGGTGTAAGAGGCACCTGAGGTGTTGATCTCTGGGGCCAGGACACGTACACCCCGTCGCTTGGTCGTGATGAGGTAGCGGTTCTCCTTCTTGGAGTCTCCCTCGCTGGCGACTCCGAGGAGGGCGGTGTGGTACTGGAGTGGGTGACGCGCTGCCAGATAGCTCGCGCGGTACGCCGTGATGCCGTACACAGTCGCGTGAGCGCGGTTGAAGCCGTACTCGGCGAAGCCATGGATGGACTCCTCGATGTAGTCGATGTCGACCTGGCTCATCCCGAGCTCAGCGCACTCCTGGATGATCCAGGTCATGTAGGAGTCGATCACCCGCCCGGCGTCCCCGATGTCCTTGTTGCTCGCCTTCACGGCCTTCAGGAAGGCGGTCAGGTCATCGGCAGTCATCCCCAGCGCGCGCAGCAGGTCGATCACCTGCTCCTGGTAGAGCATGATCCCGTGCGTGTCCTTGGTGACTCGCATGATCAGCTCATGACGCATCGGTAGGGCCTGCTCGTTGTGCTTGCGGGCGATGAACGCACGGGTCGCGCCGGTGTTCATGGTGGCCGGACGGAACAGCGCCATCGCCGCGATCACGTCCTTGATGCTGGTGGGCTTCAGGTCCTTCAGGCCCCACTGGGTGCTCCGGCCCTCCAGCTGGAACAGCCCATCGGTGTACCCACTTCTGATGAGGTTGTAGGTGGGCTGGTCCTTGTACTCGATGTCACCAAGCATGCTGATCGGCAGACCGAGCAGCCTCATGCAGTAGTCCAGCACAGTGAGCGTCTTGCTCCCGAGCGCGTCTAGCTTCACCAGCCCGAGCGCCTCGATCTGGTCCTTGCTGTACTGGGTAACGAACCCGCCCTTGTTGTTGGACCTGCTCATCCACGCCATCGGCACCAACCTCTGGAACTCCTCCAGGGTCGAAGTGAGGACGATCCCCGCCGCGTTCGTTCCCATCCCCTTGTACAGGTGACGGTCCGAGAGCGAACTGAGCATCTCCCGATCTGCGTGAGGTACCTCGGCCCAGGAGGAGGCCCCGTCATCTTTCTTCCCCGAGGCCGAGTAGTACCTCACCCGAAGGGACCCTCTCTGGGTCTCTCCATCGGCATCCACCGTCTCGTTGAGGCTGTAGGTGGCCCACGACCCGATCTGATGGGCTGTGAACCTGGTGTTCAACATCGCCAGCAGGTCGTCGCGCCGGTCGTGGGCCACGTCCAGGTCTACATCAGGTGGCTTCGTCCTGTCCTTGCTCAGGAACCGCTCGAAGCGCAGGTTCCACTTGATCGGGTCCACGTTGCTGACACCCAGCGTCCAGCACACCAGTGAGCCAGCAGCGCTGCCGCGGGTCTGGAACATGATGTCGTTCGAGCGCAGCCAGTCGGTCACCTGAGCGACCAGCATCATGTAGCCGGCCATCCCCGAGGCCTGGATCACTCCGAACTCTTCGAGCAGCTGGTTGGTGTACCTCGGTGGCACCGACTTCGGTGCGAACATCCCCTCCAGCGCAGCCACACAGCGGGCCTGCATGGCCTTCTGCGGGTTGTCTACGACCTCGGGGACTGAGTACGAGTAAGAGTCAAGGACAGGGATCGTGAGTGTGTGACGACTGAGGAGATCTCCCAGTCCCTCCACTCCTCTTGCAAGACGAGCAGGGTCGTGATGACCTGCGATCCATCGCTGGTCCGCCACGTGGAACCCGTCTCCTGGGAACACGGCATCGTCCGGGTCGGGACCGAACGCGACGAGGCGTTTGAGTCCATCGTGGTCAGCTCGGTCGTCCTCGTTGAGGTAGTGCGCGTCCTGAGTGATGACCACGGGAAGACCAGCTCGGTCAGCCAGTACCACAAGCCCATCAGCCAACTCATCGTCGTTGGTCCCCTCGTCGTGCGTGATGTTGTGGTTCTGGATCTCCACGTACACCGAGTTCGGGAACCACTCGTTGAGCGTGTAGAGGAACTGCAGAGCCGGTTCCTCACCATCATGCAGCAGGGTCTGGGCCAGGTAGCCGTAGTAGCAGCCCGTGTTGATCGCGAGTCCTGTGGTCTTCCCATCCTCAGCCAGCTGAGCCAGCATCTGGTAGTCCACCAGGGGCTTGTAGTGGTGGTTCAGGTGCGAGCGGGTGGAGAGGTTGACCAGGTGCTCGTAGCCCTGGGTCGTGTAGGCGCTCACGCCCATGTGGTACATCGTGGCCTTCTCGCGGCCCTCCTTCTTGCTCGCCCGCACCGCGCGGTACTGGGCGGTGTCCGGGACGAAGTAGAGCTCTGAGCCAGGGAACGGGGTGATCCCGTGCTTCATGCACGCCTGGTAGAGCTCCACACTTCCCGCCATGTTGCCGTGGTCCTGCAGACCCACTGCCCTCTGGCCCATCGCAGCTACCTTCGCCACGATCGCCTGCACCGAGGCCATCGCGTCGTTGACCGAGTACCGGGAGTGGGTGTGCAGGGACCACCACCCAGGGGCGGGCGTGGGTACCACCCGCCACCTGGGAGTCGGGATGATCTTCATCAGCTCTGGAGCTCCATCAGCCAGTCAACGACGGCGTCAGAGGTCTGCAGAGTCGAGGGCGGGATCATCTTCATCTCATCGTTGATGAGCTTCACGAGGTCTGTGTGGTCCATCCGGCGAAGGTCTGCCTCGTTGTAGGCCTTCTCCCCATCAAAAGGGGGTTCCTCCTGCTTCGGAGCAGGAGCGATGGTCGGACGCTTCGGCTCAGGAGCCGGCGCGTTGCTGGCCTGCAGGTTGGCCTGAGCCTGGTTCGGGTCACCCCAGGCGTCGTCCCACGCTGCCTGCAGCATCGCCTCGATGTCCTTCCAGTCTTCCTTCCTCAGGTCGATCGGGGTGGGCGTGCCGCCCTCCACGTCGAAGTCCCACCGGTCCGCGCCGGTCTTGTACTTGGTGACCGTGTAGTCCCGGTCGGTGACCGTGCCGAACCTCTTGTACCGGTTGTCGAGCTTCTCGCTCACCATCGGCCCGATCTTCATGGCGTCCACGTACTCGTTCCCGTTGAACGAGTGCAGCACGTTGAACGCGATCTTCCGCGAGACCTTCTTCATCCGCTCGTTGTCAGACGAGCACCCAGGACACATGTCCTCGGGGTCGTCCTTGTCCCTGGGACACGGGAAGGAGAATCCCGCTGGGGAGAAGTGCTCCCAGTAGTACTTCCACTCGGTGGGCTCCTGCAGGATCCGGAAGGTGTTGTCACCCTCCTTCAGGTACCTGATGAACCGCCCTCCACCACCACCGCGGCTGGGCTCCTCCGCGGCTTCCTCTGCCGACTTGCCGAACCTCATGCGTTGAACCGCCTCACTGTCTCTACCGCTTGGGCAACTGCTCTCATGACACTCTCATTGACGTGGCCGATGGCCCTGGTCCTCGTGTCGTCTGACGCCTCACCAGGACGTACCTTGGTGATCGCCTCGTACTTCACCCACGACTTGTCGTAGCCGACCTTGATCTCGTGGGTCATCCCTACAGTGATCTGGTCACCGTCGAACAACTCGTAGTGACCAGTACTCGTCTTGACTGGCTCGTTGCTCACCCCTTCTTCCCTCTCTTCTTGGGCATCCTCTCGCCGAAGTACTCGGCAAGCTCGTTGATGTCGTCCTCGGTGTAGACCCAGATGATGAGCTCACCGGACTTCGCAGCCTTCGAGGGCGCGGTGAAGCGCTCCTTGCCGTTGGAGTCCTTCGCTCGGGCCAGACGACGGATGGTCTCGATGTTCACCTCGAACCTCTCGGCCACCTGACGCGCAGTCAGCAGACCGGGCGGCAGAGCCTCGATCATCCGGGTGGCCGGGGCCTTGCGCGGCTGGCGCTTGACCTCCGACGCATCGACGATCTTCGGGTTCACCATCAGTACTTCTCCTCAGCTGTGGGAGTGGGGACACATGGCCAGTGCCAGGTGCCTCCACGGTGGTTGTCCTCGCTCTGCACGCAGTCCCGGTCGAAGAACAGTCCGGTCGGGTTGAGGACAGCCAGCCCCCGCGAGGAGGGGTCCTTGTAGGTGGCGTGGGTCTCGGTCACCACCGCAGCACGACAGGTGGACTCGTACCGACCATCCGCCGATCCGTACGAGACGTAGTGCACCGTCTCCCCGATGCTGGGGCGCACCGGCTCAGTCATCGTCTTGCTCGTATCGCACCTCAGGCGAGAAGTCCGGGACGGTGATGTTGATGGGCTCGGCCAGCACGTGGCCCCAGTGGTCGGGGAACTCCAGGACCACGGGGATCGCGATCTCGTCGGCGTAGATCTTCGGACGCTTCGCGATCCGGACCTTCCGGTCAGCGCTGATCACCAGCAGGTACCGCGTGGTGCTCACTCCTGCACCTCCTTCTCCCGCAGCTCCAGGTAGGGGCGGCTGGGCTTGATGGTCACGAAGCGGCTCACCGTGACCGGGTCGATCGTTCCCTCGTCCATGGCCTGCTCCATCGCGCGACGGTCCAGCTTCCGGATCGTGTACTTGTCGAAGACCTTCGCGGTCAGCGCGCGCCGCAGACCCGGCTCGTCGATCACCGTGGTGCCCTTCACCACGTAGGTGACCGCGTGCGACTTCCCGTCCGCGGTCCATCGGTAGGACTTCCTCTGGTCAGCCTCCATCTGCTTCACCAGACGCGACTGGACCTCGTCCAGAGTCGCCTGAGCACTGTCCCGAGCAGCGCGTGCCACCAGGAACTCAGCAACCAGGTCATCGGGGGCGGTCATCACTTCTCCTCACAGGTGCAGGTCTCGCAGTGCTTGACGATGACGAAGATCTTCGTGCCCTTGTGCCGGTACCCAGGCCAGGTGTCACGCTCCATGACCCACTCCGGCATCACGTAGACGTGGTGGTCCTCACGCTGGTCCGCCAGCGCAGAGATCAGACCTTCCTGGTGCAGCACGGTGAAGCAGCCACCCCAACCACTCACCGCCGAGACATCCCCGTTCGGGGACTGGATCTTCGCCCACTCGCGTGAGGTGAGCCCACGCCAGCCGGCCTCCTTCAAGGCCGCGAGCACCTGTAGCTGCTTCTCCGTGGGGTTCTTGTGACCGGAGGGGTACTCGTGGTCGCGGGGCATGTATGCACTCTATTCACACTGCGTGGGTGGATACAAGCTCATCGACTACCTTCTTCCGGCGTGTCTCGCCGATCTCGTCGATGTCCTTGCCCCAGGCCCTTGGCCAGTTCAGTCGTGTCACCAGCCGGTGCTTGAACGCACGCTCGGTCATCCGGTACGCCTCCCAGCCCGCGTCGTCCATGTCGTAGCAGGTGTAGACCCGCTCGGGGTCGATCCTGTCGATCAGTCTGACCTGGTCCACCGACAGTCGAGATCCGTAGATGGCGAAGGCGTCCACACCGGTGTTCCAGAGCGCCACCGCATCTAGAGCACCCTCAACTAGGACTATCGCTTCTCGGTGATCGGGTGTGTAGTTGAAGAGCAGACGACCCACGTCAACCCCATGCGGGTACTTGTACTTCGGGCCCACTCCCCCTAGGGACCGTCGTACGATCCCCAGTACTCCACCGGCTGGGTCGCGAAGCGGGTAGGTGGCGGCACCGGCCTCCGGGTCGAATCCCAGCCGGAATCTCCGGGCCGCTGCCTCACCTACTCGCTCCAGCCAGTACGGGTGGACTGGCCCGGCGTCCCACCGAGCCAGCCACGTCTCAGGGTAGATCTGACCCTCGGACAGCTTGTTGTCCAACCAGAGCTTCATCTGCTGGTAGTCCGGCTCGACCAGACGGGCCTCCCCGCCGAGCTCGCCGGTGGCGTGGCAGGTGTAGCAGTACCACTTCCCCTTGATCACGTTCACAGAGGCGCTAGGACGGCTGTCACCGTGCTCCGGGCACAGGAATGACCTCTCCACCCCACGCCCGTACCGGAGGGCCTCAGAGAGCGTCAGCGGGCGCATGAGACGTACACGTGGTGCGACCCGTCGCAGTACGGGTGCACGCACACCCAGGTGCTCTTCCCCCAGCTGATCTTGTGCTCGATCGGCAGACCGGTGTTGATGGGCTTGGTGGCGACAGCGGTGCTCATAGCTCGTCCTTCGTCTTGATCACCCGCAGCGCGGGCGGTGTCGGGTTCCCGGCCAGAGCCTCGGCGTTGATCACCAGGTCCTCAGCGTGGTCCGCAGAGATCTCAGTGAACTGACCGGAGTTCGGGTCGAAGGTCGTGTAGAAGCGGATCCCCGAGGACCCGTGTCGGTTCTTCTCCAACGAGAAGTCCGTGGCCACGTCATGCGGCTTCGACCGCATCGTGAGCACCACGTCACCGTCCTGCCCGAGCGCGTCGGACTGGGCCAGGTTCTTCACCTTCGGTGGTGCGTGGCCGGTCTCCCCGTCGCGGTTGATCTGCGCTGCGCAGACCATGGCCGTCTTCTGGGACAGAGCGATGGTCTTCAGCTGGTTGCTGATCGAGGCCATCACTCGCCAGTCGTCGATCGCCTTGCCGCCCCCGTCCTGGGACATGAGTCCCACGTAGTCGATGTTGGTCATCTGGTACTCGCCGCAGCGTGCGGCAACGACTGAGGGGGAGACCGGACCGTCCGCTGGAGTGTGTATGTCCAGGGCTCCGCCGGCGTCGGTGAGCCGGTCCTTCAGCTCCCCGATGAACTTCTTGTAGGTCTCCCGGTCCACGTTCCGGTCCCGGAGGTTGGTCAACGTGATCGAGGGGTAGCCCATCTTGGTGGCCACACATGCGTGGAACCGGGCCACCACCTCCTCCTCGCTCATCTCCAGCGAGTAGAAGAGGACCCGGTTCCCGACGAGCATCGCGTGCGCGCTCATGTTGACCTGGTGTGCGGACTTCCCCTGGCCTGGGCGTCCCGCTACGTACCAGAGGTTCCCCGACCTGATCCCGCCCGTGAACCTCTGCAGGGTGGGGTAGGGGAGCTCCACGAAGTAGGGCTTCTCGCCCCAGTCGTTGACCCGGGAGGTGTCAGTGATCAGGGCTCTGGGTGGGAGCAGCGCGTGCTTCGGCTTCGCCGAGGTGAGGATCTCGTACGCCGCACCGGCCTCACCCAGGTGCAACTGGTCCGAGGCCTCGGTCATCGCGGTCATGATCCGCCGGCGGTTCGCCGACTGGTGCACCATCTCCGAGGCCGAGCGAACGTTGGAGTGCTCAGACATGACGAAACCCGGGAACTTGTGCAAGAAGATGTCCCGGGTCGGCTGGCAGGTGTAGGTCTCTGTGTAGTTGTGGAGCCAGTTGAACTCGTCGCGGTACCCCTCGAAGTCTGTGCTCGTGATCCCGTACTGCACCTCTTCCCCGACCGACTCGGTGTTCAGCAGCGCAGAGATGAGGAGACCCTCGGCGGAGAGAGGCATGCGGTAGCTCCTGTCAGATGCTTGCTCCACACACTATGCAGTGTATGAAGTGGATGCAATGCCCTGTCTACGCTGATCTGCGGTAGAGAGGCATCTGGTTGGTGTCAGGCCAGACCCAGCGGGTGTGACCGTGCCGGCTGGTCACCTGCACCCCGCCGTTGTGCCGGCAGGGGTACGGAGAACGGCAGTCGTGGCAGTACGGGTGACGCACCGGGATCCGGGGAGCGTCGGGGTAGCAGGACTTGCAGGGTCGGACGTAGACCTCGTTCAGGTCCACCGCGATCAGCTGCAGACCTTCACCACGGGCGGGGCCCTTGGTCAGCTGGTAGCAGTCAGGGTGCCGGTGGAACCGGGTCCGGTGCTTCGGATCACGACGCATCCAGACCGTTGGCATCTGTGCACCGTACTCCTGTTCGGGGTCAGGTCAACAGGTGCCCCAGCAACTCGGCGAACCCGAGTGCTGCACCCAGGATCACGCAGAGACAGAGCATGGCCAGGAGGGTGTCACGGACCCACAGCATCGGCACACCCTAGACATACGAAGGCCCCGACCAGACAGCCGGGGCCTTCGGACGCTTGCCGTTCCCGCTACAAGAGGGCTAGCGTGCGCTCTGACAGGAGTGCGGTGCCATGGTAGTGGATACATGGCCTTCACTCCAGGGGTGTACCCCACTACGCCCGTTCCGGCGAAGAGGCTGACGTCCTCCGACAGAATCCGGTTCATCCGGTAGCCAGACGGATTCCATGGGACCGAACCCCTGCTGATGCTCTCGCGCGCGCGCGTCTAGGAGGTAGGCATCTATCAAGATCATCCCTTCAGACACGCCCAGAGGGTGACATGACCATGAGGTGCGTTCAGAGTGAGCTCACCAGGATGGAACCCACTGGGACAGGTCCTCCCCGCTGGACCCTGTTCACCACGAGGACCAGGAGGACCCTGTGTACCCGCTGGACCTTGCTGACCATCTACCCCAGCTGGACCTCTCAACCCCTGAGGGCCTCGTGGTCCTCTGGGTCCTACTGGCCCTGGGCTTCCTGCTGATCCTGCGTTCTCCACGGTAGATCCAGGTTGACCATCCGATCCGTTCTGACCATCAGCTCCCGCGATACCAGAAGGTCCAGGAGGACCAGATGGACCAGATGGACCTGGTGGGCCACTAGGACCAGGAGGACCCTGTGGGCCTCTGGATCCAGCTGACACTAGAAGCGTGGGTGTGCTGGAGGGAGACGCATCTGGCGTCTGCGGTGCCGTAGGAGGTGTAGAGGAGGTGGACACCAGATCAGAGGAGTCCTCGAAGTAGCGAGACACCGGTGCGACCAGTGCCACCGTCATCAACATCCCGGAGGTTCCGTAGGCCAGGATCTTGATGAGCAGAACGTTCACGAGGGCTCCTCTGGTCCGTCCCCCGGTGGATCTACTCTGTCACTTCTGTCGTTCCGGAACACCGTGTCGGTCCTACCTGCGAGGTAGCCGGCCAGCAGACCGATCAAGGTGTTGATGATGTCGGCGATGTTCCGAGCTGGGTCTGAGAGATCCCGATCGGTGAACAAAGCCAGGATCAGGATCACCGTGGCCGTCAGTGCGATGTAGCCGCAGATGGTCAGCGCGATGATCATCACCATCAGCTCGCCAGTAGGACGATCCCGGAACCTGTTGGCCATGGCTACCCCCTCACCTCACGGTAACGACGAGCGCTCCTCGTTACTGTGAAGTCATGGTGGCAGTCCCTCTCGGTCCAGCTGTGGTGGACATCTCTGGGGTCCGCGCAGGTGACCAGAACGAGTTCACGATCACGCTCACCTCGGGTGGTAACCCTTTCGTCCTCACCGACTACACCGTCACTGCCTCGGCACGGACGAAACCGACCGACGATCCTCCTCTGATGGCTGAGTGCACCCTGGCTACCACCGATGGTCAGGTGATCGTGAAGTGGCCAGGTGAGGATGTCCGTACCTGGTTGGCCGACAGACCGAAGCTGACCGGAGTCTGGGACATGCAGATCCAGACTGGATCGTCTGAGCCGATCACCGTGGCCGCGGGTACCTTCGCTGCCGAGATGGATGTCACCCGGTGAGCACCGAGATCACCATCGACCTGGACACCAGGTTCGTCTCGGTCGAGCGCACCGACTTCGAGGCCACCATCGGTGTCGACATGCCATCGGTGGCTCTGGGTGTCCCTGGTCCAGTGGGAGCTATCGGACCAGTGGGTCCACAGGGTCCAGCTGGAGTCGATGGGGCAGATGGAGTAGACGGTGCAGACGGAGCTGATGGTGCTACCGGTGCGACTGGCCCGAAGGGTGACACCGGAGACACCGGTGCCACTGGAGCTACCGGAGCTCAGGGACCGAAGGGTGACAAGGGTGACACCGGTGCTCAGGGACCTCAGGGTGTGGCCGGACCTACTGGTCCTACTGGTGCGACTGGTACTACAGGAACAGCTGGAGCTACTGGACCCGCCGGCACTCCTGGATCGAAGTGGTACTACGGCACCGGAGACCCCCAGACCGGACCGTACCTAGCTGCCGACATGTACCTGGACGGTGCCACTGGCAACGTCTGGTCCTACAACGGCACCATCTGGGTCTTCACCGGGATCAACATCAAGGGTCCGACCGGTGGCTCAGCTGTGCTCCCCACGGTGGGTGGTTCCACCATCGGCTACGGATCGTCGACAGCGATCGCGCTGACCGTCCCAGCCGGTACCTCGTCGGGTGATCTGCTGGTGGTGCTGAGCAACGGGAACGCTCCGGGCTACGTGATCCCGACTGGTGTCGCCACCGACTGGATCGCTGGTGACTACAACGGCAACGGCAGCTCCACTGCCTGGCTGGCGTACGGAACTGCTCCTGCTGGTGCCTCTGGCCAGACCGTCACCTGCACCTACACCGGGACCAACAACTACGCGCATCTGATCGTGGTGAAGGGCTGGAAGATGGTGATGACCTCGGCTGCCTACTCCAACGCCAACGCCCTGACTAGAGCCGGCGTACCGCTGTCGATGTCTGCGGACTCGAAGGTCCTGGTGCTGGGAGCAGCCTCCTGGCGGAACAACGGAGCCACGATCACCAGCAACCTGAGCACCACTCTGCAGTCGGCGAACAACGGTGCCAACCTGGCCTCGAAGAGCTTCTCTGGAACCGGTGCATCGAAGCTGGCGATGTTCCGAGCCGACTCCAACACGGGTGCGGAGAACGCTGCAGTGGCGATCGCCATCGGTGGCTAGCTCTTGAACTGATGTAGTGTATGTAGTACAATAGACACATGAGCTCGCAAGTAGCTTCAGTGCGAACCGAGCTCCTCGAAGTCACCCGGATAAGTCTCCTGTTGAGGAGCCCCGGCACTTCCGAACAGGCCGGGACCTACAGGTCCCGGCCCTTGTGCGTTTGTAGTGTTTGTGATACAATAAACACAGTGCTTCATTCGCCACGCGCGAATGATCACGACCACTCCTCTAGCCCCATGCAGGGGGAGTGGAACCGACCCGGTGTCGGAGATGGCTCATACCGTCTCCGACACCGGGTTTTTTCATGCCCAAACACAGAGAGGAACGAGATGGTCAGTGAGATCGAAGACAGTGCCCTGAAGTACGTCATCCTCGGCGCGTTCGGAGCAGTGGTCAGGTTCAACTCCAACTTCCCGGTGATGGTCGCCAAGGTGGAGGAGAACTACGACGAGGCCGGCGATGTCGAGTCCTTCACGATCGTCACCGCATCCGGACTGAGGTTCCGCACCACGGTGACCTTCGAGGAGCAGCCACCGACCCCGAACACCAAGGAGGAGAACATCGAGTTTCGGAAGGATTGGGACGAGCGAGTGGATCAGGGGAAGTCATGAAGACCTGGATCCGCTGGACGCACTACGACTGTGAGGTCGACATCTCACTCTTCGCCACCGAAGAAGAGGGTTACCTAGACCTGAAGGGGTGGCTGACTGAGTGCGATGAGGACTGTGGTCACGACCCCGAGATGACGGAATGCGCCGAGATCGGTTCGGCTCTGAACTGGCACTACGACGATGAGCTGAACTGGGGCGTCTATGAGGTCGAGGTTCCAGTGGCCTACACCACACGGGAGGACATCGAGAAGTTCGGCGAGGCCATCGCTCTGATCAACAAGGGACTGGCTCCCACCGATGAGCGGATGGCAGCGGAGAGAGCTGACCAGCTGCTAGCTCAGTTCCGCGCCTTCAAGGAGGAGTCATGACCTGGACCCAGCCGGTTTGTCTGGACCGGTTCTACATGCTCTACGGGACCAGGCACGCTCACGCGATGAACATCCCAGAAAGTGAGTGGGAACCATGCTGCTTCTGCAGGAGACCCACGAACATCTACACCCGGCTCGATCCTGCGACCGTGCCCTTCCCCAGGAAGGAGTCGCATGAGTGAGGAGAACATCCAAGTAGAGCCACCCTGGCTCGCAGCCAAGACCGACCAGAAGGTCGCGTTCATGGCCGAACACGGTGCTCTCGATCTCGCTCGGGAGAACGGCTCGATGTTCATCATGAGCCTTCTGGACGAAGGCGAAGAAGAGATGACCGATGAGGAGCGGGAGCGCTGGGAACGCTCCTGTGACAACTGCGGGAAGTACGTCCCTCCCGAACCTGAGAGGGCGAACTACACCGCGTTCTACACCGGATACACAGCCCGCACTGTCGACGGCGTGCAGATCATGCTCGCCTTCGGCGTCTGCGGCACATGCAAGGAAGCCCACACCAGGAAAGGAACAACGGAGTGATCACGTACGAAGACATCACCCAGCTGACCAACGAGGAGATCGCGGAGTCCTGTGAGGATGCTGCCGACCTACTGGAGGGTCACTGGATCCAAGGAGACTGGAACTCCTACGTCATGAAGGAGGAAGACGGACCGGTGATTACCTTCTACTGCGTGGAAGGTGCTCTGGCTGCTGCTCTGGGCATGAGCATCTCCGGCATGGAGGATCACGAGCGGAAGGAGCTGCTGGCCTGCCCGGTCTACGACGCGGTGCTGGAGACCCTGAACCACCAGATCCACCAGGAGCTCGTGGACGCCGGACACAGAACAGGGGACGAGCCCAGCGACTGGTACGACAAGGGTGAGCTCACGAACTGGAACGACTCCGACGAGCGGACCGAGCAGCAGGTCGTCGACCTGCTCCGGAAGACCGCCAAGCGGGTTCTGGGAGCTGCGGAGTGACCCCGCGGCAGAGGAGCTACGACGAGGTCGACGACAAGGTCCGGGAGGACATCAGGACCCATGGCTGGTCAGACATGTCCATCTTCCCGGTCAAGGAGGACGGGACCGTGGCGTTCAACTACTCGGTCGGGTTCACCGTTCGGGACCACCCCGAGGTGATGGTGATGGGCCTGGACTACCGGACCATGCACGGGATCCTCGGCACGGTCTACGAGCAGATCAAGTCGGGGACCAGGTTCATCCCGGACACCTACTTCAACTTCGTGTTGAACAAGCACCGGGTGGCCTTCGTCGAGGTGACCAACATCGTGGAGGACACCGAGTACCCGATGTCCATGTCCCGCCGGATCATGGGCCCTGACGTCAAGGGCCTGCAGCTGGTCTGGCCGGACGAGAACGACAGGTTCCCCTGGGACCCGGAGTTCAACCCCAAGATGCGGGATCTGCAGCCCCTACAGGGACCGTGGAGGGGTTGAGATGCCGATCAAGGACCTGATCGAGTCCGACGTTCCCTTCGACCGACTCAGCCATCTCGGTGACGAGATGCAGAAGATCGCGGACAGACCTGAGTTCGATGACGTGCGAGGAATCATCTTTCTCGCCGACCCCGAGAAAGGCGGGATCGTGATGTTCGGCTATGACGACACCGCAGCCGGAGTATCCGACCTTCTGATCCACATGAAGGCGCTCTTCCAGTCCATGGGGAAGGGGTTCGGTGTAATGACCGACCAAGGCATCATGATGATTCCGGAGGACTGATGGCCCGGGGACAGCTCAGAATCGACGAGATGTTCGCCTTCATCCAACTAGACCCCCTCGATAACACCGAGGGGGTCATTGCGTATCTCTCCGAGCAGGGGTGGATGCCGATGGTGGGAGCAGACATGGCTCGGGTGGAGTACCTCCGCCCACTGGCCCAGAACGTCGCCGACGACACCGGGAGACCGGTGCAGCTGGTGAAGTTCTCCACCCGCGAGGAGTTGGAACTGCTCCGACCGGAGGGGACGTGAAGCTGATCCAGGTCTGGTGCGTGAGGTACGACGGAGACCCTCGGATGGACGGCAGTCATGAGGCGATTCGTACTCACGAAGTCCTATCACGAGATCTAGCGATCTCCATGCGTGAACTGATGCTGACTAGATCAGTCCAAGCACCCAAGCCGAACCTCCGGATCGAGACCCGGATGGTCTCTGACTGGGAAGAGGAGTGAAGTGCAAGGAGACCATGGAGTCCCAGGCGGAGCCTGGGCACACCCACACGTGTTCGGGAGAGCACGACTACATGGATGGCGCACACTGGTGCGCCGTCTGCGGAAGATGGTGGTGGCAACGACCAGAGAAGAAACCAACGAGAACCCGCGGTTCGTCCGCCCGGAAGGGTGCATCTGCCTGATGTTCACCGACATCGGGGAGAGACGGATCGCAGATCTGACATGTCCAGTGCACGGGGTAGACGGCTCAGACCCCGGTGACGGGTTCTGGGAGGTGAAGGATGAGTGACTCGGGTGACATCATCCAGCTCGACTCGATGGCGCTGATGATGCTCCGGCATCTGCAGGAGCACAGCGCAGAGGAGCCTCCCCAGCCCAACGGGGAGGAGGGTCGCTACGAGCACGAGGAGATGTCCTCTCACCACTATGAGTGGGCACGCTCGCATCAGGCGATCCGTCTCCTGCTGGGCATCCAGTTGGTGAACCTGGCGGAGGAGCAGATCAACCAGAAGGGAGATGGCTCTGGGTGAGCATCAAGTGGTACGCGCGTGATGGCAGTGAGATCACCCTGGAACAGGCCGATGAACTGCTCGGTGACTACGACTACAAGCGAGTCGAGCTCACCGAAGTCGGCCCGTACACCGTCTCCACTGTCTGGTTGGGACTGGATCATGGGTTCAGAGAGAACGAACCTCCGGTCATCTTCGAGACCATGGTGTTCACTACCACGGCCTGGAACGAGGATCGGTCTTGGGACGATCCAGAGCACGAACCACTGCTGGACATGGACTGTGTGCGGTACTGCACAGAGCATGAGGCCCGAATCGGGCACCAGGACATGGTGACTTTGATCCGAGCTACGTACGTTGAAGACCCCTACGAAACACCCTCGGAAGCGCCTTTTGACCCCGAAAAGTAGTGTTTTTAGTGGCTTTTAGTGCCCTAGATAGGCTATAATAAGAGGGTCAGGGCAGCTGCATACCCTGATACTGGTCCACAGGACCGGACACGGAGAACCCCCGTCAGCCCCACGCTGGCGGGGGTTTTCGTGTTTCTACACCCACAGATAGATACGGAGATCACCATGCTCATCGAGAACCCCAGCGTCAACGAGGTCAAGAAGTGGTTCGAGCAGGACCACGTCACGATCACGTTCACCACGGAGAGCGGCTCGCGCTACACCCTCGTCGCCCGTCCCCTGATCAAGGTATTGGTCAGGGACAACACCGGCGAGGCGTGGAAGAGCGACGAGATCGAGGTCACCTTCACCTCGGTCCGCCTCCAGGACAAGGACGCTTTCGTGAAGTGGGAGACCACTGGCGTGAAGTCGTTCTACGTGGCGACCAACTGACCTTCTGGTCACTGCCCCTCAACAACACGGTTGAGGGGCTTCATTCATGGAAAGGGAAGACCCATGGGTAAAGGAAACGGCAACAACATGGACTACGCCGAGCTGGTCATCACGGCCTGCACCGGTGACACCGCGAAGGTCGTCTACGACGAGCCGGCGTTCCGAGACTCTCGGGCCAAGGCGAACATCGCGATGGCCAGCCTGTCGATGGTTGGTCTGGCTGGCCACCCGATCGGCGAGTACCAGGAGGGCAGCACCGCGCAGTACTTCGAGGGGATGCCCGAGTGGGCTCACCTGATGCGGGTGGAGATCAACAAGCTCAACCACCAGTCCGACAAGATCAGGCCGTACACGCAGCGTGAGTACACCTGCGACCACACCAAGGAGCCGGCATGACCACCTCCCTCGACGAGCGCCCCTTCAGCCCGGACACGAGGAAGACCGTGATGATCTCCACGTTCGTCGGCTGCCTCGGTCTGCTCCTGGTCGTCTTCGCGATGACTCTGGCCAACAGCCACAAGGACAAGCCGAAGGACTTCTCGGGCTTCGGCTGCAGCTACATCCAGACATCGCTCGACAACGGCGGCACGCTCAGCCGCCAGGACCAGCGCTGGTACAACCAGCACTGCTGATCTTGGGCGTCTCGGGACGCCCAGCCCCCCATCACACCGTGGTGGGGGTTTTTGTATGTCCACTCGAAAGGAATGAGATACACGATGTCGGTTCTCTCTCAGATCGAGATCCCCGAGGGCAAGCACGTCCTGAGGATCCTGGACAACAGTGGTGACTCCGTCATCACCTACGACCCGACGATCGAGGCCGAGGTGGCTGACGCCATGGCCAAGTTCGACGAGTCGATGTCGAAGGGCATGCGCGCCTTCGTCCTGCAGACCGAGTCCGGTGGCGAGGGCTACGTGACCCCGGTTCTGGACCCGCAGGAGCAGGTCCACGTGGTCGTCCAGCCGCAGTACGTCGGTGGCTGAGAAGTCCATCGCGGTTCAACGACGGGAGGCGGAGGAGCGTTCAGAAGCGCTCCTCCGCGCCGTCATCCCGGACCGCGACCTGCGATGGAAGGTCGAACGTAGTCCACTCGGGCGGGTCGTCAAGCGGCATCTGACCGGCGCAGAGTTCGTCGGCCAGTCCGGGCGATACCTCTACACGATCAGCTTCCACAGCACCAGCGAGAACATCGGTCGCAAGCACATCGAGACCGGTCGGAGTGGCGGCCTGTGTGGTGGCCCGTACGCCTGGGGCGACTACGTAGAGCCCAACCAAGGCCTCTACATGGGGGTCGGTCAGAACAGTTCATACAACAGAGCAGTCGAAGAAGCTCGTGCTCAGGGCACCCAGCCTCTGTCTCTACCGAGGTGGGACATCTGGCTGGGGCAGTACCTTGCTCTGAAGTACGACGAGAAGGTGTTCCTGCAACACGCGAACGCCTGGTGACCAGCAGGCGGCGGGTATGGCCCACTCCCCCGAGGGCCTAGACGAACGCCACCGTCCCCGCCGCCTGCCTGGCTGTGACAGGGGGTCATAGCTCATCGTTCACGACGCCTCCGGGGGGTGGAGTCGTGGGCGGTGAAGGGTGACCCCACATTCACCCCACACAGAAGGGAAGACCCATGCAAGGAGATCCATACCAGGTAGCGATGAGCTACTGCGACGGCCAGGTGCTCCTGCACGACCACGCGGACGTGCGCGAAGCGCTCCTGGACTACACCGACGCACTCCAGGAGGCCTTCGAGCCGACCCTGGGCGACCAGATCACCGCCGACGAGGGCCTCACGCCCTTGAAGGACCGCCGGCACGTCAGGCAGGTCACCTTCATGAAGTACGACGAGAAGGGCGTCCTGATCCGACACATCGACTCGGGAGTGATGAACGAGGACTGCTCGCATCGCACCGTCACCACCTGACATGGCAGGACCCCCAGAGGTCGGCATCTCTGGGGGTCCTGACTCACCATGAAAGGAATGAGAGGTCAGCCTATCTGATCTCTCATAGAGGGGTCATCCGAAGGGGAAGCGGGTGGCCCCTCGCCCGACTCCGGACTGCGCGATCGTTCCTCCCTGCTGAGGGGGAGGGAGGAACGTTCGAGCCGTCCGGCTCAACCTCGCTGGGGACCCCGATCGGGGGACGGGGTCCTCAGCACTACACATCGAGAAGAGGAACGACATGACCAAGACATCCGTCAAGGCCAAGATCAGAACCGATCCTGAGAACCCGTACAACACCGGCAACTGGTGCTGGAAGGTAGTCGCCTGCGGCTACTGCGGAGCTCAGATCGGTCAGTACTGCGTCGTCAGAGGCACGAACCGGATGGCGCAGTCCGTTCATGACGTGCGGTTCGACATGCGACGCGCGGCGTACGACGCCTGGGAGAAGGGCCGCAAGCACGGTCAGCGCGAGGTCGCTGACGCACTGGCTCCGATCATCACCGCCTACCAGGACCGCAAGGCCACGATCACTGAGGTAAAGGCGGGCTAGATGGAGTTCGACAGCCAGATGATCGACGGGAACGAGTTCCTCATCAAGAAGGAGCTCGTTGTCGCCCGCGAGCAGGTAGAGCCGCACGAGTGCGTCTGCCTGCTCATCAAGGGACCTCCCCAGACC
>Ga0247674_1000026_pt1 | contig 26121 bp, 34 predicted proteins | sample CNK15_metaG_FD_183044 | JGI IMG/M metagenome (GOLD analysis project Ga0247674, IMG submission 183044) | Soil microbial communities from Purdue University Martell Research Forest, Indiana, United States - CNK15 | ecosystem: Environmental > Terrestrial > Soil > Temperate forest > Bulk soil...
CCGTCAATCTTCTCCTGGAGAATAAATCCGTCTTCTTTGGCCGATTTGACGTATTTCGGGACTGTTTTCCAGCGCTGAAGCATGTAGACCAGATCCGCCGCCGAGTTCGCAACATAGGACATTGCCCTCTCGCCGTCACCGGACGGCTTGGAGACAAACGCTTTACCCTGCTTTTTTACGTAGGCGATAGCTGAATCGTAGTCGTGAAACGTCTTGCCATCGATGCACGGCATCCCGCAATCTTCCATCACCTTCTGCCCAATCTCGCGATCCAGTTCCCATTCGACGGCATCCAGATTGCAACCGAAGATCGGATACCCGATTCGCCGGAAGGGCTCCAGCAGGTCGAGATAGTGCGTGTTGTCGGGTGTGTAGATGAGATCCGCCCATCCGATCCACTTCTTGCGAAGCTCGTTGAAATCGCGGATCTTGGTAACGAACCCTTCGCCCGCGTGGCGGTCCGTGCCATCGGGACGGGGTTTGTCGTACCAGCGCACCTCATGCCCTTGCATCTGCCAACGCATGCACAGGTCGAGCGCATTGGAACCTACGTCAATCACTAGTATTTTCATTTTGCATCTGCTATAGTGGTCGTAACAACCTGGGAGATCACCATGAAACTCGGAACAATTGTACTGGTCCTCGTTGCGCTTTTCGCTATGGGTACAGTCCTCGCTCCGTTTGCAGCAATCATCTACGCGCTGTTCACCTTCTCACTAACCGAGATCATCAAAGGCGCGCTGATTCTATACGTCGCGCTGATCCCTTTGAGCATGTTCGCGCACGCGCGCAAGGGTTAGGGTGGCGGACGGTCTATAAGCCGCTGCGTTACGTCAGGGCCGAAGCGGTTATACGCTGCTGCCGCTGGCGAAGTGAGCGCCGCCACGCCGGTAGACGCTGCCGTACCGATAGGGTGCGTCATCAGGTTCTGCATGAACGCGCGCTCCGCTGTCCCACTGGACGGAAGCGGTTTCATGAACTTCTGTCCAATGTCCGCCAGCTTGCCTAGATCGCCCGCCGCGCCTTGCGAGACCAGCGACTTTCCAAGCGCATTACGGTTCAACACGCCTAGCAGGAGCGCTGGCGGGATATCACCAGTCGGCGCCTTCGCTACCAGCGGTTCAAGCGTCTTGCCAATGGCGTAGAACTTGCGCGCCTGGTCGTACGCTACGCGGTCTTTGCTATCCATGAACTGGCTACGATGCTCAAGAAGATCGTCTTGCAAATTGCTAAGCGCGCTGCGCAAATCGCCATTTGCGGTTTCTCGCATGCGTTTAGCAATCGCGGTATTGATGCGCCGGAAGGCTACCCCGTCCAACGTACGATCACCCGCCGCGCGCCCGCCGCCAAGAAGCTTTTCTGGTTTGCCTGCTGCCTTGTCGATCTGGTCAACGAAACCGTTCACGATGTTCGACACTTCCGGCAACTGGTTGGCGCCGTTCGCGCGCAGTTGCGCGACGAAGCCCTGGTTGATCGGAACGGGCGTCTTCTCCGCGATGTCGCCAATAGTCGTCCCAGCGTTCTGCATCGCTTCCGCGTATATCTTGCGCGTCAACTTCGGGCCGTCTCCACCCACCAGATCAACCAGCTTCTGATTGAAGACGGCGTTGTTATGCTCTCGCGTGTTTTTGACGAGTGGATTCTCGCCCGCCAGTTCCCCCGCGAACTTGCCGTACTTGTTCCCGTACACCTGGTCGGGAGTCAACCGGAAACCCATGCCGTGCGCCTCGCGCGCGAGATCCTTCGTTGCGGGGTCGAGGTCAGGCAACTTGTCGATAGCCTTGCGCGTCAGGGCCTTCACAGGCGCCGCCGCCGTCCGGCCAACCGCGCGGTTAATATCCGCCGCGCCTTCCGCAGTCCGCAAAGCCGCGCCCGGAATCTCCGGAATGCGACCGATCATCCCGCCTTCGACGGGCAAACCCTTAAGGCGGGACGCTTCAAGCGCTTTACCAACGCCTTCCGTGAGTTGCTGGCCGGTCTGCGTGCGCGGCTGGTAGGTCAGCTTGTTCGCGAGATCCACGCCCGCCTTCTCACCTTCCTGAATCCCGGCTTGTGTGCCGTACTTGCCGCTCGTCAATGTCTTGCCGATGCCGTACAGCTGACCGGCAGCGCCGCCCACTGCGCCCGTGGCCGCAGACAGACCGGCTTCGCCCAATCCAAGGATGCGGTGCGCGATGTCGTCGGCGTTCTTTTGCGGTTGCGCGGTCGGTGACGTTTCGGGCGGCAAGCGGTCAAGCGGCGCGACGGGCGCGGCCTGCTTGTACTTCTCCCACGGCGCGACAGGCGCACCGCTTTCCGGCGCGGCCTGTGCTGCGTACTTTTCCCAAGGGTTCATTGCACACGCTCCCAACTGGACGGAGAAGCCGGGTCGCCGCCTTTGAAGCGGTAACCACTCTCGACGGTGCCGACTGCCGGACCACCGGTTCCGGGTTCGGTAGGCTCCGCGCGTCCGCTGATCCGTGCCTTCTGGCGCGCCATGACTTCAGTCGGGGCCTTCTGCGCTGCTGCCATTTCCTTTTCCATCACGTTGAGCACCGCGTTCAACTGATCCGGCGTACTGGCCGTGGACAGCAGTTCGCGTGCGTGCTCCTTGTCGGCCACGGTTGGGACGCCTGTCGGGCTGATCGCACGGGCGTAGGCGTTGATCGACGTGTTGATGGCCGTGCCCAGCGCCACAACGCGCGGATCGCCTGTATTCGTCTGCGCGGCCTGCAAAGCGCGGTTCACGGGCACGAACTCCGTACGCGGAAGCGCGGCGGACGCCTGGCGGACCAGCGGGAAGGTGTTCTTCGCTTCCGATACCGCCATGCCGATGTTCGCGGCGCGCGTGGCGCCTGTGCGTGCGGCTGCCTTCTCGCCCTGGAATCCGGCGTTGGCCGCCGCAATATCCGCGCCCGTCTCACCCGCTTCGCGCGTCTGCCTCATGACTTCGCGCCGCAGAGCAATGATGTTCTTCGCGCCCTGCGCGCCGCGCCCGAGATTCTGATAGACGGACGTGTCCCCCTGGCGGGCCTGTTCCGCAAGAAACTTCAGGTCATCTGGCGAGAACTTCGCGTCGTCGCCATTGCTCAACGCAACCTGCTGTTTGCGAAGCGCGATTGACTCACCGCGCAGCGCGGCAGACTCCCGCGCAGCGTCGGCGCGCTGCTGGATGCTCAGGCGCCGGTCTTCCGATGCCTGTTGCGCCGCCTCGCGGCGTTGGTCCAGTGCGTCGTGCCGATCCTGAACCGCCTGCAACTTCAACTCGTTGTTGAACTGCTGCTGCAGCTGCGCGGCCTGCGCTTTCGATGCTGAATCGAGAACCGGGGTCAACTGCGTGAGCCCTGCCATCAGGTCCGCGCCAGATAGACCCTGATCCTGAAGCACCTTCACCGCGCCCTGAAGCGTCAGCGGCCCCCCGCCCTGTTGGGGAGCGGTTGCCGCAGCCTGAGCCGGCGGCGCGGGGATAGCGCCTTGCGGTGCCGCGACGGACTGAGGCGGCGTGGTCGGCATCGGACGGAAGGGCGGAAGCTGACCCTGCGCACCTTGCGGGATACCACCAGGGGGCAACGGGGGTTGCACGCCACCCGGCGCCGGACCCTGACCCGGAAGCGGAGCCGCGCCTTGCGGTTGCTGCATAGGCTGCGACGCCTGGCCCGGTGCGGGAGGCTGTGGGGGAGGCGGCATTTGCGGTTGCTGCGCCGGCATCCCGCCTTGCAGGAGTTGAGGCAAAGCGTTACCCGCTGCCGCCTGCGCGGCCTGCTGACGTTGCCGGTCCTGCTGCTGTTGCTGAAACTGCACCAACTGTTGTTGCTGTTGCTGTTTCGCAAAGTCCTGTTGCTGTAACTGCTGCTGGTACTGGAGGAAGTACGGCAGCGCGCCCACGTTAAACCCTGCCATGATCGCCCCTTACATGGTGAAGCCGTACGAGTTCCCGCCGCCGCTGTAGTACGGGCTGGACGTGAACGCGCCGCTGAAGTCGCCGCCACCGAAAGATCCTGTCGTACCGCCAAACAGGTTTCCGAAACTGCCGGCGTTCTGGTAGGCATTACCAAGCCCTTGGACGCCTTGACCAATAGCCTGACCCCCGATAGCCCCCGCCGCGCCCGCGCCGGCCATCTGGTTCTGGTACGGCACGGCCTGTGCTCCCTGACCGTAATTAGCGTACGGGATAAACTGGTTCTGCAACCCCTGACCGGGGCCATACACATTCGAATTCAGGAACGATCCGAACTGGTTCGCCAGGTTCCCCGGCGTGGCGGAAATCCCCAGCGCCGTCTGATAAGGCAATTGCCCGCTCTGCAACGTGGCCTGACCTCCCTCCTGTCCGAGAGCGCCCGCCTGCCCGTAAGCCTGTCCAGCGCCTTGGGCGCCTGCCAATTGGCGTTGCAGTTGCTGGTTCTGCCAGTCGATATTAAAGTTGCCAAGCGCCTGATTCGCGACGCCTGCGCCGGCAGCACTGGACCCAAGCCCGTACATGCTGTTGGTTACGCCCGTCTGGTCCTGCAACTGCTGGAGGGTGCGGTTGTACAGCGCGTTTTGAGGATCGAACGCGGTCTGGTACAACTGGTTCCCGGCTGCGAACTGGTTATCCGCTGCGCCGCGCAACTGCCCTCCTAGAGCGCTGTACTGCTGGCTCGCCGTGTTGGCGGCGTTCTGGTACAGGTTGCCGTAGTTCGCCTGTGCTTCAAGCCCCTGGTTCAGGGATTGATTACCGTATTGCGCCAGGTTGTACTGGAGATAGTTGTTGTAGTTCTGGTTCTGGATCGCCTGCCATTGCTGGTCGGCGGTGCTCAATCCCGTGGGCACGTAATAGCTGCCGGGGCCCCCACCTCCCGACCCCCCCGAACTGGAAGGCGATATTGCGCTGGAAATTGCCGAACCGGCAACTGATGCTGCGACTCCTGCCGCGACTCCCCAAGGCATGATTTACTCCTTCTCAATGTCCGGGTCCGCTATCGCTTCCGAGTGAATGCAGAGCCAGGTGATGTCTGTTAGTGCCTGAATCCGGTGCTTCTTTCCGGCTTTGATTTCCAGCATGCAAGGGCCGTGCAGAACGTACAGTTCGCCATCTATGTCTACGCTTGCATGGCCCGCGCCAAGGTAGCTAAGGTGGTCGTAGTCGTGAACGTGCTTCTCAACCACTTGCCCTGTCAGTAGCGTCTGTTCGCGCACGTACACACCGCCGGCAGAAAAGTGATGCTTTATCATCGCTCGCACCGCAGGCAGATAATCAGCGTGATCCGGTCATCCGGCCCGTCGTTCACGACTTCGTGCTCTTTCAGGTTATCGAAGTACCAGACTTCGCCTGGAGCCATCGACACCCGTTCATCTTCCACGCGGTTCACGCATTGCGGATTCGACTGCAAAACCACGTACAGCTTGGTATTGTAATACTTCGCGTGCCACCCGTCGTCAGCATGGGGCTCGATCCTCCCGCCCGGCGGTATGCGGGTAATCATCACCCCGCCAATCCGCACCGCGCGCACCCGGTGGGCGAGATCGAAAACGATCTGGTGGAGGGACGGCAGCGCGAACCATTCCGGGTAGAACTTCGCGTCATGCTCATCGTTGAACTTCGAGTAGTCGCCCGATTCCTTGAACGGCTTCTCGTCGTTGTATCGCAACCAGATATCATCCATTGCCGCGTGCGGAGTTTCAGGCGCGGTCTTCCGGACCGTGTGCCGGTTCCACAGCTTCGGCTGGCGCGCAATCTCGAGAAGCATCGGCGCCGTGTCGATCCCCGCTGCGATTTTTATCAGATTCCTCATTTGGAAACGCCCTTTACGCGTTCGAAAGTGTGCAAACCGCCAAGCCCCAGCATGCCCATCAGAACGGGCATCATCTCCGACAGATCGGCAGGACTCAGCGCGATAGGGTGGCCGGCGAGCGCCAGACCGAGCTTTGCGATAGGCAGGCCCATCCAGTTCCATACGCAGGCCATGCCGCAAGCCCATCCGATGAACGGACGCCAGCCGGCCACGAACGTGCTTTCGTTGCTCGCTTCAACCTGATTGATCGCCATTTGTCCCTGGACCATCGTCAGGACGGCGGCCAGTTGCTGCTGCTCCTGCGCGCTCTTGTCCGGCCAGATTTTTTGAACGACGGTGTTGGCGAAGTCCAGCCCCGCCGTGATAGGGTCTAGCGCCATGATTCGCTCCAGTAGCCGTCGCCAACGCCTAGCGTCGTGCAGCACATCTTCCACAGGTTCACGCGGTCATCGTACCCGTTCAGTCCGCCGTTGATGGCCTTCGTGATGCCTTCGAAGTCCATCACATCAGCCGCGACGTTCAGGCCGTGCGTATTCCAGAACCATGCCGCCGATTGCGCGGCGTTGCCGGGTTGCTCCAGCAGTTCAGGGTGATCCGTCAGCGGCAACACGAGAGCATCCCCGCACCGCTGATAGTTCGTGCGGCCCGTAACCTGAATCAGGCCACGGCCCCGGAACTTGAACCCGTCGCCCTTTTCGGTGTTGCCGAGATCCGCGCGGCCTTCGTAGCGCTCCTGAGCGGGCGTCGGCCCCCACAGTTCGCGCACGTAAATCAGGCGTCCGGATTCGTGGCCGATCTGCGCGATGAACGCAGCCTGACGCTTTGGCGAATCGATCGCATAAAGCGCCATTGCCGCAGACAGCGGATCAGCCCACGTTTGCGCGCGAGTGAGAGGAATCCCAAGGCAGGCTGCAAGCTCTTCCGGAATCACAGCTTGCCCACCAGCGTCAGCAGTTCCGTCACCTTGTCCGGCGTCGCCTTGCTGCCGTCGTCAATGATCGCCGTGAACTGGTTCGTCAGCGTCGTCATTTCCTGTGCGCGAGTCTGGATACCCATGAGGTTTTCCAGTTTCGTAGCTACGCTGTCGGCGCTTCCGATTACCGCGTTGTAATCTGCTTCGATCTGTGCCCAAAACGACATGATATTGCCCCTATTTAAAGAACTTCCCGAAACCGCCGGCAGCGCCATAGGCGGCAAGCCAGAGTATGAGGTAAAAGCACGCCTTCCACACCAGGGAGAGAACGCCCTTCCCGATATTAAGCTGGAAACGCTGTGCAGCACGTCTTTCCAGTTCATCAACGATAGCTTTAACATCGCTTTCCGTAAGCGTCCTGTTTTCCATGCGTTTCCCCGGAATGTTTCGTATTATGCATATTCGTAAATTATGACGAGGCCGCTAGCACCTGCCCCGCCCACCGCAGTACCGTTAGTGTTGATACCTAGCGCCCCGCCGCCGCCCGCACCGAATCCCGCTCCGGGTGCCCCCAGGAGTAAGGTCGTCCCGTTCGCGCCGAAGGCCTGGCCGCCTGCGCCCCATCGTGTATCAGCACCCTTGCCTGATATGGCGTTCGCCACCGTAATGGAGAAGGCGAAGTCCCCTGCCCCCCCGCTTATGTTTTCAGTGCCCCCCGATGCCGCGCCTCCAATTCCAGGAGTGCCTAGCACGCTGGCGGAACCCGATACAACCGTTGCACCGCCTGTTCCGCCGCCGGCGGTAACTCCTGCAAAGGTTGTACTGCCTCCCGTGCCGCCGCTTCCTGTAGAGAAGGCGCCGCCCGTGCCGATGCTCCCGGTGAGGCCCGTTAAAGCGGCGATACGTCGGTAAAGGACGTAGGCCCCTGCGCCGCCGCCGCCGCCGCCCGCCGCCGAGCCTACCGACGTGGGGACGCCGCCGCCCGCGCCGCCCGCACCCACAATTTCAGCAATGAACGAACTGGCTCCCGTGGTTGGCGTGTAAGTGAACGCTCCGGGTGTACCGAAAACCTGAAACCCGATCAGTGCGCCAGAGGAGATCGTGCCTATGGGGGATGCGCCCGCGTTCACCTGGTTGACGATGAAGTTAAAGTCCGCCATGACCTGCGACGCGTCAGCAACCGTGCCGTTCAGCAAGATGTTAGGAAGGGTGCCGATGATAGCCATTATTTACCCCTGATTCGTGTAGCCGGTGTCGGCGTAGCGCGCGAAGAACGTCCCGATTGATACGCTCTGCGAAGACGTGACCATAACGTCAATCGACATTTTCTGGAACACCAGCGGAATGCTCCAGGGGATCGTGTAGACCTTCGGAACGTTGGCTGCTGATGCCCAAAGGAACGAACCCCACACCCCCGCGCCCCAAAGCGTGCCTGAACTGGTTGTCAGGATGAACGTAGAATTAAGCGGGTTGTAATTCCCGTCCAGTGCGCTCAGATTGTAGTTCACCGCCAGGCCGGAAGACGAAAGCTCTATCGTTGACTCTATCACCTGCACCTGCGCCATGTGCCCGGTCTTCGGGAACGAAGACGAGGTCATGTGGCTCGTCAGGTTCGTCCCGGCGTCGTTGTACACGCTGGTCGTGTCGGGTATGCACTGGCTCTTGAACAGCGCCGCGCCGTGCGCGCTTCCGGACAAAATGAAGAAGTCGCCTACCTGGGACACACAGTCGTAGCTGAAGGTGTGGGGTCCCGTCCAGCGCTTGCGCCTGATGTCGTACCAGTAGTCGTTCGTCCCGGCCACGCCCTGCACAACGGTTGCCATGCATGCGCGATAGACGTTACCCGTGAAGGACGCTGCCATACGTGATGGCGTGGTCGCGTTCTGGAAAGGAACCTGCAAATCAGGCGGTGCGTCTTGCCCCGGCGTATGTGATAGCGCGCCAAGGGTTCCTACGTAACTGAGCACGTAGGGGCCGTCAACAGCCGCGAAAAATATCCCGAAGGGCCCCTGAACGACGCTGCGAGGCGATACCGTGCCCGTCGTCAGCGTTATGTAGTTCAGTGCGAGGTTGTTCGTCACGGGGTCGCCCGTGATCTGCCAGATTTGCGAACCCTTGAACACAACCAGCGCGCCAAGTACGCCTGATGAAGTGGTCTGGATGGGCAGGCCGGATTGGGCCGTGATCGGCGTTGTGTCGCCGAGCGTTACCGACTGGCTGGCGTTAGTACGCGTCGTCGGAACCAGCACGTCGCTAAAGTAATCGACGTTCCCCACCGCGAAATACGCGCGGTTGTTGAAGTTCGCAACACTCGTCGGTACACCCGGTAAAGGATTCGTTGCCGTGTTGGCCGACGTCCATGTCGGCGCCGCCGGGTTCGAAATGTCGATCACACCAAAGAAATTCGCGCCCGTTCCGCTAAACCCTGGATGCGTAACGATGATCTTCGTGCTGATGACATCCATCGTAGGCGGCGTCCAGGCGGACGCGGGGTTGGAACTCGGAGAGGTGGGCGTGTTTCCCGCCGTCACGCCCGTTATGGTCGTGAAGGTGTTCGTGAGAATGTTGTAAGCGAACGGCTCATCCTGCCCGGGGTTGCGCGCGGTTGATACCATCCCGTAAATCACGTTTCCGATTGCGATGTGCACCGAAACGAAAGTAGGCGTCGTGAAACTGCCGAACGTTGTCAGCGCAGTCCCGACTCCGGGGCGCGACACAACCAGTTCAGGGTTTCCCTGATCGAAAACGAGATTCGAGAGCGTGCGGCACGCGCCGGCGAACGCATCCGTGGAATCGAACGCGTCACAAACACCTTTAGGACTAAAACGGACTGGCTGACCGTTGCGGATTGCCATACGGTCTCCTAGTCGGTGATTTTGGTCGGTTTGAGCGTGCGGTTCGTGTGGAAACGTCGCGGGTCGAGGCGAACGGACTTGACCACCTGCTGCTCATCTCCTTCCATGATGAGATGGACGCGCAGCATGTTCTGTATCTGCTGGAGGAAACTTTCGCGCCGCGTGTCGTCCGTGATGTCCATCAGGCGCGCCGCCGTCGCCTTGATGAGGTAATCCTGATCTGGAAACCACGGGATAACAGTCGAGTTTTCCGGCGTCACGATGTCAGGTTGCTTCACCATGTAGCGGTGCGTCAGCGTGATCTGGCCGGACGACTGCGGGTAAATGAAGAGCGTACCCGCCGAATTCTGCGCGAGCGCCGTCGTCTCGTCCACGAGGATCGTCATGAACTCGTATGGGTAGTTCGCAATCGACGGGTCTTTAAACTCCTGGTCGTACTCTTCCGTGCTGATCGGATTCAGGAAGTACGGGAGGTTGTTCTGCTCGAAAAACAGGTCATACGTGCGCAGATAGTTCAACGGGAGCGTGAACGGCCCGAAGTTGTTCGCCTGCACGAGAATAGGTTCCGTGACCCGATTGATCTTCAGGTCACGGTGCAACCAGAGATCCTCAAGAGCCATGTTCAGCATCTGCCCGCCGATCTGCGTAAAGCCGGGGGCCTTGGCAATCTGGCATGCCAAAGTGACGATTTGCTGGCTCGTGAGGTACGCCATTACGCTGCCTTCTTCACAGAAGCGATTTTCGCTTTTCCTTCGTCGAGGTACTTCTCGATCTGCTTGATCTGGACGGGCAGATTCGTCATCTGTGCCTGTTCCTGGCTCGTCAGTTTGTACTTGGCCTTCGAGCGCTCCAGCAGATCCGCATACGCCTTGCGGTGATCTTCGAGCATCTTCACCTGTGCCTCGATAGCCTTTTCGAGCACAGGAATTTCAAGAATCGCCTGCTGACGCAGAAGCGCTTCGCGATACACATCCATCCGTTCATTCAGACCTTCCGGGGTCTCGCCTTCGATCACATAGCTGCTGATCGAAACGGAAGCGCCGTTGGGCGCGGGCAAGTTGATCTGGAAGTTTCCCAGTACGGTATGTTCGTTCATCGTTTCCTCTTATCGACGGCGGTCACCACCGCGCAGCACGCGGTCTTGAGCTACCTTGTAGGCGTTTTCGTTTGCACCGCTGATGTTGTTCTCGTGATCCCAGGTGCGGGCCACGATTTCTTTCACGCTGCGCAACACGTCCGTACTGAATTCGTACGTCGTGCCGTGCACGTACTGTTGACCGTTCAGGCGGATATCGATGCCGCCGCACGGCGCGAGGTCGATGCGATACCACCAGAGGTCTTTCCCGTCGTCCGTGCGGCGCGAGAAACGCTCCGTAACGTTGGCGGTAAAGAGCGACGACTGGGCCTGAGCGGACAGACGCGCGGACTCTTCTTCCGCGATCAGCCGGCCAGCGGTCGATTTCGCCAGTTCAGCCTCAAGCGCCGCGATACGGGCTTTCAGCTGTTCCGGGGTTTCGGCGCCGGTAACTTCCGGCTTGTCGTCATCTTCAAAAACCCCCTCTTGCGAGGGGGTGTTAGGCGTGCGCGGGGGCATTTAAGCTCCTGTTACGGTGTGGTCACGGTGCCGGCAGTATAACCCGGCGTGAATGCCGAACCGGCCTCCACACGGGCCAAAAATGCCTGGTTAAGTATAATACTTCCATAAAATACTTTCCATGATACGACGCGCGTCTGGTTAAGCGGATCGCTCTTGTCAGCGCCCGTCAGGTAGTGGAATTCCGGGTTCTCCAGCAGGACCTGGCCGTACGAGTGGTTACCGATGAAGATCGTCGGGAACACGCTGACGCCCGTGGCGGGAGCCGCCGGCGGCGTCTGCGCAACACCGATACCCGTCAGCGTAACCGTCTGGTTCGGCAGAAGCTGCGTAGCCTGACCGGCCAGCGGGCCAGTAACGGGAACACCGTTACCGATTGCCGTTGCCAGGTTCGACGGCGTGGCCGACGTGCCGATGTACACGTTGAACACGTAGTTCGGCACGTTCGGGATCACTACCGAGATCGAGCCCGTGGGGCCCGTCACGCTGATGGCGTTCGAAACCTGATAGACGATCTGCTCGACCGACGTTTGCGCGGGCGAAGCCGTTACGATGATCTGGTAACCGGCGTTCGTTGCCAGCGTGCCGCCCGATGCCGATGCCGTGCCCTGGATGGCAGCTGCGCCCGTCCAGTAGGGCATCATGTTCGATTCAACGAAGCGCGCGCCGTTGAACGGGCCCAGTTCGTTGTTGTACAGGCGGTTCAAATCGCTGTACGACCACGCGTTCACAACCGTCGTGTTTTCGCGCATGTCCTGTGCCGACAGCGGGTGGATGAGCGCGATGTAGTGTTGCATGACAGCGGGCGACTTCGACGGGTCGCGATACGCGCCCGCTTCGATCATCATGTCTTCGCGTTCGTCGCCCATGAAGCGCGGCACGCCGTACGTGAGGAACGAACCAACAATGCGGTTCGTCTCGTGCGGGGTCATCACGTCAGTAGCCAGCAGGTTCGCGCGGCTCGACTTGCCGTTCGCGTAGTTCACCTGAGTCGTGGCGAGGAGCGTATTGAACGTGTTGCGCTCCAGCGTTTCCGGCAGTTGCAACGCGACCAGTTCGCAGGCCTGCTGGAAGAGCGGATGCTTGATGGTCAGGTTGGCGACGTCGGTGATGATGACGCGATCGCCCCACTGTTGAGCCGTGGCCGAAACCTGTTGCAGCGTCATCGCTTCGCCGGGGGGCGCTACACCTTCCTGCAACGGCGCGAACGGCAGTGGCAGGCGCTGGTAGCGCGAAGCCGTGTACGTCGTGCCACGGTTCGTGTCCAGCTTCAGCGGTTTGCCGAACTGGTACGCGACCAGCTGGCGGCGCGCGAGCGGCTCGACTTCTTCCTGAATGTACGCTTCAACGTCCGCCGTAAAGCTGGTGGACTGGTTGGTAACGCCCGGGAACAGCGAGGCCCACAAGAGGCCCAATTTTTTGAGGTATCGCATGGTTTCCTCTTCGTGGTTAAATATTCTGGTTCGCGAGACGCTCACGACGCTTGTCCTGGTCTGAGCGCCCCGAACGTGCCGGTACATCACTGCGAACTCCTGCCGACTTCCCGCGCGGCACTGCCGGTGCGGACGACTTGGGCTTTGCCTTAAGCTTGCCTTCAGCAATGTCCTTACCGAGCATCCAGTAGTACACATCCTCGCGTGAGGCTTGCTGACCGCGTGAACGTGCTTTCTGGACTTCTTCTTCCACCCGCTCCGTGTACTTCGCGCGGCGCGGTTCGCTCGCAATCTTCGACTCGAAGCGCGCGCGGTCCGACATGTCTTGCGCCTGGAACATGGCCTGCTGTGCCTGACGTTGCGTGTCGCGCAGCGTGCGGTTGGCCTGAATCTGCCAGCGCTCCATTTCCGTCGTGTCCGGACTGCGGAGCCGCTCCTCTTCGCGCTGATACTCCGTGTCTACGGGCGCAGACTGACTCGAAAGGCGCGCTTCCGCTGCAAGGCGTCCACGGCGTTCGACTTCAGCTTCCAGGCGAGCCAGACGCTCAGCAGAATCATCGCGGCGCGATGTGGTCCGTGCAGGAGGATCGTCAGGCAGGTCATCAGCAGGCAGATCCAGATCGTCATCATCACTGGGATCAGGTGCAGGAAGGTCATCAGGTAGGGGATCATCGTCAGGTTCTCCGTCAATCCCCGGAAAAAGAAGGCCTAAGAGTTTTTTAAGCAGCTTGTTCACTTGGGTTCCTTAACTCTGCGTGCCGGTGCCAATGGCTTGCAGCGTCATCGCTGCGGAGGCGCCAACACCCGTGATAGTGACAATGAAATCGCGCCAAGTGTTTTGCGCAACCGTCATCGTACCGTTCAGTGTCCAGCCGCTGGCGGTCGTGACCGTCCACGCGAAGTTAGCACTGGAACTGTTGATGACGCGAAGGAGAGTGGTCGAACCGACGACGGCCTGCTGCGCCGTCATCGTTGCCAGCATTACGGCGGCGGTCGGCAGCGTCAGGGCAGCGCCTGCGCCGAGCGTACCGGTAAGATTCAGGACGGTCGATTCCGCGCCCATGATTTGGGCTTGGGTTGCCGTGAAGCCGGTTGTGTTCGTGGCTGCGTTATAGATAGCTGCCTGCCACGGGTTGATCGACAGAATCGAGTTGATCAATCCGGTTTGGTCCGCCAGTGCGCCGAGCATCGGCGTAATGTTGGGAGTTTGCCCCTGGATCGAGGGGTAAAGCGCGCCGATCAGGGCGCTAAGACGGGTTTTTCGCATGGTATTCCCCTGATTAGGCTTTCGCCGGTTATATAGCGTTTGTTTCAAAAAGTCAACGTACGCGCCGCGCGCGTATATAGCCGTTTGTGGTCATGGTGCCGCCTGAAAAATTCGCCATTGCCACCAGAAACACCGTAGTGGTTCCCGATACGCTGATTCGCGTCACCATCGGGCAAGCCACGGGGTTTGTGTTAGTTCCTAGCGTTCCCGTCAGTGCGGTGATACCAAACCCGCTAGTGGCGACTGGCATCGTGGCGGAAGTAGTGTTAATAGCAACACTCCATTGCGTCGTGGCCGTGCCTGCTGCCGTTACCGCTACCGCTTGCCCCGTAACGTCCCAATCACCCGCCGTCAGCGAAATAGACGTTACATTGGCCGCAACACCTGTTGACAGGGAGACTGCTGAAGCGTTGGCGGTTACGAACTCCCCCACACTGCCCGCCTGCGCGCTGTCGTTCGTCACTGTCCCGACAATGCCGGCTACTGAGTTCGGCGTGATCGTGCTCGACGCAGCCAGCGTGGTGAACTGCCCCGTGCTCGCTGCCGTGTTGCCGATAGGGCCAGGCGACGCGAAGCGGTTCACGAATCCCGTACCGCTTACTGTCGAGCTGGCCGACAGCGTGGTGAACGCGCCCGTGTTCGCTGCCGTGCTGCCAATCGGGGGTGGCGATGCAAACAGACTGGTGAACCCCGCACCGCTTACGGTAGACGTGGCGGAAAGCGTTGTGAATGCGCCGGTGTTCGGCGTCGTTGCCCCCACCGTTCCGTTAAGCGCACCGCTCGTTGATGTAAGCGAAGTGAAAGCACCCGTACCCGGCGTCGTCGCGCCCACGTTCGTACTGTTGATGCCGCCCGTAGCGCTGAAACCGCCTGTGTGCGCCCATGCGCCAGTGCCGCTCGTGGAGGTGATGCCGCTGATGCCTGCGGCCTGCCCGCCCGTGATCGCCAGCGCGTTCGTAAATCCGGTGAACGCGTCATTGGCAAAGCCAAACGCCAGAACCGTGCTACCCCACGTGACGAACGCGTTTTTGTTGTTCGCGCTGCGGATCGAGTCGATAAACTGGACCGTGGGGTTCGGGCTGTTGTAAATCTGCGTGCCCGTGGCGGTCACCGCCGGCACCGCGCCGCCGGATGCAAACAGACTGCCGGCGGTCGCCGTCGTGAAAGCACCTGTGCTCGGTGTCGTTCCACCAATCGGCGTGTTATTGATCGTACCGCCCGTGACGGATACACCCGACATCGTGCCGGAAGTCGCATGCACCGCTGACACCGTGGGATTCGGATACGTACCCGACAGATCACCGCCCGCCGGGCCCGTCGGGTCACTAGCAACGCTGTTCAGCGCAATCGTTGTCTGCTGCGCGAGCGAGTTGATTGCGGCCTGCACTTCCTCAGGCGGCACATCGGTGCCCGCGCTGCGCACCTTGTAAGGCGTAATCAGGAATGTGTCAGACATGGAGTGCCCTTAACCGTTTGCTTATCGATGGGCGCCCGCCGGGGCAGTGCGTCAAGAGATACGTGACAAGTCCCGGCCCGTAGCCGCACGTTTTCGCGTACTGGTCTGCCTCCAGTTCCTGCGCCTCGCACATCGCGAAGAACTTCTCAGTCTGGAAGAACGCGCGCAGCGTCACGAACCACAGAAGGCGTGTGCGCACGTGCTTGTGGTGCAGGTGCCCGCGCTCATGAGCCAGAATCGCGTTCTGTTCAAACACCGACAGAGAGGCAAACTGGCTCCCGGTCTGTATTGTGCCCCATGGCGTGACGCGCGCGCAGAATTCTCTCACCGCGGCCCCATTTGAGAGTCTTGGATAACATCAGGGTGCACCATACCGGCGGGACCCTGGGGTCGTGGCTGGCCGGGTTGCGCGCCGGGGCGCGGTGTTCCGGCCACGCCTGGCGCCGCGCCGCCGGGTACTCCCGGCTGGCCTTGCGGTGCGCCCAGTTGTTTCTGCATCTTCTGATTCATGGCCTGCTGGTGCGCCTGGATGTGCGCGCGGAAGAGGCCCATCGGATCGCCAGTGAGCGTCGCGCCGCGCATGTGCTCCGCGATGTGCCTCTGGTCGTCGTCCGCCGGATGCACTTCCGCAGGCAAACCGTTGTGCATCATCAGGTTTTCGTCCGACGGCTCGACGTGGAACAGGTTTCGCTCATCGATCAGGATGCGCGGCCCGACTTCCGGACCGAATATCTGTTCGGTGCCCATCTCCAGAATCGGACCGACGTTCAGGCGTCTGCCGTCCAGCTGTTGCGGCGGAATGCCTCGCAGCACGTTCATCCACGCAATCATCTGCTGCATGCGCTGCATACCCGTCTGATAGGCCGTGCCGCACCAACGGAAGAAGTACCGTTCGTTGAACGCCTGCACGGGAATCTCTTCCTGCTTCGCCCGCGCGCCGACTTCGCCCATTGTTACGACAGTCAGTTCCTTCGTGCGGAACTGGCGGTCAAGTTCGAACATGCGTTCCAGCAGCGGGTTCAGGATGCAGCCTTCGTAGCGCTTGGCGTGGTCGATAATGTTCGACTGCTGTTCCTGCGCCTGCGCTGCGGCCTGCGCCTGATTCTTCCGGCCTGCCGGCATCTTGCCGAGCATGGCGTCATTGACTTCCATGCTCTCGTTGATCTGCGCCTTGATTGCCTGACACAGGGCCACGGCATCCTTGTAGATGGCCGGGAACTGCGCGAACTGCGTCTTCTGCGGATCGGTCAGCCACACGGCTGCGAGGCCCATCACCATCGACTGATAGTTGGGGTTCGCCAGCGGATCGGTCATCACGATAGGCAGAAGCGCGTATTGCGCGCTGTCTTGCCCCATGTTCCAGTAGTCGTTCAAGTTCCACTGGAGGTACTTCACGGGTTCTACTCGCGAAATGCCGTAAATCGTTCCCTGAATCCGCTCCACAGGCGCCGTGATGATCGGACGTTTCTTTGACCAGAACGGGTTGCGGATGATGCCGAGAATTATTTCCGGGCCGGCGTAGTAGACGAAGCAGGGTTCCTTGCCGCGTCCTTCTTCCAGTTCCAGATTCGTGTGCACCTCATAGATCAGTGCGTATTTGTACGTGCCTTCCGTGCGCACGCCGGCATCCGCCGTGCGGCGCTTGTTCGGCACGCGTTTCTGGCGCCCGCCATCCGGCTCGTTCAGGTTGTCCATGATTTCTTTCGCGTTCCAGCCGACGAAGACGCCTTCATCGATGAACTGCTGGACGGATTCCTTCGACAGGCGCAGCCGTACCGCCGTGGCGGTCGCGCGCTCGATGTCGTTCACGGTCGGCGGGTAGACGGCCAGATCATCAACCGCCATCGGCGTGATGTCCGGCATCTCGTCAACAATTTCCTTCTCTTCGACGTCCCATTCTTCCTCGACGGTCACGTCTTCCACATCCACGCCTGCGGCTTCGTCCGTCAGGATGGGCGGTTTCTTGACCAGTTCCGTGATCCGGCGCGTGGTCTTCATCCAGTCCACGTACAGGCACCATTGCCCCGTCACATCGCCCGACAGCAGATCCGCGCGAACGATGTCCTTCAGGTTCGTTTTGCGGATGTAATGCTCTAGTAAGGCGAGCGTAGGAAACGGCGTAACGCTTGCGGGTCCAACAGCATCGACATGCTTGTAGTTGGCAGGGAAGAGCGTTGCCAGAGTGCGCTTACAGCGCGCATTGATGGCGTCCCGGACAGCGGGGATGTAACACTGGCTGTTACCTGTGTACTGCTGGTTTTCGTCGGGGCGCGCATTGTAGATGTTCCAGTATTCTTCAACCCAATCGGACTGCTGCTGTTTGTTTTCCCAGCACTTCTGGATCTTCGGGTAGAGCTTGCAGGCGTCGATATAGGCTTCGCTGCCCGTATCTTCCGCGAAATTCTCCAGTTCCTCGCCCGTCTTTTCAGCGTCCAAAGCCCGTGAATCGAGGGTTTCGATTACGGGCTCTTCGACCTTCTTTTCTTCTTTCTTTTTGCGCGCCATTATCCGATGACTTTTCCAGCGAGCTTGCGTGCAAGGGAACTACCCGTGTTGCGGTCCTTCGGCGTTCGCGCGGGCCGGTCGTCTTCTTCCGGCTTCTTCGACGTACGTCCGAATGTAGTGTCCGTCTTCTTGCCGCCCCACGGCACACCGTGGCGCAGTTCGACGGATTCCGACCAGTTGCGCCCGTTGTTGCCGGCGCGATCCTTTTTCGTGACTTTCATGCTGGCCTCTTTTTAGGTGCAATCTTGCGCTTCGCGCCCATCGGCGGGAGTTTGGCGCCCTTGCCGGGCGTCTTGCGCGTGTCGCGCTCCCGGCCCTGGCTGCCTTCGCTCTTGTGGTGGTCGCGGTAGCTCACGATCAGCCGCCCATGCGCGGCGTTTTCGGCTCGCTCTTGCCTTTGGCGGGATCGGTCGCCTTACCGCCTTTCTTCACCTGTTCGGGCGTGGCCTTCTTGCCCGGCGCGGTGTACACACGCGACATGCGGCCTTTCTTGCCTTCCACTTACAGCCCCTTGCGGCGCATCTGTTCGCGCATCGGACCGCCGGTCAACTTCTCCGGGACGCTAGACGGTTTGCCTTGCGCGCCGCCTTGCTGCTTCGACTTGTAAAAGTCAACGGGATTCTGGCTGGGCGCCTTCGGTACGATGGTGCGGGAAACGGCCATGGTTGCTCTCCTGAAATTAGGGCATGTCCGGCCACTGCCGGTTGCTCTTGCGGAGATTATCCGAAGCTGGTAATACCTGCAAGTTTTGTTCGCAATGCAAGCCGCAAACCAGCGGATTATTTAATGGAACTGCGTGGTCCACGTGATACCACTCGCCGGTAACCATGCCGAGAAAGTCGGCAGCGAAATAGAATTCTTTGACCTTATCGGTGTTCGCCCATTTCGGAGTCGCTTGCAAAAGCGCCGCCTTACGCTTCGCGTTGTACTGCCTCGCCTGATGTGGGTTCAACCTGTGCCGCTCGATCCGGCCTGCGGCCTGCTTCTCTTTTGTCCGTAGATAGGTCGCGCGGCGAAGCGCCTTCACGTGCTCCGGTTTTTCTTCCTTCTGGCGTTTCTTTTTCGCCTTGACCTTTTCCGGATTGTTTCGGGCCCACTCCAGATTCATAGCCTTCAGGCAGGGTTTGCAGTACGACTGGTAGTACTTTCCCGCTTTGTAAAATTCGCTGAAGGACTTTTCTGTTTTGCAGGTTTTACACGTTTTCATTTGCGGGGCAAGGTGGTGAAATAGGCAGTTCCGTACGGATTTGTACCCCTGTGTAGATCATCTGGCAAGGAGTTTTCGCGAGAAGTCAGCACAAATACCGCCGACTCCAGCCCCTCCAGCAAGGTCCGGTGCGCGCCGCGCTCAGGCTCCGCCGCCAGTTGCCCCGTCTTGCTGACCGGGTAGCAGTAGCCGCCCGCGAGCGCGTTCAACGTCTGCCGCGCGTTGCTATCGACCAGCAACAGGCGCTTGCCCTTCATCTCCGTGCGGATCATGGGCGACAGCGCGCCGCGCGCCATGCTCGGGTAGGCTCCGCGCATCGGGTTCATCTTCGCCGTTCGCAAGGCGGTCATCAGCGGCATGCGGTCCGCCTGGTCGGCAACGTCGCCCGGTATCCAGCAGGTCAGTCTTGCTCGCGGGAAAGCTGCGCGTACAAGTTGCAGCACGTCCGGTACAGCCTGCGCTGGCACGACTGGCGAAATCCAGTCGGCAACCACGGCGAGGCGCTCACCCTCAACAGAAACAAGCACCGCCGTAGTCTCACTCCCGTTCGCGTTGAAGCAGAGCGCCATTGCATCGCGGGCAGTAGGTTCATACCCGTCGATGATGTTGTAGCTGCCGAAGTCTTCATAGACGGGGACTCCCGAGAACACACGCTGCGCGTACGCCAGCGCGTTGAGAATGTCGCGCTTGCCGGACGGGAAGTTCAGTATCTCCGCGACCAGCTGCGCGTGCTGCCCGCGTCCGCCCACCAGTACCACGTCCCCGGCTTCGAAGAACGGCTGAAGGCCCATGATGAACTGTTCCTTGCTCCGGTCCTGCGGCGCCTGGATTGCCTTGAGCGGCAGACTCACCCCCCTTCTAAGCATCTCCGCGCGCATCGGCTGGAGCAACCACTCGTCAAGCGAATTCTTTTCTATCGCCACGTTCGCATCATCAAATCTCCTTGATGTGTCGAACGCATCCGCGATTATCTGGTCGGGTTTCCAGTACTCGCCGGAACTTGCGTGCACGTAGATCCGTGTCCCGAGTCTTGAAAGTACCACCCGGCCAGTGCGGTCGCTGCTAGTAACGCTAGCAGTTCGGGCAGGATCAACCACCAGCGTTTTCGGTAGCCAGGGCGCGGGGTCCAATGCGATTTCACGTACGTGTTCCGGTGAGAAAGGTTTGTCCGCTGTACCAACGGCTTCGAGCATGTACTCCTGCAAAAAGCCGTTCAGTTCGCCCGCGCGCTCCATCTGGTCGCGGCGCTTGCGTATCCACTCCATCGGGAAGCGTTCCGGCCACGCGGCAACAGTAGCCGGGTCATCGATATCCCCGTCGCAGATCGGCACACGTATGCTGGTCCAGTCGGGACTCTCCCGTAGCCGGACGATCATGCAGTCTTCCGCAAGCGGCGTCCCCGTTACCCGGATCTTGCCTTTCTCCTTGTCCATCGCGGGCAGCAGTTCCAGCATGATCTTGTTGATGCTCTTCTTGACGGAAGTTGCATCCTTGACCCGCTCCTTGTTCTCGATGTCGTCCAAGTACGCGCGGTCAGGCCGCAGATCGTGCCACTTGTAGCCACGGATTTCTTCCTCCCACCCGTGCGCCTCGATCATCACACCGTTGGCAAGTTCAATCTGGTTCTCGTTCCACACACGGTTCGCTACTTTCAGTTTGCCGAAAAGCGACAGCAATTTCATGTTGTGGACCGCTTCGAACTTGATCGCCTCCAGCCTCTGGCAGGCCTTCGTGTACGTCTCGCCCAGGATGATGCAGTAGCCGAAGTTTCCGAAACACGCTTCGAGCAGCAGGAATTCTTCCGACAGGGTGGACTTGGCGCCGCCCCGGAACGCCTCCACCACCACCAGTTCATCCTGGCTGCGCCACGCGTCCACTACCGCGATATGGAAAGGCGGACTGGCGTTGGGGTGCCGGTGCGGAAACACCATCGCGCTCGCCAATGCCCGGTCTTCCGAGATGACGCGCAGCGTGGCTGCGCTTGTGAGTCCTGTCACTGGAGGTCCACGTTATCGATCAGAATCCCTTCGAACGCGCTGAACCCGTCCACCGTGCCCGTTACTGCCTTGATCCGGTTCGTCACTGTCGTCTTCTCTGCCACGAGCGCCCCTACGATCACACTTCGCTGAACCGGAAAGAGCGGCCCCGCGATGTACTCACTGGTCGTCACGATCGTGTTCGCCACCGCATTGATCCGCGTGAAGCTGAACACAATATCGCTTGCCGCGCCCGTGCCGCCGCACTCCAGCAGCAAATCCGTCACCAGCAGCGTGAACCCCGCCGGCACGGTGTAGATCGCCTGCTTGGCATACCCATACCCGGCTCGCGCAATGGCCTGCGTGGCTCCCGCGCCCGTGACGCGCAAGGTCACATCCCCTGCGTTCGTCTGGCCGCTCCCGCCACTGGCCAGCACAAGACCGTTCACGCGCAGATAGCTGTTCACCGTCTGTACGGGCGTCACGCCAGCCATCGTCAGGACTTCCGACTGAGAGTTATAGTTCGCATCCAGTCCGGTTAGCGTGAACGTCCGCGCGCCAGTGCCCGCCGCCGTATCGTTGGCGTTGGCAGAAAGAATCTCAAGTTTGGTCGCTGCCGCCTGGAACGGGTACGCACCGCTGCCTTCCCATATGTCCGCGCCCGCCGTAACCGGGCTGGGGTGGTGCCCGTACACCGCCACCCGGCTATGCCCGCCAATGCGGTTCAGTGTCGCGGCCAGCGGGAAGACGATCTGTACCGGGTCCTGCGCGACGCTCTTCACGTATCCGTTTGCCATATTCCCTCCTGGGTTTCCGCGCGATTATGGCACGTGCTTCCAGGTCTTGCGAGACCGGATGAAGTGGATCGACACTTGCGACACGCCGTACTTTGCCGCCAGTTCGCGCTCTGTGGAGCGTTCGGCCCGGATTTCCCGGACATCGTTTTCCGTCAGCTTTGCGCGTGGGTGCTTCTCGCCTGCCGTTGACGTACCGTGATAAACCGTATCGGCCATGTTCACGGCGTGCGTCTCCCACTCCAGGTTCCCGTCGTTGTTATTCGTGCAGTCGCCGTCCAGGTGCCGGCACTCCGTTCCAGCTGGCGCGGGGCCGACGAACGCCTCCAGCACCAGCCGGTGAATCTGCACGCGCCGCAGATTGCCGTTCTTCGATAGCGTCACCTGAAGCCTGCCCTGCATGTTGTAACCGGGTTTCAGGAAATGCTCCTGACCCTTGACGCGCTTCACCATCCCTGTGTTGCTCACCTGATACCAGCCTTCGTAGCCCTTTACGTCTGCCCACTGCTCCATGATCGCCTCCGTGTTGATAAGTGAATCATAGTTAACTTGTCGCAACTTATCAAGTGTTTTCCGGTACGCGGTTTGGGAATTGCCTCTCCAAATTTATCCACCCGTCCGGCCCGCCGGGCCAAGGTTCCCAGAGTTAAGAATGCTTCTCATTCCAAGCCGAAAACCGCTGATATATCAGGGCAAAGTTCGATAATTCCTGATTATGTCAACTTATCAGGAATGGGGAAAGTCAATGGAATCAATGACTTAGCGAAAGTGCACATGCACAGACGCGTTATCAGACCGCGATTTACTGGCCTGGGCAATCAATATTTCAGGTTAGTGAGCGCTGACTTACAAACTGCGAATCGATGTTTTCGAGACGCGCAGAGGAGGCCATTTCGCCACCAAATCGCAATTCGCTAACATCTTAGCGAAAGACTTTCGACGGCGCTCGCGCGTTCATAATGCGTAACGGGTTTCACTAATCGTAATTCACGCTCCGGTGTTAAAAATCCGGCCGCATTTTTCTTGCATTTCGTTTTGCAACTGCTATAGTGGAGTCATCAACAACGAAGGAGAAACGAAATGCAAAACGTCTACGCCATCATCAACCTGGATTCCAACACGGTCGTTGCTGAAGCGACGCACTATCAGGAAGCTGCACGCGTGAGCAACCTTCTTGACGCACAGCACGAAGTCAAGGACGGCGAGCGCTACCCACACACCATCTGCCGTATCGACTCCCTCTATCTGCATGAGCGCAAGTACGGCAAACTGAACTGAACCGCTTATCAAGGCTCGCAAGGGCCTCTTCGAAGGAGACACATCATGGTTTCAACCCTTCACACCGTCCTGATCCTGCTCGCGAACGCCTACATGGAAGTCGCGTGCCCTGACATGGAAGCGCCTGAAATGCGCCGGCACTGGCTCATACGTCGCACGGTTGACCTCCGCCACGTGGTGTGGTGCTGACATGATCCGCTACGCCATCCTGATCCCCGGTGACGAGATGATCGGCTTCATCGACTGCGCGGGCCGCCCCACGCTGGAAATGTGCGCCGACGCGCTGGCAGAGGAAGCCGGCTTCCCGGACCGCGACTCCTTCCTTCTCGCCAACCCCGAACTGAACACAATCGGCTTCGCGCCCATCCACTAACGCAAACGGCCCACAGCGGGCCGTTCTTCTTTTCTGCTGCCTCGGTATCACTCCCTCTCTACAAACGGCTCTTGCGCCTTCCTCGCGCGCGAGGCAGCCTCTGCCAACTCGGTGTCCGCATACGTGATACACGGCTGGCACCATAGCGGCCCTTCCCACCTCACCAGCTCCAGCAGGCGCACGCTGAACTCCCGGCCACAGCATACGCACAGCACTGAGTCGTCTTTTCTCATAATTTACGTTTTCCTTTCAACCTCACTTTATCGTTCCCTCACATTCTCACATCCCCTAAAGGGGGGGATGTGAGTGTGAGGAAGTGAGGAAGTAATCTGAGTATCTGAGTTAGTAATCTGAGGGAATGTGAGGAATTACCGGCAAAGCCTTATCCAGCGGCCCTCCCGCTTGATCTTCCCTCGCTCCGCTAATCTGAGGAGAGTACGCTTCACGTTGTCCGCCCTCGGGTAGTCCGGTTCTTTCAAAGGGTTTACAATCTCATCCGCCTGAATGGCCGAAATGACGCCAATTTCGTCCACATTCGCATCCCCCAAACCGACAAGTTCTTCGATGATTTCGAGATACTTTCTTGCCTTGGCGTACTTGTCGCTCGTCTCAAACTCCCCGCCTGTCGATTTGCGTTCTTTCCCCTGTTTGGCTGGCGGCTCGTAACTTTCCTGCGCGACGGTGCATGAGGTTACGGGCTTGCCGTTCGGTTTGAACGCGAGCGGCGCGGAGACCATGAGAGAAAAAGGGTAGGTTTTGCCGGCTTCGCCTTCCCGGTGTTTGAGTTGCTTTACCCATTGCTTGCGCTTGTCCGATTCGCCTTCGGAGATGACCTCCAGAACAGCGTCCACGTCGTTGTAGAAAACACCTGAGCCGCGATGGCTACCGCCTTCCTTGGTCGAGTGGTGCACGAAAATGACAAGGCATTGCAGATCGTCGGCCAGGACTTTCAGGTTACGAAGCATCTTCGCTACGTCCTGCTGGCTGCTGTCGTCGCCTTCAAATGATGCGGACATCGTGTCAACGATGATGACAGCGGGTACGCCAACCGCGCGCGCCGCATCCCGAACCGCTTCGACAGAAGTCGTGCTGCCCAGATTAGGCGCCACATCCGCGACGAACGGCGCACGCCACTCGGGGTGGATGGCCTTCACCGCCTGGATACGCTTCTTGATGCCCCGCCCTGCTTCCGCCGCTACGTACATCACATCGCCCTGCTTCACGTCTTTATCGCGCCACTTGACGCCGTTCTGCATGCGAAAAGCCATATCCAGCATCCAGAAAGTTTTTCCGGAACCCGACTGGCCATACACCATGGCGAGGCCTTGGGATGGCAGGACATCTTCCACGATCTCGTCCGCCGCGTTGAAGTCGGTTGCGTAGTCGTCGCCTGAGTAGAACCGGAAGGCCATATCGGAAGGCGTGGGCGCGTTAGACTTGCCGCCCAGCGCCGCAGGATCGACGCCGAGCCGCTCGCAAATCCAGTTCGCGGCCTGCGCAGCGTCGTTCAGTTCTCGCCACTCCAGAACCAGATCGATAGGTGAGCGCTTGCCGTCGCGCGCGTCGCCCTGGTCCGCCACACCGAAATCCTTGATGCCTTCCGGCACGATGGAAATGTCTTCTTCGAGCAGGCGCCCTAGCGACGCTGACGAAATGCGGTAACCGCCCTGTTTGTACTGCTGCGCGTCAGGGAACAGTTCCGGAACCCAGGCTGCGAACGACTTCATGGCGAGCGCATTCACGCGCTGGTAGAACGTGCGCGGTGTCTCCGCAAGCGCGATATCCAGATCTGACGGCTCTTCCTTCTCTTCGCCCGGCAGATCGAGCGAGAGAAGGTAATCCGGGTCCACGTAGCCTGTACCCTTCGATTGCCAGGACCAGAATGGCGCCTTGCGGTTCACGACAGGCAGATACATCAGCCGGGACGGTTCAAGACTGCCACGGTCTAGCTCAGCGGCGCCAAACAGGCCGTGAAGCGCGCGAACACAGCGCGGGTACTCCCCGGGGGTGACATCGCGCGAGAACGGCACCATGAGCCGCAGGCGCGGCGCTTCGTCCGTGTGGCTGCGAGTCGTGTGCCCGACGTATGCGAACGGCACGACACCGCCAGTGAGTTCCGCTTCTTCAAGTCGGCGGAACAGATCCAGCGTATCGTGGTCATAGTCCAGCTGGGCAGCGCTCCGGCTTGTGACGCTCTGTTTGCTGCGCACGCCATCGTGAAACACGCCGAACGATATGAATGCCGATTTCTTCAGCTGGTTGCGCTTCGGCTTGGGAAGCGCCATGAACTCGCTATGTTCTATCGGTGAGTCAACCGGCGTGCTCGACAGCGCGACGAGCGCGTTCCAGTCGAGATACTCCAGCGACACAAGACCGAGGTTGCTGCTTTTGCCTTTCCCAACGGCGAGCAGCCGTTCTGACGGTGCATTTTCCATTGGTGTCATTGCGCCTCACCATTCACGTGGATGAGCGTCTTGACGCATTTTGTCGGCGGGCCTTCCACGACAACAATTGTGCTGGCGCCAAGATCCGCGCCGCGATGTCCGTATGCCTTACGCTGATCCATGGTCAGAGGTAGAAGGCTGGCGAATATGATAGCGTTGTCCGCCGGAATCAGAATATAGGCCTCTTCGTCCGGCAGCATGCAAACCAGAAAATCAGCGCCGTCGTCCGCGATGAACTTCACCCAAGAAGAAATCAGATCGGTATGTGTCATCAGG
>Ga0247674_1000028_pt1 | contig 25739 bp, 29 predicted proteins | sample CNK15_metaG_FD_183044 | JGI IMG/M metagenome (GOLD analysis project Ga0247674, IMG submission 183044) | Soil microbial communities from Purdue University Martell Research Forest, Indiana, United States - CNK15 | ecosystem: Environmental > Terrestrial > Soil > Temperate forest > Bulk soil...
TATGAAAATGCTGGATCTGGCAATCTAGCGTAAAACGCAACTTAAACCCCGGTTTGAATATTTTGGGGGTGGATGTAGGCAGGAATGCTGTGTTGCGCAAGCGCCTGTTTGCCTCCGCCAGAGGCTCCACCCCCAAAGTGTTCGCCGGGGTTTTGCTTTTGGATTCAGCCGTGACTATGGCGTGACAGTAGCGGAACCCGGCTGATGTAGAGGAAAGGGGAGCGATAGGCAGCGCAAGCTGACCCGGTGCAAATCCGTCATGATCGCGGCCTGCCTTGTCTTAGCGGCTGGGGCGTGCAGCAAAAGCTGTATCGAGCTAAGTAACCTGAAGACGTACTTCAGGGGTGACAATCCTGCTTCATACCCTGTCATGGGGTAGGGGGCAGCCTTAAGGTGATAAACCTAAAACCAAAGATAAACCAATAGATACGCTATAATTGCAACTAGATTGCAGAAACCGTCCCGTAGGTCAAATCGGAGAGCTAGACAATGATGGCTGATAATATTTTCTCGTCTGTAATAGGCGGTTCTAGACATGGCTAAGGGCGTGAAGACTGGCGGACGCCAGAAAGGCACGCCTAACAAGATGACGCAAACCGCTAAGGATGCAATCGCCTTAGCGGCTGAACGTCTTGGTGGCACGGATCGGCTGGTTGCCTGGGCACAAGAAGACCCAGCTAACGAGCGCGTCTTTTGGGGCACGATCTATCCCAAGCTCCTGCCGCTTCAGGTGACTGGCGACGCAGATAACCCGCTCCAGGTTAGCCACAAGATCGCGTTTGAGGTCATCAAGCCTTGATCCAAGATGGCAAGGTCCTGACGCCGGAATGCTTCGAGACGTTGCTCTATCCGAAGCGGCTAAAGGTTCGCTACGGTGGACGCGGCGCCGGAAAGTCCGAAGACGTGGCGGAGAAAGCCGTAGCATTCGCCTATCAGATGGGCGACCGTTGGCTATGCGGGCGCGAATACCAGAACAGCATCGACGACTCGGTGTATGGGCTGATCGTCAGCAAGATTCGCCTCATGGAAGCGGAAGGAATCATTCCGGAGGGCTTCTTTGACGTGCAGGCGAGCTTGATCTATGGCCGCAATGGCTCGTGCTTCAAGTTCGTCGGCCTGGCCCGTAACGTGGAATCGCTCAAGTCAAAGTACGGTTACACCAAGGTCTGGCTGGAAGAGGCTGAAACGATCAGTGACAAGACCTGGACGCTGCTAGAGCCATCCATCCGTGCTGAAGGCTCGGAAATCTGGATCACGTTTAACCCGAACGAGGAAGCCGCGCCAACCTATCAGCGCTACGTCAAGCCGTACGAAGACGCAATCCGCGAGAAAGGGTTCTATATTGACGACCTGATCGACGTGCGCAAGGTTGGCTGGCAAGATAACCCGTGGTTTCCTGACGTGCTGCGCCAGCAGATGGAGCGGGACAAGGCGCTCAATTACAAAAAGTATCTCCACGTCTGGGAAGGCGAGTGCAACGCCGACTATGACGATTCGATCATTGAGCCGGAATGGATCGATGCCGCCATTGACGCGCATGTCAAGCTGAACTACAGGCCTCGTGGCGAGATTGTCACTTCTTTCGATCCTGCCGATTCTGGCAAAGATGCAAAAGGCCTGGCGCAACGTCAGGGCATGTTCGTCAAAGACGTGAGGCAATGGAAAGATGGGGATCTTGATGACGCTATTACTCGGGCTTTTGATTCTGCTTTTGAGTCTCGGGCTGACATTCTTGTGTACGACTCTATTGGCGTGGGCGCTGGTGTCAAAGTTGGGCTGGCAAATCGCGTGGCTGGCCGTAATCTCGTTGTCCATGGCTTCGGGGGCGGCGACGCTCCTACTGCTGGCATCTACAAGGATGATCGGCTAAACAAGGACGTATTCAAGAATAAGCGCGCTCAGTACTGGTGGCTGCTGCGGGATCGGTTTGAGCGCACCTACCAGGCGACCGTCAAGGGCGAATACTTCGACCCGGAAACGATGATTAGCCTCTCGAGCGAGATTAAGGAACTGGCCCAGCTCAAGGCCGAACTGGTGCGACAGCAGCGCAAGCGCACGTCTGGCAGCCGGTTAATCCAGCTCGTCAGCAAGGACGAAATGCGCGCTGCCGGGATTCCCTCACCGAATATGGCCGACGCGCTGGTGATGGCGTTTGCGGTGGACGACATTCCGAAGCCTCAGGATTTGAACATTCACATCCCTGCCGTATCACATTATTGGCGATGAGAGCAAGATTTAGCGCTAGAATAACGAAAACTGATTATCAGGTGCGCTAATGGCTAAAACCAAGACGGAACGACTGGCAGAAGTCCACGAACGGGCATTGCGAGGCTTCAACGCGGTCAATTCCGCGCAGCAAGAGATCCGGCTGGAATGCCTGGAATCCCGCCGCTTTGCCTACATCGCTGGCTCGCAGTGGGAAGGCAACATTGGCCGCCAGTACGAAAACCGTCCGCGCTACGAGATTAATAAGGTTCAGAATTCGCTGAACCGGATTTTCTCGGAATATCGCAATAATCGAATCTCCGTCGATTTCCGACCGGAAGGCGAGGCCGCTGATACGCTGGCCGAAACGCTGGACGGCCTGTATCGCTCCGACGAGTACTATTCCAACGCACAGGAAGCCTATGACGCAGCCTTTGACGAAGGTGTCGCTGGTGGGATGGGCGCATGGCGGCTACGTGCTCGATACGAAGACGAATACAGCGAAGACGATGAAAAGCAGCGCATTTGCATCGAGCCGATCTTTGATGCTGACTCCTCGGTATATTTTGATATTGACGCCAAACGTCAAGACAAAGCAGACGCCAAGTGCTGCTGGGTGATTTGCTCCTACGCACGGCAGGCTTATACCAGCAACTACGGTGAAGACTCATTCGACCTGGACGGCTACAAGGTCAAGCGCGCGCAAGTCTCATCCATGCCGATGCAGAACGCGAAGCTGAGTAACTTCGACTGGTTCACGCCTGACGTGATCTACGTCGCAGAGTATTACGAAGTCGAGGAAAAGACCGACAAGCTGCATATCTTCGTGCTGCCAGCCACGGGCGAAGAACTGAAGGTGTGGGACAAGGATTACGACGAGCAGCACGACGACCTGATCGCGCAGGGCTACGATGAAGCTCGAGTCAAAAAGGTCAAGCGACGCAAGGTCCACAAGTACATCATGGACGGCGCGCGCATTATCGAGGACTGCGGCTATATCGCGGGAACCGAAATCCCGGTGGTCCCGTTCTACGGCAAGCGCCTGTTCGTCGACAACGTGGAGCGCTTCCAGGGCCATGTGACGAACGCCAAGGACATGCAGCGGCTGTACAACATGCTGGTGTCCTGGCTAGCTGAGATTGCCGCGACGGGATCGACCAAGAAGCCGATCTTTGCCCCGGAACAGATGCCTCCGGCGATTGCCCAGCTTTGGGCCGACGACAACCTGAAGCGCAATCCCTATTTGCTGGCCGTGCCCATCAAGGACGCGCAAGGGCAAATCGTCCAGGCTGGGCCGTCTGCCTATCTGGAGCCGCCCGAGGTGCCTTCCGCACTGGCCGCGCTGATTCAGTTGCTCGGCGCGGATATGCAGCAAGTGCTAGGCGGACAAGAGGCAACCGAAAAGGTTGTTTCCAACGTCGCGCACAAGGCGTTGCAGCTCATCCAGAACAACCTGGATATGCAATCGTTCATTTACATGGACAACATGGCCAAAGCCATGCGCCGCTCGGGTGAAATCTGGTATCCGATGGCGAAAGAATTGTACGTCGAGGAAGACCGTAAGATGCGTACGATTTCCGTTGACGGCCAAGAGGATTTCGTGGAGTTGAACCGTCCGATTCAAGGCCAGGATGGCGAAATCCAGTACGAAAACGATCTGGCAGAAGGCAAATACGGCGTTTGGGTCGATGTTGGGCCGTCCTACGCGAACCGGCGCGACGCCACGATTCAAGCACTGGTGCAAATGCTGCAATACGCTGGTGGCGATGCGGATACGTCTAATGCCATTACCGGCATGATTATCAAGAATCTGGACGGCGAGGGCATTTCCGAGCTGCAAGACTGGGTGCGTCATCGCCTGGTGCAGAGTGGCGTCGTCAAGCCGACCGAGGAAGAACAGCAGCAAATGTCCGAGCAGGAGCAGAATCAGCAGCCCGACCCGAATACGGTATATCTGCTGTCTGCTGCTGAGAAGGAACGCCAGCTTGCCGTCAAGGCTGCCGCCGATGTGGAGCAGACCAAGGCGAACGTCGATAAGATTATCTCGGAAACGCTGAAGAACTTCCAAAGCATCCAGAACGACCGCTACGACCAAATCCTGACGGTGCTGCAGCAATTTGAGCAGGCGAATCAGAACCGCGTGGCCCCGGCGAATGTCCCGGCGCCGGAGAATACGCCCGCGCAACCGGATGCAACACAGTTGCAATAGTATTTTGTATTGCTATAATCGCGCATAAGGCTACCGGAGAGCCTTTTAATCTCTGAGTTAAGTAAGGGATCGAAAACCAAATGGCAGATACTGAAGCTGTTGAAAGTCGCATTGAGTTTGAATCGGGCGCGGATGAAGTAGAGCCGGAAGTTGTAGTAGATCCGGAGAATCAGGAAGCGGTAACGCCGCCTGAAGCCACGCCAGAGGAGGACGAGGCAACCGTCATCAGTTTTGGCGATGAGGCAGCGCCAGCCTCGCAGGAGCAGGACAACAGCGTGATTCGGGAGCTTCGTGCTCTAGCGCGCGAGCAGGCCAAGAAGCTGAAGGAACTGGAATCGACGGCACCAAAGGCGGAAACGCCAAAACTGCCAGAAAAGCCAACTCTGGAAAGCTGCGATTACGACGAGGAAGCCTTTGAAAGCGGGCTGACCAAGTGGTATGAGGCCAAACGCAAGCTAGAGGAAGCGGAGCGCGCCAAAGAGGCAGAACTCCAGCAGCAGCAGCAAGCCCAGCAACAGCGGCTAGCGGCGTACCAGACTCGAGCAGCGGAATTGAAGGTGAAAGACTTCAAGGATGCTGAAGAGGAAGTGGTGACCAAGCTATCCGAGGCCCAACAGGCCATTCTGTTCGGCGCGGACGACACTGCAGCGTTGGTCTATGCACTCGGCAAGCACCCGGAAAAGCTGAAAGAACTCGCTTCGATCAAAGATCCCGCCAAGTTCGCCTTTGCTGCGGCAAAACTGGAAACGCAAATGAAAGTGACAACCCGCAAGCCAAAGGTAGCGCCGGAGAATGCTGTTGCTCCTGGCGCCGGTTCGCTCTCTGGTGGAGCGGATAAAACACTTGACCGCCTGCGAGAAGAGGCCGACAAGACCGGCGACCGTACCAAGGTCGCGGCTTACCTCCGCTCGATGCGAAACAAAACTTAATTCGGAGTATTAATCATGGCAAACGGATTCTCAAAGGAAGAAAGGGTGATGTTCGATGACCTGCTTGCAGGCTTCGACGACGCACTGGTGGCCTCCAAGCTTGTCAATGTGTACAACGTTGACAGCACGATGGCCGAGCGTACCAACGACCAAATCTGGCGCCCGCAGCCGTACATCGCGCAATCGTTCTCGGGTCTGGACCAGTCCGCGAACTTTGGCGATGTGGTGCAGCTCTCGGTTCCGTCCTATATCAACCAGCTTCAATCGTCGCCTTGGTACCTGACGGCGCTGGAACTGCGCGACGCGCTGCAAGAGAACCGCATCCGTGACGGCGCCCGCCAAAAGCTGGCCTCGGATATCAACGTCGCAGTCAATAACGCTGTGACCTCGCTCGGGTCGCTGGTGATCAAGCGCACGACCGCTGCCGCTGGCTTTGACGACGTGGCGCTGATCGACTCCATCATGAACGAGCAGGGTGTTCCGATGGAAGATCGCGTTGCGCTGTACAGCTCGCGCGATTACAACTCGATGGCGTCGAACCTGGCTGGCCGTGGCACGGTGAACGGCATTGTCCAGACCGCCTACGAGCGCGCGTATGTGGCTCGCGTCTCGGGTATCGACGTCTTCAAGATGGATTACGCGCCTCGCCTGACCGCCGCTGCTGGCGTTGGCGTGACCGTGACCAGCTCTAACCAGTACTACACCCCGACTGCGACCACGCTGCAAACCTCGACCAATACCCCGGTCAACACCGACAACCGTTTCCAGACGATCCCCATCACGGTGACTTCGGGTACGGTCAAGGTCGGCGACGCCTTCACCATCGCAGGCGTCAACGCCGTGCATCACATCACCAAGGTTGATACGGGCCAGCTCAAGACCTTCCGTATCACCGCGATCGTGACTGGCGCAGGCGGCACCGGCACTGTCACCATCACCCCGCCGATCATTTCGGCCCAGGGCGCGACCGCTGCTGAGAAGCAGTATCAGAACGTGACGGCAACCCCGGCTTCGGGTGCGTCCATCGTGTTCCTGAATACCACGACCGCCGCGCTGAACCCGTTCTGGTACAAGGGCGCCGTGGATCTGCTGCCGGGCCGTCTGGTGTGGCCGGCTGATGCTGGCCTTGCAGTGATGACTGGCTCGACCGATCAGGGCATCCAACTGTCGATGACGAAGCAGGCGGATATCAACACCGGCAAGATCAAATTCCGTGTTGACACCAAGTTCGGTTGCGCTGTCACCAATCCAGAAATGTGTGGCGTGACCCTGTTTAGCCAGTCTTGATGGTGATGGTTGTTACGACAGGTTAAGAGAGGCCCTTCGGGGCCTTTCTATTTAAGAGGTGAAGAAAAATGGCGTTCGTAACAATCGCGCAAGGCCAGACGAGTAACCCCATATTTGTCCCTGCCGGATCAATCGTTACCGTAGTCGCTGATTCAGGCGCAACCGGGGCAGTTGAATACACCACGGATTCAGTCACCTGGGCAGCATGGCCTAATGGCTCTGTAACGGCTTTGTCTTCTGATCTTACAAACGAAGATTTATATATGCGGGTGACTGCTTCAGGCGGCATCGTTAGATTCAGTTCTAATGAAACCCCGACAAAGCAGGATCTCCGACCGTATTACACGGACTTTCACGGGGCTGGCGTCAGAAGCGAGGGCCGTTTGTTGCCATGGGCCTATAATCAGACATTCCAGCTCGTGTCAGCCGCCCGAGACGCTAACGGCGCCATCACCACGGCTAGCATCGTCTGGCCGGACGGCACCGCTGGTGTGTTCACGACAGACACCGCGAGCACCGCGTTTCCCGGAGCCATCGACGCGTGGCACGCCACGTATCTCGGCACGACCACAAAGACCGTCACGCAACCCGCCGTGACGCGCGACGCCAACGGCGCTGTCACCGTGCAGCCGGCTATTACGATTTCGTGAGGTGATGTATGGGGATTCTTGATATTCCGGCGCTGACCCTAAAGCAGTGGCGCGCTGAGCAGACGTACATCGGCCAAGTTGCCACACACTGTTTTTGCTCTGGCGCAAAATCATCCGGCAACAATCAGATAATGAGCCGAACCTATCATGTTGCACAGGACGATCTGAAGTCTATTCAGCTTGTATATGCGAACTGGTACGGATCAGAAAGCAAGCTGGGGGCGGCGATCAATATCACAGCGTCGATTGAGTATCCGACTGGAGTTTTCACTCAGGTCAAATTCAACGGATTGGCAACAGGGACTGCAGCAGATGGGTCTAACCTCATTTCTGATCCCGTCGCGGTAATGATTCCACAGGGGACTTCGTTTTTCGTGCGACAGTACGTGGTCAACCCGTCCGCAAGCGGGATCATCTATTCGTCGTATCTGCAAAATCAGACGCTAGGCGAGGGCATAGCCATGGGCGCCTCCGGCATCAGCGATCTGACGATGAGCGGCACGATTACCCCGACTCACGCTAACATTCTATTCGGTCCCGCTGCGATTATCGGTCAAACTAGGCGGCCATCCATCCTAGTGATTGGTGACAGCCGAGCCGCAGGCGCCAACGAAGACCATGCAACCGTATCCACGGAAACTGGGCAGATCACGCCGTCTCTGTATCCATCTATCGGATATATGAATATGTCCATTGCTGGTGAGCAGGCGCAGAATTTCGTGCAGAAGCATACGTATCGGGCGCCGTTCGGGATCTATGCCACGCACGTTATTTGTGAGTACGGTATCAACGATTTGAATTTGGGGGGGCGAACCACGGCGCAGGTGCTCGCTGATTTGCAATTGATTCGCGGTTATTTCTCAAAGCAAAAGTTCTACCAGGCAACGATTCTTCCTAATAGCTCGTCCACTGATAGCTGGGCGACGGTTGGGAACCAAACTACGGCCGCATCGAACGCGTCCCGGATTTCGTTGAACAATACATTCAGAAGTAAGCCATCTTGGCTGGATGGGTGGCTGGAAACTGCTGATGCGGTAGAAAGCGCTCGGGATAGCGGCTTGTGGAAGGCGCCCGGCTATACGGCAGATGGCCTACATGGAACTACGGCGGGCTATCAGCTTATCCAAAGCGCGGCCGTCATCAACCCCGCTGCATTTGCTAGGTAATGACCCCAGCAACCGAAGTTCCACCACAGCCCGCCCCGAGCGGGCATCTTCATCCATAGGCCGCCTCCGGAACAAGATACGGCCCCGCTTCGGCGGGGTTTTTCGTATAATCAGCGGAAAGGAGCGAAAATGCTAAAACCGACAATGCTGTATAAACTCGGCGGCAATAAGCTGATTTGGGATATTCCGCTACATACCATTATCGTCGATGAGCACGAGGTCGATGGCTTTCTCGCTGAAGGCTGGTTCACGCATCCCTTCGACGCACGGGATTCCGCAGGGCAAGCCGTGAAGCTGGAAACGGTAGCAGTGGAAGCAGAGCATCCGGGCCAGCCCGAACCTAGCCAGCCATCTGCGCCGCGCCGTGGCCGTCCACCCAAGGTAAAGGAATAAGCCATGAAAAAGCGCAAGATCATCAGCCAGGCATTGGGCGAAATCGGCATTGCCTCGTATGCGTTTGACGTGACGCCGGACGAATACCAGAACGCCTTGACCGTGCTTGACGGCATGATGGCGGAGCTATTCCCGACGCAGCAAACCGGTTACATCTTTCCGGCTGATGGCGTAGAGAGCAATCCGAATGATGAAGCGGGCATTCCGGATTCGGCGTTCCCGATGGTCTACACCAATCTTGCGCTGCGCTTGGCGCCTGGCTATGGCAAGACGGTTTCCGCCTGGACGGTCAAGGCGGCTAAGGATTCGCTAGACCGATTCTTGCTGAATAGCCTGTACGTGCCGCAGCGCGCGCTGCCGAGCACGATGCCAGCCGGCCATGGTGCAGGCCGTAGCATCCGCGACAATCCCTATATCTGGCGCTGTGGCTGCGGCTCGGGCTGTTCCGATGGCTCGTCGTGCTTGATGGCGATTGCCTGCTATAACCCGCTGGATGGGTTGGCGCCTGTCGTCAACGAACTGGACCTAAACATTCAGTATCAACTGCCGCAGGAACTATAAGAGGAAGGCCGGATAACCCGGCCCTTTCCTTACGTGCCGAATCCCTCACCTGGCATCACATGCAGATTCGTGGCGCCGGTTTCTGCAATCGCAGTAATCGCCAGCGTGTCGTAATCCTTGGTGATCACTTTCTGCGAATTTGGTGGGATTGCCATATCCGCGTTCGTGGCGGCACGGGCAGTCGTCGCGCAGCTCACATAGATATAGTTCGCACCCTGATTCGTCAGGCAAAGCTGCTGGCTTTTCGCCTTCAGGGTAATAGCCGTCGAGGTCGTTCCGACGCTAACAACCGCGCCGTTGCCAAACGAAGGGCAAATGGGTTGCTTCTGGGTCATTTGGTTATCTCCTTACTTGCCGTCCAGCGTGCGGACAGCGAATGCAATACGGGAAACGTTCAGGTTGCCGGGCACGGACAGCGCGGCGACGAGGCGGATAACTTGTCCCGCGCGCAGGATGCCTTGCGTGTCGTTAAGATTGGAGGCTGGGCCGGTAATAGAACCGCTTAGGGCAAAGCCGGTTACGCCGCCCATCGACCATTGGAAGGCCGAGGTAAAGAGATTGAGCGGATCGCCAAGCTGAACTTGCAGCGTCAGGATACTGCCGGTTGCCCAATCTGCCGACACGCCGACGGTGAATTCAACCGCCTCAATATCCCGCGTGGCGACGAAGCGACCGTTGGCAATATCGGCAGTTAACGAAGTCTGGCCGGTTGGCAGGGTAAATGAGGTTTGATAGACCGACGAGCCAAACGGCGCGGGCGTGGCGGTGAGCGGGACCGCTGCCGTGACCGTGCCGCGCATGACGTAATAGCTCGACAGATCGATAACGCTAGTCGGCGTCGGATGGATATTCTCGACGGCATCGGCCAATGCCGAAACACTGGCGCGGCGCGGCTGGCCTTGCGTGGTGTTAAAAACCTGAAGCTGGTCGGAAGGGTTGACCGTGGTTTCAATCGGCACCCCGCAGGAATAATACATGGCAAACCTCCAATTTTGAGTATTCCATGCGTATTTTGGCATAGAATAGCAGGAAATCACGGACTAAATCCATGCAGATCCAGATTCTAAATGGTGTCTATTCGGACCAACGCGCGGATTTCCGCACGTCATATCCGATCAACTGCGTGCCGGTTCCGCTGAAAACCAATATCTCGAACGGTTATCTGCGGATTGCAGAGGGTATCACGCGCCTGGATCACGGGGATTTGCCTGCGGGACAGAGCCGGGGCGCGATCAACTGGAACGGCATCGAGTATCGCGTGATCGGCACCAAGTTGCTCAAGATCGCGCAGGACGGCACCTATACCACGGTGGGCGATGTTGGGCCGGGTGGGCAGGTGTCGATGGATTATTCGTTCGACCGGCTGGCTATCACCTCTGGCGGCACGTTGTTTTACTCGGACGGCACCACGCTAACCCAAGTCACGGATGCGGATCTAGGTATCGCGCTGGATATGATCTGGGTTGACGGCTATTTCATGACCACGGATGGCACGAGCCTGGTGGTGACGGAATTGAACGATCCTACGGCGGTTGATCCGCTGAAATACGGGTCTTCGGAGGCCGATCCTGATCCGGTAGTCGGGCTAATCAAGGCGCGGAACGAGGTCTACGCGATCAATCGCTATACCATCGAGGTATTCAATAACATTGGCGGCGAGAATTTCCCGTTTCGTCGCGTCGATGGCGCGATTATCCCGAAAGGCGCAGTCGGCACCTACGCGAAATGCAAGATTGACGGCACGTTTGCCTTCCTTGGCTCCGCCCGCAACGAACCGTGCTCCATTTACCTTGCTAGCGCCGCCAATCCGCTGAAACTCGCCACGCGGGAGATTGAAACGCTGATTCAGAAGTACAGCGAAGACGAATTGGCAACCGTGGTGATGGAATACCGGGAAACCAAGGTCAATCAACACATTTACGTGCGGCTTCCTAATGAAACGGTAGTCTATGACTTCGCGGCCAGCCAGGCGCTAGGGATTCCGGTCTGGTTTTTCCTGACTTCTGCAGTAGCCGGGATTTCTCCCTACCGTGCCAAGGATTTCTGCTACTGCTACGGACAATGGCGCGTGGGCGATACGCTGGAGTCGAAACTGGGCTATATCGATGAAACTGTGACGACGCAATACGATAATGTTATCGGCTATCAGTTCGATACGGAGATTATCTATAACGGCTCCAAGGGCGTCATCGTCAATCAGCTCGAGATTGTCGGCCTGTTTGGGCGTGCCGAACTCGGGGAAGACCCGTGCATTTTCGTGAGCTGGACGAATGACGGCGAAGTGTGGAGCGATGAAGTCCTGCTGAAGCTGGGCAAGTTTGGCGAGCGCCAGAAGCGGCCTCAGATTCGCCAGGGCAGCCGATTTGCCAACTGGCGTGCCTATCGTATCCGTGGCGCGAATCGGGCTGTCGCGTCGTTCTCGCGTCTAGAAGCTGAACTGGAGCCACTGGCCTATGGCTGACGCAACGAGCCGCCCGGACGTACGAACGCCGCAGCCCAGGCGTGATGATCTGCAACGGCTGATTCCGGACAATATCCGCCTTCAGCGCGCGCTGGAGCAGCTATTTATCGACGTCAATACGACGCTGCCCGATGCGGTGCAGGCGGTTGGCGATGCGAGCCAGGCCGTCACGGAAGACGTGTCGATGGGCGTCTTCGGCGCAACGGACCGGGCTGCAGCGCGCACGCTAACCTGGCTGGCCGATGCTTTGGGCAAAGCCGATCAGGATCGCGCCACGATTAAGCGTTTGACAGGCCGGGTTGCCGATCTGGAAACCCTGATTAACGTTCGGGAGCCAGTCAAGCCGCGTGTTGAGGCATTTATTGCACCAACGCTGATAAACTCATGGACAAATTTAGGCGCCCCGTATAATAGCGCAGGCTACTTTAAGGACCCGTTCGGCATCGTGCATCTTCGCGGCATGATTACAGGTGGCGCGGTTCCATCTGTTGCCTTTGTGCTGCCTGCCAAGTATCGGCCGTTGGCGATTAACGTTTTCACGGTCGTTGCAAACAATGCGTTTGGGCGGGTCGATGTCGACTCTGGCGGCAATGTGAACGTGAATACCGGCAGCAACGCCTTTGTCAGTTTGGACGGCATAACCTTCAGGGCTGTATAACATGGCAATCTCATACGCAAAGTTCTTTCAGCCGACGCTGCTGACTACTTCTCTGGTGACCATTTACACGGTCCCGAGCGTGCCGCCTAGCACGCTGCTACGCAATGCGCGCGTCAGGCTGACCAATTTCACGACGTTAGCGACAACGGCGCGTGTCCATGCGGTGCCTAGTGCCGGATCGGCCAGCACCACGAATGCGTTTTTCTATGACGTGACGGTGCCGGCTGATGATTATATCGACGTGGATTTGCCGATTCTGGCGGCAGGCGATTTCATCCAGGCGCTGGCAGGCACGGCAACCAGCGTGAATATTCAGGTCATTTCCGGGGGGCTGTTCTCTTGAAGAACTTTTTGAAGCTGGCGGAAGGCATCGACGTAACGCCGTTGCTGCTGGCGATTCATCGCAATGCGCATCTGTGGCAGGAAGACACATTCCTACGCCATTATCCACAAGGCCCGTTTGGTGAAGTGGAAACGATCTTTCTGCGATTCCCAGAGCGCGTGACGTTGCCTGAAGGCGACGAGGGCGAACGGATGCTAGCGCTCTACAAGGAAAACAAGCTTCCGGGCTATGACCAGCACGAGAGCGTCGATTATCCCGCCTATGCGCTGTTGCCGGAAGCCAAGCCGATCATCATGGCGCTAATGGCCCGCGTCGGTGGTACGCGCCTGGGCCGCGTCATGATTAATAAGGTGAATCCTGGCGGACAGATTTTCCGTCACGCTGATTCGCCCGAGCACTGCCGATACTGGAATAATCGTCTGCATGTGGTGCTGCAATCGGACCGGGGCAACGATTTCGAGTGCGACGGTGAGCATGTTTGGATGCGCCCCGGTGAGGTCTGGTGGTTCGATCACGCGCTGGAACATGCGGTAGTGAATAACAGCGCTTCCGAACGGCTGCACATTATCGTGGATATCAAATCGTGACCGTCACCGCGCACGTTGAGAATCTAACGGAAGGGCTGCAAGAGCTGTCGCAGCATTTTGAAAAACATTATCTCGAATTGGCGCTGAACCGAGATCAGGTTCCGCTCTCACCGCAATACGAGGTGTATTTGCGGCGCGATGCGAATGGCGAAGTCTGTTACGTCGCCTTGCGTGATGCTGGAAACCTAGTCGGCTATTTTGTGGGATTCGTGGCGCCAGGGCTGCATTATTCGACGTGCCTGACTTGCACGCTGGATATTTTCTGGGTGCATCCCGAATATCGTAAAGGCCGATCTGGTATTATCCTGTTCAAAGCGGTTGAGAATGAGCTAAAACGGCGCGGCGTTAAGCGCTGGTTTGTTGGGAGCAAGATGCACCAACCGGCTGATGCTTTGTTTGAATATCTTAAATTCGAGCCTGTCGAAAAATATTATTCGAAATGGCTAGGAGAATAAAATGGTCGCTGCGGCGGTAGTTGGAACGGTGGTTGCTGCTGGCGCATCTGCCTATTCGGCCAGTCAGCAAAAGAAAGCGGCCTCGCGCGCAACCGATGCGCAGTCGGCAGCGGCCTATGCGCAGATGGATCAGCAACAGGCGCAATTCGACCGCATTCGGGAACTGTTGCAGCCTTGGGTGAATCAAGGCACGAATGCCAATGCGGAACTTGGCAATCTGCTTGGGACGGGCGGGAATGTCGCGCAGCAACAGGCCATTTCCGCCTTGCAGCAGTCTCCGCTCTATACCTCGCAGCTTCAGGCCGGACAGAACGCCATCTTGCAGAACGCTTCGGCGACGGGCGGCTTGCGCGGCGGCAACACCCAAGCGGCGCTCGGCAAATATGCGCCCGCATTGCTCGCTAGCACGATTCAGAACCAAGTGCAGAACCTTGGTGGCCTAAGCGCACAGGGACTATCGGCGGCAGGCGGCACTGCTACGGGCTTGCAAAACCTGTCTAACGCCAATTCGCAAGCGCTAGGCAGTATCGGACAGGCACAGGCCGGTAATGCTCTGGCCATCGGCAATGCTAATGCCCAGTTCAGCAACTCCATTGGCAGTATCGGCGGCGCCTTGGCAGGCAACTACTTCGGCGGCGGTGGCTCGAATCCGTTCGGCGGGTCTAGTGGCGGAGGCTTTGGCTATACGGGTCAAGGCTCGCTGTTCGGTGCTCCAAGCACGGGTGGCGCATCTGGCTATGGGCTATCGCCTGTTACGGGCCTCAATTCCGGCGTTTCTTATCCGACTGGCGGAGGCTATTTCTAATGGCTGAACCTTACAATTACATCGTTCCCGCCGCGCAACAAGATCCGTTTGCCAGCGTTGCAAAGGGCTTTGGCATCGGCCAGCAACTCGCCGCGCAACGCATGGAGATGGATCAGAAGCAACAGCTTTTCCAGCAACAGCAGGCCCAGCAGCAGCAATACCAGCAAGACGTGTCTAACTTGCTGGCGAATCCCAATCCGACTGAAAAGGATTTCGCCACGCTGCAATTGAAGTATCCGCAGTTGCAAGCGGGCCTGAAGGAGCCGCTCAATGCGTTGAGTGAGGCGCAGCGCCAAAACAAGATCAGCACGGCTTCGCGCGTGGCTTCGGCCTATCAGGCTGGGCGCCCGGATTTGGCGCTCGGCATCGTCAGCGATCAGCTTAAGGCGCTGGAGAACAGCAACGCGAACCCGCAAGAGGTCAACGCCTTGCGCGGCACCCGTGACCTGTTGCAATCCCTGCCGGTCGATCAGGCGAAAAACGCTTCGCTGATGTACCTGTCCACGCTTGACCCGAAGGGCTTTGCAACGACCTTTAGCACGCTGGGGCAGGAATCGCGCGCCCAGCAAGAGCAGCCCTACAAGACGCAGAAACTATCGGCGGAAGCGCAAACCGCATTGCCGAAGGCGCAGGCGGATATTGATAACATCCGCTCGCAGATTGCGGAGCGAGCGGCCAAAATCGGCCTGGATCGCGACACGTTCAATCTTAACTTTGACAAGACGCTGGCCGAACTGAAGCAAAAAGGCGGCGTTACGCTCTCTCCAGGCATGGAGAAGACGCAGGCGGATTCAGTCGGTGCAGCCACGGTCGCGCAACAAGCATCGGACGATGCCGCGCAATTGGCCGATCAGTTCCGCAATGCCAATGTCGGGCGTGGCGCGTTCTCGACGCTGGGTGAGTACGCTGCGAAGGTGACCGGCAACCAAGACGCGGTGACGCAGCTCCGCAAGCGTTACATTCAAATCAAGAATCAGGCCGCGCTCTCCATGCTGCCGCCTGGCCCGGCCTCGGACAAGGACATTCAGACGGTGCAAGCTGGATTCCTGCCGGAAACCGCTGACGGCAAGCAGATTGCCGACTGGCTGACTTCGTTCTCTAACGTGCAAAAGGCCGTCGCACTGCGGGAAAACGCTAAGGCCGACTGGATTAGCGCGGTGGGCAATGCTGGCACTGCAAAGCAAGACGTTGAGGTGTCGGGCATTCAGGTTCCCGCCGGGACCAGCTTTAACGATTTCCTGCGCCGTGGCCTGAAGCCGCAGAACATCACGAATCCGCAGAATCCGCAGGCCCAGCCCGCACAACCTGCCGCTCAGCCGCGTTATATGGACCCGGCGAACTGGGGCCGCTCGACGACCACGGTGAATAACACGCAATTTCCGTCTGGAGTGCCTGGCTAAATGGCAACCAAATACACAGATCCGCTTTACGACGAACTCGACGCGCAGACTACTTCGCGTCTTGGTTTGCCGGAGGGCTTGCTTGCCTCCATTCGCACGAAGGGCGAGCGCAGCAATTCGGATCAGGTATCGGAAGCAGGCGCCCGCTCGGTTTACCAGATAGTTCCTGCTACTCGCAAGCTCATCATGGACAAATACGGGATTGATCCGTATTTGAACGAGAAAAATGCTTCGCTGGGCGCGGGTTATCTGCTGAAGGAATCGCTAGATCGCAACAAGGGCGATACGCGCCTCGCTGCGCTGGAGTACCACGGCGGTACGGATCGCTCCAACTGGGGCAAGCGCACGATGGCGTACGGGGATCGCGTGGTCGGTCCCGATACCGAAGCCTCCGGTTCGCGCAGCCTTCGCGCGGAACTCGCTGCCAGCCAGCCGCAGAAATCTGGCATTGCTCAGGCTTACGCGGCCTATCAGGCAGGTAAGATGCCGCCTGACGTGGCAGCGGAGTTTGAAGCCGACGTGAATGCAGGCAAGGTCTTGCTCCCGGCTGGCGCGACGCTGAAAAGCTCGCCTATTCAGAAGACCAGCGCGCCCGCACAAGCCACTCAGGCCACGCCGCAGCAACCGACGCAAGCCGCTCCGGCTGCCGCTAGTGCCGCTCCGGTACAAATCCCTGCTGAAGCCGCGCAGGCATTCGCCAATGGCACGATGCCTGCCGATATTCGTGCGGAAATGGAAGCGGATATCAAGTCCGGCCGTGCGGTGCTGCCGCCGTTGCCGCTGGGCGAGGATATTAAGCGCGGGCTGGGGCTAGGCACGCGCAATCTGCTGGTAGGGCTGGGGCAAGGCGCTGGCATGGTCTACAACCCGATTGCTGCCACGATTAATGCTCTGATCCCAAGGGAGAAATCGCTGTCTGGCCTAGTGACTGGCGAAGAAACTCCAGTTGTCCCGCTTATCCCAACGCTGGAAGGGCAGGCCAGCGAAATTGCCGATAAGCTTGGGCTGCCGACTGCGCTGACGCCAACTGAGCGTATTCTGGCCACGGTGCAGCAAATGGCCGCGTCCAACATTCCTACTCTTGGCATGAGTCAAGCTGCTGCGACGGCAAAGGCTGCGCCTGCGGCAGTGCGTGAGGCGGGCGCGATCCTGGCAGCTAAGCCGGTGCAACAGGTAGTAAGCGGCGCGACGGCTGGCGCTGCTTCGGAAGCAGCGAAGGCGGCTGGCGCGGACACGCTCGGTCAAACGCTGGCGGCGGTGGGTGGTGGCGCTGGGCCGGCACTTGTGCAAGCCGTCGGCAAAGCCGCAGCTCCGACCGCGCAACGAGTCGGTGAGGCGGTGAGCGATGCCGCCCAAGCTGCGGCGCAACGCGTAACGCCATCGGGCCGTGCTCAAGCAGCGCAGGCGGCTGGCCGCAATGTCGGGGCAGCAGAGACAGAAGCCTCGGCCATGCGTCGGGCTAACGCCTCGGAGCTACCGGTCCCGGTCAAGTTGTCAAAGGGGCAGGCAACCCGTGACTTTGAGCAGCAACGGTTTGAGGGCGAGACAGCGAAGGATGCCGCGCGCGGCGGCGCATTGCGGGAACATGCTGCAGAGCAAAACGAGCAGCTACGCCAGAACCTCGACGCCTTCATTGACCAAACCGGCGCACAGCGGCCAACGAATCTAGGTGCTGGCCGTGCCGTCGATGATGCGTTGTCGGCTGAATATCAGCGCTGGAAAAACAAGGTTAATGTCGCTTACCGCCAGGCCGCGAAGTCGCCGGAAGCGCTGGCTCAGGTCGATCTGAATCATCCGGTGCAGATTGGCGCTGGAGAGAATGCGATTGAGAACACGCTAATTGGCTGGCTGAATGAGCAGCCGTCAGGCCTCAAGACTACCGGCGTTCTGGATGATGCGAAAACCTTAGCGCAAAGGCTCGGCATTGCCGCGCTTGACGAGAACGGAAATCTCGTCCCATTGTCCGCTGATGTAAAGACGATGGAAGAATTGCGCAAGCAAGTCAACGCGATTAATGCTACCGAACGCTCTGACCGGCGCTATGTGGCGATCATTAAGGATTTGATCGACGGCCAAACCGCGCCGGTTTCCGGGCCGCTCTATCAGCGCGCACGCGGGCTTCGCACGGAAATGGCCAACCGTTTTGAGAATCGGTCGGTCGTTGCTGACTTGCTTTCGCAAAAACGCGGCATGGATGATCGACGCGTTGCCATTGAGGATGTTGTCTCTCGCATCGTCGATAATGGCAGTCTTGATGATCTTATGTTTGCGGGCAGGCAGATTAAACGCTCGGGTGCATCGGGTCGTCAAGCTTGGGCGGAGATTCAAGGCGCAGTACTGGAGCGCATCAAGAATAAGGCGTTCGGAAATATCACGCGAAACGAGCGCGGTGATGTGGTGCTTTCCGCGCCAAAACTGGATAGCGCTATCAAAGAACTCGATGCAGATGGCAAGCTTGAATATCTGTTTGGGAAACGCGGCGCGGAGCAACTTCGTACATTGAATGAGATTGCCAAGGACGTGAGAAGCCAAGTGCCAAACGCAACGAACTACAGCAATACCGCTGTTGTTTTGGCGCAAGCTATCGATCTGGCGCTTACCAGCACAACCGGCGTTCCGCTGCCTGTTGCAAATGGGTTGCGTTATGCACAGAAACATATTAAAGATAGAGCCATTCGTGCGCGGATTACCGATGCTCTGGCGCAGCCAAAATAATTTAACCGGGAACCTTTTAAATGTACGCCTCCGCTAATCCGTTCGATTACTTCTCCGACCTGAGCGGCAGCCCTTTGGATGGCGGTTACGTCTATTACGGGCAACCGAATCAAGATCCCATTCAGTTTCCGAAGGCGGTCTATCAGGATGCCGCGCTAACGATCCCGGCGCCTCAGCCGTTGCGGGTGACGAACGGCAATCTCTCGTTTAACGGAAAGCCGGTCTATCTTTTCACGGGCGAAGGCAGCTATTCGATCCTCGTGCAAGACGTGAATCTGCGCCAGGTGTATTTCGTGCCGGATTTCCTGCTGATCGGCAATTCCGTTCCCGCAACCCTAACGGCGCTGAATGCTGCCATTGCTGGCGTCAAGGCCGATCTGGCGAGCACCACGGACGCTACCAAGGGCGACGCGATGGTAGGCGCCAAGCAGCCGATCGCTAACGCTACGGGACGCACGCAGCACGATAAGAACCTCGATTTCGTCAGCGTCAAGGATTTCGGTGCGGTGCTGGATGGCGTGACGGACGACTCTGCCGCCTTTAACAACGCGCTGGCCTCGGGCCGGAACGTTTGGGTGCCCTTCACGACGGGCGGAACGAAGATCAATTCAACCGTTACGATTGGCACGGGCCAATTCCTGACGTTTGAAGACGCGAATATGCGGGTCAAGTCCACCATTTCGACCTGCGTATTCCGGCTGACTGGCTATGGTGACTTTTTCAACACGACCAGCGGGATTCGCGGCGGTTGCACCATCGACATGAATGGTGCTCCGGCTGGCTCGACGGCCATTCGATTCGGCACGGGGACGGGCGTAGTCTGGGGCATCCGTTTGCAAGGGCGCTTCGTCTTTTACAATTGCTATGAGGCCATCGGGGATGAGGCCAGCGCCAGCAACTACGTGACCGATGTGCGAATCGATGACGTGTTCTGCCGCTATACCAATGGGCGCCAGATTTATAGCCGACGCTCGCGCGGTTTCTTCGTCTTCAATGACATTTATATCGATCAATCTGCCAACCCAGCAGGAACGCCGATCATTTGGGAAGGTGCGCGGTTTGAGGACTTTATTGGAATCGAGCTTAACCGGTTTGACGTAGCAACTGGCGGACTCGGGGCGCCCTCGTATCAGGCAACCGCTATTGGCCTTGTTCTCAATGGCACCGGTCAGCCCGGACAGAATCCGTCTGTCTGGATTAAGCGCCTGCTGATTGATAACACTTACGGTAATGGGCTGCTAGTCAACAATGTGCTGAATTTGCGCATTGACGATTGCCAGACGTACCAAAATCTCGGCTACGGGATGCAGTTTGCATCGGTGACGCAATCGCAGATCACCAAGCTGTCCTGCGTTGGCGGTCTTGGTGTAACGGGCGCATCGGCGGGGCAGATTGGCATCCAATTTACCTCTTGCGATCAAGTTGCTATCGCCTGTATTGAGTCGATTCTGAATACGTCCAGCGGCGTGTTTCTGAATAACTGCACACGATTCCTCGTGACTAATTTCCTTACGCGGAATAACTCTAATATCGGATGGGTGGAGCAGGGCACATCTAACATCAACATCAAGGTGTGCGGCGCCAGCTATAGCAATACCGTGCATGATCTGACGCAGGTTGGCGCCTCGTCAAATACCTCGAAATGGGTTAGTAGTGTTGCCTTCCGCGAATCGGATACCGGCGCGATTAATGTCTAAACCCGTGACTTATATCACTAGGATTCAGTAATGGCGACGACCTGGCAAGACATTATCAACGCGGCCTCTACCCTTCTGTCCCGCTGGAAACGCGACGTTGACTTTGCGAGCCAGATCGTCAACGGGCCATCGACTGGGCCGACCTCGGTGGTCAATACGGACGGCGGCACGATTCCCACGTTTGCAAAGACGCTAGCGGATATTTCTAAAGGCACCTTCACGGGACCGATCAGCACAAGCGATGCCACGCAGTCGACTAGCTCGACCACGGGTTCTATCAAGACGGCTGGCGGCCTAGGCGTCGTCAAGGATATCTATTGCGGAGGCACCTATAACGGCGCGGCGGCGTTGTCGTCTGGCACGGTAGGCGGCTCGGCCATTGTCACGTTGACGGCTAGCCAGACGCTAACGAGCAAAACGCTCACGGCGCCGGTTATCGGGACTATCGTTAATACCGGCACGCTGACGCTTCCGACCGCCACGGACACCCTGGTTGGCCGAAATACGACCGATACGCTAGTCAATAAGACGCTGACAGCGCCGGCTATCAGTTCAATCACGAACGGCGGCACGCTCACGTTGCCAAGCGGCACGGATACGCTTGTCGCTCGGAATACCACTGATACGCTCACCAATAAGACGCTGACTAATCCGACCGTCAACGGCGCAACGATTTCCGGTACGCTGGCCGGGGCGGCCACGTTTAGCGGTGCTTTGGCCTTCACTAGCACGATCACTCCCTCTCAAACTGGTGGGATCGTCGGCACTACCACGAACAACAACGTCAACGCAGGCAGCATCGGAGAGTTTTCCACGGCTCAGGGCGGTCCTACCTCGGCAACCAGCGCGGTTGCTCTCAATGCCACATCGATTAGCCTGACGGCTGGGGATTGGGAAGTACAGGCCGTGATCCAGACGGTTCCTGCTGGCTCGACCACGACTAGCTATGTAGTCGCCGGGGTTTCTACAACCTCCGGCACGCTTGGCGCGCTTGGGTCATATACGCAAATCAGCACCGCAGCCAATGCTGGCTTCGGGAATACGCTTGCGTCGCCCACGACCAGAATTAGCTTGGCAAGCACGACCACGGTCTATGCTGTTGCCAGCACGACCTTTGCAGTTAGCACCATGCAGGTCAATGGCTTTATTCGCGCACGCCGACTCCGATAACCGATATGACGCCATTTCAACTCAAAGCCATCATGCCATCCGCCGGTAACAAGGCGGATCTTTTTGCCGGCCCATTAACCGATGCGATGGCAAAGTTCGGCATCGACACGCCAAAGCGGCAAGCGGCGTTTCTGGCACAGATCGCGCATGAAAGCGGCCAGCTCCGCTACGTCAAAGAATTAGCCTCGGGTCAGGCTTACGAAGGGCGGCAGGATTTGGGCAACGTCGAACCGGGCGATGGTCCGCGCTTCAAAGGACGTGGGCTGATTCAATGCACGGGCCGCTCCAATTACGTCAAATGCGGCTTTGCTCTGGGTCTAGACCTGATTGCAAATCCCGAATTGCTGGAGACGCCAGAAAATGCCTCGCTGTCTGCGGCATGGTTCTGGTATAACAATGATCTAAACCGATACGCAGATCGCGGGGATTTTACAACTCTCACGAAGCGAATAAACGGTGGCACAAACGGGTTAGCCGACAGGGAACATTTCTGGAAGCTAGCGAAGGAAGTCCTCGGGGTGAGTGACTAACTTTTTATGTCGGGTAGACCATGCTAATTGAAGAAACAACAATTGTCGCCGCTAAGGTCGTCGGCGCCTCTACGCTGGGCAGTGTGATCGCTCTGCGCTTCCTTCCGGGGACCATCGTTCAACGTAGCGTATCGTTTGTAACAAGTGTTGGCATTGGTTGCCTATCTGGTGGCGCTGGCGTAGAACGGTTTCATCTGGTGCCAGGTGGCTATGAACAAATGGGCATTGCGACGATTGCGGCTATCTTCGGATTGTCCGTTATCAGCAATCTGATGCAGCAACTTCCTGACTGGCTACAAGCGGCACGCAAACTGTTCCTGCGGAGCTAACATGCTGTCCAACCTTAACACGCTTGCTGATTTTGTCATTCTTATCGGTTCGCTGTGGATTCTGCTAACCAGCAAGATTTCGACAAGAACCGGGGCGTCCTTGGTGCTGTCGATTATCGGCATGTCATCGCTCGGGAATCTCGTGATCGCACATGATTGCCCGGGACTGACCCAGGTTAGCCTCAAGCTCGGGGTGGCCATCGCTATCGCCTATGCCTGGTATCGGATCGAATTTCGCAACCTGTTCGGGAAACGCGCATGGTGAATCCCTATCTCTGGATTGCTGGCGTTATCCTCATCATCTGCACGCATGGCGCAGCCTACTGGAAGGGCCATGAGAGCGGCGTAGACAGCGAGCGGGCCAAGCAGCAGGTTGAGGTAGACAAATGGCGCCAGAACGCCGATGCGGCGGCGGAGCTCTACGAGGAAGAAAAAGCCAAGAAAGCGCCGATGATTCGCACGATCTATAAGACAAAAGAGGTCATTCGTGAGAAAAACCCTGACTTTGCTAACTGTCATGCTGGCACTGACGGCTTGCGCGCACTCTCCGACCGCATCGATCTCACCAATTCCGGCTTCGTTACGTCAGGAGTGCCCAGCGCTGGACAAGCCCAAGGACGATAGTTTCGGAGCCCTATATGATTGGGCCTTCTACGTGCTGGACGAGTACGATACTTGCCGCGCCCAGCACGCAGGGTTAATCAAGGCTGTTGCGCCGCGCTAGCTCCCAGCCATGCGGCTCTAGTGGTTTCCAGTAGTGCGTGGATTGTCTCAGGTGTCACTGCTTGTCCCGCTCCTGCTGGATGGCGGCGTCGATGGCTGCGCGCTGAGTCGGGAACCATCCGATGGGCTGCGACATCCCGCCAAGCGTCCACATGCGAGGGGGACCGACTTCACATTCGCAGGCGATCAGTTCTAGGCCTCGGTCGATCAGAAATGCGAGCCGCTCTGCATCCGCCTTCCCCGGTGAGGGGGTGGCGCGGCGGTTCCAGGCAGCAAGCAACTCCGGCACTAGCGAGATGTCGCCGCGAGGCGCTGCCTTGAGGCGCGCCAGAATGATGAAGTAGCAGCCCGGTTCGTGCTGCTCCTCCGGCCGCGCATGTGAATCGCCTCCGCAAAACGGGCACGGCAGCAGTTCCCCATCTGCTGGGGTAGTGGCGGGGCGGGTCATGCGGACTCTCCGGTAGCCTTGGTGATGGCGGCGCGAGCGAGGCGCAGCCCATAGGTTTCCTGCAGGCCGAACTCGACTTCGAGTTGCTTCAACGCTTCCAGCAGCTCCGGCGCGGCGGCTATCAGGCGTGCATCGGCGTGCTTTTGTGGCATCGGCTTATCTGCTGCATAGCTCATACGCGCTATCACGGCATCGCCTAGGCCGAGAATCTTTGCTCCATTAGCGCTGTTCGAGTGCCGGTGCTGCATCCGCCAAGGTCCCGGCGTGTGTTTCGTGTTGTTGGTCGTCATGCTGCCTCCAGTGCAAAGCCTTGTTGGATGGGCGCGGCGGCGCGTTCCCAGAACGTTAGCGACTGCCGCGATTCGATGCGCTCGCGCAGCACCTGAGCGCGTGATTCCTTGCTGGCCGGGGTGTACGGGCCACGCCATTTCGAGTCGATGCCGATGTTTTGGCCGATGTTCGTGCTGTCGGCGCTGGCGAACGGGAAGCGGCTGAAGACTTCCGGGTCCAGCATGCGCAGGCCGTGAAGCTTGCAAACAGGCCGGCCGCTCTTGTCGCACAGCACGTCCATGGCTTCTGCCATGCGAATCCACCAAGCCGACGTGCCAACCTGGGCGAAGTCGCCGGAGCTGCCAAGGCAAATGCGCGGCCAGTTCATCGCCAGTCGCTCCAGCCTCTCTAGGCTCTCATGCAGGTGCCACACCGGGGCGCCGACCCACGGTGCGCGCTCGCGCCACGGCCACTCAGCAAGCAGCGCGTCATTCGCGTCCTCGTCGCCGTCGATCACGTCCGGGATGACAGCGAAGTCGAAGGACGGATAGCGATGCAGTTCAGCCACCCACTCGTAATAGGGCTGCCAGTCGGTGACCGGCTTTCCCGACTTCCAGGCCGAGAAGGCGCCGTTGTCGACCGCGAACGATTGCGCGACCTCCAGCACGATGCCAAGTTGCTCAGGACGCGCGAAGGACACGAACGCATGGCCGGCCCAGATGGCTCTTGCGGCGGCGGTTGTCGGCGTGATGGGAGTCCCGTGATATGGCGTCATGCCGGTTCCTTTACGTAGAGCTGCACATCCTTGTCGCTGGTTCTCGGTCCAATCTGCGCCACCACCGAAACGCCAGACTCCAGAATCCGGCGATGCGCCGTGCTGATATGCGCCAGTTCAACTAGGCCCGATTCTTCCGGGAAGCCGCGCCGCGTCTCAATATCGACCCCATGGTGATGCGCCCTCAGCGTTTGCTTGCCGCCAAACCGATCATGCAGTTCATCGGCGATGTCCTCGTGGAACGAATTGGCTAGCAGGCTGGTTGCCGTGACGATGTGCTCGACGTGGATCACCTCAGCGGTTTCGATCTCCAGCGAATAGATGATGTGCAGTCCATTGTTCGGGCAGTGGCTCACGAATTGCAGGCGGTAGATGTTCGCTGGGGTAGTGGCGGGGATGGTCATGTCAGCCATGATCTTCCTTTGAGGATGTCTCGGATTGTTGCTCTGTCTACTCCGAATTCCCTAGACAGCGCATGTGCTCCATGCGTCGATGAGCCCTTTACGTATTTCGCTTTGATCTCATCCACTTGGCACCTTGTGAGCTTTGCCTTTGGATTGCTGTCCCCTCGCCTGTCTCCGTTGTAATCCCTGCCGCGCTCCAGCATGTCGCGGACGTTATCTTTCGCCGTGCCAGGCCGAAGATGCGATGGATTTACGCATGACGGGTTGTCGCAGCCATGCAAGACCATTACTCCCGACAACTCTGAAATGTGGAGGCCGCGCGATTCGGCGTACGCTACGCGGTGCGCAAGCACGCCATTCTTTCCGTTGTAATGGCGCCTCCCATACCCTTGGCTGTTCTTGCTCCCGATGAACTCTATGCATTCATCTGGACTAAATTCCTCACGCATCGCCAGTCTCCCCATTGGGCGCCTCAGCGGCGGCGAGCGGAGAGTCGGGGAGCGACATCCAGTGGGTGACCTCGTCGCCGTCGTTGCAGACCCGAAGCCACGAAGTGTCATAGTCCGGGT